>JAEEGF011752579.1_pt1 | contig 19416 bp, 11 predicted proteins | sample 9134171 | NCBI WGS metagenome assembly JAEEGF01 (sample SAMN16246542, study PRJNA631951) | gut metagenome | biome: gut microbiome; feature: rumen; material: AP-attached | host: Bos | place: Iran: Karaj | collected 2018-10
CACCTGCGAGATGATGGCCCGCCACGGCCTCACCGCGCAGAACACCGGCGCCATAGGCATCAGCTGCGGCGGGCCGCTCTCAAGCGCCACCGGAGTGGTGATGTCGCCGCCCAACCTCCCCGGCTGGGACAATATCCCTATCGTCAAGCTGGTGAGCGAGCGCACCGGAGTGCCCGCCGCCCTGCAGAACGACGCCAACGCCTGCGCTCTTGCGGAGTATAAGTTCGGAGCCGGCCGCGGATGCCGCAATATGGCCTTTTTGACCTTTGGAACCGGTCTTGGCGCCGGCCTTATCATAGACGGCAAGCTTTACAGCGGCACCAACGACAATGCCGGCGAGCTGGGACATATCCGCCTGGCCGAATTCGGCCCGGTGGGCTATGGCAAAAAAGGCAGTTTCGAGGGTTTTGCCAGCGGTGGCGGAGTGGCCCAGATAGGCAAGACATTCGTTATGGAGGCCATCCAGAACAACAAGAAAGTGAGCTGGTGCGCCCCCGACAAGGTGAATGAAATCACCGCCAAGCAGATTGCAGAGGCGGCTGCGGCGGGCGACGAAATGGCCATTGAGATTTACCACACCTCCGCCCGATATCTGGGCAAGGGGCTATCGATAGTGATAGACATCCTCAACCCCGAGTTGATTGTTATAGGCAGCGTGTATGCCCGCAACGAGAAGCTTTTCTATGATGAGATGATGAAGGAGATTCGTAAAGAGGCTCTCGCCGGTGCCGTTGCAGTCTGCAAAGTGGTTCCCGCCGCCCTGGGCGAGGCAATAGGCGACTACGCCTCGCTTAGCATCGCCGCCAATTTATTGGAGATGCAACAGTGAAAAACTCTCGGCTGCTGACAGCGGCTCTGCTGTGCTTCTTTGCAATGGGGGCGCTGGACCTGGTGGGTCTGGCGACCAACTATTTCAAGGCAGATATGGCCCTGAGCAACTCTCAGGCCGGTTTTATCCCCGGCCTGGTGTCAGTGTGGTTTCTGCTGATCAGCATCCCCGCCGGGCGTATGATGCACTTTCTGGGAAAGCGCGCCACCGTGCTCAGCGCCCTGCTTGTCATCTGCCCCAGTTTAATCATCGCTTTCTTCTGCAAGGCATACTGGAGTATGCTGGCCGCTATGGCAATGATGGGCATCGGCTGCACAATACTGGTGGTTTCGCTGAATCCGCTGATAGCTTCGCTGGTTTCGGGACGGAATCTGGCCTCTACCCTCACGGCCGGGCAGTGCGTCAAGGCATTTGCCGCTCTGGCAGCGCCCGCAATAGCAGCGTTCGGCGTCAGACACATCGCGCCCGAGGGCGGCTGGCGGATAGTCTTCGCCGTCTTTCTGGTTATGTCTATTCTGGCGGCGCTGCTGATGTCTTCTTTTGGGAAATCAGACCCCGAAACCATTGACGCCGGCACCTCCCCCACCTCAATGCGTCAGTGCCTGGCGTTGCTGCGCAAGCCGGCCATTCTGGCGGCATTCCTGGCCGTGCTGTGCCACGTGGGAAGCGATGTGGGCATCACGGTGGCCCTTCCGCAGCTGTTTCAGAAGCGGCTGGCCCTGCCGCTCAAGGACGCCACTCTGTCGGTGACGGTATATTATATTGCCAGGCTAGCCGGAGCGCTGGCGGGCATCCTTGTCTTGAGAAAGATATCCAACAAGAGCGGCCTTGTTGCGGGTGTAGCGCTACTGCTCTGCGGGCTGGCACTTGCCGGCCTTGCCCGGACATCGTGGGCGCTGTATACGGCGGTCGCCCTTCTGGGGCTGGGCAATGCGAATATCTGCGCCCTGATTATCTCCGAAGCGCTGCTGGCTGTGCCTGAAGAGCAAAACACCACCAGCGCCACACTCACAATGGGCTTTGCCGGTGGCGCCCTGTTCCCCCTTCTGATGGGATTTGCCAGCGACCTCTTAGGCATTGCCGGAGCCCTAGCGGTGATTGCGATATGCATCATCGGCGTGCTGATTTATTCCCTGACCATAAAATCATCCAAACAAAGAATATGAAACGTATAGTCTCTTTTCTGGCGCTGGCAGCGCTATTGCTCACATCCTGCAAATCTTCCGAATCCTTCGAGCACCCCTGGCAAGGGGCCACTGTGGCATATATCGGCGACTCAATCACCGATCCGGGAAGCGTTCCGGAGGGGCACGACTGGACCGGACAGGAGAACTGGCACTACTGGGGATGCCTGCAGCAGTGGCTGGGCATAAAGCCTTATGTCTATGGCGTCAGCGGGCAGAAATGGTGTGACGTGGTGCCGCAGGCGCAGCAGCTCCAGGCCGAGCACGGCAGCGACTTTGACGCCATCACCATATTTATGGGCACCAACGACTATATCGCCGATGTCCCTCTGGGGCAGTGGTACGATGTGGCTCCCGACACTATGATTGCCGCTTTGGGCTATCCCGCCACTGAATATGTGATGCCCAGGCGCACTCCCGCTATGGATCCCGGGACCCTGCGCGGCCGCATAAACATAGCCATCAGCACCCTGAAGACGATGTACCCCGACAAGCAGATAGTGGTGTTCACCCCGCTGCACCGCGGCTACTCCACCTTTGGCGAGCAGAACATACAGCCTGACGAGTCGTTTCCCAACCGTATCGGGCTCTACATTACAGACTACGTGGATGTGATAAAGGAAGCCGGCAACGTGTGGGGCGTGCCGGTAATCGACCTTAATGCCGTCTCCGGCCTGAACCCGATGGTTCCCGAGCAGATACGCTATTTCGGCAATCCCGACACCGACCAGCTGCATCCCAATGCAGAAGGCCATCGCCGTATGGCCCTCACCCTGATGTATCAGCTGCTGACTCTCCCCTGCCGGCTATAAAACGTAGATCAGCGTCTGGAGGGGTTTGAGGCTGACCGGCAGTGAAGTACCGTCACTCTTGACGGCAGAGATTGCTCCCGTATCGGGGTCAAGGACGCGCCAGGTGCCGCTCTTGGCCACGCTAAGCGTGCCTTCATAGTCGCTTTCAGAGGAATTCAGCACCAGATATATCGTGCGGCCGTCGCGGGTGAATTTGCCGTATACAAGCTGGGGCAGCGCGGGTTCGAAGCGCTCTTCGCTGTGAATCGACTCCCGGATGAACTCTGCAGTGCATTCTTTGGGTGCACGAATCACCTCCATTCCGGCCCCGGCCGCCTCTGAAACCAGAGATTTTATTGAAGCGGGAAGAGTTACGCCCTGGGGAATCACAAGCGTGCCGAACTCGTGACCTCCAATCACTATTTTGCCGTTTCTGAAGCCGGCATCCTGCAGAGCCAGGTAATCGGCCCATACAAAGGGTATCTGCGACTGCGCCAGAGACCGGCCAGTGGAGAAGGCAGAGCCTATCACGGTCTTCATTGTTTCGCTCTGGTTATGCTCGTCCATAAGCGGCTCGCTTTCGGGAATAAACTCCCGCTGAAGGTCGTATGCCGGATAATAAAGCAACACCGTCTTTACCGGTTCTGCATCCCGGACAATGGCATTGATGCGCCCCACAAACTCGCAGTAGCTTTTGAAACCGGCCTCGCCGCGATATGGATATTTGGGGCCGCAACTGGTTGGATAATAGAGATTCAACTCGGTGACGCCGCCCGCCATATGGCAGGCCGCAGTGCCTTTCATAGCCTCTACTGTGGCAGGGCCACTGCCCAGCACCGACTGGTTGTGGTCGCTGATTTCAGCAAAAATCTTCCGCTTGCCGTCCAGGTATGCAGCCGATTCCGGCAGAGAAGCAATCAGCCAGCAGTCTTTCATATTCCACTCCTGGGGAGCGGTGTCCAGCATATCCAGGCCAGGGATGTCCAGGCCGCGCTCTACCAGCAGCATATTGCCGTAGAGCGGAGTGTGACGGATTATCTGTTCTTCGCTAAGGAAGTGGCCGGAAGAGAGGGTGCCCGCATCGGCGCACCATTTCTGCAGGGAATCGCAGTAATTGGCCCTGAAGTGCTCTCCCATCAGCTCCCAGTAGCGCTGACGCACCACTTTATCGCTCTCTGCATCACCTCCGAAAAGCGATTCGGGGCGCAGAGGTTCGCCATACCGCTGCTCATATTCCTTGTCCACGCCGGGCGTCCAGGCCAGCATAGGGAGGAGCTTCTTGTCGGGGTCAGGCTCGTCCTGAACCCTGACCCGGTTACGCACAATCTCCGGGATGGGGCCAAGATTGACTCCCATATAAGAAGGCTCGTCTGTGAAGAAAGACTCCACGTGAGAGAAAAGCTCATCGCCAAGATGCTCGCGGGTAGCCTGATGGGTCACCTTTGTGAATACCTGCATCGTTTTGGGATTGCCGGGGTCGGGATAGCGCCGCAGCGCCGCATAGTTGTTGCAGGCGTGGGTAAACTCGTAGGAAGGGCGCACATAGTACTGCTTCCCTGCAGGAAGGCTGCTGTCAAAAACCATTTCCTGAGCCTCCAGGCCGGGGTCTTCTTCAAGCACACGACCACCCGCCGAGGGGCTGGGATAGCCATCTTCGTCGTATATCCAGAGCCGCAGCCCGGCATCCACGGCACGGCGGCACGATTCGGTAAAGAAAGCCCATACCGATTCATCTTTCAGGTAATCTTTTCCCCGGTAGTTAAGCACGATGCCCCCTGCCCCGCAAGTATCTCTCAGATATGTAAAGAAATCTCCGCCGTAAGGAGCCTCGTCGGCCGGCGCGCCGTGCACTATTTTTATCGGACGACAGCTAGCCGGAATATCATTCCAATCCTTCTCCCAGGACTTGGGAATCCGGGCAGAATTGTCACAGGAGGCCAGAAACAAGGTAGCCAACGCCAGCAGGAAGAATCTCTTCATATATTACTTAACCGATTAAGCAAATGCTTTTGCAAATATAGATAATTAAAATTGATATTTTGTACCTTTGTATAATCAATCTGTACTGAAATGAAAGTATTCACTCGTTTTATTGTTGTGCTGGCCGTTTTGATGGGGACTGTGCTCCCGATGCAGGCCGGAAAGGTAAAGGATTCGAAGACCGCTTATGCCAGGGACGCGCTGCAGCCGTTTGTAGACAGCGGGCAGCTCTCCGGTGCCATCAGCGTTTTGTATGACAATGGCATCCAGGAGACCTGCTGCATTGGCTATGCCGACGTGGCCGCAAAACGCCGCATCAAGATGGACAACGTGTTCATGCAGTGCTCCCAGACCAAGGGTTTCTGCGGCGTGACCATCGCCAAGCTGGTGGAAGAAGGCAAGATTTCACTGGACGACCCCGTCTCCAAATATCTGCCCGAATTCGAAACCCTCTGGGTTCTGGACGAGGACAAGGACGGCATCCGCAAGCTGCACAAGGCAAAGAACGTGCTCACGATACGAATGGTGATGAACCATACCGGCGGCTTCCCCTTTGAGATCAGCGCCAAGCGGGGCGACATCAAGGGCGGCGGCTGGAGCGGCGGCGCACCTATCCGCCAGACGGCCGCCATTGCGGCATCTTCTCCGCTGATGTTTGAGCCAGGCACCCGCGAGGCCTATTCCAATACCGGCATCGACATCGGTGCCGCCGTAGTGGAGGTTGTAACAGGTATGAAATGGGAGGATTACCTTAAGCAAGAAGTGCTTGACCCGCTGGGGATGAAATCCAGCTGGTTCTGGCCCACAGACCGCCAGCTGAAGAACAAGATAGAACTCTACGAAAGCCGCGAAGACGGCCCCGCAGTGTGGGTAGAGCAGATGGCCATGCAGCAGAAGCCATACAACGACTCCCACGTGTTCGCTTCGGCCGGCGCAGGCCTCTGGACCACCGCCAACGACCAGCTCAAATTTTACAAGATGCTTATGAATCTGGGCGTCGGCGACAACGGCGTGCGCATACTCAAAGAGGAAACAGTGAAAAATATACTGGCCGTATCTTCCCGTCCGGCAGGGATGGGTGGCTATTCCCTGGGCCTGGTGGCACCTGAGGTGGACAACGAAGACGCCTGGTTCGGCCACGGCGGTGCCTGGAGCACCAACTGCATTGTCAACTGGCACAAGAAACAACTGAGGATGTGGATTCAGCAGCGCGCCGGCGGCCCCGAGCCGTGGGATCCTGCCTACAACGAGGCCGTGGAGAAGTTTTTCTCACAGCACCTTGGCCAGAGCGGCGTTGAAGCCTACACCGGAAGGACACACGAGTAGAATATGACCAAGATCAGAGTAGCGACCATCGGCTCCAGCAAGATTGCCGAATCGTTTTTGAAAGGGGCACGGCACGACCAGCGTTTCTGCCACGCGGCGGTGTATTCGCGCACCCTGGAGCGCGGGCGGGAATTCGCAGCAAAACACGGCGTAGATAAAGTTTATACATCCCTGGACGAGCTTGCCGCAGCGCCCGATATCGACGCGGTATACATAGCCTCCCCCAACATTTTCCACGCTCCGCAGGCCATAAAGATGATGGACGGCGGCAAGAGCGTGATGGTAGAAAAACCCGCCGCCACCTGCCCGGAGGAATTCGAGGCGATGATGGCGGCAGCAAGGCGCAACGGTGTGAGCCTGATGGAGGCAATGCGCCCCACCCTGGTGCCCAACTTCCAGGCGGTGCGCGAGGCGCTGCCAAAGATTGGCAAGCTGCGCCGCTACACCGCCACCTACTGCCAGTATTCCTCCCGCTACGAAGAGTTCAAACGCGGCACGGTGGCCAGCAACCTCAGCGCAGAGATGCACGGCGGCGCCCTGCTGGACCTTGGGGTATACTGCATAGCCCCTATGGTGCACTTGTTCGGCGCGCCGTGGGAGGGCGAATTCTCACGCGAAAAGCTGGAGAAATGCGTCCTAAAGCAGGAGACCCTCATCTATCCCGGCGGCGATGAAGCCCGCGCAAAAGGCATTGACGGACAGGGCTCTATGCTGATAAAATATCCCGATTTCGAGGCGATGATATCCTACTCCAAGATAGGCGACTCGTCGCTGGCGGCGGAGATTCAGGGCGAGGACGGCTGCATTGTGATAGACCGCATCAATCTGATGACCGGGCCCAGGCTGGTGATGCGAGTGGGCTGCGGCACCCGCGGCGACAGCGGCTTTGCCGGCGGCGACGGCGCCTCAGAAAGCGGCCCCATAGACCTTAGCCGCGACACCATCGCAGATAACATCTACTACGAAGTTAAAGAGTTCCTTGACCTCGTGGAACACCACATTCCCGAATCCAGCGAAAACTCCTGGTCCTCCAGCCTCATCCAAGCCCAAATCTGCTCCCGGTAACGCCCGAGCGAAAAGCGCAGAAAAAGCTTCGCGTAGGGAACAGGGGTTCTATGTTCTCCCTGGCCCGGAGCGAAGCTTTTTCGTAGCCCAGCGAGGGCAGCTTACTTAACCAGCTTCTTCAGATCGGAAATAATATTGCGGCGGAGGCGTCGGGTGGCAAAGAACAGCGGATTGCGGCCCACGGCGTAGCGGTACTTTTTGAGCCGCATAACCAGCCGCTTGGTGAGCACCCGCAGGTGATGATAAGCCAGCATAGTGACCGGCATAAACAACAGCGACAGAAGCGCAATCCAGAACTTGCCAAACACAATCCAGATAACCGCAAACAAAATAAGATACCAGATGAGGAACGCAAACAAGCCTACTCCGAACTTGAGCGAATGCACCAGCATCTTATCCTTGATCTTGCGGGACATTGCCACCGAAATGCGGTGAGGCACAAAATTGATAACTGCCGACAGGACGAAAACCGGCAGCAGCAGAATCCACAGGATAGTGCGGCCCACAAAGCCCGCAGTGCTTGCCCGGGCCACGATATCATCGTCCAGGCCTATCACCTTCAGATTCTCGAGATAACTTGCCCCCTTCTCTATCAGCGATGCCGTCTCGGCCGCCCCGGGGGCATCCTCCTGCCTGCCATAGCCGGAGGCGCGCAAAATGCCGTTCAGCTCGCGCTTGGCCGCCAGATCAGACCTGAGATCGCCTTTTTTGATACCTCTACGCTTTTCGTACAGAGGCACATACATCTGACATAGCAGCTCAATGGCCTCATAATTGTCGGGATCGTCCACATTGAGCATAAGAGCCTCCACCTTGTCGCGCGCCTGCTGGGTAAGAAGATAGCGCGCCCGCTCGGGATGCTCTTTGTATGTGTCGTAAAGCTCGGCAAAAGTGAACGGCTCCCCTATCTGGAAAAGAACATCATTCTGGATTCCCGAATAGCCGGTGTAGTGATGTCCCAGCGGCAGAATCTTTAGGTCACGGGCAAAATCGCAAGCCTCTTCGTAGCCGAAAGCTATGCGGGCGAAGCCCTTCTTGAACGTTCCCAGATAGTGATGGCTCTGATGGCCAGCCTCGGGGAACAGAGCTATTACCACCCCCTGGTCCATCAGCTTTACCGACTCCTGGAAAACCTCATCGTTCTTGTCCAGGCCTTCCGTTCCCACGTCCCGCTTGCGGTAGGCCGGCATAATGCGCAGCGACAGCAGCAAGCGGGCGAGAGCGGGTTTTTCAAATATGTCGCCCCTGGCCAGGAACACCGGCTCGCGCGGGGCGACAGAAAAGATAATGCTCAGCGCATCCATAAGCCCAAGCTGATGGTTACATATAAGCAGAAAGCCCTCCTTCTTGTCGGATGGAATATTCTTCCGGCCAACAACGCGGAACTTTCTGAAATATATGAACCTCAACGCCAGCGCCACATAGCTGTAAAGGGCTTTGTAGAGCAGACTGGGCTTGGTGATGCGGCTGAAATCGATCATACTAGATAACTCCCTGTTCGAGCATTGCAATTGCCACCTTCATAAAGCCGGCAATATTGGCGCCTTTCACATAGTCGATATGGCCGTCGGGCTGAGTGCCATATTTGACGCACTGCTCGTGGATGGAACTCATAATCTGATGGAGCTTCTTGTCCACCTCCTCTCCTGTCCAGGAGATATGCGACGCATTCTGGGTCATCTCAAGGCCGCTGGTTGCCACGCCGCCGGCGTTGACAGCCTTGCCCGGAGCGAAGATGATGCCGGCATCCTGGAAGGTCTTGATGGCCTCGGGACGGCAGCCCATATTGGAAACCTCGCAGCAGCAGAAAGTGCCGTTTGCGATGAGTTCCTTGGCGTCATTCTCGTCAAGCTCGTTCTGGAATGCGCACGGCAGGGCGATGTCGCACTTCACGCTCCACGCCTTCTTGCCGGGGGTGAACTTGGCCTTGTCGGGGAAGCGGTCGGCCATCATACTTACCTGGTCGCGGTTAGATGCACGCATAACCAGCATATAGTCTATCATCTCCTTGTCGATGCCGCCGGGAATCTCGCACACGCCGTCGGGGCCGCTTATGGCAACCACCTTGGCACCGAGTTCAACCGCCTTGGTGGCGGCGCCCCAGGCAACATTGCCAAAGCCGGAGAGGGCGATGGTGTGACCCTTGATGTCACGGCCGGCTGTGGCCAGCACCTGGCTGGTGAAATACAGGGCGCCGAAGCCGGTAGCCTCGGGACGAAGGATACTTCCGCCCCAGTTGAGTCCCTTGCCGGTGAGCACGCCGGTGTTGTATTCGTGTGCAAGTTTCTTGTACATACCGGTCAGATAGCCGATTTCGCGGGCGCCTACACCCACGTCGCCTGCAGGCACGTCGGTGTCGGGACCGATAATCTTCCAGAGCTCAAGCATAAACGCCTGGCAGAAACGCATAATCTCGGCGTCGCTCTTGCCCTTGGGATCAAAGTCGCTGCCGCCCTTGCCGCCGCCCATAGGGAGCGTGGTGAGGGCATTCTTGAATGTCTGCTCGAAGCCGAGGAACTTAAGCATACCGGGAGTCACGGCTCTGTGGAAGCGGAGACCGCCCTTGTAGGGACCCAGCGCACTGTTGAACTGCACGCGGTAGCCGGTGTTGGTCTGAATCTGACCCTGGTCATCCACCCAGGTAACCCTGAAAGATAGGATTCGGTCAGGCTCTACCATACGCTCCACGATACGGTTCTTTTCAAATTCGGGATGCTCGTTATAAACCTCTTCTACAGACTCCAGCACCTCGCGGACAGCCTGCAGATACTCCGGCTCGTAAGGATACTTACGCTCCAGTGTAGACATTACGTTAGCAACTTTCATAGTGTTTGTTTATAAAGTATTTAAGATCAGTTTTGCATTATTTACCAGCGGCTCTACATTTCCGCCCCACAGCCGCTCGTGGGTAAACTGGGAGATGGCCTCTTCCAGTTTTTTGAGTTTAGCGGGCTTGCCGGCAAACTCCAGGCGGAGCATCAGCACTTTTTCATAGTCCTGAATACCCTGCACGAAACGCTCCCAGCGCATAGAAGACCAGCCCTGGGGATAAATCATAAAGTTGTCGCCGGAAGTCAGGTTGTACCAGCGGCCGTCGTAAAGCGGCTCTTTGTTCCAACTGTTGTAGGCCCAGCGCAGCATACCGTTGTAGTGGTTGCAGAGGGCGTACCAGCCAAGAGCCTCGCTCTCTGCCAGAGGCGAGATGGTGAAGGTGTTGGGATGGCCCTCGCCGCAGCAGATATAGAAAGTGGTGAACTTGCCCTCTGCGGCACGGCGGTCGCTTATGGCGGGGCCGTCGGCATCCTTCAGATAAGTGCCGTCGCCAAACAGGTCCAGGCTGTAATCCACAAGGTCGCCTTCGATCTCGGGGTGGTAATTGCCGGCCAGGGCGAATTTATAGTCGGGATCGGCCTCGCGGGCAATGGCGATGACCTTCTGCATAACCGCCAGGTCGCGCTCGTCCACCGCCAGGCGGGTCTTGTCAAACCAGCCGCGCACGCGCAGATGGCGGGCAAAATCTTTGAGCAACGGAATCCATACGGCGCGATAGGCCTCGTCGCCATATTCAAACGGAATCACCTGATGGCTGTCGGTGGCGCGGTCCCAATAGCGGAAACGCATCCGCCAAGGGGCGATGGTGAAGCAGTTGATCTGCTCTGTGATGCCGCAGGAAGCCATAAACTCAACCCAGCGGTCAAATATGTCGTAGTTATAGTCGAAAGAGCCGTCTATATTGCGGGTTACCTGCACCATAGCCTCGAACAAATCCAGAGTCTGGGGGCCCCAGCAGTCGTACATAAGGGTGGCGGTCACGACCTTCTCACCGGCCTCGGCAAGTTGCACCATAAACGGGCGCATAGCCTCCATATGCTCTTCGCTCCAGGGTTGCAGGCCAAAGTAGCGGGCAATGGCCCAGGGATTCTGCCAGAGGTCCAGATGGAACTGCCACTGCGAAGGCTTGGGCAGCACGCGCTTGTTGACTTGAACCGTGTAGGATATCTCCAGCGGCTTTGCCAGCTCTTTGCAAGAGAAAGCAACCTTGCCGGTGTATTTGCCGGGAGCGGCGTCCTGGGGAACCCATACCGTGAGCCATACCGGGCGGGTGGTCTGAGCCTCTACAGCCGCCATCTCGGGACCTACAATAGCCTCGGGCACCAGCACGGAGTCGCGCTTGGAAGAGTCCATTCCGCCCATAGCCTCGGAGAAATAACCCTTGTCATTCCCGTCGCCATAGCAGTCGCCTATCACATAGCGTTCAAAACCTATCTTGACGTTGGAGGCGGCGATTGTATTCTTGCCGCTTTTAAGGTCAGAAACGGTGACCTTGGCATCGTGAATCTCCTGAGGAGTCCAGGCTACGGCCTGAAAACTTACCCTCTCCCCTCTCCAGGCAAACTGGATGGGAACGCCGCGGGTGTTGGCCAGCGGCACACGGTGCCTGTCATAGCGGACATCAAGGCTGCCCCAGCCAAAGCCGACGGCCTTCACAGCGCCCCAGGCGGGATCCTGCTCAAACGGCAGCCGCGCTTCGGGCATATTCTCTACGGGAGTAAACTTCTGGGCGGAAAGAGTAGCCGCCGCAATCAAAAGGGTTAAGCTTAATAATATCTTTTTCATTTCACAGTAATTTCTTCAAGTATCCTGTCCATCCTGGCATAGCGCTGCAGAGTCCAGAGCACAAAGCGGATGTCCACGCAAACGCACTTATTGTAGCCGGGAGTGTAATATACATCGCTGGCCAGCGACTCTTTGTTGCCGTCAAAGGCCAGGCCTATCAGCTGCCCCTCGGCATTCATCACCGGGCTGCCGGAGTTGCCGCCGGTGATGTCGTTGTCGGTAAGGAAATCGACTCCGGACGGAGGCATACCGACCTCCAGCAGATGCTTCCAGTCGTTTTTCAGGCAGAAGTCATACTGCGCGGGGTCGTGCTTTTCAAGCAGGCCGGCAGGGGTGCTGATCCAGCCATAGGTGACGCCGTCGCGGGGGCTGTAGCCACCCACAGTGCCGTATGTGATGCGCATAGTGCTGTTGGCATCGGGATACTGCGGAACGCCAGCCTGTTCGCGCATCTTGTATAGCGCGCGGGTGTACTTGCGGCCAAGGTTGGTGACGTTGTCGCCCGCCGCAGCGGCATCTACCGCCGCATTGAAAGCGGGCATCTTGTTTTCCATAAGGAACAGGTACAGCGTATCCTGGAACATCTTCTCTTCTGGCAGGGCGTCGGTTTCGGCATACTTTTTCAACGATTCGAAATCGGTGAGCCAGCTGTTGTTCCACAGGTTCTCGCACATTGCGTCATAATTCTTGCCGTATACCTCATAGGCCATCTTCTGGCCCGAAGTCCAGAAGCAGCTGTCCACATTCTCCATATAGACCTCGGCGTTGTAGCGCCAGAGCTCCTTCTCTACCCTGAGGTCCATCTCCTGCAGATGCTCGCCAAGCGCCTTGCGGTTGAACGGAGCCTGCTCTGCAGCGCTCTTGCCACGCACCAGATTGTTCACGCGGGTGGCGATCATACGGGGACGGATGCCCCTGATGAGGGTTTCACGATAAAATGCCAGGCTCCTCTCTGCAGGAGCAATGGCGGTGTAGGTGCGGTCCAGCTCAGAAAGCAGGTTGCCCAGCTCTTTCTTACGGTCGGGATCAGCCTCTATCCACTTCTGCAGCTGACGTTCCTGCTGCTTCACGGAGTCCACCACACCAAAGCGGTTGATGCACATCACCTCGCCGTCCTGAAGCTCCTGGACATTGCTCAGCCCAAAGAAACGGTTGGAATACTGAAGGCGGACCTGCTCGTCTGCATTCATCCACTTGCTGATGATGTCCATCTGACGGCGGCGGATATCATTGGCAATGGGCAGCGTCACGTCTTTTTCATAGCGTATTTTGGAAGATGAACTGTAGCGGCTGGTGCGGCCGGGATAACCTATCACCATAGTGAAATCGCCCACCTTGATGCCCTGTGCAGAGACTTCCAGCACGCGGGTCGGCTTCAAGGGAACGTTCTGGGGAGAATACTCAGCCGGCTTGCCGTCGGGTGCGGTGTAGATGCGGTACAGCGCAAAGTCGCACTTGTGCTGTGGCCACTCCCAGTTGTCTATGTCACCGCCGAATGCGGCAATGCTTACGGGCGGAGCAGCCACCAGGCGGATGTCGGAATACTCTTCGTAGAGCGCCATATAATATTTGGAACCGCTCCACATAGAGTTGAGAGAGGCAATGAGGCCGGTCTCTTCCTGATATTTCTTTTCCATAAGGTAACTGAGGCGGCGGAAACCCATAGCCTTCCCCTCCAGTTGCTGGGCATCGGAAAGGGCCTGGGCCTCTTCTGTGACGTCAATCACCCTGCGGAGAAACTGGATGCTCTTGCCGGGGATGGGAATCTCCTCTGCGTCTGTCATAGCCCAGAAGCCGTCTTCCAGATAGTTGTGCTGTGGAGTGCTCAGGGCGTGGACGTCGCTATAGGCGCAGTGATGGTTGGTGATGACCAGGCCGCGGTTGGAAATCACGCTGCCTGTGCAGCCAAAATCCAGCGACACCACGGCATCGGCCAGGGCGGCGCCGGGCGCGTCGGCATTATATATCTCCTTGGCATTCAAGAGCAACCCGCGCTCTTTCATATTGGCCTCCAGCGCCTTGCCGATGGCATTCACCATCCACATTCCTTCGTCGGCCAGAGCCGTGACGGCCAGCAGGGCGGCGGCAAAAGCTGCTATTATCCTTTTCATAATTATTCAGCTATTGCATAAGGACGGACCTCGCCCGGTTTGTCAAACTTGATGCGGGCATCCTCTTCGCGGACGTCGTCGTCTTTGTAGGTGATGGTCCACTTGTCCATTGTCATAAGCTCCCAAATGCGCTCTGCGGTGGCAGGAGCGGCAAAACGTATCTGAAGCGCCGGTTTCAGACGGTCGTTCAGAGTCACGTAGGTGGCAATCACACCCTCCTCCTTGGAGAGATGGTTGCTCAGGAACGGCAGCGAACGGGTCACGAGCGGCTTTTCGTAGCGTGCGTCCTCAAACTCAAGGATATACTGCGGCTGGCCGGCATACACCTCGGTGCGCTTGCGAACCACAGTGGTGTCGCCGCTGGGATACTTGCCGCTGTATTCAGCCTTGAAGGGGCTGAACATACGCTTCAGGAAGTCGGCGGTGGCAATTGTGTCCACGCCGGGCTCCATACGCACATATTCAAGGCCCATAGGAATCTCGGTGACCTTCTCTCCGGCCTTCATCACCAGTTTCTTGCGGTTCACGATCTCCTTGAACCAGGCCTCGTCTGATTCGGCATTGGGATCCATAAACACGCGTACTACCACAGGGCAGTCATACTCGCTCTCCACGCCGTATACGGGGCGCTCTTCGTCGCGGAACTGCAGACCGAAGTAGTTCAGGTCCATCTTGTCGTGCATCTTCTCTACCCTGAGAGTTACCACCTTGAGTGCGGGAGTCTGCTCCGGGTCGGGAGTGGCGATCTTGAACTTGGAGGGAACAAAAATCTGCTTTTCGATGGCCTCGGCATTGGTCACCTTGGGGTCGTAGCCCACCTCAACGGTGTGGCTGCCCACATAGGTCTTCACTGCGTGAACGCCGGGAACCTTTTCCATCTTGGCCTTGAAGGCCATTGAACTGCCGTAGCACTTCACGCTCTTCAGGCCGGAAACTTTCACCGTCTCCAGCTTCATACCCTCTTCAAGACCCCAGGTCTCGTTGATGGTGGGAAGTTCAAACTTATTGCCTATGATGATGCCGGCTGCCAGCAGGGCCAGAGTAAGGATAGCCGGCAGGAAACGGGTCCAGCCTTTCTTCTCTTTTGCCTTGGAAGGGCAGCAGCCCACGCGGAGAGCCTGGTGAGGGCAGGCGGCGGTACATTCTGCGCAAAGGGTGCAGTCCACGTGATTCACGGCGCTCTTTACAGAGGCCACATCGATATTGTAAGGGCATTTGCGGTTGCAGATGCCGCAGTTGTTGCATATCTCGTCGTCCTTCACAATCCTGAGAATCTGCAGCTTGGGCTTGCGGTGGAAAGATTCCAGCAGCCAGCCTGCCAGGCAGAAGGTGCCCAGGAGCCACAGCCAGCTGAAATTCAGACCCAGCAGCGATGCAACCCACCAGGCGAGGGCCAGCAACACCAGCCAGAGCCAGAATTTAAGGGTGTTGGAAATGGCGCCAAGCGGGCAGACATATTTGCACCAGAATCGGTCTATGAAAAGACCCAGCAGAATCACTATAGCCACAGAAGCGATGGACATCCAAAGGACAATTTCCCCTTTGAAACCGGTGGCGACTGCATAGTACGGGTCCAGCTTCTTGCAGAAAAGCTCGCTGGAGGTTACAGTCATATACACAATCCAGAAAAGGAGGGCGTATTTGACCAGCCGGAGGATGATATCCAGCACCTTGCCGACCTTGACGGTTTTAATTTTCATTGCCTTGCGGGCACGGATAAGCAGGTCCTCTACAGTGCCCACCGGGCAGAGATAGCCGCAGAAGAGTTTACTGAAGAAAATCACCGCTACAGCCAGCGCTATGCCCATAAGTATCTGAAGAGAACTCATAGAACACGGTAGAGAACCGCGCTGGAAATAGGTGGCAAGAGCCTGAAGTCCGCCAAAAGGACAGAGCTTTTCGGGGTCGGCCGCAGCCATTCCCTTAAATATTTTACCGGCGAGCCCGCTCAAGAAAAAAATGAGGGCTGCCAGAGAGCCCCACTGAAGTAGGTTTTTGGGCCAGTTGGAACGTTTCTGTTTCATTTTGTAAGTAGTATTTCATACAAAGTTAGTCAATTATTGTAATTTATTCTAACTTTGCTTTCTAAATAATTGCCAGCGTATGAGAAAGCGCATTGCGATACTCACCATTCTTCTGCTCTGTGTCGTTTCGGGTTCTGCCTTTGCCCAGAAATACACTTTTTCAGGAATAATCACAGAAAAGAACACCGGCAATCCGGTGGAGTTTGCCGCCGTGGTTCTGGAAGGCCCCGAATTATGGGCCGTGGCCGATGCCGAGGGCCGGTTCTCCATCTCCGGAGTGCCCGCCGGCAAAACCAAGATAAACGTGGCCTGCCTGGGATATGTATCCTGGGATAAAGAGATTGAGATTTCCCGCAACATCAAAGATTTCAAGATTACCCTCATAGAAGACAACCTTTCTCTTGAAAGCGCCGTGGTCACGGCTCAGGAGGATGCCAACAGCGCCACCACCGCCCGCACCATAGACAAGACCGCGCTGGACCACGTGCAGGTGATGAACGTCTCCGACATCAGCAGCCTGCTGCCGGGCGGCGCCACCAGCGACCCTACCCTGACCACCGAGAAGCAGTTCAACATCCGCGGCGGCAACGCCGAGGGTGGCAACAGCTCCTTCACAACAGCCGTCGAGGTAGATGGCGTCAGGCTGAGCAACAACGCCTCTTTCACAAACTCCAGCAGCGGCTCGTTCAAGGGCATCAACACCAACAGCATCGCATCGTCGAATATAGAATCGGTGGAGGTCATCACCGGCGTTCCCAGCGTGGAATACGGCGATATGTCTTCCGGCGTGGTAAAGATCAACACCCGCCGCGGCCGCACCCCGCTCACCATCACTATGTCCACCAGCCCCAAGACCAAGCAGGTTTCTGCCAGCAAGGGTTTTTCCCTGGGCCATTCCAAGAGCGGACAGTCGCGCGGCGTACTCAACGGCAGCCTGGAGTACACCCGCTCCATCTCGGAGCCGATGTCGCCATACACATCATACGACCGCAAGCAGCTTTCACTGCTCTGGAGCAACACCTACGCTTCCGGACGTCACGCCCGCACCCCGCTGAGGATTTCTGCCGGCATCACCGGCAACCTGGGCGGATTGGACAACAAGGCTGACCCCGACAAATTGGTTGGGACATTCTTAAAGCAGCGCGACAATAGCATCCGCGGCAATATAGAAGCCAACTGGCTGCTTTCCAAGCCGTGGATCACCAATCTGGAATTCAAGGCATCTGCGGTTTACGGCGATCGGTTGCAGCGGGAGCGCTCTATGTACCACTCTGCCGTGAGCAGCACCAACCTGCACGCCACAGAGGCGGGATACTATATGTCCGAGCCTTACAGCGAGGGTGGTGACAACAATGCTGTCAGAATAGACCCGGGCATCAGATACAATATTATGTGTATTGACGACCGCCCGCTGGACACCAAGGTGTCGCTAAAGGTCAACTGGGCCATCAACGGCGGCATCTTCAACAACAAGGTGAAATATGGCGCCGAGTGGGCTATGGACAAGAACTTCGGTATCGGAGAATATACAGAGGAGATGTCCACCGCCCCCACCTTCAGGACCTGGCGTTTTTGCGACATCCCGGCAATGCACAATGTCGCCGGCTTTGTAGAAGACAATTTTATGCTGCACACCGGCGGCGACTCCCGCCTGAACCTTATTGCCGGCCTTCGCTGGGACAACACCATAATGCCCGGCTCGGCCTATGGCATCACCTCCAGCCTTTCGCCAAGGTTCAACTTCAAATACACCCTGTTCACTCCCGCCACCAGAGTCCGGAACTTCTTCAAAGAGTTCTCTGTAAGGGCAAGCTGGGGCGTAGCGGTAAAGCAACCCTCCTTCTCTGTGCTCTACCCCACGCCATCGTATTTTGACATAAACGCATTCACTTCTACAGCAGATGCAAACAACATTGTAAGCAATGCTTATTACGTGATGCCACGCACCATTGCATACAACGCCGATCTGGCCTGGCAGCGCAACCAGCAGGCCGAGGCGGGCATTGACATCAACCTGGGCGGCACCAAGATATCCCTTGCCGGCTTCTACAACAGGACCCTCCTGGCCTACACCACAGAGACTTTTTACGAGCGGTTTATCTATACCGAGACACTGCCGCAGGCGGTACAGGGTCTGCCCATCCCCGCCGGCGACCGTATTTACAGCATCAATCCCACGACCGGACGCGTAACGGTTTCTGACCGTACCGGCGCCCTGGCTCCGATTGAGGCAGAAGGCATCGAGAAAAAGAGTTTCATATCTGCCTATACAGAGCATAACGAAGAGAACCCCATTACCCGCTACGGTCTGGAATGGATCATAGACTTTGCCCGAATCAAGGCGCTGAACACCACCATACGTCTGGACGGGTCGTTCTATAATTACAAAGCAATATTCAGTGACCTTACAGAATATTGCCCCACCACCCAGACTTCATACGACAAATCGCTGTACAAGTATGTGGGATTCTACTATGGAGACAACTCCAACTCCAACGGCAAGGTGACGCAAGACATCCATACCAACCTGACCATTACCACAAACATCCCTCAGGTGCGTATGATCATCTCGTTCAAGTTGGAGAGCTCCCTGCTCAAATATTCCCGTTCTCTGAGCGAGAGGTTGGACGGTTCCCGCCGCAGCCTGGTTCTTGCCGACAGGACAGATTTGCTGTCCTATACGGATGCGTCGGTATATGACGGCGAGTGCTACACCGTGCTTTTCCCCGACACCTACTGTTCTTTTGACGACCCCACCCAGAAACCTTTCCTTGAGAATCTTGAATGGGCAAAGGCTAATGATCCGGAGCTTTATGCAGACCTCACCAAGCTTATAGTTTCGGGCACCACATATAATTATACCTTCCTCAAAGATTTCATATCCCCCTATTTCAGCGCCAATTTCAGCGTGACCAAGGAGATTGGAGACATAGCGTCAATATCGTTCTACGCCAATAATTTCTTCAACAATATGGGGCAGGTATACTCCACAAAGACCAAGACTTACAGTTCGGTATCTTCTTATATCCCCCGTTTCTACTACGGCCTTACATTACGTCTCAAATTCAATTAATCTTAAATAGTACTCACAATGAAAAAAAGTTTCATCTTTCTTGCAGTTGCAGCCATAGCATTTATGGTGGCTGCCTGCGTAAAACCCGTCCCCGTTGGACCTGACGAACCCGACGATCCCACTCCCACGCCCACTCCCGGACCCGATGTTCCCGCACTTTATGACATCGCCATCCAGCTTCAGAGCGAGGGTGCCAACTTTGCTGTGGCAGGTATCACCGTGGCCATTGCCGACGATGCCGGCGTAGCCAGCTACGACGCAGTTACAGATGCCACCGGAAAAGTCACCTTCAAACTCCCCGCAGGCACTTATGCAGCTACAGCTACCTATAAGACTGCAGAAGATGGCCAGCGCCTGACATTCAACGGCGCCAACAACGCCATCTATGTATCCAAAAACGGCGACAGATCGTTCAA
>JAEEGF010626266.1_pt1 | contig 19412 bp, 10 predicted proteins | sample 9134171 | NCBI WGS metagenome assembly JAEEGF01 (sample SAMN16246542, study PRJNA631951) | gut metagenome | biome: gut microbiome; feature: rumen; material: AP-attached | host: Bos | place: Iran: Karaj | collected 2018-10
CCGCCTTTTCGGTCACATATTTGGCAATAGTCCAGGCCACACAGCTTTCGTAGCTGTCGTAATCCTTCAGCAGGCTTTCGGTCACGAACGGATCGGTAGAGAACACCCCTATGCGCTCGCTCTTGTCCGATGCCATGCGGAAATGAACCTCAACTTCGCTGCCCGCAGGAATCACGGAGAACATCAGCGGATAAACGCGGACCGGGCCGCCGCCGGGTTCCAGGCTGTCGTATATCAGATATGGCGGGATATCCTTCACCCACTGCAAGGTGTCACCCTTTGGCATAATGAAGGAGACGTTGCGCAGCTGGATGTGGCAGTTAGAATCGTGCGGCGTGACAATCCACAATGTCCGGTTATAGGCATCCACATTGCCCTTGTTGCCGATGACGGCAGTATAATCCTGCCAACGGTTATACAGCATTTTGTCCAAGCCAAGCAGATCAACATATATTTCCGGCTCCACAGCGGCCTCAAGTTCAAAGGCGTTATCCAAACGCATTTCGCTGCCATTGCTGTGGCGGATAATGGCGGAGTATTTCCCCACAGGGGCGGCATGCAGATGGAAACGCAACTCAACACACCCCGTCCTCACTTCGCGCAGCAGTGTGCCTGCATATTCCATACCGCCCTTTTCCAGAAGGAAGGTGTCTTTTTTCTGAATACCGCCGGCATAGAATTTCAGCGTGACATCCCCCTGGCCTGCCTTCGGAGACTCCACACGCTGCAGGCCGTTAACCTCCACATATTTGACAACAGTGTCGTTACCCTCAGTACCGTAGGCGATCAGCATCACCTCACGCACACCGGATGTGGAATACACCACGGTTGGGTTAGCATTGTAGGTGTAGTTCCAACTGCTCCCGTCATATTTCCAGTAATATTTGGTCGCATTGCCAGTTGTCCTGTTGATGAAGCATACTTCGGTCTGCCCCTTGTCGTTAATGCGCTGCACAAAATCAAAATCGGCTACAGGTGCAGGACGGGTTTCATACACGAACTTGTACTGGCCGTAACCTCCCCTTGGGGAAACCTGTAGGAAATAGGTGCCCTTGCCCAAAGTTGTTTTCCAATTATAGGTCATCGTGTCCACCTTTTCCCAAGTGGATGGTCCGGACAATGAGCCTATTTCATCAACTACACCCTCATCCACCTGATAAAGCTTGAAATAGAGTCCCAACTTGTCATCCAGCACACTGCCATGGCCGCTTCCGGGATAGCACTGGGACAAGACATTGATGGAGCCGTTTGAAGGCAGCGTCACAATGTACCAGTCCTCCTTATCCTGATAGTAGCCAGTGCTGTCCATGGCACCGTCATATCCGATATGGCCGAAAGCGGTGTCCCCCTCCCGCAAGGCGGTTGCCTGCGCCCAGGTGTCGTTCGGTTCGGCATCGCTGCCTATTTCAGGATATTCCAAACTAATATTGAAATCATATGTGGCGATACCTACGGACGGTGTTATCCGGAAAAAATAGGTTCCCTTGCCAACACCCATCGACCGGGCACGCTTGAGAGTGTCCCACACCGACTGGTAGTCGCCGTTCAGTCCGCGATAATATACAAACGAACTGTCCGGCATCATATAATGTAAGGAGCTCCAATCGAAACGGCAGTCCCCCTCCCCCTTGTGTCTGATATTGAAGACCGCACTGATATTACAGTCCTTATCCACTGTAAGCTTATATGCGTCATTATAGTCATACTCCATCCGGGTCTGGTCATAGAAACCGGCATGGCCGTACATGGTGTCACCCGGTTTCACCGGCAGCGCCTGTATGAACTCGTCATTCGGTTCAGCATCGGACGGCTCGCCGTAATTGAATGTATCCAACTTCAAATCATACGTGCATAGTCCCACGGAGGGGCTCACACGGAAATAATAGGTACCTGCCGAAAGTCCCATGTAACGGTACCGCTTTACCGTGTCGAACACACCATAATTGTTGTCATTCCTCCATCCGCCAACAGGAGTGTTGCCGAAAATGCTGTCACCGTAACGTATCTGCCAACCGTCCATTTCAAAGCGGCAATCCCCTTCGCCCTTTGGCCGGATATTGGCAAGCAGACGCACGTCACAGTCCTTCTCTACAGTAAACTTATAGCAGTCGTAATAGTCATGCTGCAAACGGTCCTTGTCGAAAAATCCGACATGGCCGTATGTTGTCTTGCCCGGTACCAGCGGAACGGCCTGCAGGTAGTTGTCGTTCTCCTCCGGATCATCCGGCACATTGTATTCGTCAACAGTCAGCTTCAGATTGTAATAGCCAAAACCGACGTAAGGGTAGATGCGGAAGTAATAGGTGCCTGCCGACAAGCCCTTGAACCGCACCCGTTTCACAGTGTCAAACACACCATAATTGTTGTCATTCCTCCATCCTCCGATGAACACGTTGCTGAAAGTGCTGTCACCATACAGGAACTGCCAGCCGTCCATGTCAAGACGTATGTTGTCCCCATTTGTGCCGGGGCATGGCGTGATGTGGAACTCCAACTTCACATCGCAGTCATTCCTGACAGTGAACTTATAGCAGTCGTAAAAATCCTGGGTGGAGGAGTCATGGTTTTCAAACCCGATATGTCCGTATGCGGTGACACCGTTTTTGATTTCAACAGCATGGAAATAGTCGTTATTAGGTTCCGGATCGTTCGGATAACCGGCTCCACCGTCCCAAAGATAACGCACCTTGAATGAGGATGCAGCTGTGCTTGCCCTGTTCACACGCAGGAAATATGTGCCGTCGGAACGCTTGGTGAAACGCCAGCGCAGCGTGTCCCCTACCCTGCTTCCGAACGCCCTGTCACTGCTTGACCCGCCGGACATCCATATTTTCTCGAGTGTGCTGTCCGCATTAAGCCGGTAGAAACTCATGTCGATGAATGAGCTGCTGCCTCCTGCCATAGAAATGAGCGCCATCTCTATATCAAGATATGATTCCCCCTTGATGTCCAGACGGTAATAATAGTCATCCCTAATGTTTTTCGCCACAGAATCCTGCTTTGGCCACACGCCGTTCTGTAGCCGGACAGCCTTTTGCCAGGTGTCCTGCGCCATGGTACCGCCTGACAGCAGCACTGCACACAATAAAATACACAAACGTTTCATATTTATCCAGTATTAATGTTTCTGTCACAAAAAATTCAGGCCCTCACACCGTCTCCGCGTAGAAGATTATGGTACGCCCCTTGATACGGACATGGTGCTCCTCCTCCAACGAGCGGATTACATCATCAATGCGCGGGTCGGAAAACTCAATGCAGCCTTTGCCATCAGAGAGCAGTATGTGGTCATGCATGGCTCTCCGGAATGCGCACTCATACACTGCGGCGCGGGTATCGAACCGGAGTTTGCGCACGAGTCCGCAATCCTCCATCAGTTCCAGCGTGTGGTACAATGTTGTACGGCTCACCTGATATTTTTTCTGCTTCAGTCCGGCATGCAGCGCCTCCACATCAAAATGTCCGCCGCATCTGCATGCTTCGCGCAGGACGGCAAAACGTTCCGAAGTGCGGCTCAAACCTTTTTTTTCCAGATAATCGTAAAAAATCTGCCGGTATTCTTCAAAAACATCCTCCTCCATCACGCCTCTTAGTTACCGTTATCCGACACTGACGCCGGCAGTTACAGGTGATTGGGTTGTAAGCAGCACCAGCCTGCCGTCCTTGTCGGCGGCTGAAAGCAGCATCCCTTCACTGACCACCCCCTTGAGCTTGCGCGGCTCGAAGTTGGCGATGAAACAGACCTGCAGGCCAACCAGCTTTTCCGGTTCGGGATAGGACTGGGCGATGCCCGAAACGATGGTGCGGCGCTTGTCCCCATCATCAATGAGGAATTGCAGAAGCTTGTCAGCCCTGGGCACTTTGGTGCATTCCAGCACCGTGCCGACCCTGATGTCCACCTTCTGGAAATCTTCGAAACTCACTTTATCCTTATATGGTTCAGGCTTCCATGCCTGCTGTTCGTTCGCAAGCTTTGTGTCGGCCAACCGTTGCATTTGGGCGTCAATGGCCGTGTCCTCAACCTTTTCGAACAGCAGTTCGGGTGTCTCCAGCAGCCCGCCCTCAGGCAGCAGCCGCGCACTTCCGGCAGCCTGCCAGTCCGCCGCCTCCAGATGCAGCATCCGGGACAGCTTTTCCGCCGTGAACGGGAGGAAAGGACGGCAAAGAATCGCAAGGTTTGCGCAAATCTGCAGCGAATAGTGCAACGCCGTCATCGCCTCATCGGGATTCTCCTTTATCCTTTTCCACGGCTCCGTCTCGGTCAGGTATTTGTTGCCCAGACGGGCCAGGTTCATCATTTCGGCCAACGCATCGCGGAAATGGTATGTCTCGATGGCGCGTCCGATGCGCTCCGGAAAGCTCTCCATCTCCTTCACCAGCTGCAGTTCCAGTTCTCCGGCAGTGCCTGCTGCCGGGACTTTTCCGCCATTATACTTGTGCGTCAGCACTAAGGTGCGATGGACAAAATTGCCGAAAATGGCCACCAGCTCGCTGTTGTTCTTCAGTTGGAAATCCTTCCAGGTGAAATCGTTGTCCTTGGTCTCCGGCGCATTGCTGCATAACACGTAGCGCAGCACATCCTGCTTGCCGGGGAAATCCTTCAGGTATTCGTGCAGCCAGACCGCCCAGTTCCTTGAGGTGGAAATCTTGTCCCCTTCCAGATTCAGGAACTCGTTGGCAGGCACATTGGCCGGCAGGATATAGCTGCCGTCGGCATGGAGCATCGAAGGGAAAATGATGCAGTGGAAGACAATGTTATCCTTGCCGATAAAATGCACTAACTTGGTCTCCTGATCCTTCCACCATTTCTCCCAATCGTCGCCCTTCAGCTGCCTTGTAAAGCTTATGTATCCGATCGGCGCGTCGAACCAGACGTAAAGCACCTTGCCGTCCGCACCTTCGATCGGCACCTTCACACCCCAGTCGAGGTCACGTGTGACCGCACGGGGCTGCAGACCGGCGTCAATCCAGGATTTGCACTGGCCGTACACGTTGGTTTTCCAATCCTTGTGACCTTCGAGAATCCATTGGCGCAGCCACGGCTCATCCTTGTCCAACGGCAGGAACCAGTGTCTGGTCTCCCTCATCACCGGCTGCGAGCCGCTCAAGGCCGATTTCGGGTTGATCAGGTCGGTCGGATTCAATGATGTTCCGCATGCCTCGCACTGGTCGCCATAGGCGTTTTCGTTGCCGCAGTGGGGGCAGGTGCCTGTGATGTAGCGGTCGGCCAGGAACTGGTGCGCCTCCTCGTCATAATATTGCAGGGAGGTTTTTTCAATGAACTTTCCCGCCTCATAAAGCTTCTTGAAATAGGCGGCGGCCGTCTCGTGATGCTCCTTGCAGCTGGTGCGGCTGTAAATGTCGAACGAAATGCCCAGCTCTGCAAATGATTCCTTGATAATCTTGTGGTAACGGTCCACAATGTCCTGCGGGGTGCAGCCCTCCTTTCGCGCCTTGATGGTGATTGGCACGCCGTGCTCGTCCGAGCCGCCGATAAAGAGGACATCCTCTCCCATCGCCCGCAGATAGCGCACATAGATGTCGGCGGGCACATAAACCCCCGCCAGGTGCCCGATATGCACCGGCCCGTTGGCATAGGGAAGGGCTGTGGTTACAGTATAGCGTTTGTATTGTGATTCTGTATACATGCTTGCAAACTTTTTCCTTTACTTGACCGGTGCCGGCACCTCAACCTCCTCGTAGGCCTCAATCTGGTCGCCGACCACCACGTCGTTGAAACTTTCAATATTCAGACCGCACTCCAGTCCGGCAGTCACCTCCTTGGCGTCATCCTTGAAACGCTTGAGCGAACCAAGGCGGCCGTTGTCATGGATAACAATGCCGTCACGGATCACGCGCACCTTGGAGGAACGTTGGATTTTGCCGTCCAGCACATAGCATCCGGCGATGACGCCCACCTTCGAAATGCGGAAGGTCTCCCGCACCTCCAGGTTGGCAACCACCTGCTCCTTCACCTCAGGCGCCTTCATTCCGGCGATTGCAGCCTTAAGGTCGTCGATGGCGGAATAGATGACGGAATAGACGCGGATGTCCACCTGCTCCTGCTCCGCCACCCGCTTGGCACCGGAAGAGGGCCGCACCTGGAAGGCGATGATGATTGCGTTCGAAGCCGAAGCCAGCAGCACATCCGATTCGGTCACCTGACCCACCGACTTGTGGATCACATTCACCTGAACATCGGCGGTGGAGAGCTTCAGGATTTCGTCGGACAACGCCTCGATTGAACCGTCCACATCGCCCTTTACGATGACATTCAGCTCCTGGAAGTCGCCCACTGCTATGCGGCGGCCAAGCTCGTCCAGCGTAATGTGCTTCTGCGTGCGCAGCCCCTGCTCGCGCAGCAGCTGGGAACGCTTGTTGACAATGGCTCTCGCCTCCTTGTCGGTCTTATATGTGCGGAAGGTGTCGCCTGCCTGCGGTGCGCTGTTCAGTCCGAGCAGCAGCACCGGCACGGAGGGTCCGGCCTCCTTCACAATCTGGTTCTTTTCGTTGTACATCGCCCTGATTTTACCGTAGCTGGTTCCGGCGGCGATGATGTCGCCCGTCCGCAGGGTGCCGTTCTGGACCAGAATCTTGGCCACATATCCGCGCCCCTTGTCCAATGAGGACTCGATGACGGTGCCTGTCGGCTCGGCCTTCGGATTGGCCTTCAGGTCGAGCATCTCAGCTTCAATCAGAACCTTTTCAAGCAGCAGGTCCACATTGGTTCCCTTCTTGGCGGAGATGTCCTGGCTCTGGACCTTGCCGCCCCATTCCTCCACGAGGATGTTCATGTTGGCCAGCGCGGCACGGATTCTCTCCGGATCGGCGCCCGGCTTGTCTATCTTGTTTATTGCAAAAATCATGGGGACACCGGCGGCCTGCGCATGGTTGATGGCCTCGATGGTCTGCGGCATGATCTGGTCGTCAGCGGCAATCACGATGATGACAATGTCGGTGATGCTGGCTCCGCGGGCACGCATTGCGGTGAACGCCTCATGACCCGGCGTGTCGAGGAATGTGATGGACTTGTCGCCCACCTTCACCTCATAGGCGCCGATATGCTGTGTTATACCACCCGCCTCGCCCTGAATCACGTTGGTGTTGCGGATATAGTCCAACAGGGAGGTCTTTCCGTGGTCCACATGACCCATCACTGTGATGATGGGCGCACGCGGCACCAGATCCTCCTCGCGGTCCTGCGGCTTCTCCTCCTCCTCCTCCAGTCCGACAAACTGGACGGTGAAGCCGTAGTTCTCGGCCAGCAGGGATATCGTCTCCGCCGAAAGCCGCTGGTTGATGGCCACCGCCAGCCCCAAGCTCATGCAGACCGAAATGATGTCCGTGACAGGTTTGTTCATCATTATAGCCAGTTCGTTGGCGGTGATGAACTCCGTCACCTTCAGCACGCTCTTCTCCTGTTCGTTGCGCTCCATCTCCTCCATCATCTCGTGCTGGATGTGTTCGCGTTTCTCCTTGCGGTGCTTCGAGGCCTGGCTCTTCTTCACAGGCGCCATGCCGGAATAGGTCTTGCGGATCTGTTCGGTAATCTCCTCGTCAGTGAAATCGACCTTGTATTTGCCCTTCTTGTCCTTGGACTTGGATCTTGAGGAACGCTCCTTCTCACCGAACGAAGCGGTGGATTTCTCATTGCCGGAATAGGCGGAGGCTTTGATGCGCTTGCGTTTTTTCTTGCCGCCCTCCGAATCGGAAGCCGATGAGCCGTCCGACTTGTCCCGTTTTGACTTGGTGGCATCCAAATCTATATGGGAAATCACCTTGGTGCCGGCCAACCGGGTGTACTCCGTCTTGAGGAAGTTGTCAGCCTTGGGAGCCTCTGGAGTCTCCGGCTTGTTCTCTATCTTTTTCTGCTCCTTCTGAGTTTTTTGCGCCTTCTGCTCCTTTTCCTTCTGTTTCCGTTTCTTCTGATCGCGCTCCCTTCTGCGCTCCTCCTGGCTCTTCCGTTTTGGCTTGGTGCTCTGGTTCAACTCATCCAGATTGATATGGCCGATGGTCTTCAACGCCGGACGTGCCACATTCTTGGCCAATGAGAAGACCTCCACCTTGGGGGTTTCCGGTTCTTCCGGTTCCGGCTCGGAATGGGTTGCCGGCTCTTCCGTCTGTTCAGGTTCAGGCTCATGCTCAGACTCAGACTCAGGTTCCGATACAACTGTCTGCTCGGGCTCGTCCGGTTGCACCGCAACCGGCTCCGGCTTCACAGGCGCGTCAGGTGTCTTCTCAACCACCGGCTCCGACGTTTCAACCGTTGCGGACAGCACCTCTGCCGGCTGTTCAGGCTTCACCTGCTCCTCAGGTTTCACATCCTCCGGCTTCACCGTTTCCGCCGCAGGCGCTACAGCCGATGACTTCTTTACCGCCGACTTGCGCCGTTTCGGTTTCTCATCGCCCAGATCAATCTTGGTGACCACCTTGGGCTTTTTTGTTTCAATCGGAATGAAACCGGCACCGGAGTCCTTCGACACCGGACGACCCAATCCGGTATCCTTGATGAAAATTTCACCGCTGGCGATAGGCTCCAGCTCCCGTTCCTTCTTCTTGATGACCGCAGGGGGTTCCTCCCCGGAAGCATCAGCTTTGCGGGAGCCGAAATCTATTTCTGACGATTTCTCCTTGATGGCCTTCTCCTTTTGATATTCAGCCACCAGCAGGTTATAATGCTCCTCTGTCAGTTTGGTGTTGGGCTCATCCTTGATCTCAAAACCCTTTTTTAGTAAAAAACTGACAATCGTGGCGGTGGAGACATTGAACTCCGATGCCGCCTTTCCCAATCTCGGTATCTTGATTTTTTCTGCCATGCTTCCTTTCTATTTCTTTAATACCTAACTATGAATAAACCTTGCCGTTACCGCACCTCAGTTCTCAAACTCGGCCCGCAGGATCCGCAACACCTCGTCAATGGTCTCCTCTTCAAGTTCAGTACTGTGCAGCAGCACATCCTTGCTCATTTCCAACACATTCTTGGCGGTGTTGCAGCCCACTTTCTTCAGTTCGTTAAGAATCCATTCGTCAATCTCGTCCTTGAACTCGCTCAGCTCAACATCCTCTTCATTCTCATTCTCCGAACCTTCACGAATAATTTCAATATCATATCCTGTCAGCTTGTTGGCCAGCTTGATGTTGCAGCCGCCCCGTCCGATGGCGAAAGAGACCTGATCCTTCGACAAAAATGCGGTGGCGGTCTTTTCCGCCTCATCCACCTCAATGCTGCTGATCTTGGCCGGACTCAACGCCCGCTGGATATACAATGCCGGATTGCTGGTGTAGGTGATCACATCCAGGTTCTCATTGCGCAATTCCCGGACAATGCCATGGATGCGGGACCCCTTCATGCCGATGCAGGAACCGACCGGATCAATCCGGTCATCGTAGGTCTCCACCGCAATTTTGGCCCGTTCGCCCGGCACGCGGACAATGTTCTTGATGGTAATCAGCCCGTCATAGATTTCCGGAATCTCCTCCTCCATCAGCCGTTCCAGGAACATGGGGGAGGTGCGGGAAGCGGTTATGATTGTGGAATTTGCGCCCATCTCCACCTTCAGCACCACGGCACGGATGCTGTCACCCTTCTTGTAGAAATCGCCGGGAATCTGCTCCGACTTCGGCAGCACCAGCTCGATGCCGTCCTCGTCCTGCAGCAGGATCTCCTTTTTCCAGGCCTGATGTACGGTGCCGGATACGATTTCTCCGATCCGTTTGCTGTATTTCTGGTAAATCACCTCCTTTTCATATTCCATGATCTTGCCGGCCAGATTCTGCCGGAGTGAAAGGATGTCCCTACGTCCGAAATCATCCAAACTGATTTTCTCACACAAATCCTCACCCACCTCAAAGTCCGGCTCGATTTTCACCGCATCGGACAGGGCGATCTGCGTGCTGGGATCCTCAACTTCGCCATCTTCGACAATCTCCAGCCAGCGCTGGAACTCCACATCCCCCTTGTCCACATTCACAATTACGCTCACATTGGCGTTTGGGCCGTATTTCCGGAGCAGCATGTGCTTGAAAATCTCCTCAAGAATGTGCATCAGGGTTTCCCGTTCAATGTTCTTGAACTTCTTGAATTCTGAAAAGGTCTCTATTAAATTGATGTCCTCTTTCATAAGTATATTAGATATTAATATTCTGTTAAAAAGTCACTTCCACCTTGGCCTCCCGGATATCGGACATGGCAATGGTCCGCACCGTGGCCGGTTGTTTCCTAACCGCCGGCAGCTCCAAGGTCAGCTGCCGCTCGTCCACGGCGGTCAGTTTTCCCCTGACCTTGGTATCATCCGTCATTTTTACAGAAAGTGTTTTGCCGACCGCATTGCGGTACTGGCGCAACAGCTGTAACGGCCGCCCGATGCCGAAGGAGGAGACATTCAGCTCAAAATCGCACTTGTCCCTGTCCAACCGCTTCTCCACATACTTGCTCACGCGGATGCAGTCATCCACGTTCACCCCATTATCCCCATCCATGAAAACATAGATGGTCTGATCCGGTTTCACCTTAACCTCTGTCACGAACAGGTCGTCACGGCCATCCAGAGCCTCCTGCACCAGTCCTGCAACCACTTCCTTGTTAATTGTCATTTCTGTCGTCTATAATAAAAAGAAGGAGCAAATGTGTCATTTCTCCTTCTCTGTTAAACCTTAACCCATAAACAATGGTTGCTCAAGCAGGATTCGAACCTACACAGACGGCACCAAAAACCGTAGTGCTACCATTACACCATTGAGCAAGTTCATTTGCAGGTGCAAAAGTAGAAAAAATCCGAATAACCATCAGCATTTCCTGAAAAAATATTTGACAAGGCAATAGTATTAATTTTTAATCACTTGCGAATAAAAACCATAACACTGCGCTCTTCTGCACCTGCAAAGATGATGGAATCTTCGCAGCAAATCCGGATTTTTTCACACTTTTTTTACAAAAAAAACGAAAGATTCATCCATTTATAGTACATTTGCATTTTATTTACAATAATACAAGTTTTCTCTTATGGAACAAATTATCCGTCAGTTTGCATTGGCCAACGAGGTGGGCGGGCCGGAACCTGTCCGGACAGGCTTCATCAACGACAGCTACATCCTTCCCGCCCTGTCTCAGGGCGGTGTCTCCTATTTCCTGCAGCGCATCAACCACCATATCTTTGAAAATGTGGAGGGGTTGCAGCAGAACATACTTAAAGTGACCGGACACATCCGGCAGAAACTCATTGCAGCCGGCGAAACCGATGTGGAGCGCAAGGTTCTGCACCTGATTCCCACCCGCGACGGAAAGTTGTTTTACCGCACCCCCGAAGGTGACTGCTGGCGTGTATACCGGCTGATCGAAAACGCCCTCTCCATGGACAAGGTGACTCCAGAGTCGGCCGGACTGGCGGGGGAGGCCTTCGGCCGTTTCCAGTGCCAGCTGTCGGACCTCCCTTTTTCCGAACTTTGCGAGACCATACCGAATTTCCATAACATGGAATTCAGGCTTGAACAGTTCCATGAAGCACTCCGGGATAACAGGGCGAACCGTGCCGCCACGGCGGACTGTCCGGAAATCATACGGGAAATCACCTGCCGCGAGGAGGAGATGTGCATGGCCGAAAGGCTTTTCAGGGAGGGTAAGCTGCCCAAACGGATAAACCACTGCGACACTAAGGTCAACAACATGCTGTTCGACAGTGACGGCAAGCCGCTCTGCATAGTCGACCTTGATACTGTCATGCCCGGCTATGTGCTGAGCGATTTCGGCGACTTCATGCGCACCGCCGCAAACACCGGTGCCGAGGACGACCCTGACCTGGACCGCATCGGTGTGGACATGGGGGTCTTCACCGCCTACAGCCGCGGCTACCTGCGCGAAGCCGGTTTCCTCACCCCCATCGAGAAGGGGCTGCTCCCCTTCGGCTGCCGCCTGCTGAGCTATATGCAGGCCGTCCGCTTCTTCACCGACTACCTCAACGGTGACACCTATTATAAAATACAATATCCGGAACACAACATTGTCCGCACACGGGCGCAGCTGCGGCTGCTCTTTGAGCAGGAGAAGATGCGCGAAGCCATGGAGACGGTCATCCGGAGCCTTTAACACACCATTTTAACAAAAAAAACAGAGCCATGCCAAATGCGCATTCATTCAATCGCGACGTACAGGGCAAGCCTGTGCGCCTTTACACAATCACCGGTGGCGGACTGCTGATGCAGGTCACCAACTACGGTGCCAAGATAGTCAGCCTGATGGTTCCCGACACCAACGGAAAAATGGCCGATATTGTGCTCGGCTTCTCCACCTTGGACGAATGGCTGTCACAGGAGACCTATTTCAACGGCATAAACGGACGATGCACAGGGCGTGTCAGCGGCGGGCGCTTTTCCATTGACGGCACCGATTACGAACTGGTGCGTAACAGCGGGGGGAACGCGCTGCACGGCGGCCTGCACGGATTCAATGAGAATGTGTGGGATGTGCAGGAGAGCAGTGCCCGGCATATAACCCTGCACTACCGCTCCGAGGCGGGCGAGGAGGGATACCCGGGCAACCTTGACGTATGGGTCACCTACCGGCTGACCGGCACCCCCGCATTAAACATCAGCTACAAGGCCGTCACCGACGCACCGACCATCCTGAATCTTACCAACCACGCCTACTTCAATCTGAAAGGTGAGGGCGAGGGCGACATCCGGGACCACAGGCTGCAGGTTTTTGCCGACGAGTACATCCCATACGACGAGACCGTCGCCCCGACCGGCGAGGTGCTGCCTGTGGAAGGTACACCCATGGACTTCCGCGAACCGGTCACAATCGGCGACCGGATTGACACCCCATTTTTTGCAATGGGGCGCGGCATTGACAACGGTTGGGCCCTGCCCGGCTGGCGGGAATACAGAATGGATTCGGAGCGGCTGCAGAAAGCCGCCGTCCTTTCGGGCGGCGGACGCACAATGGAGGTGTGGACCACATTCCCCTGCATGCAGGTGTACAGCGGCAACTATGTGGAGCGGCATGCCGGCAAATCCGGCCGGATGTATGACGTGCAGCACGCCATCTGTTTGGAGGCGCAGGGCTTTCCGGACGCGGCCAACCATCCGCAGTTCCCCAGTCCGGTATTGCGCCCGGGAGAGACCTTTTCGGGCATATGCGAATACAGGTTCACCAATGAACCGGCATAATCCGGTGCCGCCATCTCTTTTTCCAACCAATAAAAAAAAAAAAAAACGGTTTCCCGTAATATTCCACAGACGGGTACGTTTGTTAAAATTTAAACATCGGCTAAAACATTTGTATTAAGATATGACATCCCAAGAAATAAGGCAGGCGTTCCTGCAATTCTTCCAATCGAAACAGCACCACATCGTGCCCTCCGCCCCGATGGTGGTCAAAAACGACCCGACCCTCATGTTCACCAACGCCGGCATGAACCAGTTCAAGGACATCTTCCTGGGCAACGCCCCCGCCCCCTACCCCCGTGTGGCCGACTCGCAGAAATGCCTGCGCGTGTCGGGCAAGCACAATGACCTGGAGGAGGTCGGTCACGACACCTACCACCACACCATGTTCGAAATGCTGGGAAACTGGTCCTTCGGCGACTATTTCAAGAAGGAGGCTATAGCCTACGCCTGGGAGTTCCTGACCGGAACCCTCAAGATTGACAAGACGAACCTATATGTCACCGTTTTCGGCGGGGACAGCGGCGAAGGGCTTGAGATGGATAAAGAGGCCTACGGATACTGGCAGGAGTGGGTTGATGAGAGCCACATCCTCTCAGGCAGCAAGAAGGACAATTTCTGGGAGATGGGCGAACAGGGACCCTGCGGACCCTGCTCCGAGATCCACATCGACCTGCGGCCCGCATCGGAAAGGGAAAAGGTTCCCGGCAGGGAGCTGGTGAACAAGGACCATCCGAGGGTCATCGAAATATGGAATCTCGTTTTCATGCAATACAACCGGCTGGCGGACGGCACACTGGAACCGTTGAAGGCCAAGCATATCGATACCGGAATGGGCTTTGAGCGGCTCTGCATGGTGATGCAGGGCAAAGGCTCCAACTACGACACCGACATTTTCCAGCCGCTCATCCGGCATCTGGCGGAATTGTCAGGCATAGCCTACGGCAGCGACGAAAAGGCCGACATTGCCATGCGCGTCTGTGCCGACCACCTCCGCGCCGTCGCCTTCTCAATCGCGGACGGGCAGCTGCCCTCCAACATAAAGGCGGGGTATGTTATCAGGCGTATCCTGCGCCGCGCCGTCCGGTACGGATACACATTCCTCCATTTCAAGGAGCCGTTCCTGCACAGCATGGTGCCAATCCTTGTCGGACAGATGGGCGGACAGTTCCCGGAGCTGGCGAAGCAGCAGGAGCTGATCGGCCGCATCATCCTTGAGGAGGAGCAGGCATTCCTGCGCACTTTGAGCAACGGAATACTGAAATTCGAGAAATATCTGGCCGACCATCCGGAGAGCCGCACCATCGACGGGGATTTTGCCTTCGAGCTGTTCGACACCTTCGGCTTCCCCATCGACCTGACGCAGCTGATGGCGCAGGAGCAGCAGTGGGATGTGGATATGGAAGGCTTCCGGAAGGGACTTGCGGCACAAAAGGAGCGTTCACGCGCGGCTGCGGCACAGGAGACCGCCGACTGGGTGCAGGTGCATCCCGAAACCGAGGAGCGGTTCATCGGCTACGACACGCTGGAGGCGGAGGTGCGCATTGTACGCTACCGCAAAGTCACCACAAAGGATAAGAGCTTCTACCAGTTAGTCTTTGACCAGACCCCATTCTACGGGGAGAGCGGCGGACAGGCCGGGGACACCGGATGTCTGCGCTCCGGCGACGAGTGCGTCCGCATTTTCAACACCCGTAAGGAGAACAACCTGATTGTCCATCTTGTGGAGAAGCTGCCTTCGGACCCGTCGGCACTCTTCCATGCGGAGACGGATGCAGGCCAACGGCGGCGCACCGAAAACAACCACACAGCCACACACCTGCTGCATAAGGCATTGCGGAACGTGTTGGGGACCCATGTGGAGCAGAAGGGTTCCTCGGTGGATGCGGAACGGCTACGCTTCGACTTCTCGCATTTCGCCAAGCTCAGCCGCGAGGAGCTGCGGAAGGTGGAACAGCTTGTCAACGAGGATATACGCAGCAACATTCCGCTGGAGGAGCATCGCAACATGCCGATTGCTGAGGCGCGGAAACTGGGCGCAATGGCACTGTTCGGCGAAAAGTACGGGGAATTTGTCCGCGTGGTGAAATATGGGGATTCGGTGGAATTCTGCGGCGGGACACATGTCTCCGCAACCGGCACCATCGGGCTGTTCCGCATTGTGGCGGAGAGTTCCGTGGCCGCCGGCATGAGGCGTATCGAGGCAGTAACCGGCGCGGCGGCGGAGCAGTGGGACGACCGGTTCCGCGACCTTCATGAGCAGCTTAGGGAGACGCTTAAAAACCCGAAGGACCTAATAGCCGCAGTGGAGAAGCTGGAGGCGGAGAACAGCGCCATGCACGCCGAACTGGAGGAGTTCCGCAAAAGGGAGGCCGCTGCCAAAAGCCGCGCCTTTGCCGAAAGGATTCTGGCGGATGCGCAGCACCGGCTCGTCTGCCGGACCGATGAGGACATCAACGCGCTGAAGGACGCCTTTACCGCCCTGCGCCAGACCATTCCGGACATGGCGCTTGTGCTCGGTTCGCTGAATCAGGGCAAACCGTCGCTGCTGGTGGTGTTGGGCGACGAACGGGTGAAAAAGGGACAGCACGCAGGCAATATTGTCCGGGCGGCGGCCAAGGAGATCCAGGGCGGCGGCGGCGGACAGCCATTTTTCGCCACCGCAGGCGGCAAGAACCCGGAGGGGATTGACAAGGCGCTGGAGGTTGCGGAGGAGATGATTGACAAATAGTCTGCGATTTTCCCCGCCTTGGGCGGGAATACGTATCGGCAAAACGCCGCCTACCGTTTCAACAGCGAGCCCAGCAGGTTGCGTCCAAGTTTGAAGACGGTGTTCACCGCCTCGCGCTTGGCCTTCTGCACGGCCATCTTCTCCAAGCTCCCGAGGATAGTGCTCTCTTTCTCGCGCTTGCGCTGCCGTTCGGCGGCCAGCTTCTCACGCTCCTCAGCCTTGCGCTGGCGTTCCTCCTCGCGCTGCTGCTTCTGCTCCTCCTTCTGGACCCGGAGCTCCTCCTTGCGCTGCTGCTCCTCCTCCTTCTGACGCTGCGCCTCGGCGATGCGGCCGCTCAAAATCTCAAAGGCAGACTCGCGATCCTCCATCTCCTCATAGTGTCCGGATACAAGCGACTGGCGCATTATCTGCTTACGCTCCTCCGCAGTGATGGCTCCCGCCTGCCCCTCAGGCGGCAGTATGCGGGCACGCTCGACCATGCCGGGGGCTCCCTTTTCGTCCAAGAATGAGACAAGCGCCTCCCCCACCTCCAGCTCCGTGATGACGGTTTTGGTGTCGAAGGCCGGATTCTGCCTGAAGGTCTCCGCCGCCGTGCTTACCGCCTTCTGGTCACGCGGCGTGTAGGCGCGCAACGCATGCTGCACACGGTTGCCGAGCTGCCCCAGCACCGTCTCGGGGATATCCAGCGGATTCTGGGTGCAGAAATAGACCCCCACCCCCTTGGAGCGGATCAGCCGCACCACCTGCTCGATGCGCTCCAGCAGGCTCTTGCTTATATCGTTGAAGAGCAGATGTGCCTCGTCGAAGAAAAAGACCATCTTCGGCTTGTCAAGGTCGCCCACCTCGGGCAGCTGTTCGAAAAGCTCGCTCAGCAGGTAGAGCAGGAACGAGGTGTAGATTTTCGGCGACTGGATCACACGGTCGCTCGCCAGGATGCTTATAACACCCTTGCCATCCTGCGTCTGCATGAAATCGAAAATGTCGATGGCCGGCTCCCCGAAAAAGCGGTCGCCGCCCTGATCCTCCAAGGCAAGCAGCCCGCGCTGGATTGCGCCGACGGTCGCCACGGAGATGTTACCGTAGGAGGTAACATATTCGGCACGGCGGTTGCCAACCTCCTCAAGCATCTTGCGCAGATCCTTCAAATCCAGCAGCAGCAGCCCCTGGTCGTCCGCAATGCGGAAAACGAGGTTCAGCACATCGCTCTGGGTGTCGTTCAAATCGAGGATGCGGCTCAGAAGAATCGGCCCCATCTCGCTGACGGTTGTGCGCAGCGGATGCCCCTCCTCTCCGAAAATGTCCCAGAAACAGACCGGAAAACCCTTGTAGGCAAAGCCTTCATCTGCCAAATTGTAATTGGCGACACTTTTTTCAAAATGAACGTTGCCGCCGCCCGCCTTGGACACGCCGGAGAGGTCGCCCTTGATGTCGGTGGCGAAGACCGGCACGCCCATCGCACTGAAGGTTTCGGCCAGATTCTGCAGTGTGCAGGTTTTTCCGGTGCCGGTGGCGCCGGTGATGAGCCCGTGGCGGTTGGCCATACGGGGCAGAATGCCCAGCTGTTTCGTGCCAGCCAGCGCATTATAGGGAAGTCCGTTCTTGTTGATCATGACATTTGCATTTTGGTGAAAGAATATGCAAAAGTAGTCATTTTTTCCATACGAACGGAGACCGCAGCATTTTTTCGCACCAGATTCTGTCAGGATTTACGATGTCATAACTGGTAGCCGACACCGAGGTGGAAGCCGCGCCCCTGCCCTTTAAATGGAGCGTCGGAGAGGAACATGGGGTTCAGGTCGAACTGGTAGCCGTACTCCAGCAGCAGATGGTTGATGCACATGTTAATCCCGAGCGACAACCCGTACTGATGCCGCTGCAGCATCCGGTCCCATGCGACCGTCTCCGGATTCTGACTGTCCTTCAGGCTGCCGGCGAAGGCATAGCGGTAATAGGGTGCGATATAGCCTCCCAGACGGATGTTCATCAGGCCGCTGAATTTGAGTGTGAATGAATTACGCTGTATCCGCAGCATCGCCTCGGCAGTATGCATACGATAGGATTCCTGCAGCCAATATCCGGACCCGATGCTGCGGTATCCCGCACCTATTCCTATCGTCAGCTTTTCAAGAGGACGCAACTGCCATTCCGCCATCATTCCGTAGGAAATCTTTTTTTGTCCGGTAATTTCATAGTCGGGAATCCGCAGGTGGCTGGAACCGCATTGCGCCACAACGCGGAAACCGCTCTTTGACACCTCGTACGGACTCATCCGGTGGACGGAGGCGACTCTTCCGGATGGTGCAAGCTGCTCGTCCGAAGCCGCTTTGACTATCAGCGAGAATAGATGGTTGGTGATATACGATAGTCCTTCATAGTCAATACCGTCCGGATTGTCCTCCACCCTGTGGTATGGGGATTTCAAACCGGTTGTCACCGCCAGCGTGGGGCAGCCCTTCTTGGCAAAGGGACGGGTGTCGGTCGCGGTGAAATAGCTGTTCTCAAACTCCTTCAAATCCACTTTCCCGTAAGGGGACTCCCATGGGACTGAGGCGATAAGGCGTTTGCCGCCCTTGATGCTCCCGTGACCGATGTACTGCAGGTAACCGGAGGCGCGCAGGTAGCCCACCATGTCGATGCTCATCATGAGCCTCACCTTTTCAATCGGCACCACGCAGTGTTCGGCCAGATAGGTGGAACCCTCCAGACCGACCTCCTCCGCATCGAAGAAGGCAACAAGGATTGAACGCTTGGGCGGCTCCGGAAGCGCGTGAAGCATACGGGTGATTTCAAGCAGCGCCGAGGTGCCGCTGGCATTGTCATCCGCACCGTTGAAGATACTGTCCCCATTTTCGGAGTGTTTGCTCACGCCGATATGGTCGTAGTGTGCGCCGATAATCAGGTATTCCCCCTTCAGCTTCGGGTCGCTGCCGGGAATGAGGGCCATCACGTTGTTCCCCTTTTTGTCCTCCTTATAGGTGAAGGGGAAATCATAGCCGCTGTCCGAATAGGGGCGCACACCCATTTCGCGCAGCTGCCCGCGGATGTAGGCGGCGGCCTTTGCGGCATCCGGAGTGCCTGTTTCCCTGCCACGCAGCGAATCGGAGGCCAGGATGTATTCATGCTGCTTCAGACGCTGTATCAGCTCCACGGATTGCGGCCGCGCAGCCACATTCAGCAGCAGCACCGCCGCCAGCACCATAAACCTTTTACCGTGCCCTCCGGCACCTTTCAGTTGTATCATTTGTATCATAACCACTGTTTTTTGTTTTGTTTAGTTTTTTACTTTCTACACATGTAAATCGTTTTACCCTGCCCGATTATTACAGCTCCCTGAAAAAAAATCGCCATTTTCCGATGGCATGATAATCCGGTTCCGGCGGAAAAATCCGCATGATGCGGAAAGCCGGAAAAGTAGTTAAGTGCGGCACCTGTGGTAGCGCATTGACAAAAACTATTTAATGGCTTTAAAAAGAAACACTTATCTGCATTGTTCTTCTGTGCACCTTTCTTTTCTTCCACC
>JAEEGF011826321.1_pt1 | contig 19407 bp, 15 predicted proteins | sample 9134171 | NCBI WGS metagenome assembly JAEEGF01 (sample SAMN16246542, study PRJNA631951) | gut metagenome | biome: gut microbiome; feature: rumen; material: AP-attached | host: Bos | place: Iran: Karaj | collected 2018-10
AAGAACCATCTATTTTTATTGCCATTTCAAAGCTATCCGATTATAGTTTTTTAATTCTTGGTCCCTGTTTGCCTCAAGAGCATAGTGATGAATTTATAAATCACTTTTTCTTTGGAAAGCCATATAGCAAGGACAAGGAAGCTATTAAGCTAAGCATACAACAAAGCAAGCTTATTTCCATAGAAGAATTAAAAAATGCACTTTGTTTAGCTTACTTTATAAATACTGCCAAAGAGCTGGACAAATCTAATATTTTAGTTGATGAAATAATTGCATCGAAAGAGCCTTTACAAAATCTCCAATCTCTTCTAGAAGTTAATAATCTTGATACCGAGGATAAGAATTACAGTAGCCCTGAATCCATTAATAACGACTTATACTCTTACTTCGCCATGGATGGAATTCCAGTCATGGAAGACTTATTTAAAAGGTTTTCAGAGCCAAATCAGTATTCCTTTACGAAAATGTCCTTGGATCACGATCGCCAAACAAAATATGTTTTTATGGTAGTCGCCAACAAGATTTGTCAGGAAGCTATCCGTAGTGGTGTTGGAGAAGATGCTGTAAATGTGATTGCTGAAATAATATGTCAGAGAGTTGACTCAGCGCCAACTTATTTTGATGTGAGACCTTATTATGTAGAGCTTATTGCCGCCATCTCAGAAGTTGTAAATAACCATGCCACAGTTGAGAAAGGTTATTCACCTATGATTTCCAATTGTGTGTCTTATATAAATTCTCATGTGCAAAAAAAATTAAACTTATCTATACTGGCAGACATATGTAATGTTTCTGGGCGTTGGCTTTCTAAATGCTTTAGAAAAGAGGTTGGGGTTGCTATTCCTGATTACATTAATAACATAAAACTACATAGAAGCACTCAATTGCTGCTTTATTCAAATGCGACTATAGAAGAAATATCAGATTTTTTTAGCTTTTCAAACCAAAGCTATTACTCGAAATTATTTAAAGAAAAATATTCCTGTACCCCATTGGAGTACAGGAATAATAAAAACATACAGGGATGACACCATCCGCATTTAGAAAGCAATCTATTTCTTAGAATATAGCTTTGCCGCAATGGCAGAAACACATGGCACAGTGCCAATGATTCCCACCGAGCCTGCAATAGCTCTAATCATTTCTATTATTACAAAATCTGTATTCATAAGCTGATTAAAGGATACACCGTAGGAATATATCAGCACCATCATGTTAAGTGAGCCACCTACATAGGCAAGCACCAATGTGTTAGCCATTGTTCCCATGGCATCTCGTCCGATTTTCATTCCCGATGTAAACAAATCCTTAAATCCAAGCTTTGAATTAGCCTCATGGATTTCCTCCACAGCTGATGAAATAGACATTGCAATATCCATTACAGCTCCCATAGCTGCAATCAGAATTCCACTGATAAACAGGCCTCTAAGCCTAATATCATAGTTTGATTTTAAAAGTAACAGTGCCTCTGCCTCGTCCATCTGGAAGGTGGTCACGCCGCCAATTTTAGCTGCTATCTCACCAAGAAGTGCTGCGATTACCACACCAGCCAAGCTACCAAGAGCTGCTGCAATGGTTTTCTTTTGCACGCCGCCAATCAACAGGAAGCATACTGCCGATGTAATAAATACAATGGCTATGGTAAGAGGTACCGGTGATACACCCTTTAATGTAAGAGGAAGCAGCACGAAAACAATGCATAGTACCGTATAAACTAATCCTACGAATGCTTTCAGTCCTTGTCGTCCACCAAGAGCAATCAGTACTATCGCAAATACGATAACAAGTCCTATTACAAGTGGCACTCTATTGTAATTATAGATGCTTACTGAATACTCTCCCACATCTGTGGTGTCGATTCTTACACTGACCTTGTCACCCTTTGCTACATCTACGTTATAAAGGGCACTGTAAAAGTTTGTCACCTTACACAGGTCGCCCTTATAGCGACCGCTAAGGATTTCCACCTCCAGCTCAGTACTTCCTTTTTTTACATTTTCTACCTGTTCGTCTACAACCGTATCATCACTGATAACAGAAAGAACTCTAGCGGTTTCATATTCCACGCCAGAGCTCTCTGTAATAGTGTATGTAGGCTTGTCAGCATTGGCATAAGCTATTACGCCAATACTGATTCCTACAAATAATACGACTGATACAATTTTAATTATCAGTTCGTTTTTCATATCTTATTTGCCTAAAAGGCCTTTCTTTTTAATAAATAACCCTGCACCAACAAGAATTATAACAGAAGCTGCTGCAACTGGCACTACTGGGAATGACTTTTCTGATGAAGTATTCTCAGCTGCAAGAGGAGTATCCTCATCTGCAATTACCTGCTCAGTCTGAGCCTCAGTAACTGTTTCTGGCTCCTCTACTGCTGGTGTCTCTTCTACTGTCTCCTCTGGAGCTGGCTCAGCTACTACAGCAGCTGCTCTACGAGTATTTCTACCTGTTGCATTGTTGTTTCCAAATCCAAATAGGTTTCTAATAGCCTGAGCTACTGGAGACTCATGGATAGCATTTACGATATTTCTTACCGTATTTACGATACCACTAACAACTCTTTCAACAAATGAAGGCTGACTAGGCTGTGGTGCGGGCTCTGGATCAGCTAATTCTGGAATAGTACCATCAGCATAAGTAATTTCATCACAGTTACGTACTCTAAATACTGGAACAGAAACATCTGAAGCTCCTTCTGGATGCTTGTAAAGAATACCTGTTGCAGAAATTTCTTTGCCTACCTTTACATACTGGGCAAGTTGGTTCTTACCAGTTGTTGCTGAATTAATGTAACCATCGATAAAGATTGCTGCTTCTTCTCCGGATTCATCCATAAGCCAGAACTCTTCGATTCTATTTCCTTTATCGTTGAATGCAACTCTTGTAACCTTACCTGTGGTCTTGAGGAGTGAACCACCAAGTTCGTCATAGTTCATTGCATCCTTTGTTGAAACTACCTTTGGAGCCCACACATATGGTTCATCATCAAGAATCTTTGCTGAAAGAACCTTCAGCTCGATATCCCCCTGATACTGAGCAACAAAACCTGTAATTCGCATCTTTGTACCGATAGCAAGTCCAGACTCTGCATATGGGAAGATATCAATACCGCCTGTCTCATCCTGGATGTAGATTGTATCGAAGAATGTTGTATTCTCGTTATCTGTACCTGATGTTACATAACCTTCTACTGTGAACACATCGTTCATATTGCCCTTACGAGCTTCTGCAATTGTAGAAGTCTTAAGCTCGACTGTGTTCATATCAAGAAGGTTATTTGCAATTGTGTAGTTAGCATAAGGAAGTGTGTCGTTGTTATCAACCTCAACCTTTACTTCGAAGTCTGAAACAAATACACCACCTGATACGATAATCTGACCACCTGCTTTTGTCTTTTGACGAGCAAGGAATGTTACATTACCTTCATTATCAACCTTAACACCCTTTACGCCATTAGGAAGTTCGCCGCCAATTGCATTACCACTTCCATCCTTACAATCAACTGAGTATGTAGTGTCAAAACCTTTTACTAACCATTCTGCTGCATCAACAAAATCAGTTGCTGTCGCATTTGAAATATCTACAGAACATCCTGAGTACTGACTGTACATCTGTCCATCTTTAATACCAGCAAGTAAATCAGCATCTGTATTAAAGTTCTTTGGATACATTCTATATACCTGGCCACCGTTATTTGTATCATCGCAGATTTCATCAGAACCCATACGGATTGTTGAGCCAATTGCCTCAAGCAACTTGTTCTGCTCTGTAGCTGTCTGACAATTAGTAGTGTCCTTGAAATCAGCTAAACCACAAACTACTACAGTACCGCCATTTGCAATGTAATCTTTAACTACTTCAATAAAATCATCCTCAAAATGAGAAACATTAAATTTACCAGCTCCTGCTGTACCAGAGTATTTTCCTGGAGCAGCAATAACAAGCATCTTTGCACCCTTAAGTGTTTCAGCTGTAATCTTGTCTGTTACAACTGTTGCGCGAAGGTTTTTACCTGCACATAGTTTTGTAAACGCATTTACGTTACCACCGTAGTAACCTGTTACGTAATCATTGTAGTGCGTACCATCAATAATCACATCGCCTACCATTTCTGGAACTGTGTAATTTACTGAAAGCTTATCAGTATATGTCTTTGGTACACCATTAAGAGTTGCATTTACAGTAACAACGTATGTTACCTTTCCAGCCCCATTATAAGTATAATCTGTCTTAAATGTAGCTGTACCATTTGAAGCAACTGATGTAACACCAGCATTCTCACCTATAATATCTACTACAGGCTTATATATTGCATTTTGAGCCTTATCAACTTCACCATCATTAAGTTCAATCTTAATTTTGTCAATTTGAAGCTCTGTCTTCTCGTTATTATAGAAGTCTACATTTACATCTAAACTCTCACCCTTTACAGGGAGAATTGTGTTTGTATATGTCTTGTTGATACCGCAAGCTTCAACTTCACCTACCCATACAGGAGCTGTAACAGCAATATCCTTATCAGCCTCTGTAATCTTTAAGTAGTAGTATGAGTAACTTGAAGGAACGTTAAATGTAACAGTTGCCTCACTTGTATTAACATCCTTTGAATCTAATACCTGGCCACCGTTTACGATAACCTGAACCTTACCAATCTTAGAATCTGTAGGGTCTTTGATTTCTGCCTTAAGCTCAACTGTATCACCTACAGCATCCTTCTCAAGAATAGTACCCATATCATATCCATCTAATGTGTAGTAGATAGAAAGGTCATTATCCTCTGTAGCGTAAATACGATAATTGCGCATCGCATCGTAAATTGCGTTCTCATCGTTTGTATCTGCAAGCATTACTGTACGTGCAGTATTTGCATCGCCCCACTTACCCTTGTGGTTATCCTGGTTGTTAGTAGGAGCTACATGCCATCCTTTATCAAGAGCACGTGTATAGTACTCGTATGATGGGAAGTAACCTGAAGAACCAATAGCACCTTCACCGTTACCAACCTCGATCATAGTGATAAGATTATCATTCTCTTCTGAGTAGTAAGAGAAATCCTGGAAATCACCGAAGGTTGTACCTGGGTGATTGAACTGGCTGATTGAATCAGGCACAGTCTTAAGTGCATCATAGTAATTCTTAAGTGCTGTTGCATATGTGCTGTAATCTTTCTGAGTACGGCTCTGGAAACCAGGTGTGTTATATGTGTTCATATGACCAAGTCCGTTTGACCATGTCATCTCATAACCGTAAGCACATGTAAACTTATCTGTTGAGTACTGCTTTACAAGATTGTGAGCATATGTCCACTCATCAGTATCAGCTGTATCAACGTTCTGTGTAATTTTCGAAATATCCTGATGGTCAATTGAGTTAGAGTGATCTGTGATTACGATGTAATCAAGATTATCTACATTTGTTGCATGCTTTAATGCTTCATCAAGTGTACCTGCACCATCCGAAATGCTTGTGTGAGCATGAATCTGACCAAAGTAAATGTTGTACTTGTCGTTAAGCCTCTTTGTAAACTTAAGTGTAGCAACAGCGCTATCCTTGTAGCCGTCCTTTGTTGCCTTTACCTGAATCTGAGCTGGAAGATTCTTTACAGTGAATGGTTCTGTGTACTCGATCCAGTCATCGTGATTATCAACAACGTTCTCTTCCGTCTGAGGGTCATCCTCATCCTCTTCGCCTTCTTTGTCTTCGCTCTTCTCAGGTTTTGTTTCCTGAGTTGCTGTAGTCTTACTTTCTGCTGCTTTGATTTCCTCTTCTGACATATATCTATAGAAAATCTTTGCATCTTCAGTCTTTGTTGTAAGAGTAACAAGCTTGTTCTCAGAAATGGCTCCGCCATTTGGATTAGCCTTTACTCTAGCACACTGAGACTGTGTATACTGATGTCTTACAGTAATACTCTTTGTAAGACCTTCTTTTGTAGCATATGTGCTGATAGTTGCTGGAAGTTTCTTTAAAGAAACCTTCTCTTCACTATTATACTTTGTATATTCTCCACCATTTACTGAATAGAAAATATCTGCGCCCTCTGTCTTTGAAGAAAGGGCAATCGTCTGATTTGAAGAAATTTCTCCACTAACAGGATCTGCTGTAACATAGCCACAAATATCGCTACCTACAACAGGCTGTCCCTTGATTTCTACGCAGTCGATTCTTAAGGTTGCAGTCTTGCCTGGAGTTGTAAGGTCTTCGCCTTCTTTGCTCTTTGAAACTTTTACTCTAGTATCATTTGGTACTAATCTGATGTAAAGCTTCTCAGCATTTGCTGCACCATTAGGAACATCAAAGCTGTATGTGATGTACTGGCTACCAACTTTAATAAGAGCAATACCATCTGTGATGTCTCCTGAGCCGCTTACTTCGTACTGCTCTGTACCCTTATAAGCTGTGTACTTGTAAGAGTACTTACCGTTCTTGAAATTCTTGAAATTCTCTCCATCTGTAGAGTACTGCATCTGGAACTTTCCAGCTCCTGCATCAGAAACTCTAAGTCTGAAGTCCATAGTCATGTTGCCATAACCAAATGAAGAAAGTTCAAACTGTAAGTAATCATTTGTACCTGAGCCCATGCCCTTAGGTCCCATGTAGTAGTTTGTTGAACCAGTCTTTCCCTTTGTTGTGTGGAATGGTGTAACTTCATCACCTGAAATAACAGCTGTAAATTTTGCATTCTTATCAAGCATGTCATTTACAGTATATAAGTCACCGTTTACATATTCCTGTGACTCATCCATCTGAGCGTTGCCGCCCCACTTTGCTACAGGAAGAACGTCTTCGCCGTATTCAAGTGTAGATGGCTTTTCGCCTTCTTCTAAAGCATAGAAATTAAATACATATGCTGGATCATCCTTATGTCCCCAAGCCTTGAATGCATTATAATACTCAAGACTCTGTACGGAAGAGCCAACCTTTGCGCTGACATTTTTAAGATAGAAGTTACCTTCGTTCTTATCGTCTGATGCAACCTGTGTCCAGTAGCTGTTATCTACAAGCTTATCTGAAAGCACAAGATTTGCATTTGTCTTTGTCTTTCCATCTTTTTCATTAGTTGTTTCAACTAAATCAATAGAAAGATACTTATCATCCTTTGTCTTGAAGTAGTAATTTCCATTCTCGTCCAGCTTAACTGTAAGCACTACAGCCTGAGTATCTTTGGTATCAATTGTGCCATCTTTGGCGATTGTAGCATTTGCATCTTTAAGGCCACCTTTACCAGAATCAGTTGCAGTCATAACCTTTTTGCCTGCTGGATAGTAAACCACTACCTGATCATCTGGATAAAGCTCTCTTGTAAGAAGATGCGCAACAGTGTTTTCTGTAGGAACATCTACTGGCTTTTCTACCTTAGGTAAAGTGTAGGCGCTGAATGTATAAATGTCCTTCTTTTTATCATTAAAACCATAAACCGTAAAGCCATTATAGAATTCCAAGTACTGAGCCTTGTCCTTAAAAACAGCGTTTACATTTTTTATGAGAAAGGCACCGTTTTCAGATGCTTCAAGTGACCAGATACTGTTTCTGCCGGCTTCATCAACCAACATAAGCTCACATGTTTTTTCTTTCACTTCAACAGAAAGATATTTTGTTTTAACAGTATCACCTTCAAGAATATCTGAAGTTATATAATACTCATTCTCTGTCTCCGCCTTAACTAGCTTTAACTTTGCAATTGGTGCTGTTTCATCATCAACAGTCAGGTGCTTATCATCATCAAGTTTTACATCATATGATGCGATCTTTCCATTATTAACTGTCTGAGCCATTGCCTTAGTATCGGCGTTAACAAGTACAAACTCCTGCTCTTCAGAAACCTTTGTAAGGTCTGTAATCTTTGTACCTTCAGCAAGTGTATAGTGGAATGAAACCACTTCACTTTCACTGTCATCAAGCTTTGACTTTGCGTAAATAGTTGTGTCCCTTGTGATTTCAATTGGAGCATCATAAAGCTTGTAATTGTCATCATTACCATTTACGTTATAGTAAATTTTGGCATCCTCTGTTGCGCAAGTAAGCTCAACCTGAGCGCCAAAATCTACAGCAGCATTATCTTCAAAAGATGCTGTTGGTGCTGCAAGGGTTGCAGGTGTTTCGCCTGCTACCTTGTCTGTGAGCTTGTAGAAAGAAATAGAAAATTCGTATGAAGTATTCCATTTAGCTTTTTTATTTAATCCTAAATATTTCTTTCCATCAGTGCCTAAATCTACATAAAGCTTATCTCCATCAGCAAACCAGTACTTGCTATTCTCGTTTCTAGGACTATCACCTATAGCCATATTCCCTTTTGTAGAATACAAGTACATCTTTCCATTTTTGATGGTATAAGACTTGACGCTGGAAACCTCAGGCTCTACAGAATCATCTGCCTCTTCAGTTTCAACCTTAGACTCAGCCATTAAATTTGCCTCTTCAGCTTCTTCGGTTTCCTCTTTTTTCTCATCATCAACCTTAATATCATCCTCAGACTTAGTATCTTCCTCGACAACTAAATCCGTCAGATTCAATTCCTTTACTTCAAGAAGCTCATCTTCTTCAGTATTATTTGTCTGATTAGAAACAGTTCCTCCCTCAGAAATAGTCCAAGAATAATCCTCATCCTTACCTTCTGTAATAACTAATGTATCACCGTTTACGTCAGCTTTTACACCAACAACGGCTCCTGAGGTTTTGGAATTTGGTAATACATAGGTAACGCCATCTTTAGATGTTGCGATGGCAATAGAATCGTTTGGTGAAATTTGAGAAAGCTCTACTTTTGTCCATACATGATGAACTTCGTCTGCAAGTGCGATAAGGGACATATCAGAATATGCAGTAGTTACTATCATTAAAAATGACAGCACAAAAGCAAGCCCTCTGCGAGCCAATTTTTTCATCCTATACTCTCCTCCTTAAAAATTTTGACAAAACAAGTCAAAAAAAGAACGCCCCCGCTCCCCAATCTTCAAATATAACCCCTGATTTGGTTGCACGGCGTACCATTTTTGTTATGTCGTGTAACGATAGACTATCATTTATTTAATCTTATTTCAATAAAAAGATTCACAATTTTTACACATTCATCATTATATACAAAATAATATGAATCTTCTGTTTAAACTTTACCGTATTAGCTAGCTAATGTTATGATGTGTCTATGAGAAAAAAAGAATTAGCACTTATAGTAATAGAACGTTTGAAAAAGGAGTATCCATACAGCGACTGCACCCTGGATTATGATCAGGCTTGGAAGCTTTTAGTGTCAGTCCGCCTTGCAGCCCAGTGCACAGATGCAAGAGTAAACGAGATTGTTCCTCATATATATGAAAAGTATCCTACCATTGAAGCATTGGCTGATGCGGACGTTGCCGATGTCGAAGCCATCGTACGCCCTTGCGGCCTTGGCAAATCAAAGGCTAAAGACATTGTAGCCTGCATGAAGATGCTTAGAGATGTTTACCATTGTCAGGTGCCAGATACTATGGAAGAACTACTGGCCCTGCCAGGTGTTGGCCGCAAATCAGCAAATCTGATCTTAGGAGATGTATTTGGCATGCCTGCCATTGTAACAGATACCCATGCAATCAGACTTTCCAACCGCATCGGTCTTGTAGATAATGAGAAGGACCCTACCAAGGTAGAAATGGCCCTTAGAAAAATAATACCACCAGAGGAAGGCAATGAACTTTGCCATCGACTGGTGGATCATGGTCGTGCTATATGTACAGCAAGAACCGCACCTTACTGCGATAAATGCTGTTTAAATGATGTATGCAAGAAGCGAATATAATTACCACTCCTCATTAGGGTACTTAAGGCCCCATTCTTTTCTAAGGCCTGTCATGATTTTCATGACATCCATAGATTCCTGTAAATGCAGCATGTCTCTATCGCCTGCATTTACAGCTGCTTCCATATCAAGTAACTCATAGTACAGAGCGTCTGCAGTATCACCAGCTGTAACCTCAGTCTTCTCTCCTGTCTCAGCATTTACGATAATAGCTTTATCTGCCCGAGGATACTCCATGATTTCGATATAGCCCTTTTCACAGCTAATCATGGCACGCTTAGGCTGCTTTGAATGCATGCTGATAGCAACTGTAGCCATCTGATTCTTAGAGTTTTTTAGAAGCATTGTAGCCATCTCATCTGAGCCTGTTGGTGAAGGAGTCCACTGGCTAATAACTTCCTCAGGGCACTCATCCATAAAGCTTCGTACAATTGAAAGGGCGTATACTCCGATATCTAACAGTGCCCCTCCCGCCAAGTCTAGGTTAAAGAAGCGATTTGACATGTTATATTCCTTGAAGCTACCAAAGTTCATTGTGATAATCTGAACCTTGCCAAGTTCTCCGCTTCTTACAATTTCCCAAAGTTTCTTATATAAAGGCATATGCCAAATGGTCATGGCCTCACCAATCATAAGATTCTTTTCCTTGGCAAGGGCCACCATCTCTTCAAGCTCTCTAGAATTAAGAGTGATAGCCTTTTCTACGAATACATGCTTACCATTTTCCAAAGCCTTTTTCATAAACTGATAATGAGTATTATGTGGTGTGGTCAGATAAATAATATCCACCTTTGGATCAGCAAAGATTTCATCGATAGAATCATAAACACGCTCAACACCATATTTTTCTGCAAAGGCCACAGCCTTTTCATGAGTCCTATTTGCAATACTGTACAAGTGGCCGCCCATCTTTTCTAAGCCCTGTGCCATTTCGTTTGCAATAACGCCGCACCCTATAACTCCCCAGTTAAGTTTCTGCTGTGTCATCTAAGACCCTCCGTAAATTAAAATAGAGGGTAGACCTATATCTACCCTCTACTATTATATTATTCATATCTAAGTGCATCAATAGGATTGAGCTTAGCTGCTTTATTGGCTGGATAGTATCCGAAGAATACACCAATGGCCATTGAGAAGCCTACTGCAATGATGATGCTTTCGATTGAAACTGCAGCTTCGTAGCCCATGAGCTTAACTGCAACAGTTCCAAGTCCAATTCCAAGGAAGATTCCAATGATACCACCAATTACACATATTACCACCGACTCAGTGATGAACTGAAGTCTGATAGATGAGTTAGTAGCACCCAGTGCCTTTCTAGTACCGATTTCCTTGGTACGCTCTGTAATGGATACCAACATAATGTTCATAACGCCGATACCACCAACTACCAATGAAATACCAGCGATAACTGAAAGCGCCAGCTGTATCATATTAATCATGGTGTTCATTGAATCCATCATAGATGCCATGCTAAGTACGGTGACTTCGTATGCATCATTTCTCGAATAGAAATTGATGTTAAAGAAATCTCTTACCGTATTTGCGAAGGTATCATTATTTGTATTGATGGAAGTAACCATTGTAAGGTAATTGTAGCCTTTGTTTTGTGTATGGTTTTCCATTCGAGCTGTGGAATATGGAATGTAAATATCTGTGGTAGGATTGTCTGATACGCCAAAGGCAAACTGCTCCTGAACATACTCATACACACCTACAATATAGTATGTGTAAAAAGTATCTCCCATAGATACCTCTATTTTTGAACCTAATGCTTCATCCACATCTCCATCAAAGACACGCTCCACCAGTTTATCTGTAACCATGCAGACCTTTTTGGCATCGGCATAATCCTTATTTAGGAATTTACGACCGCCTACCATTTTGATGTCTTTGAAGTCCATATTGTCCTTGTTATAACCAGTGATAGAAACATTTGCATCTTTCTTGCCCTGAGTAACCTTTCCGCGGCCACCCACAGACTCCTGCATAAGGAGATATTCAATATCATCAGGATACTCTTTTTTAAGAGCTTCAAGCATCTCATCAGTGATTAAATCTTCATCTGTTATATCTCTAACATAACCACTTCCAAAGCTCATACCTGAATCTGTAGTCTGAGTATCAACAGATTTCTGGATAACACCCATTTCCAGGTTGTTAGCACCTAAATCCTGCATAGTAGTGTTAACAATCATGGTGATAGAATTACCAACTGTCATAATGGCAATAACTGATGCGATACCAATGATGATACCAAGCATAGTAAGAAGGGAACGCATTATATTTGCCTTAAGACCAGCAAGTGCAACGAGGATATTTTCAGTAAATAGCATTTACTCCACCTCCTTTACATGATGGTCCCAGTGCCCTTCGGCCTGACCGATGATATTGCCATCCTTTAATGTGATGATTCGCTGAGTCTCCTGGGAAAGCTCAGGTGAGTGAGTGATAAGAACGATTGTCTTGCCCTGCTCCTCGTGGAGACGATGGAAGATGTCCATAATCAATCTACCTGTAGCTGAATCAAGAGCGCCAGTAGGCTCATCGGCCAAAATGATGGCTGGGTCGTTAGCCATGGCACGGGCAATAGCCACACGCTGCTTCTGACCACCTGAAAGCTCGTCAGGGTTGTGCATCATTCTGTCTGTCATCTCTACCATATCAAGTAGCATTTTTGCTCTTTCAGTACGCTCTGCTCTGCCCATTCCTGCATACATCATAGGAAGCTCTACATTTTTAAGAGCATTGGTACGAGCAATCAAATTGTAGGTCTGAAAAACGAAACCTATTTTTTTATTTCTAAGGGCCGATAGCTCATGGTCCTTAGCCTTCTCAATATCTACACCGTCTAAGTTGTATTCCCCTGATGTAGGTCTATCCAAAGCACCGATGATATTCATCAGTGTGGACTTTCCCGAACCAGACTGTCCAACGATGGAAACAAACTCTCCCTTATTTACAGTGAAGTTTAAACCGTGGAGCACCTCAAATTCATTAGGTGTTCCTATGAAGAAGCTCTTGTGGATATCTCGAAGGTCAAGCATTGTATTTGAATTTTCCAATTTGAACCTCCTAGAGAACTAATCAAAAGTAATGTAGTCCATAACGTCTGTACTTGGAGCATCTGAAACGATAGCCTCCACAGTCATACCGTCCTTAAGACCTTCTCCTGTAATTTCTACATAGTAATCACTTTCAAGTCCCTTCTTAACTGGGATTTCTTTCTTTGTACCATCATCTAAGATTTCATTAATGAAGAAGCTGCCATCTTCCTTTTCCTGAACACAGTCATAAGGAGCAGCAAATACATTGCTAACTGAATCAAGTACTACGCTAGCTTTTGCTGTCATGCCCACGCGAAGTCTTTCATCAACATCTGTAAGCTTAATCTTAACTTTGTATGTGGCTGTTGCACCACCTGTTGTGCCTGTTGTAGCTGCCATGGCTGATGCTGCAGCATTTGTTCCAGAAAGAGTAGCGTCTGAAGCAAGTGATACATATGTAACCTCGCCCTTGAACTCTTCATCACCAGTAGCTTCAAACTTAACTACAGCTGGAAGGCCCTGCTGAATGCTTGCAACATCGTACTCATTAACTGTTGCTTCTACTACATATCCGCTAGTGTCTGCTATGGTAAATACGGTATTACCTGTTGTGTAGTTGTTTCCCTCTTCTACGTTCATTGTGATGATATATCCAGAGAAAGGTGCTGAAACCTGTGTCTTTTCCATACTCTCATATACGTCATCCTTTGAATCTACCTGGGTATAAGTCTGAGCATAATTCTGCTCTAAGGTTGCAAGATAAATGTCCTGCTGAAGCTGATTGATTTGGTCTTGCTTTGTTTCGATTGCATCACGCTTTGCTTCGTATCCATCGATTGTAACACCGTCGCGCATTCTAACTACTTCAGCTGTTTCATTAAACTTTGCAACAGTATCCTGATCGTAATAATACTTCTTTGCCTCTTTTTCTGCGTTCTTTACAGCATCATAATAGATTTTCTTATCATCCAACCATTGCTGGTCTTCTGCTAATTCCTTCTGTAAGTCAGCAATCTTTTTCTGGGAATCGGCAATTGTTTTTGCGCTTTTTGCATCGTCAATTTGATATCTAGCATTGAGCTCTGCAATTTTGCGATTGTAATCATCACCGTCAAACTCTACTACAACTGCACCAGCCTCAACATAGTCGCCCTCTTTATAATTTACCTTTGAAACCTTTACACCAGTGAGGCCTGTTCCTCCGATTGATGATGTAACTGTTTTAAGGTCGTTTGCTGTAAGTGTTCCTGTGACACTAACCGATTTCTGCAAATCCATAACAGAAACAGTAGATGTAACTGGCTCATTTGCAGCAGCTTCCAAAGCTTCCTGTGCCTTCTTTATACTGTGTCTTGCATAAAGCACTATCGCAATTACGATAATAAGCACTATCCAAAGCTTTATGTGCTTCTTCAAAAACTGTACGAATTTCATGATCATCCTCCAATAAAACATATAATTAAAAGTTACATATAATTAGCAAAAACTTTTCTTAAGTTTATTGTTAATCACTTGTGAAGTAAATAACGTTAACCGTTATTTAATAAAAAATTAATGATTACATAACAATTTCGTCATCATCACTATCCTCGTATTTTAAAATATCCCCTGGCTCACAATTCAAAGCCTTGCAAATCCCGGCCAAAGTGCCAAATCTAATGGCATTGACCTTGTTATTTTTAATCTTTGACATGTTGACATTTGTAATGCCTACCTGCTCTGCCAAATCGTTAAGAGACATATGACGCTTTGCCATCATTACGTCTAATTCTAATACTATTTTTCCCATATATTTCTTTCCTTTCCCCTCAATCAATGTTTACCATTAATTTGTTATCGTTTATCGATAATCTAGTTATAAACCTACATATTTCGTTTGTCAACAATTTTTTAATGTTTATCGATAATTACTGTTTAAAGCTTCTGTGATATACTTATTGACAGTATTAGAAAAAGGGGTGTTAACAATGGAATTTAAGGAAATTAACATTACAGATTTTGATAATCTAAGAATCGGCCAAGTAGAAGATGCAGCTGCAGGCACAGGCCTTACAGTTGCTATTGCACCAACTGGTGCACCAACTGGTCTTGATATAAGAGGCGGCGGCCCAGCCAGCAGGGAATCTGGTCTTATGGACCCTCTTGCTGCCGCAGAAGTTATTCACGCTGTTGTACTAGCTGGAGGTTCTGCATTCGGACTGGATGCAGCTGGTGGTGTTATGAAATACCTATCAGAAAAAGGCATTGGATTTCCTGTTGGAAACGTGGTAGTTCCTCTTGTATGCCAGTCAGACATATTTGATTTGGGATTCGGTAGAAATGATGTATATCCTGACAAGGAAATGGGATATATGGCTGCTCAGGCTGCTTTTGAAACAACTACTGGCAATTATAAAGATGGAAGTTACGGCGCAGGCTGTGGTGCTACTGTAGGAAAGATGTTAGGTCCTGATCGATGCAGCAAATCTGGTATAGGAAGCTATGCAGTACAGCTTGGGGATTTAAAAGTAGGCGCTATTGTATGTACTAACGCTGTGGGAGATGTGTACGACGCTGAAAATGGAAAACGTATTTCCGGAGTACGTTCGGAAGATGGCAAATCCTTAAACGATGTATCCTGCGAAGATTTAATGTACAACCTATACACTAACCCACCAACAGGAATGCCTACAAATACAACTATAGGTATCGTATTTACGAATGCAAAGTTTAACAAGACTCAGCTTTGCAAGCTAGCAGGCATGACACATGATGCATATGCCCGTTGCATCCGCCCTGTCCACACTTCCATGGATGGCGACAGCATATACGCTATGTCTCTAGGAGATGTAACTGCTCCACTTGATTTAGTAGGAACACTTGCAAACAAAGTCATGTGTGAAGCAATAAAAAGAAGCGTTCTATAACGCTTCTTTTATTGCTTTTTACTTGCAATTTCCTGAAGTTCAAACCTATACTTTTGCTTTACCTCAGGATACTTTTCATGATCCACCTCTGATAAAAACATTTCCTTAGGCCTAACCCAAAGAGATCCATCCTCATATAGTTTGCGATAAACAACCATCTCTTCTTGAGTTTCTGAATCTCTAGCAATATCTTCTACTAGATAATAATCGCCCTTAAAATGCTTATAAACTCGATGTAATAATAATTCTTGCATATTTTCCTCCGTAAATTTGAAGTTATCGAGCTCTTTATCTTAAAAAAAGCCCCTACACGCTCAATTACTCTAAAAAGTTCACCATAATAATTTCATCTGCATAAGTTCCATCTTTCAGTTTAAAGGCTCTAGGATTCATTCCATATTCTTTAAATCCCATTTTTGTATACATATGTCGCGCCCTAGGATTGTCACTAAATACGCCTAGTTCTATCTGTTCAAAGCCATTTTCCTTAGCTTGATCTAACGCAATCTTCATCATAAAACTTCCTAGACCCATACCTGTGAATTCTCGTCTGATAGACATTCCCAGATATCCTCTATGAAGGTATTTAACATGAGGTCTTACAAGTGAAACTCCAAGATCCCCTACCAGCTCATCATCTAAATATGCACTGACCATGAAATTCTTTTCACTTTCAGCGAAGCTAGCAAGTCCTTCTCGTATTACTTCCAAATTCATAGGGCCATCTTCAGGCTCCCTAGCCATAAAATGAGTCTCCGCAGCAGTTGCCTCTCGATGAAGTTTTACTTTCATGGCATCCTCTGGTCCTGCACTCTTTATAGTTATTTTTCTGCCATCAGGCAAAGTGAATATTCGCTCTTTTATTCTCATTCGACTAAACCTCCATGAAAAACACATTCATAGATTTCATTGCCTTTATAACTGATTATTTCTTTTCCCTGGAACCAGTCAAACGAGCCATCTACATCACAATGATATGTGTAATCACCATTAGTATAATCTGCTGGGCCTCTGAATGGCTTTTCTTCTGGAACTAGAAGTAACGCTTCTTTCAAAAAATCTCCACTGAAATTGGCACCAATAACTCTACCAATATAATTCATGCTCCAATAAGGAACATCTTTAATCCAAATAGCCTCTTCTCCAGCAAATTTGCCAGTTCCTAAGTATGTATCGTAATACATATAATCTCCATCTTCATAAATCAAGTCATGCGATTTTATCCTTGATGAAGTTGTCTCAGCACCTTTGCCGGCATAAGTAGCCTTCTTAGCTGTTATTAAGAATTCTAGTAATTTCTTGTCCATAATTTCCCCTACAAATCCGAATTTAGCGCTTTCTTTTTTTATTTAGCATGAGTTCAAACTCCTGAAGATATTTCTGAAAACGCTCATCATCTTTTCCTTTTTCACACATCTTCTTACGTTTGCATAATGTGTAATATTCTCTGTATCCAGTAGAATCTTTTATTCCTGTTTTTACATATGGCCTTGTAATTGAGCCTTTAAGAGTCTCTGGAAAATAAGCCAGCAAATCGGTTAATTCTTCTAGTGTGAATTGAGTAGGATTAATCTCTAATTCCTCAATATGACTCTGGGATAAGCATGTGAAGTCATTATCATTAACAGCTTTCCCCCACCATTCAAAGTGTTTTATTTCAGTATTAACGAGCGGCTTAAAAGATTGGATAGTCATACTTCTTGTAACTTTGTCACCAATATGAAAACTTTTAAGATTAGGAGCTGCCTCGATCATATTGATATTATGAAGTTTGCTAAAATCATAGATACCTAGTCCAAGTAGATTTATATTGGCTGACATATCCCATAAAGTAGTAGCACTCTGATTAAAGAAATAATTGATATATTTGATCTTCTTTAACTCACCTAGACACGACAGATTTTCTACACCTTTATTTTTCCAAAAAGAAATAGCTTCAAATTGATCCGCGTATCTTGTAACAAAATATTCAAATGTATCTTGTTTTAACCCAGAGATAATGATTGTTTTAGCATCTGTAAATTTTTCTATCTCATCAATTTGTTCATAAGATATTATTCCTCCGCCGACATCTTTTTGGCATAAATTAATATCAAACTCATTATGTATAGGTTCCGTAAAATTAGTTATATCAATCATGTTTGATTGTGTACCTTTTTCCTTTAAAAAATAATTTACTCTGGCCACGCATCTCCAGCGTTTCTGGATATAAAATCATAATTCATACTATCAAAATAATCGTAAGGGAAAGGCTCTCCTTCTTGACTAATGACAAGATTATCACAATCCATCTTTTCATTCATATAAGCTAGAGTGTCATGTATTCCGCCTGTTCTTGCATCCTGAACCATTTTTACAAGGATTGTTTTTTGAGAATCTGTCAATGAAGTTAAGAAATTGTTTATCTCTTTGTTCTCGTCAGTTGCAGGATAACCTTTTTCGAGAATCCATTTTCCTAGAACTCCCTCGCTTCTTTCAACTAAGCCATCAATAAACACTTTATATAAATCTAATCCTTTTCCCATAATCAAACCTCTTCGTATATTAGCTTAATGCTTGTATAAATAAAAACCATACACATTGTTACTGAGTTCACCACATGCAAATTGGTATTTCTTATAATCAATTACAACAGTATATATTGGCAATTTAAAGTCTTTCCCATTTAAATTATCTTTTACATGAGCCATTTCACCTGTTTCAGTCCATTCATAATCAAATATATTTACTCCAAATAGAGTTGTATTTCCTTCAACCCCAGTTGTTTCATATTGCCATGTCTTTTCTTTATATGCTTTCATAGTCACGACACCTCTACAAATGCCGATTTGTTAAAAACCTTATATAAAAGAATACAACATTATCCTCAAAAATCCAAATATGACCTTTTTGTTTATGCGAATTGAAGCTGGTTTAATTCAATTACAAGTTTTATAAAATTCCAAAGGCAAAAACTTGCATGAACTTAAATTTTAAATGCCTTAATTACAAGTTCACAACTTCTTATTTTATTAAAACTTGCAATTTGCAGCTCCATGGAGCCTTTTATTCGTCTCTAAAGACCATTTTTCTTATGATTTTGCAAGTTTCAACAAGATAATTTCATTAGGACTTGCAAATTCAGCATTGCGGAAGGCGGGGTGAGGTGGAAAATGGAAATGAAAATAGCATTGCAAATGATATAAAAAAATAACCAGAGCTTTATGCTCTGGTTATCTTTTTTAGGATGCGGAAGGCGGGACTTGAACCCGCACGACTGCAATAGCCACAAGATCCTTAGTCTTGCTCGTCTGCCAGTTCCGACACTTCCGCGGAATGCGCGACCAGGGGTTCGAACCCTGGACACCCTGATTAAGAGTCAGGTGCTCTGCCAGCTGAGCTAGTCGCGCATAACTCCCCAAGTAGGACTCGAACCTACGACAACTCGGTTAACAGCCGAGTGCTCTACCAACTGAGCTATTGAGGAATATTTATATTCAATTAAAGTTGCTTAGCAACTTCAAAACTTCATACAGTTTGCGAGAACTTTCGCTACACTTTTTTCTTTTAGAATAAACCTTCGATCTATTAGTATTCATCAGCTGAATGCGTTACCGCACTTACACCTTGAACCTATCTACCTTATCGTCTTTAAGGGATCTTATTTCCTTGAAGGAATGGGATATCTCAT
>JAEEGF011640007.1_pt1 | contig 19406 bp, 17 predicted proteins | sample 9134171 | NCBI WGS metagenome assembly JAEEGF01 (sample SAMN16246542, study PRJNA631951) | gut metagenome | biome: gut microbiome; feature: rumen; material: AP-attached | host: Bos | place: Iran: Karaj | collected 2018-10
GCCTTTGGCGGATTGGTTCCGAGCAAGGAGAAAAAGCAGGTATTGGGCATACTGTTCCCATCAGAGTGCTTCACAGGTCGTGCGCCCGAAGGTGGCGCGCTTTACTCATATTTCATGGGCGGCGCACGTCATCAGGATTACCTGCAGAAGAGCGATGAAGAGATACGCAAGATGGTGCTCGATGCTTTCCACACCATGCTGAAATATCCCAATAATATCGAGCCAGATATGATAAGAATATTCCGTCACGAGCATGCCATTCCCCAGTACGGAGTTGATAGTGGCGAGCGTTTCGCAGCAGTAGAACGTCTGCAGCAGCAATATCCTGGCCTGACATTAGCCGGAAACCTGCGTGATGGCATCGGCATGGGCAACCGCATCCATCAGGGAGCCACCATCGCAGCCGAGCTCCAGTAATGCGAGGGCACACTTTCATCGCCCGCCTTGCCAAAGATCTCGACAAGGCAGCTGCGATATCAGTATAAAACCTTGTTGCGGTTAATGGATTTTTACGTAATCCAGTACCCAGTCCAGATAGGGCTGCTCTTCTGTCATGCCCATGTAGGTGGAGTAGCTGTCGGTTGATACGTGGAAGTCGTAGTCTTTGCGGATGGCGCGCGCCAGCTCGGGCCTGCTGCATCCGTATACGCCTGCGGCTTGCAATGGGCCGGCTATAAGGGCTGGTATCTTGTTGCGCTTCTTGCTGTCCTCCCATGCTTTGGCTATTCCATCGCCATACTTCGATGCCATCAGGGCGTCGATGAACTTATCTATCCACTGGTCGGTATACTTCTTCCTGTCGGATATCAGAGCCGTTGCCCCGGGCAGTGTCAGTATGTGCTTGATGTTCTTGCCTGGGGCAAAACGATTCATATCCTTAGGTTGCGGGCGATGCTTGTTGATGATGGCCTGCAACTTAGGATTCTGCGCCACCAGGTCCTTATTTATCAGGTCGAGCATAGCGTCTAGTTCGAACATAGCCCGTGCGTTTTCGTACGAAAAATCTTTGATGTGCTTCATCACATACTTTCCAAAGCTTTGACGGTCTATCATGATGATGTCGCCATCAATAATCAAGTGGCGCTTTAGCTTGGCCAACTCCTTCTTGATGTCATCGCTCAGTTCTTCTTCGCACGCCATCAATGGCTTGATGTAGTCTTCGCGGACATTGTCAAATTCGTCGTTGTATGGTCTGTCGTCGTGCCTCATAATGCCTCGATTCAGTACATCTAATATCACCTCTATGCGCTTGCGCTTTAGCATATTGGGCGTCATGCTGTACAGATCGTCTTTCCATCTGTTGTAGCTGTCAATGACTGCAGGGTCGGTCAACAATGGGCTCAGCATGTTGTACAGTTCGTTGTGGTCAATCTGTCCGCCAGAGTTGCTTACCATCTCGGATGTCTTTAGGATTGAAAGCGATACGAGTGCGCTTTTCTGCAGTAACTCCTGCTGCGAAGCGGGGATGGCGTCCATTACGTGGTTGTTAGGATTAACAATTACTGATAATGCAGCGATTATCTGCTCTAGTGTAATGTTATTTACGTTGTTCATTTTTGTTGTATTTGTTTTAACGATTTAGATTTAATTAATCATTGCTGCAAAGGTACTGATTTTCTGTCAACTACGCAAATTTTTACGCAAAAAAATAGTTATTCATTATTCATTTATTCACATGTACAGGAAGGGTTCGGCTGAAAACTGATGCAGAGTGGGGTGGAAGTATGTTAATACTATATTATATATTATATTATAATATAATATATAATATAATACTCTCACAGTAGAAAACTCAAAAACCTTCCTGTACATGTGAATAGTGAATAACGTGAATAAACGCCTCCAATCGTCCCTGATGCAGAACCGTAACTTCTGGGGCTCAAAAACGTAATTTTCGGCCGCCAAAAGTTACGCTTCTGTGTATTCGTAGTACTAACTATAAAAATTTACCCTTTTCTCTAAAAATAATTGCCAAAATGTTTGGTAGTTTCAGAAAAATGTTGTACCTTTGCAGTGCAATCAAGATAATATGAACGCACACACACACACGGGAGGCGGCTGCCCGATGTAGCCAGTCGCACTTAAGTCTAATTAAACACATACATTTATGGCAAAAGTATTCTATCTGTTGAAGCAGAACAAGGTGAAGAACTCTAAGGTCAGCGGCAAGTGGTTCGCCCGTCAGAAGACCATCGAGACCTTGAACACCCGCAAGTTGGCGAACCACATCAGTGAGCACGGCTCTATCTATACCCCCGACGTGGTGTTTGGTGTGCTCGAGAAGTTCCGCAGTTGTCTGCTTGAGATGCTGCTCAATTCCAAGCGAGTGAAGATCGACGGTCTGGGCATCTTCTTCACTACCCTCGAGAATACCGAGGGCGGTGCCGAGAGCAAGGACAAGTTCCTGCCTCAGAAGAATCTGAAGGGATTGCATATCCGATTCCTGCCCGATTCGAGCACCGAGACCGACATCTCGAGTCGCGAGTTCATCAAGAAGGCCGAGTTTGTCAATGCCGAGACCTTCGCCGGTTCGCTGGAGGATGAGTCCGGCAATGGAGGCTCAGGCGGCGGCTCAAGTAGCAGCTCAGGCAGTGGATCAAGTAGCAGCTCAGGCAGCGGATCGCAGAGCAGCGGCTCTGGCAGTCAAAGCGGCAATACCGGTGGCAATACCGGTGGTGGCGGCGACGGCGACGACGATGTCACCTATGATTAAAGGCTCCAGCCATGTCATCTCGACTAAGCGAGCCCTCCCCCTGTCATCTCGACTAAGCGTAGCGCATGGAGAGATCTCTTGGACAAGCCAAGCGGCAAAGCCGAGCGTTCGACTACGCTCGAGATGACATCGGTGGAACAGTATTAACCTTAAATTACAAGCACTATGAGTAAGAAAGAGACACTAAAGTTCATCATTCAGATCATTGCATCTGTGGCTACGGCCATCCTCACAGCCCTCGGCGCAACCAGCTGCGTAGGCGCCTAGCCGAAAAAGAAACAGGCTCCCCCATCCCCGGCGGAGCCTGTTTGCATATATATCAAAACTTTTTTCGCCAATTATCACAACTATTCCGAAATAAAACGTATCTTTGCACCCAGAACATGTAAACAACAACGATTATGGAAGCAACGACAACAAGAAGACGGCGCACTACGCACTCCATGAGCTACTATCGTAATCTTGTGAAGGATATGGACGACAGCCAGAAGCTGGAGCTGGTATCAATTATCATTGATAGTATGAAGACCACTAATGCTGACGACTTGACCATGGAGGAGATGCTCGAAGAGTATCCCTACGGACGACGCTACACCAAGGCCGAGCTAAACGCAATGCTAGACGAGGCCGAGGCCGAGATAGCAGCAGGAAAGGTTATCGATGATGACGACCTGTGGAAAGAAGATGAGGAGGAGTACGAGCGAGAACTGGCAGAGGAACAGAAACTGCAAATGGAAGCCTTATGAGAGTGAAATGGTCTGATCGTGCCAGACGGCAACGTGACGAAGTTGCCAACTATATTCGCCGCGAGTTTGGCGACTGGAACTCGCCCGAGGCCGTGCTACAGGCAGCACAGTTTTGCGAGGAGCAGCGCGAGGAGTGTCTGCGAAACCAGCAGAGCCTGATATTCGAGACAGTGCTCTCTAGCGACGGCAAGCCGTTCAAGCGCTACACAGACGATATCCCCCTCTGGGCGCAGACCATCATTGATTAATAGATACTCCCTCCGCACACTCCATGCGGAGGGAGTATTATATTCTATAGTGGCGGCTCGCCCCTAGACCCTCGGTGTTTAAGCATGGTATTTGAAATTGGCTGTCGCCAAATTCCTGCCAGGTACCTGTCCCCGTGGCAGGTTCGCAAGCCGTCAGCAGCCCAGCCGCCAACAGCCCAAACAAAAGATTTTTGTTCATTATTGTTAATAATTTAGTTGTTTGGGAATATTCCCATAACATATAACGCAATTTTTCGCCGATTATCGCACTGATTCCGAAAAAAGTTGTATATTTGCACGCAGATGCGGGCGAAAATGCCACCAGAATTATAACCTAAGACGATAATGTTCGAACATATCACTCTCGATATCATCCTGCTGTTGATGCTGTATGCCGTGGGGGCTACGGTGTCGGCGGTGGCTTGTGTGTATCTTTTGCTGCGCAGGGGCAACGCCTTTACGCGGCGCATATCTACGCCCAAACGACTGCGCCGGTGGACGGCCGCATTCTTCGGCATCGTGGCGCTGGGCCATCTGTGGTACCTGCCGGGAACCATGATGGCCGATGGCGATGCGGCTGCGCTGTGGATGCTCATCGGCGCGCTGCTCGACTGCATGCTCACCATGCCCCTGGCGCCCGTGGTGATGCTCTGCATGCTGCAAGACCGCAAAAGGCCGCTCTGGATAGCGTGGCTCATCACGGCGCCGCTCATCATCCTCTCGGCCGTTAGCGTGGGCATGCGCAGCTACGCGCTGGTGCCGTGGATGCAGGGCTACTTCCTGCTGATGGCCGTGGGCTTCACGGCGTATATGGTGCGCCAGGTGCGGCAGTACGGCCGATGGCTGCGCGACAACTATGCCGACCTGGAGCACAAGGAGGTGTGGCAGAGCCTGCTGGTGCTGGCCGTCATCACGCTGCTGTTCTGCTATTACGTGGTGGGCTACGGCAGCATCACCTACGAGTTCATCGTTCAGGTGTGCGGCATCGCGCTCGTGGCCTATCTGCTGTGGCGTGTGGAGACGCTGCAGGACCTGAGTTTCCAGCCGATGGCCGATGGCGACATAGCGTTGGCCGAAGCGCAGCGGGCTGCTGCCGAGGCTGCCGAAGCCGATGACGATACTCTCGACGGCGATGGCGGGCGCCCGCAGCCGGCCGAGGGCCTGTCGGAGGCCGTTATCCAGGAGATTGGTAAGCTGTTGCACGACCGCTGCGAGGGCAACAAACTCTACCTGCAGACCGACCTTACGTCGGTGCAGTTGGCTCAGGCCCTGGGCACCAACCGCACCTATCTCGGCATGTATTTCTCGAGCCAGGGCACTACCTACAATGCCTACATCAACACGCTGCGCATCAATTATTTCATAGAGCTCTTCCGCCAGGCGTCGGCCGCCGCCGAGGGCCAGTCTATCCAGGCCAAGCAGCTAGCCGCCCGCAGCGGCTACCGCAGCTACCGCACCTTCAGCGTAGCCTTCAAGCAGCGCACCGGCCAGAGCGTAAAAGACTGGATCGCCGAGCAAGAGTCCGCCCTGCAATCAAATAAACAATGATTTTGCCGCCGAAATACTTGCAATATCAGAAAAATATCGTATCTCTGAGGCTTCGCCTCGAAGATAGGCTGCATCTCGGAAATAAAAATAAATCGAAATTTATTTTGTATTTCGCTCGATTTGCACTATCTTTGCCCCCGAAACATATAAACAACAACGATTATGACAGCAATAGAACTACGTGAAGAACTGTTCCGCGAGATGAATCCGCTGCTTGATAGCGAAACCGCTATGAAGAAGATCATTGCGTACGTAAAGGGACTGGTTGTATCCCGGAAAATTGAGCAGGAAGCTGCACAAAAGAAAGGTTACAAGGTGAAAAACGTTTCGCCCGACATTGAGAAATGGAGCGGTTGCGCTATGTTCACCCAGGAAGAGATAGACAATGACCCACGGTTAAAATCAATCCTGAGCAAATGAAACGCGTATTCCTTGACACCAACATCACTGGCAACAAACGACACTTTACAGAATTCTGCGACTTGCCTCTGATGACTGCCAATGAATTCCTGACGGAGTTGGCCCCCAAGTAGCTTTTCCGAACTTTATTTCCCCTTTATAACCACCGCCGAGACATCTTGATGATGAGCTCGGCGGTTTTGTTTTCGGCAGGTCTGCCAGGGACCTGTCCCCCTGGCAGGTTTTTAGGGGCTTTGATGCCACGCCCCCGCGGAGTGGCAGAATTTACAAAAACAGTGGCAGAATTTACAAAATCTTCACTTGCAGGCAAAAAACTCTTGCAGGTTTCGAAGTTTTTGTTTATATTTGTAGCCAGATTACTACATTGAGCGATGGTAGTATAACGCTTAACACCAACGATCTGGTGTCGCAATCTAACGCTGAGTAACAGTATTTTTCATACAATTAGGGTTTTAAAAACCAGAATCAGAAATGCCTCTCGTCGTGATGACGCGGGGCATTTTTTGTGATTACATGGCTCATTTAGGATGTTTTTGAAACAAACTATAAACTTTTGCGTACATATAGCAAAGTGGGTTTTATGGAAAAGCACTACCTTTGCAGCGCGAAACCATTATTGTAACAACTATAAGAGTATGAATTGCAAAATTAAGACCTATTTATTAACGGCAGCTCTCGCGGTGTCGGGGCAGGCGAGTGCACAGCTGTCGACTAACCCCGACAAGTTTCTTGGTAACATCACAACAGGCTGGCCTGGTTCGATGGACTATGCCGGATTTAAGTATTCGGACTACTGGAATCAGGTGACGCCTGAGAACGGTACTAAGTGGTCGACGATAGAAGGTACACGCGGACAGTTTAACTGGTACGGCGCCGACCCGGCTTACAACTACGCCAAGAACCACAACCTGAAGTTTAAGTTCCATACGCTGGTGTGGGGATCGCAGTACCCCAGTTGGATAGAGAGCCTCTCGGCCGAGGAACGCTACAAGGCCATAGTGAAGTGGATGGACAAGGTGAAGGCTAAGTATCCCAATCTGGAGATAATCGACGTGGTGAACGAGGCCGTGGGCAGCCATCAGGGTGGTACGCGATATATGCGCGAGGCACTGGGTGGCGACGGCGCTACAGGCTACGACTGGATAATAAAGGCATTCGAACTGGCTCGCGAGCGCTGGCCCGAGGCTATACTTATCTACAACGACTTCAACACTTTCCAGTGGGACACCGATGCCTATATAGCACTGGTAAAGGCGCTGCGCGACGCCGGAGCTCCTATCGATGCCTACGGATGTCAGAGTCATGACCTGGGTGGAGTGAGCAAATCGACCTTTTCCACGGTGATGAAGAAGATACAGGATGCACTGAAGATGCCGATGTACATCACCGAGTATGACATAGGCGACACTAATGATGCGAACCAGAAGTGGAACTTCCAGCAGCACTTCCCTGTGATGTGGGAGGCCGACTACTGCGCAGGCGTAACCATCTGGGGATGGTTCTACGGTCACACATGGATAAAAGACAACAGTACCGGCGAGGAGGGTATATCGGGACTGATTAAGAACAAGGAGGAGCGCTCGGCACTGACATGGCTGCGCGAGTATATGCAGACCGATGCTGCCAAGAACGCCAAGAGCCCATTCCCCGGCATGAAGATGGAGGCTATGGTCTACATCAAACCATCTACCATCAAGGCTACCAAGGGCGAGACCGTGAGCATCGACATCGATGCCAAGATGATAACCAAGACCATCCAGAGCATCGACCTGTATGCTAACAACACTAAGGTGACCACAATGACCGAAGCACCTTACGCATGCGAGATTACTCCTGCGGAGGCTGGACGCTACGATCTGAAGGCTGTGGTAACAACCACCGACGGCGCTACCTACGAGCGTTGGGGAGGATTCGACGTGTTCCCCGCGCGCGAACCTTATAATGGTATAACAGAGCTGCCTGGCACACTGGAGGTTGAGGACTTTGACTGTGGTGCTGATGGACAGAGTTTCCACGACAGCGACACTAAGGACGAGGGCGACGCCAAGTACCGCACTGACGCAGGTGGAGTAGACCTGGTGAAGGGTAATGGTGGCGTGGCTCTGGGATACACCGCTCAGGGAGAGTGGCTGGAGTACACAGTAGACGTGACCGAGGCTGGCGAATACAGCTACGAGGCTGTGGTGGCTTCGGGTAATGAGAACTCATCGTTCACCGTAAGTCTGGTGAATGATAATGGCAAGCTGACGCAGTTGTTTAAGGTGAACGTGCCTAAGACAGGCAGCGACTGGAGTAAATACGTGACACGTAAGGGCAAGTTGAGCCAGGAGTTGGCGAAAGGAAAGCAGATACTGCGCCTGACTATCGATGGCGCATACGTCAACATCGATAAACTCACGTTTACCAGCACCAGCTCTACCGGCATCAACACCATCGAGGCCACTCCGACCGACGCCCCCACCTACAACCTGACAGGTGCTAAAGTCGGCCCCAACTACAAAGGTCTGAAAATCAAGAAAGGCAAGAAGCAGCTGCGCTAAACTTTTGCCCGCAAACATAAAAAAGCAACGAAAACATTTGGAGTTTCGTTGCTTTTTTCATATCTTTGCCGGCAGAAAAGATCTTACTGACCTAAAACAACTTGAGTATGAAAAAGGTAATGACAATGGTGATGGCTGCCACCTTTATCTGCAGCGCAAGCATTTTGACATCGTGTAAGGAAGCAAAGGCCCAGGAGGACAATCCCGCTCCTAAAGTGGTTAGTACCGAACTGATTCGTACCAGTCAGAGCTGGGATGGTGTGGAGTTGCCCGACTATTTTGAGGGACGCCCGGAACTGGTGGCTGTGAAGTATGTGTTCCCCGCCGGACAGAAGTTGGGCTGGCACCACCATGTGGCCATGAACTACGGTGTGCTGGTACAGGGCGAACTGACCATCATCGGTCAGGACGGCAAGACGAAGGTGGTGCATGAGGGTGAGGCCGTAGTAGAGATGGTAGGTACCATACACCATGGCGAGAACCGCGGCACTAAGGACTGTATCCTCTACATGTTCTACCTCTCGCAGAAGGACCTGCCACTGGCCGTACAGCATCCTGAGATTCCGATGGAGTAATTGCCCCAAAACAGCAAGATGAAGACAAGGTTTAAAAAGAACGCGAAGATATTTGATATCGCCATTACTGCTGTGGCAGGAATAGTGTCGGTGGGCGTGATGCTTTATGCTGTGGGCCATTTCGGCCTGCAGGAAGCATGGCCCGAACTGGTGCTTAACCTATTCTATATAGCATGTCTGGTGATGATAGGTATGTACTTCTTCGACCGGCTGGATACGCACAGGTTTAACTACTGGTGCTCGGTGTCGGTGGGCGTAACGGTGCTGCTGCGCGACATACTGTTTGCGCCGCCGTTGGCATTCTACGCCCTGCACCTGGCCTGTCTCATGCTGTCGGTGCTGCTGCTATGTATGCTCACCTTCTTCTATGCGCGCAAGAACTGGCAGGGCTACACCAAGCGCAACCTGTGGGCCATCTGTATAGTGGACATGCTGATAGCAGCACTGTACAACTACGACATCTATATAGAACCTATCAACGAGTACACCGACTATCTGTTGACCGAAATATGGATTCGTCCCACGATAACTTATGGCCTTGTGGCCTGTTTCGTGACAGAAGCGAAGAAGGCGTGAGGATGAAGAAGATCGCTATATGCCTGATAGGTTGGCTGTTGTGTGCGGTTGCGGCAATGGCGCAGGGAAGCTTTATCCGGAAGGTGGGGACCTTTATCGACTCTATGGCAGTGAAGGGACTTGACCGCCGCTATATCGATGCGCCTGAGCGTCCGTGGCAGATTATCGCACGAGCCAATGTGTACCAGACAATATTGAGTATGGATACTCAAGGCGACTTGGTGGGCATGAAATATAGCGCTAATCCGTATCTGAAAACCGAGCCTTCGCAGTATGTGGGATTTTGGGCCGGCTATCGCGGCTACGGCCTGGGCTACACGGTGAACGTGGGCGGCGACAAGGGTAGCAGTTTCACTATCGGTGCCACGGGAGGTGCATACGGCATCAACGTGCGCATACGTTCGATACAGAACGACGAGCCCAACCTGAATCTGGAAAGCGATCTGCTTTCTGAGGCAGAAAAGGAGGCATGGAAAAAAGCTAAGCTTACGGATCCCATCCGTGTGAAAACGGTAATCGCCGATGGATACTATCTGTTTAATGGCAAGAAATTCTCGTATGCAGCTGCTTACGACCAATCGGTAATCCAGAAACGTTCGGCAGGATCGCTGATGGCGGGACTGATGTACAACTATACCAATATAGACTATGCTACCGACAGCAACGGCGACATAGTATATCTGATGCAAGGGGTAGGCAAGGTGAAGCTGTGGCAGGGCAGTGTGGGTGCGGGATATGCGTACAACTGGGTGCCGGCACGCGGACTGCTGGTAAACATCATGGCGATGCCGATGCTGACCTTTGTGAACAAACTGAAGGTGTATGGTTATGAAACTAACGTGGAAGAGTTGCTGGACGACCCATACTGCTGGAATCCGGATCTTACCGACGATGAGTGGGACGACTGGTTCTATGGCAATCTGCATATATCGCCTATTGGGCAGGAGACATACAACAGCGGACTGAGTCTGGGTTTCGACGCCCGCATGTCGCTTACTTATAACGTGGGGCGATGGTTCTTCAATGCATACGGACAGTTCAACAACATACGTTATCGTCAAACCGACACCAGCGGATACCTGAACGACTGGTTCGTAAACACGTCGATCGGCATCAGGTTATAGGTAAAATGCAAAAAAACGGCAAAAAATTTGGAACTTAGTCACCTTTTTTTTATCTTTGCCCACAGAAACAATCTGATAAGTTGAAACCTAGAAAGATATATCTATTACCCAGTTCGTTATCTGCCAGGCTAAGCTTGTGGATCGTGCTGTTTGTGGGAATGCTGTTTCTGGCAACGTTCTCGCTGATGTTCTACTATGCCCGCGAGGCTGTGCAGAACGAGGCTGAGGGCAAGGCGCAGGACCTGCTGGACATGATGGAGATAGACGTGACCAACACGCTGCACGAGAAAGAGGTGGTAACCCGACAGACGCACTGGAACGTGGAGCAGAACTTGCATAACCCCCAAATGCTGGAGGGCTATCTGCAAGAGATACTGAGAAACAACCCCGAGATAGTAGGTGTGGCTGCTGCATTCGAGCCCGACTATTATCCCAACCATCCTGGCGAATACATGATATACTACTACCGCAGGGGCACACAACTGATAAGGAGCGAGACGTTTGCAGGCGAATCGTATATACATCAGCCATGGTACGAGACGACAAAAAGCACCAATAAAGAATACTGGAGCGACCCTGCCGAGAACTATAAGACTAACGATGAACCGATAATATCATTCTGTATCCCCATGCGCGACAATGGTCGTGCGATAGGTTCGTTTGCCATCGACATATCACTATACTGGCTTACGAAAAAGGTGCAGCACGGGCGTCCGTCGGCGACGGTGTTCGGAGCTATGGCTACACGCAAGGGAGCATTTGTGATACATCCCGACACAGCGCAGCTTAGACCTGGCGCAATGTTCAGAGTGATGGACCAGTTTCCCGACGAGAAACACAGTTCCCTGGCCTACAAGATGCTGAAAGGCGAGACCGGTGCGATGACAATCGATTTTGACGGGGTGAAGAGTTACGTGGCATATAAACCTATCAAGGACACACAATGGGTGATAGATGTGGTATGTCCGGAGGAAGAGGTGCTGGGCGACTATCACCATCTGATAAAGTTGATGCTGGCGATAGTGATACTGGCACTGCTGGCGATTACGGCCTTCTGCTACTTCTTTATCCACCACGAGATTGACCCGCTGCGAACACTGGAGGCTTCGGCCAAGCAGATGACAAGGGGCGACTATTTTGCGCCCGTATCAACCAGCGGCCGACAGGACGAGGTGGGAAGTCTGACCAAAAGTTTTGTAGCCATGCGCCGATCGATACGCAAGCATATAGATGAGATAGATCGCACGCGCGAGAAGCTGGACGAACAAAACAAGGCACTGAACGAGGCAAATGGGCATGTAAAAGAGGCCGACAGAGTGAAGACTGCATTTCTGCAGAACATGACCGACCAGATGGATGAGCCAGTAAGGGAGATATCGTTCCTGGTATCGGACCTGAAGACTCACTACGACGAGATGAGTCATGAGGAGATAGTGGAACTGGCCAACCAGATGGAGGCTCACACAGATACTGTAACATCGCTACTATCGCGAATGCTGGAAGTGGCAATTAAAGGTGAAGAAAAGGAGAGCAGCGTATGATAAACATCATAAACAGAATAAGACGAAAGCTGTCGCTGAAACTTACCTTTGGCATCATGCTCTTCCTGATAGCGATATTCGTAGTGTCGCTGGGCATACTGTTTATGCGTTCGCGCCAGCTAGTAAGGGAAGAGGCCATGGAGCGCGCCGAGCAGGAACTGGACAATGTGGTGATGCGCGTAAACGGGATGATGAACGAGGTGGAGACAGCCACGATGACAGCCAGATGGCATCTGACCGATGACAATTTGCAGCCCGACTCGCTGCTGAACTTCGCACGCAGAATAGTGGCCATGAACCCTAACTTCGACGGTTGTTCGATATCTACCGAACCCAACTATTTCCCGCAGATAGGCCGATACTTCTCTGTATACGCCTACCACAAGGGCGACTCGGTGGTGTCGAAGACAGAGGATCCGTACGAATACTTCGACAAGGTGTACTATAAGACGCCATTGCTGCTGGGCAAACCCAGTTGGGTTGAGGCATATGCCGAGGATGTAAATGGAGTGGTGTCGGGCAATTTCGACGATTTGATAGTATCGTTCGGAGTACCCATACGTAATAGCAAGCGCGAGACGATAGGCGTGATATCCACCGACCTGTCGATGCCATGGCTGTCGCAGGTGATATCTGCCTACAAGCCCTATCCTAATGCCTACAGCGTGATGCTGGGTGCCGACGGACAGTATCTGATACATCCCGATACCGCCAAACTGATGAAGAAGACGATATTCAGCGATGCTGATACCAAGAACAATCAGGACCTGATAACACTGGGCCACGACATGGTATCGGGCAACTCGGGCATGCTGACGGTAAAAATCCGCGGCAAGCGTTGTCTGGTGCTGTATAAGTCGCTGAAACGCGCACCTTGGAGCATAGCGCTGGTATGCCCGGAGAGCGATATCCTGGCTGGCTACACCAAACTGCTCTACATACTGATACCGCTGCTGGTATTCGGACTGCTGGTGATACTGGCATTCTGCCTGAACGTGATAACATCGATGGTTACGCCAATCAACGAACTGACAGACAAACTGAGCTACATAACCCACGGCCACTACAACGAGCCGATAGAGCGCACATCCCGTCGCGACGTGATAGGCCGACTGCAGAACAACTTTGCCGAGATGCAGGAGGCGCTGTCGAAGCACATCACCAGTCTGCAGGAGGTGAACAACGTAACCTGTAAGTTGAACAGCGAACTGGAAAAGGCCAGCGTGATGGCACGCAAGGCCGACGAGAGCAAGAGTGAATTCCTGAAAGACGTGACTCACCAGATACGCACTCCGCTAAACATCATCAACGGATTTACCCAGGTTCTGCGCGACGACTCGGAATCGATTCCGCGCGATGAGGTAGAGGGACTAATCGACACCATGCTGTACAATGCCGTAGGTATGAACCGCATGATAAACATGCTGCTGGTAGCTGCTAACACGGGTAAGGACGTGAAGATAAACGTGATGGAGGAGGTGAATGTGCACGAACTGGTAGATGCGCTGACCTATCTGTATGCTCATACACCTCCTTACACCGTAGACCTGGTGACAGACATAAAGTTGCTGGATACATTTACCGTAAGGAGTAATCGTGAGTTTCTGGGTAAGGCTCTGGCCGAGTTGCTGTTCAATGCCAAGAAGTTTACTACCGATGGACACGTAAAACTTACGGCTATGGCATCGGGAATCACTGTGATATTCATGGTAGAGGATACCGGTCCAGGTATCAGCGAAGAAACTCAGGCCAGGCTGTTCGACAACTTTGAGAAGGGAAATATCTTCGACGAAGGATTGGGTATGGGACTGCCCACGTGCCGACAGATGATACGAATGATAGGCGGCGAGTTGAAGTTTGATGCCAAATATACCGAGGGCTCCAGATTTGTAGTTGTAATACCCAACTCGCGTGGCGAAGTAGAGTTACGTTAACGTTTGAGTAAGAAAAAAATGCCACATCATTGCGCGTTTAACGAAAAAAAATGTATCTTTGCGCCAAAATTCAACTAACATCAATGGAACAAGTATTCAGTTATATCATCAGTCTGGGTGCATCTGTGATGATGCCGATACTCTTTACTATCATCGGCCTCTGCATCGGACTGAAGTTCGGAAAGTCGCTCAAGTCGGGACTCTACGTGGGTGTGGGATTCGTAGGACTGGGCATAGTTACAGCCTTGTTGACCAACAACTTCGGTGGTCCGCTTAGCGAGATTTCGCGACTGTACAATCTACAGCTTGGTGTGTTTGATATGGGTTGGCCCGCTGCTGCAGCTGTGGCCTATAACACTGCCGTGGGTGCACTCATCATCCCCATATGTCTGGGTGTTAACTTCCTGATGCTCATCACCAAGACCACACGTACCGTGAACATCGACCTGTGGAACTACTGGCACTTCGCCTTTATCGGCGCGGTGGCTTATTTCGTGATGGACCAGAGTCTGGCGTGGGGATACTTCGCTGCCATCGTGTGCTACATCAACACACTGGTGATGGCCGACCTGACAGCTCCTAAGTTCCAGAGCTACTACGAGGGTATGGAGGGTATCTCGATTCCGCAGCCGTTCGTACAGAGCTTTACCCCGTTTGCCATGCTGGTAAACAAAGGTCTGGATATGATTCCCGGATTCTCTAAACTCGACATCGATGCCGAAGGACTGAAGAAGAAGTTCGGTGTGCTGGGCGAGCCGCTGGTGCTGGGTGTGATAGTAGGTGCGCTGATAGGTGCGCTGGCACAGATGGATATCAAGAAGATACTGTTCCTGGGTGTGACGATGGGTGCAGTGATGGAGCTGATACCTCGTATCACCAAGCTGTTTATCGACGGACTGATGCCTATCTCGGAGAAGACACAGGAGGTGGTGAAGAAGAAGTTTAATGGTAAGAAGGTATATATAGGTATGTCGCCCGCGCTGGTGATAGGACATCCCACAACGCTGGTGGTATCGCTGCTGCTGATACCCGTGACGCTTGGATTGGCCGTTATCCTGCCAGGCAACGAGTTTCTGCCGCTGGCATCGCTGGCAGGCATGTTCTATGTGTTTGTGATGGTGCTGCCATATACCAAGGGTAATGTGGTAAAGACCTTCATCGTGGGACTGGTGGCGCTGGCCATCGGACTGTGGTTCGTGACCGATATGGCCCCCGCATTCACCCAGGCTGCTCACACAGTATTCGAGCAGACTGGCGACAACGCCGCCAAGATACCCGAGGGATTCGAGGCTGGAGCACTCGACTTCGCATCGAGCCTGTTCGGCTGGACTATCTACAAGTGCGTGAACAATCTGCAGTGGGTAGGTATGGGCCTGCTCACAGTGTTCACCGCAGCCATGATGTGGTGGAACCGCAAGCGTATTATTGAGGACGAAATAAAGTCCTGAAGTCCGTTGCAAAATATAATGTACAACAATATGAAGAAAACTATTTTTACACTGATGCTTATGGGAAATCTGACGATGGCCTTTGGTCAGCAGAACATGACGTTCCAGACAGCCTGTCACCCCGCCGACGTGAAGCACTACGACACGCAGACACTGCGCGAGCGCTTCGTGATGGAGAAGGTGATGGCTCCCGACGAGATTAATCTCACCTATTCTTATTACGATCGCTTTATCTACGGAGGCGCAATGCCTGTGTCGAAAGATCTGAAGCTGGAGACACATCCACAGTTGCGTGCCGACTATTTCATGCGCAATCGTGAGCTCGGTATCATCAACACCGGTGGCGATGGCGTGGTAATCGTTGACGGTCAGGAGTATCCACTCGGTTATAGCGAAGCACTCTATGTGGGGCGCGGATGGTTGGGTAAGGATAAGAAGGGCAACGATATCGACTCGAACAAGGAGGTGATCTTCCGTTCGAAGGACCCCAAGAATCCTGCTAAGTTCTATCTTAACAGTGCCACAGCCCACCAGCACTACAAGACCCAGTGGGTGACACTCGACGGACGTAAGAACGGTAAGGTGCAGAGCCTGAAGGCAGTCATCATCGGTACCAAAGAGAAGCCTCTGGGCACCAAGGCCGAGAGTAACCAGCGCACCATCAATCAGTTGATTGTGAATACAGCTCTTGAGGAAGGTCCATGCCAGTTGCAGATGGGACTGACCCAGCTGCAGGAGGGTAGCGTATGGAACACCATGCCACCTCATACACATGGTCGCCGTATCGAGGCCTACTACTACTTCAATCTGCCCGAGAGTCAGCAGATCAGTCATGTGATGGGCGAACCACAGGAGACCCGCGTGGTATGGCTTAAGAACGAGCAGGCCATAATGAGCCCTGAGTGGAGTATCCATTGCGCTTCGGCCACCTATTATTATACCTTCATCTGGGGTATGGCCGGCGAAAACCTGAACTATAACGATAAGGACAACATCGAAGTTAAAGACCTGAGATAATTATGACACCTGTACAAACAACTAAAATGTCCAACTTCCGTTGGGTAATCTGTGCGCTGCTGTTTCTGGCAACCACTGTAAACTATATGGACCGTCAGGTTCTATCACTGACCTGGAAAGATTTTATCGCTGTAGATTTCCACTGGACCGATGCCGACTATGGTACTATCACGGGACTCTTCTCGCTGTTCTATGCCATAGCCAATCTGTTCTCGGGTAAGTTCATCGACTGGATGGGCACCAAGAAAGGTTACCTCATCGCCATCTTCGTGTGGAGCACAGGTGCTGTGATGCACGCTGGATGCGGATGGGTAGCTATGAACTGGGAGGGCTACGACAGCATCGAGGCCCTGCGCATGGTTCAGGCTGGTAGCGATGCAGCTGTGGCTATTGCAACCATTTCGGTGTGGTTGTTCCTTAGTTGCCGTTTGATTCTTGCTGTCGGCGAGGCAGGTAACTTCCCTGCAGCCATCAAGGCTACAGCCGAGTACTTCCCAAAGAAGGACCGCGCATTCTCTACCTCTATATTCAATAGCGGTGCATCGGTAGGTGCGCTGGCTGCTCCTGCTACTATCCCCCTGTTGGCTCGTGCCTGGGGTTGGGAGATGGCCTTTATTATAATAGGTGTGCTGGGTTATGTATGGATGGGCCTGTGGATGTGGCTCTACGAGAAGCCTCGCAAGAACAAGTTCGTGAATCAGGCCGAGCTAAACTATATCGAGCAGGACAACGATCTGGCTGAGTGTCAGAATCGTGAGGAGGCTAAGGAGGAGAAGGCTATCCCATTCCTGAAGTGCTTCGGCTATCGTCAGACATGGGCATTCCTGGTAGGTAAGCTGATGACTGATGGTGTATGGTGGTTCTTCCTGTTCTGGGCTCCTGCATACTTCAGCGATCAGTATGGTTACACCTCTGACTCGGCTATGGGTATCGCACTTATCTTTACGCTGTATCTCATTGTGACTGTTTTGAGTATTGGTGGTGGTTATCTGCCTACATACTTTGTGGATAAGAAGGGCATGAACCCATATCTGGGTCGTATGCGTGCCATGTTGATATTCGCATGTTTCCCAGTATTGGGTCTGTTGGCACAGCCTCTTGGCGCCTATAGCGCTTGGTGGCCAGCCATCTTGATCGGTCTGCTGGGTGCAGGTCATCAGGCTTGGAGTGCCAACCTGTTCTCGACCATTGGCGATATGTTCCCAAAGAGCACCATCGGTACTATCGTTGGTCTGGGCACAATGACTGGCGGATTCGGTTCTATGGCCATCAACATGGGTTCGGGTGAGTTCTTCACTTGGGCAGCTGCTCAGGGCGCTTGCTTCCAGTTCTTCGGTTTCGAGGGAAAGCCTGCTGCCTATATGGTAGTGTTCTGCATCTGCGCCGTAGCCTACCTGATAGGTTGGTGCATCATGAAGGCTCTGGTACCAAAGTACAAGCCAATCGTAGTTGAAGACTAAAATATAAATCCCCTCCAAATCGGAGGGGATTTTTAATTGTCATGTCGAGCAAACCTACCCACCCTCTGTCATCTCGAGCGTAGTCGAGAGATCTCTTGGACAAGCCAAGCGGCAGAGCCGAGCGCTCCATGCGCTGCGCTTAGTCGAGATGACATGGAAGTTGGGCTACATTTTCCACATTAGTATAGTGTGGGGAAGGAAACCTTGGCGGACAAGGGTTCGGAGCATTTCTTCCGACATCGCCTCATTGTCCTTGCGTGTGTAGCGGATATCGGTGAACACCTGGGCCAGCGTCTCTTTGTTGTTGATACGAACAAAGTTCTTGTTCTCCTCCAGGTTCTCCTTATAATTGTAATAGGTGTCGATATCAGCACCCATATAGTCCTGATACGTCTCCTGATGCACAAAACTCTCCAGCGGCAGACGGTCGCTCAGTGCTGGCTCCTCGGCGGGCCAACCCACGGTGAGTGTGGCCACAGGCATTACGAGTTTTGGCAACTGCAGCGTGTCGATTATCTGTTGTGGCTGATAGACGGTAGTGCCCAGATAGCAGTATCCCAGTCCCTCTTCGTCCATCAGATTACACAGTGTCTGCGTGTAGAGCAGAGCATCGGTAGCGGCGTTGATGTACGACAGGAAGTTGTCGTAGCCTGGCTCGGCATTGCGGCACTTGGCCCAGAAGCTGGTGCGGTTAAAGTCGGCACAGATGGTAAGTACCACAGGAGCCTCTTTCACCATCGGCTGATTAAAGTGTGCAGGCGAAAGCTTTGCTTTCATCTCGGCCGAACGGGTGACAACCACGCTGTAAAGTTGCAGGTTTCCCATCGTTTGCGTGCGTGCTGCCTCGTTCATCAGACGGTTGAGCAGCTCGTCGCTAACATCCTGTTGGGTGTATTTGCGGATGGTTCGTCGTGTCAATAAATTCTTCATATCTCTTAATTTTGCTTATAAAATTCTGATATTCTGTAATATTTGGTTGCAAAAATACTAATTATTCGTGAATTTTGACTAACTTTGCACGCAAAAATTATAGGTTATGGAAGAAAACTTGCGTAGTGAACTCATACAACGTATTGCTCACGAACTAACATCGATCGGCCAAAAAACTGACAATTCGATTACAGAAGCGCAGATTTCAGGCATCATCGACAAGTGTCTGCAGTCGGTCAAGGCTGCCGACGCCGAGTTGGTATTGAGTCTGGCTGGTCAGGCCATCGACATATTCCTGCAGGGGTTGCGTCCTGATGTCACCGAGGTTCGTCCACAGGTGTTGGAGTGCGATGTGGTACGTTTTCAGAACAACCGCGAAAAGTGGGTGGCTCTGGTGGGACTGCTCAATGGCTATCCATACGAGATATTTACCGGACTGGCCGACGACGAGGAGGGTATAGTACTGCCTAAGAACGTCACCACCGGAAAGATAATCAAGCAGGTAAATCCTGATGGCACCAAGCGCTTCGACTTCCAGTTTGAGAACAAGCGTGGCTACAAGACCACCGTCGAGGGACTCTCGGAG
>JAEEGF011671214.1_pt1 | contig 19403 bp, 14 predicted proteins | sample 9134171 | NCBI WGS metagenome assembly JAEEGF01 (sample SAMN16246542, study PRJNA631951) | gut metagenome | biome: gut microbiome; feature: rumen; material: AP-attached | host: Bos | place: Iran: Karaj | collected 2018-10
ACAACAAGAATATTTAATGAAGGAGCATTTGACTTATGGGGAATTGATCGTACGAATAATGAAATTTGCATTTTTGAATTAAAGCGTGAGGGAAATTATAAATTAGGGATTATTTCGGAATTATTTTTTTATTCATGCGTAATGGGGGATATTCTTGAAATTGGCAAGGGGAACAGAAAAAGCAATTACCGAGGATTTTCTTTCTTGTGGGAAGAAAAGAACAATAAAGATTTGATTCAAGCATACTTTTTGACTCCGGATATGCATAGCTTTTTAAAAAAGGATAATCGGATTGCAAAAGTAATAGAATTGATGAATCAGAGACTTGATAGAAAAGTAAAATATGGTTATTTACAGTTTGATCCGCGTAATATAGACAAAGACGAGATAGTACGCAGATGGGAAAAACAGAAAGAGAGTAAATAACCAGGGCGACAACCCTGTTGTCGCCGGGCCATGATAATCTAAGTAAAACGATACAGAATTGAGGAAGCAGATATGATGACCATTAACGGGTTAAGCAAAAACTGGGCCAGACTGATCCAGTGTTTTGGGCTGACCGATGACCAGGTAAAAGAGGTCGAAAAGAATGTCCCAACTGGAAGCTGCGAAGTTATGAAGGTGGATTGTTTTACAGATATCATTGCAATGCCACAGATGGTGGCGATTGTTGTCTGGGATGAGATGTCTGAGATAGACAAAGGCTCTTTTGAAGAGTTCTTTACTGAGATATCACCATTCCCTGAGACTCTTGTAGTGATTGGTAATGCAGATCTGAATTCAGAGCTGAAACGGCAGGTGCTGGAGTATGATTCCTATGAATCGCTGGCGCAGAACCTTAAATATGTTCTACTTGGAGCATATAAGAAAACCAAGAAGAACGAGAACTTTAGCTCTAATCTAGCAAATGCATTATTTATCCTAAAAGAGATCAAGAGCAGACCCTATATCACAACAAAACAACTAGCTGATGCTTTGGAGCTATCCACCAGAACAGTTCAGCGTTATATTGAGACACTTCGCGTGGCCGGTGAGTGGATAGACTATGATATGTCTCATAAAGGCTGGAAGCTTGGGGCTTGTGAGTCGTTTTTTACAGAAGGCGTGTGGGAAGATTGAAATGATTAAGTGATGAGGATGCAGCTGTCGCTGCATCCTCATCATCGTTTAATCCTTCTTACAAATTTGAATCACGTCTCGCCCATTGGATTCAGCATACTTTATTGTTTTAAGGGTTCCGCCTGGAGCTCCTGTGTATACAGCTATCACTCTTGACGAATGGTCGACCATCCACTCGTTTCTAGCATAGAAAGCCGCTCTTCCGGGATTGTTTCTAACAAATACATGGTCATCTGCCAGTTTGAAAATATCATTATACCTTTCAATCCAGCTGCTTTCCCATTGCCTTTCCATTCCAGGGAACGCACATGCGGCAAAGAGCCTTATATTCTCGTGCTCATTTTTCTTCTTTAGGACTATCTCTGCCGCCCAGATATCAACTCCTCTTTGCATACCGCTAATAAAATCGGTATATCCATTCTCAATCGCGGCATCTATCTGCTGGTCAAGCCAATTGACAACCTCCTCTTCACTGTATTGATTTAGGCGTTCCGGTCTATGACCGGTAAATGAACAAGCATGCTTTACATCTATTTCTTTCATCATCAGGTCCCTCCTTGTCATGAGAAGGGTATCAAACACTATGTGAAAAAATTTGTTCATGCCGCCAAGTATGATAAAACCGAGGTTCTATAAGTGGACCAAAAAATAACAACAGTAATGAATGTGAGTGGTCAGAAGTTGTCCACCTCATTTTCTATACTAAACAATGGGTTTTATCACCCTTTGTTTTGAGGAAGAATGCCGTATTTATGCGGCTTGGAGGGGTTATGGGTAGAAAGAAGGACAAGAGAAAATGGGATCCTGACGAGATTGAATTTGATCTCGATAAGCTCTCGGAATATATGAAAAATCTTAAGCCCGGGCAGTACGCTGATGTGGACGATATGGTTGCTCAGTGTGCGTCTACAGATCTTAATCTGGAAAAACTCTCCAGATATGTCAGTGGGATAAGGCCTGGGGAATACCTGGTGTTTGATAAGCTTGTTATTTCGTGTTCCGAGGATGGTTTTGAAATACAGGAGATTGATGTTGAGGGGGAAAATGATTCATGAATAAGCCTTTTCTGCAGGCATTTCCAACGCTTGCGTTGGATGCATCTACAAAAGACATCTTTAAAGATGTCGTCATAGATAAGATCTCATCAACCAGAAAGCAGGATTTTATTCGTATTTATATCTCCAGCAGCATTCTGATCGAGAAACCAGAGATATATAAGGTAGAAAAAGAAATAAAAGATCAGCTCTTTTCCGGGCTGGCCGTTACAGTAAAGATTTACGAGAAGTACAACCTGTCCTCACAGTATACTCCAGAGTATTTGTTTGAACTGTATCGTGACAGTATCTTTGTTGAGCTCAAGGCTTATGACCCCATAGAATACACGCTGGTTAGGAAGGCTGACTTCTGGTTTGGCGAGGATTATAAGGTTGTCATTTACCTTGAAGATACTGTCATTGCCAGGAAGAAAGCTCAGGATATAGCCCGCGTCTTTGAAAAGATATTTAACGAGCGTTGTGGATTGGGAGCTTCTGTGAGTGTTGAGTATAAAGAGCCTTCAGAGGAAACAACCAAAGCCAACTACTCAGAAGAAGTAGTTGTGAGGGCTGTTAAGGCAGTGGAAGCGACAGATAAAGAAAAGCCGGAGGCTGAACCCAAGGAAAAGAAAGACTCCAAGGCCAAAGGAAAGGGCTTTGGAAATGGGAAGGGCTCTTATAAGAACGGATCCTTTGTCAGATCCAAGCTTCCTGATGATCCCAACGTTATATATGGAAAGAACTTTGAGGATGAGGCTACTGCGATTGAGAATATCCTCGGCGATGGAGATGAGGTAACTATTCGAGGCAAGGTTCTAAGCTATGAATGCAAGCCATATAAGCAGAATGAACGTGCGATTCTTATGTTTGTCGTATCGGATTTTACTGACAGCATAAAGGTCAAAATCTTTGTGGCGGCTGAAGCTGTGCCTGAGCTTGAGAAAAAGATTTATCCTGGAGCCTTCCTTAAGATCAAGGGAATGGCACTGATGGATAAGTTCGATCATGAAGTGTCTATGCAGAGCATTACCGGCATAAAGACGATTCCTGATTTCACAGAGAAAAGAGTAGATAACTCTGCGGAAAAGAGAGTTGAACTACACTGCCATACAAAAATGAGCGACATGGATGGTGTATCAAGCGCAGGAGATATCATAGCTCAGGCATATGCATGGGGGATGCCTGGTATAGCCATAACAGACCACGGTGTTGTTCAGGGACTGACAGAAGGATATCACTACATTCAGAAATATAAAGACAAGCATAAGGATTCTGATATTGACCAGTTCAAGATGATTCTAGGAGTTGAAGGCTACCTTGTTGATGACTTTTTCAAGATAGTTCTTAACAACAAGGGACAGCAGTTGAAGGGCAGTACCCTGGTCGTATTTGATCTCGAAACCATAGGATTGTCTCCTGTAAAGGGCAAGATAATCGAGATTGGGGCGGTGAAGATAAAAGAAGGAACAGTGATCGGGCGCTTTTCGCAGTTTGTTGATCCCAAGATTCCGATACCGCCCTACACAACCAGGCTTACCAGCATTACAGATGACATGGTTATTGGTGAACCTACAATAGAGCAGGCTTTGCCAAAGTTCTTGGATTTTTGCGGAGACTGCGTTCTTGTAGGCCACAATGTTTCTTTTGATATCGGTTTTATTAAGGAAAACTGTAAGCGACTTGGGATTGAGAAAGAGTTCACTTGTATAGATACTATGGGCCTTTCCAGAGCTTTTTATCCGGAGCAGGCAAGACACAATCTTGATGCTGTGTGTAAAAAGCTTGAAGTTGTAAATGAGCACCACCACAGAGCAATAGCTGATGCTGAGTGCACTGCGCAGATATATGAAAAGTTTGAGCAGAAGCTCTTTGAAAGAGAAATCTTTGACCTGGAGAAGCTAAAAGAATTGGAGGAGCTTAGCCCAGAGGCCATAAAGAGACTGCCGTCTCATCACGTAATTCTATTGGCGACTGACGTTATCGGAAGGACTAACCTGTATACCCTTATCAGCAAATCCCACCTGGATTATTTCCATGGAAAACCGCGTATGCCAAAGAGCGAGATCATGAAGTACAGGGAGGAACTGATCATTGGATCCGCATGCTGCGCAGGAGAGGTGTATGAAGCTGTTCTTGGAGGAAAACCAGAGGATGAGATTGCCAAGATAGTAGAATTTTACGATTACCTTGAGATTCAGCCGATTGCCAATAACCGTTTCATGATTGGCAGCGAGAAATTCGAAGGGATTACCTCAGAGGAAGATCTTAGAGATATAAACCGCGAGATTGTTGCGCTTGGAGAAAAGTATAACAAGCCCGTTGTCGCAACTTGTGACGTACATTTCTTAAATCCGGAGGATGAGATATACAGGCGAGTCATCATGAAGATAAAGGGTATGGATGACGAGGAGCCTGCGCCTTTGTATCTTCGGACTACAGAGGAGATGCTTAAGGAGTTTGAGTATCTCGGAGATGAAAAGGCCAGAGAGGTTGTAATAGAAAATTCTAATAGAATTGCTAATAGATGTAAAAATATAGCTCCTGTAAGGCCCGATAAATGTCCGCCTGTTATCGAGAACTCTGATGAGACCCTCAGGAAGATATGCTACGAAAAGATTCACGAAATCTATGGCGAGCAGCTTCCGCCAATAGTTGAAGAGAGACTGGAAAAAGAGCTTAAGTCCATTATAGGCAACGGCTATGCGGTTCTTTACATTATTGCTCAGAAGCTCGTATGGAAATCCTTGGAAGATGGATATCTCGTTGGATCCAGAGGATCAGTAGGGTCATCTTTTGTGGCCTTTGCAGCTGGAATCACTGAGGTTAACTCTCTGCCGCCGCACTATCTATGCCCCAACTGTAAATACAGTGACTTTGACAGTGAGGACGTTCTGAAGTACTCAGGAAACTCAGGTTGTGACATGCCTGATAAGATGTGTCCGAAGTGCGGTACCAAGATGAAGAAGGATGGCTTTGACATTCCATTTGAGACATTCCTGGGCTTTAAGGGAGACAAAGAGCCTGATATCGACCTTAACTTTTCCGGTGAATACCAGGCCAAAGCCCATAAGTACACGGAAGTTATCTTTGGAGAAGGCCAGACCTTCAGAGCCGGAACTATAGCATCTGTTGCGGACAAAACTGCCTACGGATATGTAAAGAAGTATTTCGAGCTGGAGAATATCACAAAGAGGAATGCAGAGGTGGAGCGTATCGCCCAGGGATGTATTGGAGTACGTCGTGGAACCGGTCAGCATCCGGGAGGCATTATTGTCCTTCCGGTAGGTGAGAACATACACAGTTTTACACCAATTCAGCACCCGGCTAATGATGTGCATACGCCTATAATCACTACACATTTTGACTACCACTCGATAGATCATAACTTGCTGAAGCTAGATATTCTTGGACATGATGATCCTACTATGATCAGGTTCTTAAATGACTGCACGGGACGAGATCCGCAGGAGGTGCCGCTTGACGATGAGAAGGTAATGTCTCTTTTCATGAATACAGAGGCGTTGGGTATCACTCCAAAGCAGATAAGCGGCACTAAGCTTGGCTGTTTGGGGCTTCCTGAGTTTGGAACGGACTTTGCCATGAACATGGTTATTGATGCTGCGCCTCAGTCCTTTTCTGATCTTATCAGGATTTCCGGGCTTTCTCATGGTACTGACGTATGGCTGGGCAATGCAAAAGACCTAATAGAGGCGGGAACAGCTACTCTTAGTTCCTGCATTTGTTGTAGAGACGATATCATGGTCTACCTGATTCACATGGGACTTGATAAGTCAGAGTCCTTCAAGATCATGGAGGCTGTGCGTAAAGGAAAGGTTGCTGCGGGCAAGGAGAACAACTGGGAGGATTGGAAGAAAGATATGCTGGATCACGGGGTTCCGGATTGGTACATCGAGTCTTGTCAGAAGATCCAGTACATGTTCCCTAAGGCTCATGCTGCGGCCTATGTAATGATGGCCTGGAGAATCGCTTATTTCAAGGTTTACATGCCGGAAGCATTTTATGCTGCATGGTTCTCAATAAGAGCGAAGGCAATAAATTACGAGAGGATGTTCCAGGGGCTTACGACCTTGAGGCGACATATGGCCGAGTACAGGGAAAAAGGGGATGAAATGACTGCCGCTGAGGAGGATGAACTTGCTGCTATGAGGCTGGCAGAGGAAATGTATGAAAGAGGTATTGAAGTAGAGCCTATCGATATCTATAGGGCTGATTCCAGGTCTTTTAAAGTATTCGGAAAAAAGATTATGCCGAGCCTTAAGAGTATCGACAAGCTTGGTGAAAAGGCTGCAGATCAGATAGTTGAGGCTGCGAAGAACGGTCCATTTACATCAAGGGATGACTTTAAGGCAAGAACCAAGTGCCCACAGGTTGTCATGGATACTATGCATCGCCTTGGTATGTTTGGGGATCTTCCGGAATCGAGTCAGCTCAGCATCTTTGATCTGATGGGGAAATAGGGAGTTAGGAGAAGACCATGACTGATGATGTTTCAATAAGCAATCGAATAGAGGAAAAGTGGGACGAGATCAAGCAGATAGTTCGAAAGGAGTGCTGTCTCACTAATATATCATATGGCACATGGATAGAGCCATTGGAGTTTTTGCGATATACAGATGGCGTGGCTTATGTACTTCTTCCGCAGAATAATGCCATGGCAATGGACTATGTTAAAAATAGGTTTTATAGCTTTTTTATTGAAGCTATGGCTGCTGCTGCGGAGCTGGACGGCCTGATAGATGAGTTGTCAGTGGAATTCACGTTTGACGCTGAAGAAGTAAAAGCGAGAAACGAAGAAAAGATGTCTGAAGAGAAACTGGCACAGCTAAGGGCGAGCCTGAAACCCAAGTTTACCTTTGAAAGCTTCGTTGTTGGAGGTAGCAACAGGTTTGCTTATAGCGCTGCTGTGGCTGTAGCTGAAGACCCAGGGGCTATATACAATCCGCTGTTTTTATATGGAGGACCGGGGCTTGGTAAGACACATCTTCTTCAAGCCATAGGTAATTACATCTGTAGAACGGCGCCGGAACAAAAGGTTTTATATGTTACTTCTGAGGATTTCACTAATGAGGTAATTGATCATGTTATGAAAGGGCAGACTGATGAACTGCATGAGAAATATAGGACGGTTGACGTGCTGCTGATCGACGACGTTCAGTTCATAATCGGTAAGAAAGCTACGCAGCTAGAGTTTTTTCATACCTTTAACACCTTATATCAGGATGGTAAGCAGATAGTTCTCTCATCGGATCGTCATCCCAAAGAGATAGAGGCTCTGGATGAGAGATTCAGGTCTCGCTTTGAGATGGGATTAACCTCAGATATTCAAAAACCAGACTACGAGACAAGAATGGCAATTCTGCGAAAGCTCCATGAGGGAAGAATTCTTGATATTGATGACAGCGTTTTTGAGTATATAGCAAATGGGGTTGTTTCTAATGTCAGGGAGCTTGAAGGTGCTTACACAAAGGTTGTTGCTTATTCAAGGCTTAATAAGCTGGAGCACATTGGAGAAGAAGAGGCAAAGCTCGCTCTCCGGGATGATATCGAGGTTGGAAGAGCAAGAAATATCCCTCCGTCAGTAATCATAAGCACTGTAGCAGAGCAGTATAACGTGAGTGTTGATCTTCTTAAGTCCAAAAAGAGGAGTAATGATATTGTTCTTCCAAGGCAGCTTGCAATGTATTTAATCAGGGAATATACGGATACAACGCTCGCTGGCATAGGAAAAGAGTTGGGTGGAAGAGATCACTCAACAGTAAAGAACAGTATTGAGAGGATAACCGACATGCTCTCCACAGATGAAGATGTCAATCAAAAGATAGATGTTATCTGTATGAAGCTGAACCTCAACAAAAAGGAGTAGTTATGTATGCGAGAAATAGAGTGTATACATTTGAAAACTTTGACGTAGACAGAAGAAATAAGTTTGCGTTCGAGGCAGCTAAGGAAGTCACAAACGAACCAGGTGGCAGATTTAATCCTCTTTATCTGTATGGGAAAAGATATGACGGCAAGACACATCTGTTAAAGGCAATGGAGCGAGACCTTCGCGAGAAAAAGCCTCTTTTGGATGTCCTATATGTAAGAGGTGAAGATTTTGATAACGACCTGCTAAGCGCAATTTCTTCAAACCAATATGGGCTAGGAATCAAACTGTTCCGCGAAAAGTACCGAAATGTAGATGTGCTTCTGGTGGATGACATTGATTATTTTATGGAAAGACGAGTGGTCCTAAATGAACTCATAAATACCTTTGATTCCCTTTATTTACAAGGAAAACAAATAGTCTTTTCAGCAGACAGGAGGCCTACTGACCTGGGGGAGATGGACAAACTGTTCAGAGGAAAGCTTGAAATGGGACTGGTAATAGGGATAAGGAACTAAAAAACAGTATACGAGGGAGGAAGACAATGAAGGATGAAAATGTATTGCGGCGGGTTCCGCCGAATAATCAGGAAGCAGAGCAATCTGTAATTGGGGCAATGATACTTGACAGAGGCGCAATCAAAACAGCTGCTGAAATACTGATTGAAGATGATTTCTATTACAGACAGCTGGGAACGATGTTCTCTACGATGGTAGAGCTGGAGAAAGAGGAAAGCGCTGTTGATCCGGTTACTCTGCAAAACCGACTCAGAGAAAAGAATGTTTCTCCTGAGGTTTGTAGTGGCGAGTTTATCGCAGGGCTGGTAGAAAAAGTACCGACATCAGCCAATGTAAAGTATTACGCCAACATCGTAAAAAATAAGTCTATGCTACGTAAGTTGATTAAGGCATGTAATGATGCTGAGAACGCGTGCTATACAGAATCTGATAATGTGATTGGGGTTTTAAACGATGCTGAGAAAACAGTACTGGATGTAACTCAGAAGAGAAGCGCAGGGGATGTTGTCCCTATCGACCAGATTGTCATGGATGCACTTAACCTTATGGAAAAGGCAAGCAAAATGCAGGGGCATGTTACCGGTGTCGCAACGGGCTTTACTGATCTGGATTATAAGACCACCGGGTTTCATTCGGCTGATCTTGTGCTTATAGCTGCTCGTCCTGCCATGGGAAAGACTGCTTTTGCCTTAAACATGGCAGAGTACATGGCGCTACATGATAACAGATGCGTTGCAATCTTTTCTTTGGAGATGCCAAGAGTACAGCTGGTCAACAGGCTTATTGCGATGGATTCCCGTGTTAATTCAGAAAATATTAAGAGTGGAAACATGTCCGATGGAGAATGGAGCAGTGTTGTTGATAGTGCCAATGTTATAAGTAAGTCCAAGCTCATTATAGATGATGCCCCTATAATCACTCTTCAGGATATTCAGGCAAAGTGTAGAAAATTCAAGGCACAGTCCGGATTGGACGCTGTCTTTATCGACTATTTACAGCTTGTGAAATATAAGCAGGGTAGAAATGGCCCATCTTCAAGGCAGGAGGAGGTTGCAGAGATTTCAAAATCGCTAAAAGCGCTTGCCAGAGAGCTTGAAATACCGATTATTGCTCTTTCGCAGCTGAATCGTGATACAGAGAAGAGAACGGATCATATCCCGATGCTGTCTGACCTTAGAGAATCAGGATCTATTGAGCAGGATGCTGATATGGTGATGTTTATTCATAGAGAAGATGTCTATGATCACGATTGTGAAGAAAAGAACGTTGCCCAGATTATTATTGCGAAGCAGAGAAGCGGCCCAACAGGAACGGTAAAGCTGGCATGGCAACCAGAGTATACGAGGTTTGCAAATCTTGCAATGGAGAGAAAATAGTTTATCAGTTTCGTAAAGGAGATAACATGCCACTTACTAATAACCAATACAACAGCATTATGCAGCAATATGAAGATTTGCGCATTCGCCATAGACGCGAGCGGGAGGAAAAGCTGCAAGAAATATATGATAATGTCCCCGGATATAAGGAGCTTGATGAACAGACATCTACTGCCAGTGTGGAGTTTGGAAGACGAATTATTGCTGGAGAGAAATTGGATAAAAACCTTTTGGATTCAAAATTAAAAGCTTTAGCTGCTCAAAAGGCGGAGCTTTTAAAGAAGTCTGGCTATACTGCAGACTACCTGGACTTCGAATACAAGTGCAAGGATTGTAAGGATACAGGATACATAGGGAATGAAAAATGCCATTGTTTTAAGCAGAAAATAATCGAGACTTTATATGACAAATCAAATCTTCGATCACTGACCCAGGAATGCAATTTTGCAAATATGACTGATTCGTATTACAAGGGCGAGGATCTTGATAGATTCAGAGGCTTAAGAAAGGTTGCGGAAGAGTTTATTTCTTCCTTTAACACTGACTATCAGAACCTTTTCATATATGGCCCTGTTGGTACGGGCAAAAGCTTTATGACCATTTGCATTGCAGATGAGCTTTTAAAGAGAGGAAACTCAGTTATTTACTTTGGCGCCATTGGCTTATTTGAGCTTATCTCGGAATACGCATTTGATTTCAAAAACAAGGCCTGGTTAAGGGCGGTATATGATGACCTGTACGACTGCGACCTCCTTGTTATTGATGACCTTGGGACAGAGATAACAGGCAATTTCGTGAGCAGAGAACTTTTTTCTCTGCTTGAAGAACGGAAAAATCGCAAGAAATCAACAATCATTACCACAAATTACTCTCTTGAGGGTCTGCAGAGTATTTATTCTGACAGGATTTTTTCTAGGATCACTGGGAATTATAAGATACTCAAGCTTTCAGGACCGGATATCCGTAAGGAAAAGAAACTTGCCCAAAAAGACCAGGGAAGTGAGAAAAGAACGTAACAGATATTGTTCTTTTGAGGTTTTAATATGGACGATAATTACGTACAAATGTCTATATTTGATTTGGTACAGGACGGCTCGATGGAAGGAGACTCTTCCAACATGGAGCTGTCCTTCGGCATGCCCGAAACAGGTGATGTGGATCTTTCCATGGATTGGGAAAGCCTCATGGGAGCAGATGTTAAGCCTTTGGATAAGGGTGGAGAACCAGTTGATGATGCTCTGATCAAATGTCTTAATCAGCGCGGATATGTGGATCTTGACTATATTTCTGCTATTACAGGGAAGGATTGCAGTGATGTTATTGATGAGCTAGGGGATGCAATATATCAGGACCCGGAAATGGCCAAGGGAAATCCTTATAGCGGATGGGTAATGGCGGATGAGTATCTTTCGGGGAATGTTAGAAAAAAACTGTCACAGGCAATTTATGCAAATCAGAAGTATAACGGCCTTTTTAAGAAGAATGTGGATGCCTTGGAAAAGGTTCTTCCTCCATGTGTTTCAACAAGTGATATATATGTAACTTTAGGCTCACCATGGGTTCCCAAGTACATAATTGAAGATTTTTTTAGATATCTTGTCAACCCGAAGAGGGGCCAGAAGTTCGGCTGTACCGTAAAGCATGACATGATAACAGGAACATGGGAAATCAAGGTAAATTCGGGCACAGAGAATTATGTCCTTTTTGAGTTCCGGGAAAAATATGGAACGAAAAGGATGAAGGCCATTGATATCTTTAAGAGAACTCTTAACATGAGACCCATTGTTGTGATGGATGAAGTGCAAACGGATGCTACTAAGAGCAAGGTGAAAAAGATCGTAAATCAGGCAGAGACAGCATTTGCACTTGAGAAGCAAAACCTCATGATATCAAAGTTTCAAGAATGGGTCTGGAGCGACATAAAGAGAAGGGACGAGCTTACAAGAATCTATGATGAAAACTATGGATGTATAAGAAGCAGGCATTATGACGGTAGTTTTCTTACTCTTCCAGGGCTTTCTGAAGGTATAAGCCTGTATCCCTATCAGAAGAATGCCGTAGCAAGAATACTTTTCTCCAAAAACACTCTTTTGGCCCATGAAGTGGGATCAGGTAAGACGTTTATCATGATTACTGCCGGGATGGAGCTAAGAAGGCTAAAACTGCGAAAGGTTGAGGAGAAGATTCTTTATGTTGTTCCCAATAACCTTCTCGGACAGTGGAGCGCTATGTTTGCAATGCTTTATCCGGAAGCAGACGTCTTTACAGTTGGAGCGCCTCAGTTTACCCCGCAAAGACGAAATGAGACTTTAAGGATGATAAAGGACCATAGCTTTGATGCAGTCATTATGTCACATAGCTGCTTTTCAGAGATAGAGATGTCACAGCTATGTCAGAGGAAGCTTATAAACGATGAGCTTCAACGAATTGATAAAGATGTTGTGTGCATCGTCAATCAGACTAAGGCCTTATCACATTATGTTCAGGGACTGCGTGATAAGAGAAGCAAGTTGTCTGCTTCCTGTGATGACCCAGACACGGTTTACTTTGATGATCTTGGTATCACCAGACTCTTTGTAGATGAAGCGCATTATTTTAAAAATGTGCCGATAGCGACTAAGATCCAGAATGTGATGGGAATCAATAGCATTGGATCCGCTAAGTGCAAAGATATGCTGGATAAGGTTACCTTTATTCAGAGCGAGAACGATGGCGGTGGCATAGTATTTGCCACTGGAACACCTATTACCAACTCAATTACTGACGCCTTTATCATGCAGAAGTATCTGCAAAGCGCGCAGTTATCACTTCTTGGTCTTGAGAATTTTGACAGCTGGGTAGGTATGTTTGCAGAAAAGAATACTGCCTTTGAAATCGATGTAGACACAAGCACCTATCGACTGGCGACAAGGTTTTCAAAGTTTCACAACATCCCGGAGCTTACAAGTATGCTGGCAAATATCGCAGATTATCACGAAAATGATGATACCTCCGGTGTTCCTGATCATGACGGGTATAAGGATATTGTGATTCCAAGAACAAGTGAGTTTTCCGCCTATCTGCAGGATATTTCAAGAAGGGCAGATGATATTCGCCATGGAAGAATCAATCGGCAGGAAGACAACATGCTTAAGCTTACCGTTGATGGCAGAAAGGCAGCTTTAGATCTTAGGCTTGTAGGGGATTATAACTTCACAGCCATGTCAAAGGTCTTTAGATGTGCTGAGATAGTCAGCAGAATCTATAAAGAGACTGCTCAAAGTAAGAGTGCACAACTCATTTTCTGCGACACTTCAACACCGGGACTTGGATTCAACATATATACAGAACTCAAAGGTTTGCTAGTACGAATGGGAGTTGATCCTAATGAGATTTCTTTTATTCACGATGCAAAGAGTGAGAAGAAAAGAGACTCTCTTTTTCAGGAAGTGCGGGATGGAAATGTCCGGGTCCTGATTGGTTCTACCTTTAAGCTGGGAATCGGTGTGAATGTTCAAGATAAGCTTATAGCACTACATCATCTTGATATACCTTGGCGTCCAGCAGATATGGTGCAGCGTGAGGGCCGAATCCTAAGGCAGGGAAATGAGAATAAGACAGTAGAGCTGTATAGATACATTACAGAAGGAAGCTTTGATGCATATTCCTGGCAGCTTCTTGAGACAAAGCAGAGATTTATCACTGATATATTATCGGGAATTGCAGATAAAAGGACTGGGGCCGACGTAGACGATACAGTACTCAGCTATGCAGAAGTGAAAGCCCTTGCTATAGGAAATCCGCTTGTCAAAAAGCGCGTAGAAACTGCGAATGAGCTTTCCAAGTACAAGATTCTCCAGAATAAGGCCATAACAAAGGCTCTTGAATATGAAAAGCTTAAGAGCGAACTTCCAGAAAGAATAAGGAGAAGCCGTGATTACCTGGAACAAGTAGAAGAGGATGCTGAGCACTTTGAACTAAGCAGGAGAGAGTATTCAGTTGAGGAGCGTAAGATAATTGCACAGCTTGTGTACGATGCAATAAACGTGGATGAGCCAAGAGAGAACGACGAGGTGATCTGTGATTATCAGGGATTTACACTTGTAGTTCCTTATGAGAGTTTTGTCCTAAATCCGCTTCTTGTTATAGAGTACGTGGGCAAGTATACCTTAAAGATTGGTAACAATGTCATCGGCTACATGCCGAGAATAGACAATTTCCTTCTGGGACTTGATATTGAGAGGCAAAAAGCCGTGGGCAGGTACAAGGCCAATCGGCAACAGCTTACTTATATAAAGAAGGAACTGAAGGCCCAGGAATCCTATTCTGAAAGGATTGAGGAACTGAAAAAGCAGCTTGATGAGCTGGATGAGAGACTAGGAGTGAAAGTATAACCAATGAGTAAAGAGCTAACACTAACAAATATACCATCCATGTCTGTTGGGAAAGTGGTGGATCAATTATCAGAGGCATATGTGACTGTAATAGAGAAGGATTTGCCTATAAAAACAATGCCATCAGTCATGCTCTGGGGACCTCCCGGAGTTGGTAAATCTCAGGCTGTGAGACAAATTGCAGGCAAAATTCAGGATAAAACCGGAAAAAAGACTGTTGTAACTGATGTCAGACTCCTTCTTTTTAATCCAATAGACTTAAGGGGCATACCTACTGCAAATGCTGAAAAGACTCTGGCCATATGGCTAAAACCTCAGATTTTTCAGATGGATGATAGTAGGGATATAGTAAATATCCTGTTTTTGGATGAAATATCGGCCGCACCACAGTCTGTGCAGGCTGCAGCCTATCAGATAACACTGGACAGGGTTGTTGGCGAACACAGACTTCCTGACAACTGTATTGTTATTGCCGCCGGAAACAGAACCACGGATAAATCAGTAGCATTTAAGATGCCAAAGGCTCTTGCCAACAGACTATTGCACTTAGAAGTTGATATAAGCTTTGAGTCATGGAGGTCCTGGGCGGTTAAAGCAGGGGTTCATCCTTGGGTTATAGGGTATCTGTCTTATAAAAAAGATGCACTTATGAGCTTTGATGCTAAAGCGGAGGAACTTGCTTTTGCTACGCCACGTTCCTGGGAGATGGTGAGTAATGTCTTAAATGCCATGGACAGGGATTTTGACAGTAGTTTTCTGCTTGTGGCAGGCCTTGTGGGAATCGGCGCAGCTACTGAGTTCAAAGCTTGGGTCAACGTCTACAATGAATTACCTGATATAGAGGATATCTTTAAGGGGCGGACGCAAGATGTACCCAAAAGGACAGATGCACTATATGCCCTTACTTCGGCAATGACAGCATATGCGAGAGCGCATCGTGATGATTTGGATCAGATTAGGAATTCCATTGTTTATGCGGGCAGAATTCCTCCGGATTTTTCAGTAATCCTCATAAAAGACTATCTGGGTATTGAGGATGGCTATGACAGAAAGCTTATGAAAATTCCTGAGTTTACGATGTGGATGCAAAAGAAGGGAAGTCTTCTGAATGGAAATATCTGAGGATAAGATCAGGCTATATACTAAAAGACTTATGATGGCCAGAATGAAGCTTCTTATGAAGAATGGCTTCTATGGCCTTCTTCTCATGCATGTAAAGATGGGAATGAGCTTTGAGCATGAGACTGCCTGGGTGGTAAAGGGGGAAAAGTTTTGCTTTAATCCAGAATTCCTGGAAAAACTAAATGATACTGAGCTTGAATATGTTCTTATGCATCTCACATTTCATCTTGCTCTTAAGCACCTTCAGAGACGTGAGGGATTTAATGAGGAAAGCTACGATGAGGCCGCTGATATAGTTGCTAACTCCAACATACTAAATAGTTACTCCGGGGACGAGGAATTTATCACACTCAGCGGTTTTGGCGGAGTTCAGCCACATCTGACCCCCAAGGGAAATGAAGGATCGGAGTATACCGTTGAAGAGGTTTATCAGATGGTATATGTGAAAGAGCAGGTTGATGTGCAAGCTGGCTCGGATGACGAAGATTCTGATGAAAAAGATGAAGGCCAAGACAGTTCTGGGGAGGGGAACGGCGACGATAAGGATGATCAGGAAGAATCTGAAGATCAGGATGATGAGAGCGGGAAATCTGGGGATGAAGAAAGTAAAAACGGCAAAGCTACAGGTAAGGCAACGGGCAGAAAGTCTCCAAAAGGCTGGGATTACCACATTCAGGATGAAGATGCAGACCCTATTAAGCAGACAGAGTGGGTAGGAAAAATCGAAAACGTAGTGGAGGCTATAAAGGCGAACGAAAGATGGGGGAGTACAAGCGTAGGTGGAGTTCCTCTTCTTATAGAAAGGTATATACAAGAGTATAAAAATCCGCAAGTGGATTGGAGAACAATCCTTGATGAGTTTGTACAGGAGGAAATTGTTGATTATTCTTTTTCACCACCAGACAGACGGTTTGATGACAGTCCTTTCTTTCTGCCTGATTTCAATGATACTGATTGCACTGTCAAAAAGATCCTTTTTATGGTAGATACATCTGGTTCCATGTCTAATGATGCTATTACACAGTGTTTTTCTGAAATAAAGGGAGCCATTGACCAGTATAACGGGAAACTTGAGGGATGGCTTGGCTTTTTTGATGCAGCAGTAATTGACCCTGAACCTTTCATGGATGAAGAAGAGTTTGCAGTTATAAAGCCCAAAGGCGGTGGAGGAACAGAATTTGACATCATATTTAACTATGTACGTGAACACATGTCAGATGACCTTCCGGCCAGTATTGTGATTCTTACCGATGGTTATGTTGGGATGTTTCCTACTATAGATGAAGCTATGGGTATTCCTGTGTTGTGGATAATCACCAATGAAGTAGTTACTCCTCCGTGGGGGAGGATTGCTAGGATAAAATGCAAGGTATATGATTATTAGGGCAGGAGGTAAATTCTTATGGATAGTAACTATGATTTTCAGAAGTTTTCCGATTTTATGAATGACTGGGACATAATGGAGGAATTTAGCGATTCAGTACTGAAGGGACTGAGGTTTTCAGTAATCTTCCTTGAAGGAGAAGGAGCTTTTTGCGACTGGATGGTTAGCTTTACATCTAATAAGAAAATGCAGCTTGCTGAAGCAGAAGAGACCAGGAAAGAGAGCCTTCGAAGGATATTTGGTGGCTATGATATCGAGTACGATCCGGATGACTATTTCTTTGAAGTAGATGATGAAGAATTTATAGAAAACGCTGTGGATGAGTATAACGTTGTACCAACCGTAGAAGAGCTCATAGATACAACATTTGAGGCTCTTATAGATTTGGCGAAGAGCACAGCTTTTGATGATGATAATGCCAAGGATGTAGAGGAAAGGCTACTTAGTAAGAAGGCTGAGGCGATTAAAGCTATTGGCTGAGTAAAAAATCATAAGAATAATGTAAAAATGCGCAGAGTGGTCAAAATGTGTCCACTCTGTTTTTTATACTCTAAGGGGATGTATACATTTTAAATTGTCGGGAGAGATGAGGTATGAAAACAGAAGAACGTAATGAGCTTATAGTGAGGAGCAAGGACTATAAGAAGTCAAATGAACTTATTAATGCGATGGGCATAGGTACTGCTCTCAGCCAGAAGCTCTTTGCTGTTGGAATGCTTAATATGCATATAGATGAGACCAACAACGTTGTGGCAACAATACAGGGGACGCAGCTTAGAAAGCTGTTTAATTCAACCTCTGGGTCTTTGTATCAGCACATTGAAGAACTGTGTGACCAGCAGATTAAAGGATCTACTATTTTTCAATGGCAGTTGCTCTTTAAGGACAAGGAAAATGGGAAGATAGAGGCGCACCAGGTCGTAACTGATGCAATTTTCGAAAAGGGCGTTCTTACCCTAAGGTATAACAACTACCTTACTGACAAAATCACGAATTTGAAGAAGGGCTATACTACACTAAGCCTTGCAGAGACTCTCAGCCTCAAGAGTGTATATTCCCTTAGAATGTATGAGATTTTCAAGTCGGCCTATGACTACCAGAAAGCCTTAAAGAAGAATATTAACGAATGTGTCCTGGAGTATTCGCTGGTGGAACTCAAGCTTGAGCTGGGAATAATCACCACCGGAGGAAACAAGGAGATCAAGGCAGAGCTCGAGAAAGAATACCCCAACTACGAAAGGATTGGAGAAATCGTAGACTCCATGGGGGATAAGGCCAATAACAAGTACAAGGAGTATAAGGTATTTAACAGGAATGTTCTAAGCAAGGCGAAAGAAGAGCTTAATGAGAAAACCTGCATTCAAATGGACTATGAGCCTATGAAGAGCGGTAAAAAAGCTACCGGAGTGAGGTTCTTCATTGCCAGAAAAGATCTTGTAGAAGAACCTATAGAGCAGAAAGCTACATTGACTGATGATCTTTTGGACGAGTTATATGACCTGATGCATGAGAACTTCAGGCTCAGAGAGATTCGCGAGATAGCAGCAACTGCAGAGTATGATGCTGAGAAGATCCGAAAAGCATACAACTATATGCTGAACTATAGCAATCCTATTGATAATGCCATCGCCTTCATGAAGGATTGCATCAAGAAGGAATACTATAACCAGGAAAAGAAGCCATTTTTCTCAAAGAAGAATTCATTTAACAATATTATGCAAAGAGACAATATCGATTTTGATGAGATGGAAAGACTGTTAGTAGATAACTGAAAAGAGGTTAATTATGGCAAGTAAAGCATCTATGTTAAGACAAAGCAGATTTCATAAAGGACCACACGCTGGAATGAAAAGCAGGGGTGTCTATGTGGAAGATTCCCACGATGGAATTAAATCTGAACGCTATAGATCATCTGCGGTGGGAGCAGAGCCGGAGTCACAAAACTACAGCGGCAAACGAGGAAAACATAAGTATATGACATTTTGGATGGATTTCGATGGTCAGAACTTGTTTGATCAGTTTATTGACATGTCCTATTTAAGTGATGAATTTGAGGATGCCAATTTCTATTTGGTTGACGCAGATTCCAAATATGATGCTGCTCGTCAGTTTGTGACTGGAAAATATAATGACTTGGTGAGACGAAACAAGAGATCTGAGATACAGAATATGTGCCTGGAATATATCTTCGAGGAATTGTCCGAGGGTGAACATCTTCAGGTAGAAGGCAAGATCGGACACCTGATAAGTGCAATAGAGAACCTTATGGAGGCTTATGAAATTGATGATGCTTCCTCTGAGGACATAGATTCGCTTAAGGCATTTTTCAATAAGAGTAATGTAAGCGAGCTCTTTACACCTGAAGTAGAGCTGGAACTGTTCATACAGGAAAACATCCTTAATGTGGGCGTTTTGGAGCTTAAGAGTTTTGCAGAGAAGAACATAGAAATATAGATTTTTAAAAATCTTGTTGACATGGACACATAATGTCCGATATATATGATAGTGTATTATCAGAAACAACAAACAAAGATTTTTCATGATTCTAAAATGAATTTCAAGAAAGGAGGACGATCATGAAACACACGAT
>JAEEGF010319231.1_pt1 | contig 19402 bp, 21 predicted proteins | sample 9134171 | NCBI WGS metagenome assembly JAEEGF01 (sample SAMN16246542, study PRJNA631951) | gut metagenome | biome: gut microbiome; feature: rumen; material: AP-attached | host: Bos | place: Iran: Karaj | collected 2018-10
GACGGCGACCTGGAGCACACCATCTTCTCGTTCATTCCCAACACCGCCGAGGTGGCCTATATGGGCATGGTCGAGGGCCTTTATAAGCACCTTGAGCGTTTGAAGTTGGAGCGCATTATGGCTTTGGACCGTGACAGTGCAGACTATGAAGAAAAGGTTCATGAAATTCTGCACCAGCGTCTGCGCACCGAGAAGATTGCCATCAAGGACATCAAGCTGCGCACCTTCATCACCGAGGGCAATCAGCGCAATGACCTGGCAGCACACGTCTACGACGTGACCTATGGCCAGGTACAAGACGGCGTGGACAACCTGGTAGTGATTGACGACAGCATTGTGCGCGGCACGACGTTGCGTCAGAGCATCATCCGCATCCTCGACCGTCTGCACCCACGCCGCATCGTCATTGTCTCTTCATCACCCCAAGTGCGTTTCCCTGACTATTACGGCATTGACATGCGCAAGATGAGCGAGTTCATCGCTTTCCGTGCCGCCATCCAACTGCTCAAGGATCGTAAGATGCAACACGTCATCGACGACGTGTATGCCCGCTGCAAGGCTCAGGAAGGACTGCCCAAGGAAGAAGTGGTGAATCATGTGGTGGACATCTATGCACCCTTCACCGACGACGAGGTGTCACTGCAGATTGCCCGCATGGTGACATCCAACGACATCCACGCCGACGTGAAGTTGGTGTTTCAGAGTGTCGAAGGCATGCACAATGCCATCCCCACTGCACCTGGTGATTGGTATTTCACCGGCGACTACCCCACCCCCGGCGGCAACAAGATGGTGAACCAAGCGTTCATCAATTGGTACGAAAGCACCAACAAGAATTCATGATTTTTAATTCATAATGCATAATTCCCTGCCTGCTTGATTATTTCAGGCGGGCTTGTTTTGTGGGGATGTATAAGGTGTATCCGTTGATTTCGGTCTTGTAGAAATTGCCTGTTTTTCCTTTATAGGGAATTGCTGTGTTTCGTTTCACGGTGAATGGATCCCATGTTGCCGCAAGTCCAAAGTCGTCTTTTTTCGGTTTTTTACTCATGTTGATGAACTGGGTGTGATAAACCGAAGCCGTACTTTCTATATTGTCGCAGAGTACGCGGCTATTGGCAGACGGTTTTTCGAGAAAATGCACATTCGATGTGTTAACAACGAGACAGCGTTCGCTTTTTAGCGTGCCAGGGATGTGTGCCACGCTCTTGGGGATTGCCACATCAGCGGCAGGGTAAGGCCAATACTCATAGTCATCGCCTTCAATGTCGTAGACGGTAATGGCGAAGCCTTTTTCGAGGGTGACATTCTGGTTCCACCGCGGGTCGGAATAAGTATAGTCATTGTTCATGACCACTACGATTGTAGATTGTTCCTGGGCGAGTGTAGCCAAGCATGAGGTGATGGCCATCAATGCGAACAGGAGAAAACGAGAATAGACTTTTAGAGATTCCATTATTTAAATTGTTTATATTGTATAATTAAATGAATATCATGAAACAGAGCAGCCATTTAAGAATAACAGGACAATGACCTAAATCATTTGGCGTGACTTGATTTCGAGGTAGCGGTTGATGACGTTGATGGAGAGGCGGTCGGGGGTGGTGAGCAGTGAAAGGATGCCTTGCTGCTGCAGGGTGGTGACGATGAGCTGCTTCTCGCGGGAGATTTTCTCGGCGATGATTTGCTGGTAGTACTCCTCGCTATCGAGGGGTTTCTGCTCCATAAATTCGCTGATTTCCTCGTCGGCAAAGAAAACGACGAGCAGGCGATGCCGCTGGTTGAGCTGGCGCAGATAGGGCAACTGGCGATAGAGGCTATTCAATCCCGAAAAGTTGGTGTAAAGCACGAGCAGGCTGCGCTTACGAATGAGGCGGTTCACATTGACAAGCAGGGCCGAGTAGTCGGTCTCGCCAAAGTCAGTCTCCTGCGCATAGAGTGCTTCAAGGATGTTTTGCATCTGGGTGGACGACTTGGCTGCCTGGAGAAACTCGTCGAGGTCCTCATTGAAGGTCATCAGACCCGCCTTGTCTTCCTTGCGCACGGCAACGTAGCTGAGCACGAGCGAGGCATTGATGGCATAGTCGAGAAGAGTCATGCCCTTGAATGCCTGCTGCATCACCCTACCCTTGTCGATGAGATTGAAGATTTGTTGCGAACGCTCGTCGGTGTAGACATTGACCATGAGCTGGTTGCGACGGGCGCTGGCCTTCCAGTTGATGGCACGATACTCATCGCCCTGGACATATTCCTTGATTTGCTCAAATTCGGTGTTGTTACCAGCGCGGCGGATGCGCTTGATACCCAGTTCGGTAAGGTTATTGCTCATCGCCAGCAACTCGTAGCGGTTGAGCATGAGGTAGCTAGGATACACCTTGACATCAACGGGACGATCGCAGGTAAATCGGCGCTGAACGAGTCCGAGGATGGTGGAGGCAAACACCCGAATTCGACCAAATCCATAGACACCGCGCTTGATGGGACGCAGGTTATAGGTAATGCGGCAGTTGCCATGCTTGGCCAAATGGTGCTGGAAGTCAATGTCACGACGTTGAAAAATGTGTGGAACTTCATCGATGACATGGAGGTCGACATCAAAGGGATAATTGCTGTCGATATGCAGCGCCACCTCGTTGTCATCACCACACGAGAAGCGGTCACTGCACTGGCGCGTTGCCGCAATACCCCGCTTGTGCCACAGCAGGACAATATCAGCCAATACTGCCAAGGCGAAAAGAGCCAGCAGCAATTGCCCGGCAATGAATAGCCAGTGCCACCAGAAGCCAGCGGCGTGAATCGCCACGAGCACCAGGATGATAATATAAAAACGTCGTGGTAAAAACATTAAACTGCGCGTACCTATTTGGGGACTTCGACCTTATCGATGAGCGACTGAGTGACAGAGAGAGGGCTGTAGCCTTGCATCTCGGCCTCGGCAGTGAGCAGTAGGCGGTGCTGGAGGATGCTGGGCGTGACCGCCTTGATATCGTCGGGGGTAACAAAGTCACGTCCTTGAATCAATGCGTAGGCCTTGCTTGCCTGAAGCATAGCAACAGCAGCTCGCGGCGAGGCACCCAAGAAGACGGCACGGCTCTGACGGGTCTGCTGCACAATCTGCACAATGTAGCGCACGAGAGAATCCTCTACGAGGACTGCGCTGAGCGTGGAACGCATCTTGAGCAATTCGTCCTGTGTGATGATGGGCTTGATGTTGTCGAGCTTAGTGAGGCGCGAATTCTGCTGGTGCCGATTGAGGATGTTCACCTCTTCGTCGGGTGTTGGGTAGCCGATGACAATCTTCATCATGAAGCGGTCGAGCTGAGCCTCGGGAAGCTTGTAAGTACCTTCCTGTTCCACAGGATTCTGTGTGGCGATGATGGTGTAGACGGGTCCCATGCTGCGCGTGGTGCCATCGATGCTCACCTGGCGTTCCTCCATCACTTCAAACAGTGCCGCCTGCGTCTTGGCTGGGGCGCGGTTGATTTCATCAACAAGGATGATGTCGGCAAACGCAGGCCCCTCGTGGAAGCTAAATTCCGAGGTCTTCATGTTGAAGACGGTGGTGCCAAGCACGTCGCTAGGCATCAAGTCGGGAGTAAACTGGATGCGGTTGAAGCGAGCGTCGACCAGGCGTGCCATGAGACGAGCCATGAGGGTCTTGGCCACGCCCGGCACACCCTCGAGCAGGACGTGCCCGTCGGCAAGAATGGTGGTGAGGATAAGGTCTATGGCCTCGGTCTGCCCCACAATGGTCTGAGCGATGGTGTCACGCAATTGCTGGATTTTTTCGGCAAAAGCGGTCAAGTCGACGCGCGGTGGCATGTCCATGTTGCCGCCACGCTCGAGTTCTTGGTTCTCGGTTCTCGGTTCTTGGTTCATATTCTTTTACTTTAATTTTTCTAAAATGTGATTGAGGTAGTCGATGTGGCGCATGAGCTGCTTGTCCTTGACAGGAATGTCGGTCGCTGCCACAATTTCCTGCAGTTGCTGCCGCAATTCATCACGCGGAATGCCCGAGGCATGCTGTAGCTGAAGATAGGCATCGTCGAGGTGGTTCTCGTCATCGAGGTCAATCATGGTGAGCTTGCGCACTTCCTCGACAAAGAACTGGTATTTCTTGGCCATCAAGTCGGCATTGTCGTGCCGCTGGAAATAGAGTGAGCCAATGTGCTTGACCATCTCAAGGGCTCGGTTGACTGGTGGCGCAATGACTGGGATAACGCGTTGCCGACGGCGCGCAGTAAACACCATAGCGAGGAGGACCGTGACAATGATTAGCCATATCGCCCACTTCATGGGCGGCTGCGAGAGCACATAGCGCAGTGGCGACTCACTTACACCTGCCTCTTCGGTCTTGGCTGCCGGATCAAGTCGAATGACAGGATAGGGCTCTAACTGCGACATCATACGCAGTGCCAATGTAGTACCATCACAATAAATCACTCCATAGTTGGAGAACATCGATGGAACTACCGAAACGATGATTTTCCCTTTGCCATGATTGATGACACCCGCCATCGTGTCAACCTGCACGTGAGCAGCCACTAAAACATCCTCTTCAGCGACAGAATCCCACTGATATTCTCCGTCTTGATAACAAGCTCGGGTGAGCAGCGGGCGTATGGATGAATGCCCTTTGTTGGTTAATAAACGAGTGTATGTGTCACTCAATTCTTGGGCAACAATCCATTTCTTGGGAGGATATCTCGAGTCATCGCCTGTCCAGATCAGGGTATCATTATCTTTGTTTAGGTAGGTGTTTTTGAGTGCCCAAATGCTCACGCCATATCCTCTAGTATCTATGTTCAGCACCTGCTCAACAGTGTCCGAGCCCCACGCCCCTGACGCGACCAAGAATTGGTCGCCACGCTTAAGCATATTAAGCATCGCTAGCTCGTCGGTCGTGCCGTTCATGGGACTATCCCCTGCAATAATGAAATAGGTATGACGTTCATTGGCAGGGATAGTCTTCTCCAATTGACTCAAGGTGAGACTGGTGGTAGTGTAGCCCTGCCCCAGCGAAGCTGCCATGACCGAATCGAAGAGTGCACAGCCAAAAGGCTCGTCGCTGGCATGGGCATAAGTGGCGTCCCACTTGAAGTGCCGGGGAGCCAATGTCTCGATAACCATCATACAGGCAAAGAGAATGAGCATGGCGATGATGAATCCACGTGCCAGTTTCATGCGTCACCTCCTTCCTGATTCTGTTGTTCAACCAACTCGTCACTGACGCGCGCAATGAGTGTTTTAGACCGATCACGCATCTCGTGATAGGTGGTCTCAGTAGCGTCGAAGTTGCCATAGCGGACACGCAAGAACTCATTGGTCATATCGCGGAACTCGGGTGAGCGCTCCTCTCGAGTGTATTGTGATGGGGTCTTGAACAATGCCCAGTCAATACGGCTGTTGTCGGCCAGCCAACGCAGGGTCTTGAGGTAGGTAAGTCGAGTCGCCTCACGCCAGTCATTCTGCGTTACCGCCTGATCAATGCGTGTGTCAAAGTCGATGCCGTAGATGTCCTCGTCCTGAGCCTCATAGTCCAAATCACTCTTTCCTGAACGGCGGAACAGTCCCACGTCATGCGTATATAAGTAAACAGCTGCAGCAATAACTACAACGATGCCCCCGATGACCCAGTAGATTGACATATTGTCATCGGTTGCCTTGTCGACCGATGTGTTAAAGAGACTTTCGAGCCATCGCAAGATGCGTTCGATTACCGAATAATCTTGCTGGACAAACTCACGCGTGTAGTCATAGCTGGGCGACTGCTGCAGTTGCTGTAGCAGAGTAGTGTCGCACTGAAGGGTGTCGATATGTATTGTGCTTGCCGGCATAACTACTAGAGATTTTCAAAATTATCAATATCACTGACAATCGACACATCCTCGCCTTGCTGGACCGCGGAACCATAGAGATAGCCCCCCGAAATGAGGACGACGGCGATGGAGACATAGGTCATGTAGCACAGTAACACCGAGAAGATGTTGAAGAGCGAATTCCCTAATATCGCTATGATTGTTGTCGTCTCGCCTGAAGTAAACAACAAGGACTTGAGCGCTATCAACAGTGCCCAGGGTATCATGACCACACCCTGCAGCACATAAACCAGAATGATGAGCGTGATGGCCATGAGCAGAAGTGTTCCAAACTGACTGAATCCCAACTTGAACGCACGACCGATGGCACTGAAAACAGAACAATTCTCTAGTGCATAGATTGGAGCTATGAGCAATATGGGCAATGCCACGAGCAAATAGATAAAGAAAGCAAACGGAACAATCATCAATATCACGGTGGATAAAGCCCACGCCGGCACAATAATGAGCAGAATAGGTACCACAGCGATGACCATGCGTCCCAACATGGGCCAGAAGAGCGCGCGGAAGTCCTTACCCGTGATCGACGCCAATCCATCGGCCCGTTCATGATATAGCTTGACCATGGTCCACAAGTAAGCATTGAGCAACACAAACCCAACCGTTCCCAGGACCATTATTGACACAAAATCGGTCAAAGGAAACTCGCTAATCTTGGAAAACGCCGCATCAATAATCGTAACCACACCCACCGTCTGCAGCACGCACACGGGCAACAACAAATAGAGCGAGTAGCGCAACAGAATCTTCCAGTTTTGGCGAATAAAGTCTATCGCTGAATTCATGCACTCGCTCGCCGAGCGAACCTGGTATAACAGGATGCGGTTGTCGGAAGGTTTACTGTTGCGTTTCATGGGCACGACGATAAGGCAAGATGACGTAATAATAAATGATGAATGCCGCAGAGAGGATGATGAACCCGCCTCGCAATGCGTTGGGTGCTTGTGTGTAGCGTGTAAAGTATCCCTCGACAATGGCAGCAGCAATGACCACCGGCAGTGTGCCTATGACAATCTTCAAGCCTCGCTTGGCTGCTCGCCTGAACGACTGCATGCGGCTATAGGTACCCGGGAAGAGCCATCCGTTGCCCATGACAATTCCCGCCCCACCCTCAATGACGATAGTCGAGAGCTCGAGTGTGCCATGCAGCATGATGGCGAGCATCGCCTCGCCCAGTACACCCTCGTTATAAAACATGGTAGTAAACGCGCCTACCATGACACCATTCATCATCAGATAATAGACCGAGCCCAGACTGGTGAGAATTCCCATAGCAAATGCCATGAGTGAGACTCGGATGTTGTTGAAGGCAATCATCAGGAATGACTCGGTGTTACCGCCTCCCTGATATACAGCAGCTGGGTCGCCATGACGAATGTTGTCGATGGTCATGTCGACATAACCGTCCCCCAAAATGAGTCTGGGAAAATCATAGTCGTTGAGTGACGACACCACACCGATGGCAATGAATGAAATGAAGACTACTAACGAGAGCAACAATTCCTTGCGCGCATCCCACACAGCCAGAGGCACCTCATGTGTCCAAAACCGCGATATGCGAGACCATTTCTCGCGCTTGTTGCCATAGATGCTGGTGTGTAGCTGCAGGGTGATGTTGTTGAGATATTGGGTGATGCGTGAGTTGGGATAGTGTGTCTGTGCAAAAGCGAGATCGGCAGTCAAGTCGTTGTACATGTCGGCAAGTTCATCGGGCGACTGAGAGTCGACCATGGTCATGAGGTACTCATACTCACGCCATTTGCGTATGTTTTGCTTGATGAAAACTGCCTCGCGCATAACAAAATTGAGGTATGTTTGATAAATTAGTGTGCAAATTTACTGCTTTTTTCTGAGAAAATCACTAACTTTGCCGAAAAAATAGGCGCACGACATTTTTCTTGTCGGCATGATTTTTATCGTTTGCTAACTCTATGGCAAATACCAACATAGTAACTGGCCAGTATGTGACCTTGAGTCAAATGCCTGCGAGTCTAGGCGACCGCGTTGTTGCCCGGCTGATAGACTATATGATTGTCATAGCCTATGGCATCGTGGTGGGTATCATCATTTTTGACCTGGATATATCCGATAATCTCACTCGCAACGCCTTCGTAGCAGTGATATTGGCTTTGTACTTGCCAGCGTTATTCTATCATCCTGTGATGGAACTGTTGCATCATGGTCAAAGCGTGGGCAAGACAGTGATGCACATCAAAGTGGTGAACGACGACGGGACCAGTCCTACATTGAGCGGCTACCTGTTGCGATTCTTGCTCACGCCCATCGATATTGAGTTGGGCGGTTTGGGGCTCGTTTCCATCGTACTGACCAAGAAAAGCCAGCGGCTGGGCGACCTGGCTGCCGGCACGATGGTCATCAAGACAAAGACTCCTTATATTGTGTTGCCCGACTACAGCTACACAATGGATGGCTATGTACCGACCTACAGCGAGGCCAGCGAACTGAGCCTGAACCAGGCAGAACTGATTTCGCGGGTGCTGAACAACACCAAGGCCGACCACTATGAGCTAGTAAACCGCCTAGCGTTGAAAATTCAGCAGACAATGGGCATCGTGCCACAGTCGGGTACGCAAGAACAGTTCCTCTATACGATGCTGAACGACTACAGTTACTATTGCTCGACAATAGAGGCATAAGAAGCCCCCTAAATTCCCCCAAAAGGGACTTACAATGTATTTTGAACTTAACAAATTAAAGATATGGACGACAAGAGATTGGGACAGGTTAAGAACCTGATTATGTTGGCGCTTGCCGATGGCAAGGCAACCGAGAGCGAGTTGGCACTGATTGCGTCGATTGCCTCTCGCGAAGAACTGACACAAGAACAGCTTGACCACCTCATCGATCATCCCGACACAGTGCACATCGAGTTGCCTGAGAATGATGAGCAGAAACTTCAATATATCCAGGACATGGTCGCCCTGATGATGATTGATGGCGATCTAGATGACAACGAGTTGGCTATGTGCAAGATATATGCCATCATGTTGGGCTATGAGTCGAGCATTGTAGAGAAAATGGTACTCGACATCGCAGAAAAACTTAAAGACATATGAGAAACGACATCCTGATTATTCCCGATGTCCATGGCCGCACTTTTTGGAAAGATGCGGTCAATCGTGAGTCATGGGGCACCATCATCTTTCTGGGTGACTATCTGGACCCCTACCCCCGCGAAGGCATCGACGATAATCAGGTACTGGGTAATTTCCTTGAGATCTTAGATTTTGGTCGCACTCATGATAATGTAGTCATGCTGCTTGGCAATCATGACATGCACTATTATAGCAAAATATTTGCCGAACGTGCACTGAGTAGCCGTTATAACTACCGCTTGGCAGAGATTTTCAAAGCCTTGTTCATCAAGAATCAGGAATTATTCGGCCTTGCCTATGAACACACGCTCAACGGTCACACCTACCTTTTTACACACTCGGGCGTGTGCAACGCTTGGCTAGAAGCCAACCGCAAGATTATTGGCACGCCCGATGCCGACCACTTGAACCAGCTTCTCGCTACCGATCTTGGCATCATGGTATTGGCTCAAGTAAGCAAGAATCGCGGCGGCCATTATTCTGGCGGTAGCATCGTGTGGGGCGATGTGAACGAGATGCTCAGCGATAACGCATTACCCGATGTGTACCAAATCTTTGGCCACAGTCAGCAACGCGAAGCACCTATCATCACCGACCAACTAGCATGCGTCGATGTGCGTCGCGCATATGCACTGCGCGAAGGAGCCGCTGATGTTCGCCCTGTGGAGATAAATTAGGCGGCATAGCGGCAAAATAATGAAAAACTGCATTTTTCTTTTTGTATTTCGCTCGGTTTGCAGTAATTTTGCACCGACTATTTAACCTAAACCTAAAGATATGGCTAAGACCAAGAAAAAATTTGATGCGAACGAGCTTCGGTTCCTTCGCTTGCTGTCACGTAGCTTCCCTAATGTGGCGACAGCCAGCACCGAAATCATCAACCTTGAAGCTATCCTAAACCTGCCAAAGGGCACCGAGCACTTCCTTGCCGACCTACACGGCGAGTATGATGCATTCCAGCACGTGTTGCGCAACGCCTCAGGTACTGTTAAGCGAAAAGTGAGCGAAATCTTCAACGAGACCTTGGGCATGAAAGAGCAGAAAGAGTTGTGTACGCTCATCTATTATCCCGAGCTGAAATTAGAGCTTATTAAGCGCGGCTTTGATGATGACGAGGAATTGCACAACTGGTATTTCATCACCATCAATCGCCTGGTCAAAGTCTGCCGGAACGTGTCGTCAAAGTATACACGATCGAAGGTCACCAAGGCACTGCCTAGCGACTTTTCCTATATCATACAAGAGCTTCTTCACGAGAGTTCAAGTGACCCCAACAAGCAAGGTTATGTCGATGTGATTGTCCGCACAATCATCAGTACGCACCGTGCCGATAGTTTTATCATCGCAATGTGCAACCTCATCCACCAGTTGACCATTGACCGCTTGCACATCCTGGGTGACGTGTTTGACCGTGGTGAGAACCCCGACAAGATCATGGACATCTTGTGTACTTATCACAACCTTGACATTCAGTGGGGCAACCATGATATTCTGTGGATAGGCGCAGCTGCAGGCAACGACTGCTGCATCGCTAACGTGATTCGCAACTCGTTGCGCTATGGCAACCAGAACGTGATCGAAGATGCCTATGGCATCAACCTGTTGCCACTGGCCACATTCGCACTCGATGTGTATGGTAACGAAGACTGCAAGTGCTTCTATCCCAAGGAAGGCTTTGAGAACGACGAATCGGGCCGCTTGACGCGCTTGACGGCTAAGATGCACAAGGCCATCAGCATTATCCAGTTCAAGCTTGAGGGCGCGGCCATCAAGCGCCGTCCTGAGTTTGAGATGGATCATCGCTTGCTCTATGATCGTATAGACTATGAACGTGGCGTGATTAAGTTAGACGATGGTCAGGAATACGAACTGCTCGACAAGAGTTTCCCAACCATTCTCCCCAGTTCACCCTATCAGTTGTCACAAGATGAGGAAGAGTTAGTGCGCAAGCTGCACAAATCATTTGTCGAGAGCGAGAAATTGCACCGCCACATGCGTTGCCTGTTCTCCAAAGGCAGCATGTATAACATCGTCAATGGCAACTTGCTGTATCACGCCTCTATCCCACTCAATGCCGACGGCACGCTCAAGGAGGTGAAGGTCGAGGGAAAGACCTACAAGGGCCGTGCGCTGCTCGACCGCACTGAGGAACTGATTCGTGATGCCTACTTTGGCGAAGGCGATGCCGATCATGTAGCTTATGCAGTCGACTTCTTGTGGTATCTGTGGTGCGGTCCCGACTCACCGGCATTTGACAAGAACAAGATGACCACGCTGGAACGTTACTTTGTCGCAGACAAAAAGACGCACAAAGAGACCAAGGGCCATTACTATGAACTGCGCGACAATGAGCAGGTGATGGATATGATCCTCGACGAGTTTGGTGTCAAAGGGACGCACCGTCACATCATCAACGGCCATGTGCCAGTCAAGCTTATTAAGGGCGAGAGCCCTATCAAGGCCAATGGTAAGATGATGGTGATTGATGGTGGCTTCAGCAAAGCTTATCAGCCCGAGACAGGTATCGCTGGTTATACGCTGGTGTATCACTCGCGCGGTTTCCAGCTAGTGCAGCACGAGCCGTTCACGAGCATTGAAAAGGCTGTTGAAGAAGGAAAGGACATCATCAGCACCATCCAACTCGTCGAAATGACCGACCATCGCATGCTTGTAAAAGACACCGACATGGGCGCAGAGTTGCAGTCGCAAATTGATGACTTGAAAGAGTTGCTTGTCGCTTACCGTGAAGGCATCATCAAAGAACGCGCATGGAACCCCATCACCAATAAAGTATAATCAAGTAGCAAAAACAAAAGGATGAGGGTATGCCAGAATTTTGACATACCCTCATTCTTCATATTACATACAATACTTGTTATTCTGATTCCATGTCGGCATCAAGGTTGTCATCCCACAAGTAGTGCTTGGTTTCTCGCACGATGATACCACTCAAGAGTAACAGTGAGATGAGGTTGGGGATAGCCATGAGGGCATTCATACAATCGGCCAGGTTCCAAACCATGCTCAAATTGATGACGGTGCCCAGGAACGCCACAATAATGTAAATGACACGATAGATGCGCGTCCAACGTTTGCCCTTGAGATACTCAACAGCCATCTCGCCATAATAGCACCAGCCCAGGATTGTGGTGAAAGCAAAGGTCACCAGCCCCACGAGCAACAGCGGTGAGCCCACCACTGGAATCTTGGAGAAAGCTGCCTTGGTCAAAGCCGCACCATCAGTGAAACTGATGTCGGGATGGGCCAACACACTGCTCACTATCACCAGCCCCGTGATGGCACAAATGACCACAGTGTCCCAAAAAGTGCCTGTTGAAGACACTAGTGCTTGTCGCACAGGGTTGCGTGTCTTGGCCGCTGCCGCTACAATGGGCGCTGAGCCCAGACCAGACTCGTTGCTGAAGAGACCTCGGGCAATACCATACCGTGCCGCCATGATGACCGAGCCTCCAACAAATCCACCTCCCGCCGCCTCGGGTGAAAACGCGGCCTGGCAGATGAGTTTCAATGCTGGCCACAAGTAATGGAAGTTAACACTCAAGATATAGAGGCAACCTAACACATAGAATGCAGCCATGAAGGGTACCAACATGCCACAGACGTTGGCAATGCTCTTTACACCTCCTATCACCACAAGGGCAGCCAAGAAAGCGATAGCCAACCCCACCCAGACAGGGTTGATGCCGTAAGTCTCATAGCACAATGTGCTGATAGCGTTGGCCTGCACTGATGCTCCAATGCCTAGCGAGGCACACATGGTAAAAATGGCGAACAGTACAGCAAGCCACTTGAGCTTCAATCCACGCTCCAAGGCATACATTGGCCCTCCTAGCATTGTACCATCTGGCATCTTCACGCGATACTTAATGGCAAGCAGACCCTCACTATATTTGGTCGCGATACCGAACACACCCGTGAGCCAACACCACAACACAGCACCCGGGCCACCCAGAGCAACTGCAGTAGCCACGCCGATGATATTACCTGTTCCAATGGTCGCTGCTAGTGCAGTAGCAAGTGCACCGAACTGTGACACATCACCATCGGCCCCCTTATCGCGCGAAACCGAAAGGCGAATGGCTGTAAAAATCTTTCGTTGTGGGAAACGCAACCTGACGGTAAGAAAGATGTGAGTACCCAACAACAAGATAATCATGGGCCATCCCCACAAGAAGTCACTCACCACCCCAATGATATCATTTACATTCTGCATAGGCTAATTGCGACGTAGGAACATTTGTGCGTAATAGAATAGAGTTGCCATCGAGCTGAGCGCAGCCACAACATAAGTATAGGCTGCCGACTTGAGTGCGTCACGAGCATAGCCAGTAGTCTCGCCCTGGGTGATGCCAGACTGCTCGAGCCATTGCACAGCCCGTCGACTGGCATCAATCTCGACCGGTAAAGTGATGAGACTAAACAACGTTGTCAATGCAAACAAAAACACTCCCACACCCAACAGATAAGGGAACCAGTTAAAAATCAAGATGCCACCCAGCAAAACCCATGTCATCCACTGCGAAGCGAACGACACGACAGGGACAAGCTTGGTGCGAAGCACAAGCATGCTGTAGCCTACGCGGTGCTGAACGGCGTGTCCACACTCGTGGGCCGCGACAGCCGCCGCAGCAACTGTGTTGTAGTTATAGACCGTTTCGCTAAGGTTAACAGTCTTGTTTCTAGGGTCAAAAAAGTCGGTCAGACTTCCACCAGTGGGACGTATGGTCACATCATTGATGCCGTTTTGCATGAGCATCATTTGCGCTACTTGTGCTCCATTGTAATTCAATGGTACGCGAGAGTACTTCTCGAATTTCTTAGACAGTGAACGCTGAATGAGCCAACTGGCCAACGAGATGACAAGGAAAAGTAAGTAAACCATATTCTGATGTAAATTAAGAATTGAGAGTCATATTTGATCAATAAAGAAAAGTCAGCTAGGTTAACTAGGTTTAACAATATGGATAGTTACCTTGGCATGCAGTTTGCATAAAAGGGTGTTCGAACAGTTGTCAGTGCAAAGATACGCATTTTTTGCTAGACAAACTACCAATAATGATAAAAAAATTAAAAAAGTTGCTTGAATTGATTGCTATTTGGAAAATATCCGCTACTTTAGCGGCGTTTTATTAATCGTTTTATTCTTTCTAATTTTTTAATTTATTTATTATGAAAAAGTTATTATTGATGTTCGCAGCTATTTCTGCCATGACCTTCGCTGCATGCGACAACACCGCAAACAAGACCGAGGAGACCGCCGACAGCGCAGCCTTCAACGTTGAGAACTTTGACTCGGCTCTTGTGGCCGCTACCGACAGCACTGCTGTAGTTGATCTGCTGAACAACGCCAACGCCGAGGTCCAGAAGCTGTTTGCTGCTGGTGATTCTGTCAAGGCTCAGGATCTGATTGGCAAGATCAAGGAAGTTATCGAGAAGAACAAGGAGAAACTCACTGCTATTGTTCCATCGATTGGCACACTGGTTGACCAGGTTGTCGCTCTTCCCGAGGGCGTGAAGGATGTGGTTGAGGCCGCTGGCGATAGCCTGAAGGATGCAGCCGTAGACAAGGCCAACGAGGTTGTTGAGGGCGCTAAGGCCGCTGTGACCGAGAAGGCTAACGAGGCTGTTGAGAAGGCCAACGAGAAAGTCAACGAAGGCGTTGACAAGGCTAAGGAGGCTGCCAACCAGGCCGCTAAGGACGCAGCAAAGAAGATTGGTCTCTAATCGAACTGGACTGCAAATCCATCCTAATGGATAACCTATAAAAGGGGCGGTGAGCATCGGTTTGCTCACCGCCCCTTGTTTCATTTGATTTGTAGAATCAATTGTTGCAACACTTCGAATGTGTGCTGTGGTGCTTCTTGCCAAAAATCGTTATACTGCTGGGTATTGTCGTGACTTGCTCCTGGCGAGTCGCTGATGACACGCATGCTCAAGAAATTCACATGGCGCACATGGCACACCTGCGCGATTGCCCCACTCTCCATATCCACAGCCAGGGCCTGCGGGAAATTTGACTTGATTTCATTAACCTTGTCCATTGAATCAATGAACTGATCGCCCGAACAAATCAAGCCCAGCTTGATGTCATCACGCGCGGGCACCAATGCCAACAAGTCGGAATCGCCTTCATAGTACAACGGGAGCCCTTGTACAACACCCAATGGACTTTCGGGTCCGCACCACACATCATGATAAGCGACCTGCTTGCCCACAACGAGGTCCATCACACTTACCATCTTGTCGGCTCCACCTGCGACGCCGGTGTTAATCACCTTTTCGGGAGCAAATTGGTTGATGAGAGTAAGGGCACCCATGGCCGCGTTTACCTTACCTATGCCACACTGCATGGCTACAACCTGATGGTTGCCGATGACACCTTGATAAAAATTGAAACCGTCAACGACGGTCTCTTGTTTGTTGTCAAGCAATGGCAAGAGCAAATCCAGCTCCTTGCGCATGGCGACGATAATTCCGATATTCATACTATAGACATTTGAGTTGCTTCTCGATCGTGTCAACTTCCTCGCGGAACTTGCGTTCGATGCCAAGGCGTTGCTCCACTTGCTTGCAAGCATGTAACACTGTAGCATGGTTACGCGAGAGCCGCAGGCCAATGTTAGTCGAGGACAATTGAGTCTTGTTCTTGGCAAAGTACATCAGCAGTTGCCGCGCATCACTAATCTCGCGTTTGCGCGATTTGCCGAAGAGTTGGTCTGTATCAAGATTATAAAACTCAGCGACAGTCTCGGCAATCATCTCGAAAGTAAGCTGATGCCGCGAGACATGTACGGTGTTGCTCGCAACAGCCTGCGCCAGTTCAAGGGAAATGTCCTGGTTCATCATCGTTGCATGAGCCAACAACGAGACGACCACACCCTCTAAGTCACGTACACTGTCGGTTACCTGAGTTGCGATGAAGTCAAGCACATCATCGGTGAGTTTGAGCCCGTCCTGTGCCGCACGTCTAATGAGCACATTGCGGCGCAAGTCAAAGTCTGGCTTGTCTAGCTGGACAGTCATACCCCACTTGAACCTAGAGATCAGCCTTGGAACCATACCGTCCATATCGACTGGTCGACGGTCGCTAGTCATGATCAGCTGTTTACCATGCTGATGAAGGTGATTGAAGATGTGGAAGAAGGTATTCTGGGTGCCCGTTTTGCCAGCCAGTTCATGTATGTCGTCGATGAGGAGCACGTCGATGCTCTGATAGAAATTGATAAAGTCATTAACCTTTGCCTTAGGCACAGCCGAAGTATACTGGCTCTCAAAGACTCGAGCTGGCACATAGAGCACCCTAGCTCGTGGGTTCTGCTCCTTGATGCGAATGCCAATAGCCTGAATGAGATGGGTCTTTCCCACACCTGTCGTCCCGAAGATGAACATTGGATTATAGGTTTTCACCTCTGGGTGGTCGGCAATAGCCATACCCACAGTTACAGCGAGTTTGTTGCTTGTGCTGCAGCAGTAGTTTTCAAATGTGTACCTCGGGTTAAGCTGCGGGTCAATGTCCTCAAGCGGTGCCTGTTGGAAAGGATTTGACAATGTCTGCGGCACAATCTTGGCAGCGGTTTTGAGCTTTGCGCTTTCGCCGCTCTCGGCCATGGTCACCTCGACCTCCTTGGCCACCTTGCATGCGTAAGCCAGGTTGATCCTTTGCCCAAATACCCTGTTGAATGTGTGCAGCAGAAGCGTGCAGTAGTTCTCCTCTAACATCTCGACAAAGAACTGAGTTGGCACACGCAAAGTGAGCGTGTTGTTCTGGAAACTGACGGGCACAATGGGCTCAAACCAAGCAGCGAACTGCTCGGCTTGGATGTTGTCTCGGATAATCTCGAGGCACTTATCCCACATTTGAGTCACATTGTCATTCATTTGTCGGTTTGTTAAGCGGTAGTGTCAGAGCCATAGTTCTAAGCAAGATATGGCGCTACACATATTATATAATAAATGGTTTTAGTGAGCAAACCCCTCATCGTTGAGGGGTTGTTTTGCATTACAAAATTAGGTCAAATTTTGTTGAAAAAAAGTGCCAAAAAAATTTTGATTTTTCAAATAAATTGTGAGATATATGATAAACAGCACTTTAAGATAAAGTTTTTGAAACAATCACAGTTTCGATGGTTAATGTAGCAATTGCACTATTTTTCAACCGCTTGTGTGGGGCTAGGGCGCCACTATCATTTGCAGTAGGGGGTTCGCAAACCATTGACAGAATAGACATTTGAAAAATCGTTCATGGACAACACCTTTAAAAAGAAGAAATTTGCCTATTTAGAATAATTCCAAATAAGCAAATTTTGTGTTATCTATTGCCATCAGAAGACCTTGACGTTAATATATCGTTTGGGGTTCTTCTTGATATCGGCAAGTAGCGAGTCGAGTGTAGCCACAGCGTTAGTTGCATTGGTATAAAGCTGCTTGTCTCTAAGCAGCATGCCCAGGCTTGAGTTGGGGTTGTTGAGCTGTTGCGACAAAGCGTTAAGATTAGCAATGGTTGCATTGACCTGTGCCATGGTGCTGTCGAGTGGCAAGTCCTTTAGCGTTGTTGAAAACTGGTTGAGGTTACTGGTTGTTCCAGTGAGGTTGCTGGTAATGCCATTCACATTGCGCATCACTCCTGGAACCGATTGGTTAAGCGAGATGAGAAGCACGTTGAGCTGATGGCTGCTGCGTGCCAATTCGGCTGTGATGCCATCCAGTCTGGCAATGGCGGCCACCAGTGCCGGATCGCCAACAAGCGTATTCACCGAGCCAACAATCGAGTCGACACGAGGCAGAATTTTCCCTATCTCGGGCATTACCTCGGTCTCAACTTTGCCCATAATACCTTGCGGGATCACAGTTGGAATCTCGTCACCCACCTTATAATAAGCATTGCCATCGGCCAGTGTGAGTGACATGGACGAGCCTCCCAGCAATCCCGACGTAATGGCAACAGATGATCCAACAGGAATCTTCAAATCGCGGTTCATCGCCATCATCACAGAGATCTTGTTGGTCTGATAGTCAAATTTGATCTCTCTGACCTGCCCCACTTGAAATCCATTCACCGAAATGGGTGTCGCCTCAACGATACCATCCACGCGGTCAAACTTTGCGATATAGAAATTTGCTGGTTTAAACAGGTTGATTCCTTTAAGGAACTCAATGCCCCAGTATAGCAGACACAGACTCACAATGACAGTGAGCGCAATCTTTACATTCTTGTTAAAAAAAGACTTCATTTGTCGTACAGATGAGTTTATTGGGTGCAAAGATAATACTTTGTTGCCGATATAAGGTCACAAAAAAAGCAAAAATTGCCCCAATAGCACAAAAACCTGTCCTAATAATCGACAAAAATGGTAAAAATAGCATCAATTAAATCTTATTGGTTACTTCTCGAAAACAAAAATAAAGAAAACTCGGCTTTTTATTTTGTAATGCCCTTGAATTTAGGCTGCGTTTCGGAAAAACTCAAAACAAATTTTGGTTTTTCGCTCAATTTGCACTAAATTTGCGGGTTGAAAAAATAATTACTTATGACGCGCTCCACCCAGATTTATGGCCTGATAGGTTACCCGCTGGGCCATTCCTACTCGGCCGACTACTTCAACAACAAGTTTGCCAGCGAAGGTATTGATGCCTGTTACATGAACTTTGAGTTGGAAGATATATACCAACTCATGGAACTCATTGCCGAGTATCCTCAACTGAATGGCTTGAACGTCACCGCGCCCTACAAGGAGGCAGTAATTCCGTTACTGGATGAGATTGACGACGATGCTCGAGCGATAGGCGCAGTCAATGTCATCAAGTTGATACGCTCGGACAAAGGTGAATTGGTTCACTTGCGGGGCTATAACACCGACATGGAAGGTTTTAGCCGCACAATGGAGCCATTGCTAGGGCCCGACATGGACAAGGCACTGGTGCTAGGTACTGGTGGTGCCGCCAAGGCTGTTCGCTTTGCACTGGAACGGTTGGGCGTCGAGGTTCAGTTGGTTTCGCGTCACAAGAGCGCTCAAACGGTTGTCTATTGCGAATTAACCAAATCGATGGTAGCCGAGCATCACTTGATCATCAATGCTACCCCGCTGGGAAAAGTGCCACTGGTCGATGAGTGCCCCGATTTCTCCTTCCGCTTTTTAGGGCCTCGGCACTTAGCCTATGACTTGATTTACAATCCCGAAGAGACCCTGTTTATGCGTCGCGCCCAAGCGCATGGCGCCCAAGTGAAAAATGGCTTGGAGATGTTACTGTTGCAAGCCTTTGCCAGTTATGAAATCTGGAAATCCTGACGTTTGAGCCCCTCCTTACTTTCGCGTGTGCCTGCCCTGCGCATCCTGCTACCATTTGCTGCGGGCATCGTGCTTAGCACCAGTCTGCCAGGCTACACTG
>JAEEGF010723172.1_pt1 | contig 19402 bp, 14 predicted proteins | sample 9134171 | NCBI WGS metagenome assembly JAEEGF01 (sample SAMN16246542, study PRJNA631951) | gut metagenome | biome: gut microbiome; feature: rumen; material: AP-attached | host: Bos | place: Iran: Karaj | collected 2018-10
GTGCTGGATGTATGTCATTAATGGCTGCAGGTGTTCCTATTAAAGCTCCAGTTGCTGGTATTGCAATGGGATTAATTACATCAGCAGATGGCAAAGATTATACAATCTTAACAGATATTCAAGGTATGGAAGATCACTTAGGTGATATGGACTTTAAAGTAGGTGGAACTAGAGAAGGTATTTGTTCACTACAAATGGATATCAAAATTAAAGGTATTACAAAAGAAATCCTAAAAGAAGCTTTAGCTCAAGCTAAGAAAGCTCGTATGGAAATACTTGATGTTATGGAAAAACAAATTCCTGCACCAAGACCTGATGTATCAGAATATGCTCCTAAGATGGAAACATTCATGATTAACCCAGATAAGATTAAAGATGTTATCGGTAAGGGTGGCGAAATGATTACAAAGATTATTTGTGAAACAAGTAATGTTGAATCAGTTAATGATGTTCGTGCCGTTAAGATTGAAATCGAAGATGATGGTCGTGTAATGATTTACCATATGGATAGAGAAATTATTAACAAAGCAGCTGAATGGATTAAAGATTTAACTCGTGAAGTTGAAGAAGGTCAAATTTATCCAGCTAAAGTAGTTAAGATTGAAGACTTTGGATGCTTTGTACAAGTATGGCCAGGCTGTGAAGGATTAGTTCACATTAGTCATTTAGCTAAAGAACACGTTGATAAAGTAACAGATGTTGTTAAAGAAGGAGACGAAATCTTAGTTAAAGCACTTGGAGTAGACAAAAAAGGAAGACTTAACTTCTCAAGAAAAGATGCATTAAAGTAAAATAAAAAAGGGTTTAACCCTTTTTCTTTGCCGATTTAGCACAGTGGTAGTGCAACGCATTCGTAACGCGTAGGTCGGGGGTTCAAATCCCTCAATCGGCACCACTTGATATAAACTCAAACAATGTTTGAGTTTTTTTATATTATATAGTAATATAAATATTAGAGAGGTACTTATGGAAGAGAATAAAGAATTGGAAGAAAAGAAAGTAGAAAAGGTTGTAGTTGTTAAAAAGAAAAAGGATCATTTAACATCTTTTGCAATTAAAATAATTATTATTGTCTTAGCAATTATTATTTTACCTTTAATGTTTGGTTTAGGTGTTAAATTATCATACTTATTTAATACTCAAGAAAAGACCACAAAACTAGGTTTAAGAAATGTTGGTGAATTAGTAACTCAAACATGTCATACGGTTGTTGTTGAAGATAGTAAAGTAAGTAGAACCTTCTTTGATTTATTTGAAATACCATTTACTACTAGTCGACAAATATTTAGTTATGATTTTGAAGTGGATGCATCAGTTAACTTTGATAAGATTGATTTCTCTAATGTAAGTGAAGATAATAAAACAATTGAAGTTAAATTACCACATGCCAAAGTATATAAATCAACGATTAAACCAGAATCTTTAAAGATCTATGTTGATTCTGAAAGTTTATTCTCAAGAATCGATTTATCTAAACATAATGATGCAGTATTAAAAATGCAAGAACAAGCCAAGAATGATTGTGTTACAAATGGACTATTAGATGCAGCAGATGAAAATGCAAAGCAATTAATAAAAGGTATGATAACAGGTAATGAAGTATTTAAACATTATGATATTACATTCTCATATACTGATGAAAAGGAGATTACTGTAAATGAAGAAAATGATAATTAAGATTCTATCTATAATCTTAGTATTAGTTGGCTTAGGATATCTTATACTATTAATAACAAAGTAATACTTTGTTATTTTTTTATTATTGTATAAAAATTAATATATGTTATAATAACAACCTGTAGGTGACTTATGGAACATAATTATGATATTAATGTAAGTAATGAAGAAGATAATGTAATAAATCAATTCTTAGACCTTGATTTATCAGTTTGTGATGATTATACAAGAGAGTATATTGATGATAAGACATTATACTATGGATATGATTATACAAAAGAAATAATATATAATGGTGAAATATATGTTGTTAATCTAAGACTATGCGATACAGAAGAGGCAAGAAAAATAAGATGTTTAAGAATATTACATAATAATATATATCATTATATAGATTTTAATAATAATAAAGATATTGAAAAGAGATTATTATATCGCTTACCTAAATTAATTATGCCTATTAAGTTAGATGATTATAGCATAGATTATATATTTAAAACTAAAAGATATAGTGATTTAGATTTATTAGATGATCATGTTTATTTTGTTAAAGAACGTTATCATCATGATTGGCATTATCGAGCAGAATATGAATCAATAAGAAGACAATTAATCGATTATTTAGAGAAGAATAAAGATAAATTAGATGATAGTGAAATAAAAATCTTAGATTATTATATTAATAAGTTTAAAAATAATGATTTGGTAATCTATGAAAGACAGTTTAATTATTACTTTAATGAACAAGATAATAGTACATTAGAGAACGTATTTATAAAAAGATAACAAACGGTTATCTTTTTTATTTATATAATCTTTACACTTTAGTCCATTTTTAAAAATATTTACACTTAATATATTGAAAAACTTTTTTAAAATATATATAATTATTATGTAAGATAGGAGAGAAGGTATGGTATTATAGGTAACTTAAAAATACTTAATCAAATATCATATACTAAAGAAAGGAAAGATTTTATGAAGAAATCAAAAATTTTATTTTTAATTATGGCTTTTGCATTAACATTTATGGTAGCTATTAATGTAAAAGCAGCTGGTACTAATTGTACTGATGTTGTAACCGGTGGAAAATATAATTGGACAACATCAGGTGGAAGATTTGTTTCTGGTGCTGGAGCTACAACTGGAGAACCATCATGTGCAGAACAAGGTACTACATATTGGCAAACTACTAGAGCAAACATTACTGGAAGTGAATGTGCTGCTGAAGGAGTTACAGAACCTTGCCATATGGACCGTCAATGGGTAAGACAACCTATTGAAGATCCTGATCCACCAACTCCACAAAAGGTTAATCCAACTTTAACTGTACCTGGTTCAGTAAGCGTTACAAAACCAAATACTGTAACTATTAGTGTTACTCAATCTGGTTGTGCAAGTGTAACTTTTGCTGCACACGGAAACATTACCGTAAGCGGTTCTGGTGTTGTAGGTACAAGTAATGTTGCGAGCTCAAGTGAAGTTAATTCTGTAACTGTTACTTGTCATGGCGATTCAGGTCATTATGATGCAACTAAAACAGTAACCGTTAACGTAACAGTACCTCAAACTTCTGATGAAATACATCATGTTACTGCTTCATCATCTTCTAAAGAATTAGGTGAAGGAGAAACTGGCGAAGTTACATTCAGTGCTCAAAATAGTGATAACCAAGCATTAACAGTTAATTGGAGTGTAAGTGGAGATACTGACTGGATTGCATCAAATGGATGTACTGGATCAAAGAAAAACTGTTCAATTACATTTAAAGGAAAAGAATGTGTAAAGAATAAATCAGTTACTGTTACCGGAACTGATTCACATGGTACCTCTAAGTCTGCTACTGTAACATTAAATTCTAGTAAATATACAAGTTGGAGTAGTAACTTAGGTCCAATTGATTTACCTGCAGGAACTACAGTATATACTAGAGAAACTGCAAAAGATCATGATGTTTGTGAGGCATATGAAGGATCATCAGTTAACTCTGATGGAAGTATTCACTTTACAGCACATTATAATAGATGTTGTGGAGGTGGCGGTGGACAACCTGAAACTGCATGTTACGAAAAACCAGATGGAACTCGTGAAGTAACAACTTATAAGAGTGGTTATGTTAAAAAGGATGATAAGTATTGTGAAAAAGCTTGTTATAAGAAAACAGATAATACTTATGAAAATACTTGGTATGAAGATAATTATGAAAAAGTAGAAGATAGATTCTGTGAAGATACACCACAACCTCATTGTTATAAAAAAGAAGATGGAACTTATGTAAATGAAGTTTATCAAGAAGGTTATGTACAAGTAGATGATAAATTCTGTGAAACAGCTTGCTACAAGAAAGAAGATGGAACAGTAGAAAAAACAACTTATCAAGATGGTTATGTTAAACTAGATGATAAGTACTGTGAAAAAGCTTGTTACAAGACTGGTGAAAACAAGTATGAAAATACATATTATCAAGATGGTTATGAAAAAGTAGATGATGATAAATGTGTTGATGCACCTCCTACAGCAGCTACTGTATCTAAGATTATTTATGCATTAAGTTTATTCTTAGTAATGGCTGGTAGTGGTATCATTGTTTATCAACTTACTAAAACTAAAAAAGAATTAGGTTAAAAGAATAGAGATGAGAAATCATCTCTTTTTTTGTGAAAATATATGTCAATTGTGTTTAATATTTTTTTAGGCAATAATATAATAAAAGTACATACTGAAAGAATAAGAAAGAATAAATTTTGACTTAAAAAAATAAAGTGTCTAATTGTGTTTAATTAGTATAATTTATGTAATTATATAATCGATTTCAAGGTATAATTATATTGTAAGATAGAAGGAGTTAGAATATGAAAGTAATTAAAAGAGATGGGACTGTAGTTGATTGGTGTCCTGAGAAAGTAGAACATGCTATTAATAGAGCAAATACAGAGGTAGAAGAAGAACAACAAGCTACTCCTGTGCAAATTAAGAATATAATTAAATACATTGAAAAACTAGGTAAACAAAGAATTCTTGTTGAAGATATTCAAGATATTATTGAAATGAAATTGATGTCTATCGGTAAGTATGAACTTGCTAAACATTATATTACATATCGATATACAAGAGAACTAGTTAGAAAGAGTAATACCACAGATCTTGCTATTAAAGAGCTAATTGATGGTGATAACGAGTATTGGAATACTGAAAACTCTAATAAGAATGCAAGAGTCGTAACTACTCAAAGAGATTATATGGCTGGTATTACATCTACTGATATCACAAGAAGATTCTTATTACCTGAAGATATTGTTAAAGCTCATGATAGTGGTATTATTCACTTCCATGATGCTGATTATTTTGCACAACTTGCACTTCATAACTGTGATTTAATTAACCTTGAAGATATGTTACAAAATGGTACTAATATTAATGGTGTTATGATTGAAAAACCACATAAGTTCTTAACAGCTATGACAATTGCAACCCAAATTATTACTGCGGTATCAAGTAGTCAATATGGTGGCGCAACAATAACATTAACACACCTTGCACCATTTATTAGAACAAGTAAAGAATTTTATGAAAAGAGATATAAAGCAAGAAAATTAACTAAAGCACAAATTGAGAAATTTGTTAAAGAAGATTTAGCTAAAGAAATAACTGATGGTGTTCAAACATTCCAATATCAAATTAACTCAATGACAACAACAAATGGTCAAGCACCTTTCTTGTCAGTTAATATGTATTTAGGTGAAACAGAAGAATATAAAGAAGAACTTGCTTTATTAATTGAAGAAGTATTAAAACAAAGAATTCAAGGTATGAAAAATAGTAAAGGTGTATGGATTACACCAGCATTCCCTAAACTATTATATGTACTTGAAGAAGATAATATTAAACCAAAGAGTAAATATTTCTATTTAACTAAGTTAGCTGCTGAATGTACTGCTAAAAGAATGGTTCCTGATTATATTTCTGAAAAGATTATGCTTGAACTTAAGAAAAATGAATATGGTGTTGGAGAATGTTATCCATGTATGGGATGTCGTTCATTCTTAACACCTGATAGAACTATGAGTTTAGGTAATATTGCTAAGGCTAAGAATTATAAAGAAGGTGTAGGTAAGTACTATGGTAGATTTAACCAAGGTGTTGTAACTATTAACTTACCTGATGTTGCTTTATCTAGTGATGGCGATATGGATACTTTCTGGAAGATTTTTGATGAAAGATTAGAATTGTGTCATCATGCTCTTCAAATAAGACATAAGAGATTATCTCAAGCAACTAGTGATGTAGCACCTATATTATGGCAATATGGAGCACTTGCTCGTCTTGATAAAGGTGAAAGTATTCATGAACTATTACATCATGGATATTCAACAATTTCACTTGGATACGCTGGACTTTATGAATGTGTTAAGTTTATGACTGGTAAAAGTCATACTGATAATGGTGAAGCTAAAGATTTTGGCCTTGCTGTTATGCAACATATGAATGATAAATGTAAAGAATGGAAAGCCCAAGAAGATATTGATTATTCTGTTTATGGTACACCAATTGAATCAACAACATATAAATTTGCTAAATGTTTAAAAGAAAGATTTGGTGTTATTAAAGGTATTACTGATCGTGATTATATTACTAACTCTTATCATGTACCTGTATTTGAAGAGATTGATGCTTTTACTAAACTTAAACTTGAAAGTGAATTCCAAAAACTATCTCCAGGTGGTGCAATTAGTTATATTGAAACACCTAACTTAGAGAATAACTTAGATGTAGTAATTGAAGTAATGCAATTCATTTATGATAATATTATGTATGCAGAACTTAATACAAAGAGTGATTACTGCCAAAAATGTGGATATACTGGGGAAATCTTAATTGATGATAATCTTGAATGGTATTGTCCAAATTGTGGTAATCGTGATCATGATTTATTAAATGTTGCTCGTCGTACTTGCGGATATATTGGAAGTAACTTCTGGAATAAAGGTAGAACGCAAGAAATAAAAGAAAGAGTTCTTCACATTGATAATAAATGTGATGATAAATGTAGTAAACCTAAAAAATGTGGTTGTGATTCATAATGAGATACAATACAATTCGTAAAATGGATATCTCTAATGGACCAGGTGTAAGAGTATCAATTTTTATGCAAGGATGTCATTTCCATTGCAAAGGATGCTTTAATGAAAATACTTGGGACTTTAATGGAGGAGAAGAATATAGTGATGAAACAATTAATCGGGTACTAGAGCTTTCTAGTGCCGATTATATTGTTGGTTTATCTATCTTAGGTGGTGAACCTATGCATCCAAAGAATATCGAAGGTACTACGAAGCTTGCTAAAGCCTTTAAAGAAAAATACCCTAAAAAGAATATTTGGGTATGGAGTGGATATTTGTTTGATAAAGATTTATCAGATAAAGAAGTAATGAAATATATTGATGTTTTAGTTGATGGAACATTTAAGATTGATTTATTTGATCCAACTCTTAAATGGAAAGGATCTAGTAATCAAAGAGTAATAGATGTTAAAAAGTCTTTAAAGAATAAAAAAGTCGTATTATATGAAGGATAAAGAAAAATAAAACAGATGATAATTCATCTGTTTTTTGTTATAATAACTAATTGAGGTGTGGTTATATGGATGATGATTATTTAGAATATTTATTTGTATCTGGAGAATTGAATAAAGATGATTCTCTAAGTAACGATGCAATAAGTAATTTATATGCGGAATATAATGCAATGTTTCCTGGTAATCCTCTTGATAATGATTTCTTCTTTATGAGTCAAGAAGATCAAATAAGTTTATTAGTAGAAGCTATTAATAGTGGAGCACCAATTATTAAAAAAGGTAAGTAATTACCTTTTTTTTATTTACATATTTTACACAAAAATGTGATTAATTATTTTGTATTTTTGCGTGTTAACACATTATAATGTTAAAATATAATTGAGAGAGTAGGTAAATATGAAGAAATTTAATATTAAACCAGTAACTGTGATTTTATTATTAATAGGTTTAAGTCTTATTATAGGAGGTACTATTGCATACTATACAAGTACTGATACTTTTAATAATGAATTCAATGCATCTAATTATGTAATTGAAGTTGAAGAAAACTTTGAAAGTCCAGAAGGATGGGTACCTGGGGATACTACACAAAAGGATATTATTGCAACTAATAAAGGTGATACTGTAGCTGCTGTTAGAATTAAATTAACTCCTAGTTGGAAAGATAAAAATGGTAACCCATTAAGTTTAACTGATGGTAGTAATAATGAAGCTGCAATTATTAATTATGCGATTGATAAAGATTATAAATGGATTCAAGAAGGTGATTGGTATTATTATGTTAGACCAATTGATAAAAATGAAAGTACATCTTCAATTATTGAATCTGTAACTTTTAATCCATTAATAAATATTAATGATAATAGTAATTGTGTTACGAATCCAACAACTAATAGTGTCGTATGTACATCAAGTTCATCTGGATATGGTGGTGGAACATACGAATTAAAAATTAATATTGAAACATGTCAATATAGTAAATATAAAGAAGTATGGAATACAGAGGTAGATATTAATCAACCTACACATTTAGCAAATGGAAGATTGATAGCTGATTATTATAGTAATACTATCTACGGTAAAAATATGAATAGAAGTAGTTTTGAGAGTGTAGCTACTCTTGATATTATTAATATACCTAATAATGCTATTGATAGTTGGGATTGTTCGGAAGAACAAAATGAATCTGTAATGTGTTGGTATACTGATACTGATAATGACTCTAAATATGAATTGTTTATTGGTCAAGAAGGTGGAGTAGTGGCTAACCCTTATAGTGTGCGCGTCTTTGCTTCTTTTACAAATGCAGAAAAAATGATATTACGTAATGTTGATTCAACACAAATTGAAAATATGAATTATGCTTTTGAGAATTCAGGACAAAATGTTACAAACTTTAAATTTGATGCATCGGATTGGAATGTTTCGAATGTTACAAATTTTGCAAATGTATTTTCTAATATTGCTCATGATTCAAAAGTTATAGATGTTACAGTTCGTAATTGGAAATTAAGTCCAACAGCAAATGCTAAAAACTTGTTTGCATGGATTGGATTTAATGCTGAAAAAGTTTATTTTGATTTAACAGGATGGGATTTTTCAAATGTTAAAAGCATGGAAGGCTTGTTTTATGACTTTGTAGATGCTTGTAGAGGAAGTTCATGTCCTACAGTTAAACTAATAATGGATGGATGGAATACATCAGGTGTTGAAAATATGACAGATTTATTTAACCACTCATTCTATTATGTTAAAGATATTAATCTAGATTTTTCTGGTTGGGATGTATCAAGTGTTACAAATATGCAAAGAATGTTTGCAGACTTTGCTAATACTTCAAAGGGAACACTTAGACTTAACTTTACTGGTTGGGATACTTCTCATGTACAAAATATGAATCAAATGTTTAGTAGAACCGGTTGTTATATTGGTGAACATGATTATCCCGGAAGTAGAATCTCGTTAATTGGATTAAGTGATTGGAATGTATCAAATGTAACTGACATGTCAACGATGTTTAATAATGTTGGACGATATACAGAATCAATCTATATTGGAGATTTAAGTAACTGGAATACTATAAATGTAGTTAATATGAATTCTATGTTCTATGATATAGGTTATTATGCAAAGAAAGTTGACTTTGGATCATTGAAGGTTTATGCAACAAATATTGGTTCTATGTGCCAATTTTCACCAGCTCTAAATGGAACTCTTAATATATATAGTAATCCAACAAGTTATAATTATGCGTTTAAAGAAGTAGCTACTAAGGAAGGAACAACATTAACTGTTAACTATGCAAGTACTACAACAAATATCGATAATATCATTGCAACAAAAGATAATAATTCTAATGTAGTTAAAGGATCAATACTAAATTAGGAGGTTTTATGAAAAAGAAAAATTATAAACCAATAGCATTTTCATTGTTGATAATAGGTGTATTGTGTGTAATAGGATATACTATTGCATATTTTACAACTAGTGATAGTTTTGATAATAAATTCTATGCAAGTGATTATGTTGTTGAAGTAGAGGAGACTTTTGAAAGTCCTGATCATTGGGAACCTGGTGATACTGCTCCTAAAGAAGTAATTGCTACTAATAGAAGTGAATTTCCTGTTGCCGTAAGGGTTAAATTAACTCCAAGTTGGGAGGATGCTAATGGAAATCCACTTCCTATATTTGATTCTGATGATAATCTAGCAGCAATAGTTAATTTTACAGATAATTATACATCTAAGTGGAATTATATAGATGGATACTATTATTATTTAAATCCACTAGAAAAAGATGAAAGTACAACATCGTTATTGGATTCAGTCACATTTAATAAGAAAGTTAACTCTGGAAGTACTACTAATTGTCAAACAACTAATGGTGTATTAAAATGTACATCAACTCTTAATGACTACGCAGGAGGTAAATACAAATTAAAAGTAGATATAGAAACATGTCAATACAATAAATATGAAGAAGTATGGGGAGTATATATTAATTATTGGCATACTCAAACTTTAATGGAGCATTATACAGGTGGAAATTATGTATTCGATAAGTCTATAAGTAGAGATTATTTCGAAAGCATAAATACCTTAAATTATAGAGATGTACCTCCGAGTGCTATTGATAGTTGGGATTGCTCTTCTAGCGGTGATGGATCAGTAATGTGTTGGTATAAAGATAATGACAATAATGGTAGATATGAATTATATATAGGTCAAAATGGCGGAGTAAAAGCTAATCCTAATAGTTCATATGCTTTCCACAATTTCCGAAATATGAAATTAATTGATTTAACTAATTTTGATACAACGGGTGTAACTACTATGGCAAGTATGTTTGATAATACTGGTTATGATTCTTCATCATTCAAAATAATTGGATTAGAAAACTTTGATACATCAGAAGTGAAGAATATGTCTATTATGTTTTATCGTGTAGGCTATTCAGCTACAACCTTAGATATTGGTGATATAAGTGGTTGGGATGTGTCAAAAGTAACAAATATGAAACAAATGTTTCAATATTTTGGTTATTCAACACCAGTTGTGAATATTGGTAATTTAAGTAATTGGGATACGTCAAGTGTCACTGACATGTCATATATGTTTCAATATGCAGGAAATAGTTCTACTACTTTCAATAGTATAGGGACATTTAAAGTATATGCAGATGTTATTTCATTTATGTTTGAATGGAGCACTACTGCAAAAGCAACTTTGAATATATATAGTAATCCAACATATTATGTTCAAGCATTTTATGGAGCATCAAATAGAGGAGATGCAGGTATAACTGTTAATTATGCAAGTACTACAACAAATATAAATAGTATTGTTGCGACCAAATCAAATAACTCTAATGTAGTTGTAGGATTCCCTTTAGATTAGGAGGTTTTATGGAAGAAAAAAAGAAAAAACCGTTAATATATATTGCTTTATTATTTAGTGTATTTCTAATAATAGGTGGTACTATTGCGTACTTTACAACTAGTGATACCTTTAATAACGAATTTAATGCAGGAACTTATAAAATGGTTGTTCAAGAAAAGTTTAATAGTCCTAGTAATTGGATGCCTGGTGATAGAACACCTAAAACTGTTAAAGCAATTAATAAAGGAAGTACCCCTGCAGCTGTTAGAATTAAATTAACCCCAAGTTGGAAAGATAAAAATGGTAATCCTTTAGAACTAGTTGATGACGAAGATAATAGTGTTGCTATAATTAATTTCTCTGATGATTGGGAAGAAAATTATATATATTCTGACGGATATTATTATTACAATGATTCATTAAGTACTAATGAAATGGCCCCATCTTTAATTAGTTCTGTAACTTTTAATCCAGACGCTAATATTGATTCGGAAAAGACATGTACAGAAGATCCAACAACCCATAAAACTAAATGTACAACAAGAGCTACTGGTTATGCAGGTGGTACTTATGAATTAGTTATTGATGTAGAAACTGTTCAGTTTGATAAATATAAAGAAGTTTGGGGCGTATCTATTGATATAAATGAAAATGTTGATGTTAATGAACCTAAAAAACTATATGATCTTCTTCAATCAAAATCTAAAATGGATAATACTTCAAGTGAATATGTGTTGAGAGCTAGTGGAATTGATTATAGTCAAAAATCAAGTGATACAAATGGAAAAGGGGTATATACTATAAGTTCTACTGCAAATAATGATCATCCAATTATGTTTTATAGAGGGGATGTAAGAAATAATTATATAACATTTGCAAATCAATGTTGGAGAATAGTAAGAACCACTGATACTGGTGGTACAAAAATTCTTTATAATGGAAATGCTATTCTTTATCGTGATGGTTTAGATTTCGAAGATTATACCGTGATAACAAATAGAAATAATTATTTAGATTTTAACCCAATAACAAAGTCATGGGAATATGTATCAACAAGTGGTGATTATCAAGAACTTAGTTTCACAGTTCCTGAAGGTGATAATTATGTAATTACTGCACAAGCTGGAACGTTTGGTTATCCTGGTAGTTCTTCAAGTGGAGGTTCTGTTAATATTTATATTAATGATGAAGCTTTAGCATCAAATAGTGGCGGAGGTGGAATGTTCATTACAGCTGATTATAATGCTGGTCATTTAACGAGTGAAGATATCATAACATTTAGATTCTATGGTTCTGGTTATAATAAAAACCCTATAAAGATGTATTTTCAAGTATATCATAGTGGTGATGAAGTATCACAAACTTGTGGAGGGGCTATGGAAGTCTTGTTCCATCAAGTAAATTACACAGCATCCAATGTTAGTTTGTTTAGTCCTGAAATTATAGGTTACATGACTGGAAATAGATATGTTTTGGTGAGTGATAGTTATAATTCGTATTATGATAAATATTTTGGTTCTGATGTCACTTATGAAAATGGTCAGTACACATTGGTAGATCCAGTGTTAGGATATAATTCAAGTCACAAGTATTCTTGTCACTCTACTAATCCAAATGAAGGATGTGAAAGCATTTTTTATCAAGCTGTTGATTATTGGAGTATAACATTTACTGAGGGAGATACAATTAATAATTTCTATCATAATACTACTGATAGTGCTAATAAGAATCGTATTGATTATATTTACTCCACTTATTTAACTGATTATACAAGTTATTTAGAGGACACACCATATTGTAATGATAGAAGTGGAAACTTATCTTTATTTAGTACGTATAATGCATATGATCGTGTAGAGAATGGGACACCAAGCTTATCTTGTAGTAAGAATGATTCATTTACAGTATCAAATAATATAGGTAATCAAGCTTTAACATATCCTACAGGTGCATTATCGGCTGATGAATTAATGTATGCTGGTTTAACACCAAATGATAATAATTCAAATAATTATTTAAATATTGGGGCTCCATATTGGACAATGACTCCAAGAAATTATAATAAAGATAGTTTTGGAAATGTATATTTTGTAGATGCTAATGGTAAAATTAATTATAATACATCTCATAATAATGGTTATTTTTCAAGAGGAGTTGTTTCATTAAAACCTGATACAATGATTATTGGTGGTAATGGAACAATATCTAATCCTTATAGAGTTGCACAATAAAAAGACGTTTTAAACGTCTTTTTTAATACCTTCAAAGTTCCATTTTGGTATAAATGATTCTGATACTGTTTCATCTTCTTGACAGAAGGCATTAGTAATACCTAGATTATCTGCATAATCAATTAGACTATAATAATCATCTTTTTTAACTGGGTGATTTAATTCTTCATAGTTTAGTCTTCTAATTGGAGTATATTGATTCATTATACTAATATAAATATCATCTTTATATTTGGATAAATGTTTTATTACTTTCTTAGAATCTTCTAAATGAGTTGGTAATAACAAGTGTCTTACAATAACACCTTTAATAATCATGCCGTTTTTATCAAATTTACATGGACCAGTTTGTTTAATCATTTCATCTAAGGCTTTACTTGCATGAAGAAAGTAATTATTAGCTTTAGAGTATTTAATAGCTATTTCATCATCATAATATTTAAAATCTGGTAAATAAACATCAATATAGCCATCTAACATTTTAATTGTTTCTATATTTTCATATCCACTTGAATTATAAATAATAGGGATATTTAGTCCATTTTTCTTTGCTAATTTAATAGCCTTTATGATCTGAGGTACATAAATTGTTGGTGTAACAAGATTAATATTATGAGCTTTCTTACTTTGTAACTCTAACATAATCTCTGATAATCTTTTAATAGAGACTATTTTACCAATATTTTTTGTTGATATATCATAGTTCTGACAAAAGATACATTTAAGGTTACAACCTGTAAAGAATATAGTACCTGAACCATTCTTTCCACTAATAGGTGGTTCTTCATAAAAGAATAGTTTTGCTAAGGCAAGCCTTATTTTATTACTTTGTCTACAAAAACCTAGTTCTTTATATCTATTAATATTACAATTTCTTGGACATAAATTACATTTTGTTAACGGATTCATAAAATCACCAATGGTATTATAACATAGATAACTTATTTGCAAAAAAAATATAATTGATTTATAATTACGTTTAGAGGTTTTTATGACTTATTATTTTATTGGAATTAAAGGAAGTGGCATGAGTACACTTGCTAATATTATATATGATTTAGGTAACACTGTTATTGGTTATGATGACTCTGTTGGTTATAAATTTACAATGAAAGGGTTAGAAGAAAGAGGTATACCTATATATCATGAAGCTACTAATTTACCAACTGGTACTATTGTAACTTATACAGCGGCAATAGATGAAAATCATCCTGAAGTAAAAAGAGTTAAAGAACTTGGTTTTGAAGTTATTAAATATCAAGATTTAATGGGAAGGTTATCATCAATTTTTAAAACCATAAGTGTATGTGGTACCCATGGTAAAACAACAACTTCTTTAATGGTTTATGATATTCTTGATAAATCCTTTGGTTGTTCATGCTTTGTTGGTGATGGAACAGGTAAAGTAAATAAAAATAGTAATCTATTTGTAATGGAATCATGTGAATTTAATAAACATTTTTTATCTTATCATCCATATGATGTTATTCTTACTAATATTGAACTTGATCATACCGAAATATATCCTAATATTGAATCTATGATTGATACTTTCCAAGAATTTATTGAAAGAAGAAAAGGTCGTCTTATTCTTTGTGGAGATGATTTAAATATTCGCAAGTTAAAAGTTGATAATGGTATCTATTATGGTTTTAATGATAACAATAATGTTGTTATAAGAAATAGAATAGTTAAAGATAATAAAACATGTTTTGATGTATATATCAACAATAATTTATTTGATCACTATGAAGTTAATTTGTTTGGTGATCATATGATATTAGATGCTGTTAGTGCGATAACATTATCTTATTTATATAACGTTGATAAAAAGATAATTAAAGATGTCCTTGAGAATTTTGTACCTGCTAATCGACGCTTTAATGAAACTGTTATTGGTAATAATGTCATTGTTGATGACTATGCTCATCATCCAACGGAAATTAGAGTTACTTGTGATGCCGCTCGTCAAAAATATCCAGATAAGGAAGTAATAGGAGTATTTTTACCTAATACTTATTCGAGAACGGAAGCATTGTTTGATGACTTCGTTAAAAGTCTTAAATTGTTTGATAAAGCCTATATAATGGAGATATCATGTGATCGTGAGAAAGCTAGTGATTATCCTAATATCAGTTCACAAAAACTAGTAGATAGTATTCCTAATAGTGAAATGATTAGTTTAGAGACAATTAATAAATTAGATAATTATAATAATACAGTTATTTGCTTTATGAGTTGTGCAAATATAAGTAAAATGATTGATAAGTATAAAGAAATGAAAAATAAGTAGTAGAAATACTATTTATTTTTTTATATAATGATAATAGGTGATAATATGTACACTGAATATGAAGATGGAGATTATGGTTATAATGCTTATCAACAAAGAAGAGTAGTTAGAAAACCTGTACCTAAGGTAAAAAAGATAAGAAAACCTCTTACTGATAAACAAAAAATAATATATGTTGTAATAGGTATTATTATCGTGGCTTTATTATCGATTGGTACTAAGGAAGTTGTTGAATACTATGATTCATATGAGTACTTTGAAAAGATAATGGTTGAAAAAGCTAAAGAATATGTATCAAGTCATAATATGTCTTTTCGTAATAAAGCATATATTGACTTAACCCAATTAAATATTCAACCAAAGGAAGAATGTAGTTTACTAAGTGGTGTTATTGTTGATAGTGCAAATAATTATCGAGCTTATCTATCTTGTTCAGAGTATCAAACACCAATTATTGAAAATGATACATCAGTAGCTAGTTTAAATGGAAATACGATTATGGTACTACCTAAGGGTATACCTTATGTTGAACCTGGTGTTAAATATGGTAAATATATTGTTTCTGGTACTGTAGGTACTGAAGAAGGAGTATATGAACTAACATATAATGTTACATTAAATGGAAAACGTATACCTCTTAAACGTATGGTTATTGTAACTAATAATGGAATGGCAAGAGGAATGTATCCATCTATTCTTTTGGTTGGTAATAAAGTAGAGTATACCTTACGTGGTTATGATTATAAAGATAAAGGGGTTACTGCAAGAGATAGTGTTGATGGGGACTTAGTTGCTCTTAATAAAATAAGTGTTAGTCATAATGTAGATCCTAATGTCGCTGGTGAATATGAGTTTGTCTATACAACTACTAATTCAAGAGGTTATACGAATATTGTTAAAAGAAAAGTAGTAGTTGTTAATAATTATACAAATACGGTTGTAACAGCAACTGTTAGTCCTGAAACAATGACTAATGGTAATGTAACGATAACTTTAAATATTTTTGGTAGTAACTTTAAATCATTATATTTACCTAATGGTACGGAAGTAACAAATAATACAATAACTTATCAAGCTACAAAGAATGGAGATTATACTTTCCTTGCTCTTGATAAAGATGGTAAAAGTGTATCAAAAATAGTTAGTGTAAATAATATTGATAAAACCAAACCTAAAGCTTCTTGTAGTGCTCAAGTATATCCAACTTATGTTAATATTCAAACTAATCAATTAAACAATAAACAAATAAGTGGTTATAATTATATTGTTGATGGTAAACAAAGTGGTTATATAGGTTCATCAACTTATCGTGTTAATACGACAAATGGGGTAAAAAGTGTTAAATTAACGATTAAAGATAGTATTGGTAATACGGCAACTAGTAATTGTAGTATTAAATTAATGGATCCAACAATAGGTAATAGTAAGATTAAGTATTATACATATAATGGTGTTGAGTATGTAATACCAAATACAAGAAATGATTTAACAACATTTGAAAGAAGTGTATGTAGAAGAATTTCTCAAAGTGCTGATCCGGAAAACTGTGGTAGTGCATGTTTAAGTTTCTCATTGTATCATGCAGCTTATATTCAATATGGTAACTTATCTAATATGAATGAGCATTCAGCTTGTAATTATGGTTATGGAGGACTTGCTAGTGTTGATACAAGAGGTAATCCAACAAAACAAGCAGCCTTAAAGATGGTCCATGATGAAATCTTAAAAGGTAATGCTCCAGTATTGCAAGTTACTGGTACAAAGACGAGAAGTAGTAGACATTTTGTCTTAGTAGTTGGTTATCGACGTAGTAAATATAATGCTAGTGACTTAGTCGAAGAAGACTTATTAGTTATTGACTCTTGGAGTGGATGTTTTTCAACGATTAGTTATGCAGATACTTCAAAAAGAACAATGTTTGATAACCGCGATGGTAAAGGTTATCGAGTTGATTTAATGATAAGAAGATAGTAAATTTTACTATCTTTTTTATTTTAGAAAGAAATTAGCAAACTAGTATTGACAAGTGCTAAAATGCTAGTATAATTATAGTTAGCAATCGATATATTTGACTGCTAGGAGGCGTATATGTTAACTTCTAGACAAAAAGAAATATTAAAACTTATTGTTAAAGAATATATTAAGTTAGCACATCCTGTTAGTTCTAATTTAATATGTGATACTTTAAAATGTTCTTCAGCTACTGTTCGTAATGAAATGATGGCTTTAGAAGAACTTGGGTTACTTGAAAAAACACATACAAGTAGTGGAAGAATACCTAGTGAAAAAGGTTATCGTTATTATGTTGATAACTTAATGGAATTAAATGAATTAGATTCTAATGATACATATAAATTACAAACAATTTTTAATAATCAACAACTAGCTATTAGTGATGTTGTTAAACAAAGCTTACAAATTGTATCAGAAATGACTAATTATACATCTATTGTTCTAGATGAAAAGAGTCATGAAAATAGACTTAAGGAAATCAATGTAGTACCTATTAGTGATAATGAAATAGTAGTCGTTGTTATTACTGATAAAGGGTATGTTAATAATAAAACAATTGTTATTGAAAATGTTAGTTTAGATGAGATTAAGAAAACTGTTAAACTAATTAATGATTTAATTGTTGGTACCCCAATAGATGAAATTAATTCTAAACTAGAGTTTGAAATAAAACCAATTATTGGTAAATATGTAGAACAACATGAAGTACTTTATAATGCTTTCTATGATGTATTCTCAGATATTACTAGTAAGAGTGTTAATGTAGTTGGTAAGAACAACATTTTAAAACATAAAGAGTTTAATGACTTAGATAAAGTTCGTAATATTTTTGATAAACTTGATAATGAAGAAAAACTCTTAGATATCCATGAAAATAATAATGATATTAATATATATATTGGTCATGAAAATGATTTAGATGATGATGTAACTGTTATTAAAACTAATTATAAAACAGATAAAGATAATGGTACTATTGCAATCATTGGACCAAAACGTATGGAATATAGTCGTGTTGTAAACTTGCTAGAGTATATTAAAAAGCAGATAGAGAGGTAACATGAAAGAAGAAAAAGATAAAAAGAAAGAATTAAATGAAAAATTAGAAAAACTTGAAAAACTTAAAAAGAAACATGAAGAAAAAATAGAACAAGAAGAAATGAAAGAAGATATAGATAAACAAGAAGAATTTATTAAGAACTTAAGTAATAGTTTTAATGATCTTCAAAATAAATATTTATATCAACAAGCAGAATTTCAAAACTATAAAAAAAGAAGAGAAGAAGAAACAATAAGTTTATTAAAGTATAAGAATGAAGATATTGCGGAAGACTTATTACCACTTTTAGATAGTTTTGATAGAGCATTTGTAAATAAAGATAAGATGAGTGAAGAATTATTAAAATATTTATCTGGTTTTGAACTTATCTACAATAATTTATTAAATGTGTTTAATAAGTATGAAATAAAAGAAATTGATTGCTTAAATAAAGAATTTGATCATAATACATGTCAGGCTTTAATGACAGAACATAAAGAAGGTATAGAACCTGGTATCGTTATTGAAGTATTACAAAAAGGTTATATGATTAAAGATAAATTACTTCGTGCTGCATTGGTGAAAGTTAGTGAGTAATAAAACAATAAGAGATTTATTACTGTCAATGTCAATGATAGGATCAAGTGATTTTAGTAATATGATGTATATAGATGATCCACTTGTTAATGATTGCTT
>JAEEGF011690102.1_pt1 | contig 19398 bp, 13 predicted proteins | sample 9134171 | NCBI WGS metagenome assembly JAEEGF01 (sample SAMN16246542, study PRJNA631951) | gut metagenome | biome: gut microbiome; feature: rumen; material: AP-attached | host: Bos | place: Iran: Karaj | collected 2018-10
AACGTCCACCTCCTTGCCGGAGGTTTTCCGTCCGTTCATCCACTCGTCATAGGAACGCATCATGCTTTCGATCTGGTACCGGAAGCTGCCGTTTCTGATCACCTTCTGGTACAGCTGGTCATTGAGAGCCGGCCGGGGAATTCCCGTAACCGTGCCGCCGAAATCCTGCGATCCTCCGGTGGAGTAGGAGCGGCGCTCGATCTCGCCGGCAACCGAAGGAGCATTGCCGTCGAAGGTTCTGGAAAGAGCCTTCATCCGGCTGACACGCCCCGCCGGAGCGTTATCCGGAGTCTCCGCATTAAGCATTTCCGTGAAGTCATCCGAAAGCCTCTTAAGGAGATCCTTCGGAAAGTCCATATCCTTGAAGATCCGCTCAAAGCTCACCTTGCGGCTCCGAGGCACGCTGCTCTGCTCCGAAAACCGATCCTCCTCCGCCTCATCGGAGGACGGCTGAGCCTCATGTTTCTTCACGGCCCGGTCATACTCGGCATTGTTCTTGCGAATATACTTCCGGATAAACTCCAGCGCCGCTGCCGCCACCTGCATCACATCATCAGAGGTCTGCCGGAATGCCACCCGGTAAATGATGTGATTCAGCATCCCGATAACGGCTTCCGGAAGCAGGGACAGGAGAGCCACGTGGGAAAATCTGAGGAGATGACGGACGCCACGGCCGGTAAATCCGGCTTCCCAGTGGGAACGGTAGTTGCAATAGAGAATCAGAAGCGTGGTGAGATCCCCGGCATCCCGGAGCTGTCTTAAAAACTCGCAGGATTCCCGCTTCAGGGTGTCATACTGAAAATTAAAGGTCTTAAGAAGTCCCGGCCAGGAGCGGGTTTGCAGAAAATTTACCCGGGCATCCTCCAGGGCATTAAACATCCCGAAATCAGCGGAGTCCTGCCGCAAATCCTTAAAGCAGCCGAAATCGGTGAACACCAGATGTCCGCACTCATGGGCGACGTAGCCGTAGGCCATTTCCTGGCCGGCGCTGTCGCTTAAGTCCAGTCTGGGAATAGTGATCTGTTTTCCGTTAGTGTAGGCCGTGTGACCGTACATCATAAGTTCAACTCCGTACCGTTTGGCGTAGGAGCCGATCAAAAGAGGCAAAACACCGCTGCTAATCTTCATAAATCTTACCTTTCTAACTGACAATAAACGTTTCGTGCAAATCTTTGGCTTTCGAATAATGTGTTCGCCTTTGCGGGAACGGCGCTATTCTAACAGCAATTATTCGGAAACGTAAACAATTATTATGTTTGGTGTGCAAGATATTATGATTTTTGGTTATTTTTTAATCACTTTGGCTATTTTTTATACAAAAACTCCGGAAAACAGGGGTCTTTTATGGTGTCAGCCCTCAAAAAAAATGAGCTGCCGGAGATCCAAATAACGTTTTGAGAGCATTTTGAGGGTATTCCGCCGATTTCCGATTGTTCAGCGGGATTCCCCGCCGCTTTCCTTCCGCTTTTCATTCCTCCTGCTTTTCCTTCCTTTCTCTCGTTATCTTTCCTCCGCCCCGCCGGATCGCGGCAGGCCTCAGGATGGAAAAGCAACCCCATGCAATCAATACCGGCAAAAGCAAAGGTTAAAGTCCCAAGGAATAATAACTAAGAAGGAAGACGCCTCCGGCGCTTCCCGGTTAATAACTAAAGGGGCTCCGCCCCTTTACCTCTGATACTGCCCCGCGCTGCAAAAACTGAGGTGTATGACAGCATCTCGAGACCGGCGGCAGCAGCCGCTTTCCCGTTTGCCCGAACCGCATGACCGAATGCGGTGTAAACAGAGACGTTACAGCATGACATACTGGATTTGCCGGGGCCGGAGTCCTACAATATGAGGATGCTTTCCGGAAAAACAGGAGAACCATCATGAAATACGCAGTAATATCGGATATCCACGGCGACAGCTCATACCTGAAGATTGCCCTGAATACCCTGCAAAGCTCCGGCATCTCCTTTTATCTTCTTCTGGGCGACCTTATCAATCACGGCCCCAGGAACGGTCTCTCCCGGGAATACAATCCCATGGAAATCCCCGATCTCCTCAACCCGCTCCGGCATCAGATCATCGCTGTGAAGGGAAACTGCGACAGCGAGGTGGATCAGAAGCTTCTGGAGTTTCCCCTGACCTCTCCGGTTAATACTCTGATCATCGCCGGACAGAAGGCCGCAATGAGTCACGGTCATATCTGGAAACCCGCTCATGCTGAAAATCTGGGCCTCCGCAAAAATGACATCTTCATGAGCGGTCACACTCATGCGGCGGTACTGGAAAGAAACAGCGCCGGCATCATTATTTTCAATCCGGGATCCCTGACCTTCCCCAAAGGCTCCCGGCCGGATCATACCATGGGCATCATTGACGAGGAGGCCGGAACAGTCACGCTGACGGATATTTTCGGAAAAACCCTGTCATCCCTGAAGATCCTGGAATAGCCGGAATTCGGGGAACATCTTTTCTGACACCTGATGCTCACAGAGGATCTCATCGCGAGATCCTTTTTTGTTTTTTTCAAAGCTCAGCATGAATCCCAAAAAGAACGCCAGAGCAGCAGGTTTTCAGATGCTCATTTCAGATGCCTCATCTCTCCGTCTGAATCCGGAACGCAGCGGGTATGACCGGAGAGCATCGGAGCTGAAGGCATAAGACAGACAGCGCGTAAGCGGGCAATTTATGAGTTTATGAAAATGATGCGCCTTAACGCACAGATCGGAATTTTTGCGCCCCTCCCGCGCGTTTTGAAAGCCTCATTAGGATATGATGATTATGAGGTCTGCCGCATCCAGTTTTCGGGAACGCCCGCGCCCGGAATTCTTCAGTATTAATCAGGCAAATGCCCAGGCCGTCCTGAAACCGCAGGAGAAGCAATTATGGATGGAAAATCTAGCAATAAGAAGCTATGGACTATTCTTGTCATATTAGGAGTCTGTTTCCTTGCCAAGCCTCCGCTGACCACTGCCTCAAGGGTGCGGAATGCCAACACCATCCCCGGGGAACCAAAACCGGGGACTGTAATTTACCGGGATCTCGGTTATGGCTATATTGAGCATTCCGGAATTTATGTCGGCGGGGGCGAGCGATGCATTGTGGAGCTTCAGAACGATGCAGTAACCCATCACAGTATGATCAGATTGGTAACCCCCGAGGAATTTATCCAAAACGGCTACGGTCAGATAAAAACAATATTCGTCTCCGCCCGGGACGGCGTTCCGGTGGGAAATCCGGAGGTAGCCAGAATTGCCAAGGAGCAGCTTGGCCAGGATTGTGGCGATTACAAGCTGATCACAAACAACTGTCACATGTTTGTCTTTGGCTGTCTCAAGGCGGCGGAGTCCCATGAAGAGTTTTCCGTTGCGAAAATGCAGGACATGAGCCTCAGCACTTAGCTAAAGGAAAAATGACTCTGACCGCTCTCAAACACGCCGCTGAAAGCATCCTCGGCGCCAATTCCTGGCTTAAATGGGAATGGCAGGAGCAGCCGGCGCTGGAGGGAGCCCCGAAACAACTGGCCCCGGGACTCTGATAAGCTTCATCATCGGCCGACAGATTCATCATGGAGCGGTATTGCATTGTTCCGGTAATGAAAAAGCAGTGTTTTTACTGATTTTCTGACTTTGAGAGGCATGCTTTCTGAGCATAAGCATGCGTTATTGTTTTATCCGGCTGTTACCACCGGGCCTTCAGGAGATTTGATTGATGACTGAATTACAGCAAAAAGAAATGCGTATCGTAAAATCGGAGCGCAGAACATTTGCCGAGGCGATGAGAGTATGCCTCATTGATAAGTATGCCTGTTTCCGCGGCAGGGCCTCCCGCTCCGAATACTGGTGGGCTCAGCTGGGAATCTTCCTCCTTATTATTGCAGTCCTGGTTCTGTGCGTGATTCTTGATAAAATGGGACTCTCCGGTGCTGCTGGTATCCTTCTGTTTGCATTTATCCTCGGAATCATTCTCCCCGGTTATGCTCTGGTGGCCAGAAGACTCCATGATTCCAATAATTCAGCCTGGTGGATACTGCTGAGCATACCGTTACTGTTAATAGGGCTGAGAATCATCTTCGACGTTGTGGTAGGGTTGCTGCCGCCGGTTGATGCCGGTAACCGCTACAATGACTGAATCCCGTAATTGCAGACCTCGCAAATTCTCTGTTTAAGACGTCCCGGCGCGACGCCCGAAAAAACTATCTCAGGGAGAGCGCGGCGTCATAACTCTTTCAGCCCTCCGGCGGTTTTCTTCGCTGCCGGAGGCTTTTTTTGGCCATGGCTTCAATGAAGCCGGGGATCCGGTGCATTACGTCAGTGTCAAAATCCGGGATTTCTGCCCGGGATGCGTGATCTCCGGCATATAACTGATGACCGAACCAGCCATCGTGTACTATTTAGTTGGATCGGCCCGCAGTGTTCAGCTATTATCCCATAAAGCCCGAGCTCTGCATAATTCGCATCTCCGGCCCCGAATTCCGCTGCAAAACATGCCGGAACTCCGGCCGGATATTCTGTGTTACTGATATCGTTTACGGGGAATCCACAATGCCTGACAAACTTGACTGGCTCAACAAGCACTTTGTACTGCTGAAGCATAAGACAGTACAGGAAACGGCTGACGCCTCCCGCTATAAAATCCCCTTCGAACAGCGGGAACTCGCAAAGCAAAACCCTCTGGCGGAGGATTACATTAAGGCGCTGGCCCAGAACGGCAGCTACCCGGAGGCCTCGGAGTTTCTGGCCTATGACATCCATAAGCGGGCTTTGGCCTGGTGGGCCTACTGCTGCGTTCTCTCCCTCCAGAAGGAGCTTATGCTGGCTCCTCATGAGCCCCGGGATATTTCAGACATCGGAGTCCGGAAAAAGCCCGAGATCCCCGACTGGGCCAAAATGCCGGAAGATCCGCCGGAGGATTACACCTCAGATCCGGAGTATATCCGCCTGCAGCATACCATCGGCAAACTCAAAATGGATACCGAACAGCTGATTCAGAAGCTGCCCCCCGGTATATGGGAGCAGCACCTGGCAATCCGGAAACGGCTGTTCGGGGAATTCAAGAAGGTTGTGGGCATGGATCCGGAAGAGCTTTTGACCTATGCCAAGGAGCAGATTGAAGTAATCAGCGCCAAGCAGGAGGAGAGCGAAGCCCAGGCCCCTATCTACAAAATGAAGGAGGAACTGGAAGCCAAGATCGAAAAGATCCGTCAGGGCACCATCGCCCGCATCAAGGAGGCTTTGCCCAAGAAAAGTCCGGCTGAGCTCCGGGAACAGACGGAAAACGCCATGGACGCGATTTATGCCTGCATCACCGCTCCTACCGAAAAAAACGCCGCAGACTGTCTCAATGCCGGAAATGCCTGTCAGGAGACTCCCGAGGGACTGGCCGCGTTTATCTCCTTCTGGTGCTACGGCAATCTGACCCCGAATCTGGACAATGTGGTTAAAACCCCGCCCGAACTCGCCCCTGCCGGCATGAAGGGACTCCTGCTCAAATGCGCCCTGGCTCCCGGCGGCACCAGGAACTTCAAGGAAAGAACCAGGCTTTACTTTGACATCGGCAAAGAAGTTGCCTTCGGCCATAACAATTGGGCGGAGTTCATGAAAAACGAGGAAGCTCCGCACCGGAGACTGGCTCTGGACGAATTCGACGGTTACCTCGGAGACCGGATTCCGGCCGAACCCGCAGAGTTTCCCGCCGGGGAAGCCGCCCCTGCTGAGAAACCGGCCGCTCCCGAACCCCCGAAATTTGAAAGGTTCAAGGGATAGCATTTCAGGAAAGCATATTTTCCGCAGAGGAGATAGCAGTCATGTTTAAGAAAGAAATCACCGCAGCGTTTATTAAAAACTGCCCCCTTTCCGGAGCTTATGCCTTCAGATGCGCGGTAAGCGAGGGCATCAGCCTGCCGTTCCGCGCCGAGGTGGCGCTGTTTTCAGATACGGAACTGACCCCGGAGGAGCTGGAATCCTGCCTCCTGGTAAAAACCGAGCTCACCCTTACGCAGTACGATACCACGGGAGCTCTCTCCCGGGGCCGCAAGTTTCAGGGGGTGATCACCTCCTACAACGCGCTGGGTCTGATATCGGATCCGGAAGGCTACGAACTCTTAACCGACTGCTACGGCTATGAGATCGTCATTGAACCGGAGATGGCGCTTATGGGACTCGAGCCCCGCACCCGGCGCTTTAATTCCGGCAAGACACCGGCGGAAATCATCACTGAGATCTTCGGGGAATACCAGCAGAAATGCCTCTTTGACCCGAAGCTTTTTGACAAAATGCCAGAATGCGGTCAGATCGCCCAGCAAAGCAACGAAACCGACCTAAATTTCATAAACCGCATCTGCTTTAACTGCGGCTTTAACTACATCTTTGAACTGGAAGCCCCGGAGGAAGAATTCTCCGCGCTCTCTGTGGTCTTCTCCCGGGGATACCGCACGGGAAACGGCCATGAGATCACCGGAAACACCCACTCCGGCCTTTCCGAAATCCCCTGCCGTACCGGAAAAACGGGAAACAGACTCTTCGCGGACAGCACCGTCTTTCTGGATCGGCTGGTGCGCACCGGGATCGCCGGAAGCGGCAGCATTCGCGGAAGCGCCGGAACCGCCCGGAACGGGACACCCTTTTTCCGGAACGGCTTTGAACCGGTGCGGGGGGAAGGCCGTCATCCCGGAGAAAGCATTGACACTTTCCTCCGAGAATCAGCCGCGGCGCTGGACAGGCTCTCCCGAAACCGGACTCTGATTTCCGCCCGGGATTTTGCGGTGGCTTCCGGCATTACTCTGGATACCGGCAAAACCCGCTACCTTACAGTGCGGACACGGTTCAGCTTTAACCTGAATTTCCCCAAAAACTTTCGGAAAACCCAGAACTTCCCGGCAGCCGAGAATGAACTCAGCCTTGCCGCCGTTGCCGTTCCCGTTCCGGAAAACACCGGCGAGACTCTGGGCCCCCTGTGCTGCTTCGGCCCCATTCCGGAAAACCCCGCGCCCGCTACAGCCTTCGTCATCACTGATATGCCCCGACCGGGACGGGAAAACCCGAGAGCCGGAGGACAGGATCTCAGGAGCAACGCCATCCTGAAAGAGGATGCCGGCAATAACGCCATGATCGTCAGGGCTACGGTCTCTGACAAATCCGGCAGTACCGCTTCTCCGGGCACAGTTGTTATCTCGGAAAACGATGACACCGCTTTTCCGGCAATGTTTTACGCCCTTCCGGAGGGCGGCAGCGTCATCGAAGCAAACTACGTCAGCATGGCCGGCGGCGCGGCTCCTCTGGGAAACTTCCCTAAGGTGGGAGAAAAGGTACTGCTTCTTTATGTCGGGAGCAGTTACTATTTCATGGGATATCTCCCGGACGGCAACGCCCTCAATACCTATTCCAAAACGCTCAGAGACGATCTCCTCCACAGCACGTTCCTGAGCTCCGGATACAACCCGGACAGCGCCGCCGATGCCGCCCTCACGGACAAGGTGCCGACAAACGAAAACCGCGACATTAAAAATCAGCGCTTCTCCTTCAGCAGATTCTCAAGCTCTGCGACGCTGGTGGAATACATCATCATGCAAAACCGGCTGGAACAGTTCATGAATTGTCTGGCCCATAAATTCAATACCAACCAGGTCATTGAAGTTTACGATGATAACAAGGACACGGTCAGTTCGTGCCTTAATGAGGTTATCACCTGCAGGAAAGCCCTGGACGAAGCTGTGCAGAAAAACAGCAGCGACACATCGAAAGAGAAAGCAGCTCTTGCCGATGCCTACAGCAATCTTTCCGGGGCTGCCGACAGCATTGTGGCCCAGCTTAAAGCTCTTACCGCTGTCAAAGATCAGATTGACAGCGTCTTCGACGATGTGAAGGATGATGAAAATAACACCAGATACACCGGAACTGACGATGACAAGAAGGAGCAGATTCTGGGAGATCTGCTGGGTGTGGTTTCCGGCGATCTGTTTTATGACGGAACGCATCGCATATATGGGAACCGTCTGGAAACTGCCGCCTCAGATGATATTACCAACGTCGCCGAGGGGGACATAAATCTCCAGGCCGGCAAGAAGGTCTGCATTACAGCAGATGACTCCATCGAGCTTAAGGTGGGGAACAACAGTATCACCATAAATGGCAATACCATCGCCCTGACAGCAACCTACTTCAGATCATCTCTGTTTCCGTGGAACGGCAAGATCACTCTGAGTCCCGCAGGCGGCGTAAACATATCGGGTTACCAGTTCAACGCCAACGGAGTCATTTCCGCCAATATCTCCGACAGTTTCGGAGGCGCCATGGGAACCAAAACCGGGGTGATGACCATGACTGCCCCGAAGATCAAGCTCACCAACATGGGCGGCCCCGCCCTCCTGAAAACTCTGGGCAAAGCGGCGGACAATGCTGTAATGGGTTTGGGCAACTTTGTCGCCAATACGGTGAACGATTTTGCAGATGGGGTAAGTCATGATAATGCTGAGAGGGCTGCAAGGATCATCGATGACTGCAATGGCTTTATTAACAGCACAATAAGCATCGCAGCCGATACCTGGACAGCAATAGAAGCATACGGAAAAGCTGTCGAATCCAGTGCAAAGAACATAAGGGCCAAGGCAAATCTGACGATATCTATCCTTCTGGTGGCTTTAGACACCTTTGATGCCATAGAAGGCCTCGTTGTTAATGCCATGCTGGAAAGCAAAGCCAAGGACAATGTTTTTTTAAAACGCACCAAGAAATATAACTACGTGGCATGGAGAGACGTCTATCTTATGGCAACCAGCTCAGCCAGAATAATCTTTCTGCTGGCAAATGACGTTCTTCTCATGATTGATAATATAATAACTTTGCACAACGCCAAAGTTTCAACAACCGAGCTCACTGCATCAGGGGTGACCATGACCGGAAAAGATCTTAAAGTAGATTTCACAGAAAAAGAGAATCTGGCTTCCATCCTTGCAGGAAAAGATGCATGAGAAAATTAAGTAAAAAAAGTAGGAGGAAATGATGGCCAGTGACAATGACGATAATAAACAGAGCAGCAACGACAATGATCATCCCGACACGGATCCTGTCATCAAAGGGGCTATTGCCGCTGCCGCCGCAATAGGAGAGATAGCTCTGATGGGCATCGGTTTCGCAACCGCCAGCCTTGTTCAGAAGATTGCCGAAGTCAGCACAGCCTCCAATATAGAACGGCAGAATGTTGAAGGAAGCGAATCCATCAATGTGACGAACAGCAACACATCTCTGGACAATAACACCGTTTCCGGAACCGAAAACAGCGGCGCTCTGGCAAGGGATCAGGTAAACGGCAATGAAGGAACCCTTGACGCCAACACTCTGGACGGAAAGGCAATCAGCACCGAGACCAATGCTCTCGAGAATAACGCCGGCGCGGTAAAGACAGAGGCCGGAGCTCTTGATACCAGTTCAGAGGCCCTGAAAATCACCTGATATGCGCCGATTATCAGGGAATGTCATCCCGGCATTCTGCCATTTGTCCGATCATGTAAGAGCAAGGATGACCTTTGTTATTACTGTGGTGTATAGTTCCATAACCATCTTTCATAACATCTTGCGGATAGTAATTCCGTGCCATGTCAGAATGAGGATGTTGCAAAGCAAGGGATTATGTTATGGGCAACATTCTGAACCCAGGCAGAGAAAACAGTTTTACCAGACTGGTTAAATCAAGAAAAACAGAGATCTTCATAGACAAAACGGATTTTCTGGAAGTAATGTCTTCAAAGATCAATGACGAAAAGCGTTTCTTTGCCGTAACCCGTCCGCGCCGGTTTGGAAAGACTGTAACAGCTCATATGCTTTCTGCATATTTCTCCAAAGGCTATGCGGGCCAGCATATTTTTGACAGTCTCGAAATAACACATAAGGACAGTTTCCAGGAACATCTGAACAAATACGATGTTATTTACATCGATATGAATTCCATCAACAGCAGATACAACAATTATTTAAAAAATGAAAAAGTTCCTGGTGTTGCCTCTTTGGCAGATTATCTTGAATATTCGATAATCACTGAACTCAGAGAGCAGCAGAACTTTGCCGCATGTTTTGAAAAGCATAACATTAAAAATACCGGACTGCTCGTTGCGTTATCTTCCCTGCACAATGACTTAGACGCGCAGTTTATATTCAATAGGGATGAATGGGATTTAGTCTGCAGGGAATATCGTAACAATGAACAATTGCAGAAAGACTATATTGATCTGCTGAAGGATTTATTCAAAACTGATGACGGTCAGGCCTGTTTTGTTCTGGCTTATCTCACCGGGATACTCCCTATCAAAAAATACAACTCTCAGTCGGCGCTGAATACTTTTCTGGAATATAACATGCTGGAACCGGAACCATTTGAAAGATACTTCGGTTTCACGGAAGCCGAAACTGCTGAAATAGCAACACGGCCGTCATGCAAATTAACTCAGGAGGAACTTAAAGACTGGTACGAGGGCTATAAGCTTAACGGAATCGATATTTATAACCCTAATTCGGTGGTTTCCGCTGTGAAAGACGGCAAATGCAAAAGCTACTGGAGCAGATCATCCTCAAATGAGGAGGTCGCGCATCTTATCAATACGGATTATGCCGGGGTAAAAAGCGACATTCTGAATTTAATTGAAGGCGGCAGAGCGCAATTCGACACCAGCAATTTCCAGAATGACATGGTAAGCATTAACAGCAAGGACGATGTGCTTTGTCTTTTGGCATGTCTCGGATATGTGGGCTGCGAAAGCGTTAAAAACAGCGATGTTCTTAAAATAGCCTACGTTCCCAATAAGGAAATCAGATCGGTGCTGACCGGGATTGTCAGAAAACAGAACTGGTATGAACGCATGGATACCATAGAGCGTTCCGAGAATCTCCTGAAAGCAATAAAATCCCTGGACGGTAACAAGACCGCGGAACTCATTCAGGAGATTCATAACTCTCCTGCGGTGTCGCTGCTGGATTACAATGATGAGGAATCCCTCACCTATTGCGTAATGACCGGGCTTCTCTGGTCAACCTTGGATGATTACACCTGTCACCGGGAGGAACAGGCCGGCAAAGGCAAGGTGGACTTAGTGTACGAGCCGAACATAAAAGGCGCTGCGCCGCTTATTCTGATTGAGTTTAAATACGGGAAATCCGCCGAGGAAGCTCTTAAGCAGATTAAAACGCAGGAGTATTTTCGGCGCTACACGAAGCTTTACACAAAAAATATCCTTCTCGCGGGCATCAACTACGATCCCAAGAGCAAGAACCATCAGTGTCTGATTGAAAAGCTAAATTAAACGTCTCTGCATTTCCTGCAAAAAGGCCCTTCGGGAGCCGCTCCGCACGGTATGGCTCCGATTCCGGAACCTCTCTCCAGCCCCTCTCACCGGCTGTCCCTATGCGGCAACGCTGACCGCATTATCCTTGATTCCCTTGATAGCCGACACGATGGCGGTTCTTCTGGCGGCATCAAACAGCCGGGAAAAGCTCACCGGCTTATCAAACGGAGGCTTCTGCAGATCGGCCGGGCTTTCCATATAGCCGTTCCTCTCGATATGGCCGATGATTTTGTTGATGAAGGCGATCTGTCTCTGGTTCAGGGAGGCATCATTAATAAATTCCGAAAACGCCTGCATGGCCGCCTCGTGATCCAGCCGGGCGATTTTACGCACCAGAAGACCGAAGGGAGTGTCCCCGAAAACCTTCTGATAATCCTCGCGGCTCCCAAGTTCGCTGGTAAAAATCCGCTCCAGCTCCTGAAAATCCCCGGAGGTAAGCCTGATATTGTGCGTGAGCTTGTGTATGGCCAAAGTATCCCCGTGCTCGCAGATATAGCGGTTTACCCGTTCCCGGTAATCCTGAAAGTCATAGGCGGCATCCAGAGGCTCCCCTTCATTCATGCGGATCACGGGATCCGCCAGCCGGGTAATGACCGGAGCGCGGGAGGTCTTCTCGTCCAGAAATTTGATAAGCTCCCGGAGCTCGGTTCTGGTCTTCTCAAAGCGGAACACATTGTTAAGAGCCCAGTACTCATCAGTCTGGATCTCCCTTATGGCTGAAAGCCGGGCCCGGACCTGGGGCACCGCGGCCTTCTTCTCCAGGAGAGATGCGGTTTCCCGAAGAGCCGCCTTCGCCCTCTTAAAGGACGGGAGATGCTCCATGTCCGCCAGCATGAGTCCGTACATGAAGTTGTCAAAGCGTTTGGCGAACTCATCCTCTTCGTTCAGATGAATAACTGGAGCGATGTACTGCAGAAGCTCGCTGAGATCCCCTTCAGTGATCTTTTCAAAAGCGTGTTCCGCCTTAAACTTTTCCACGTAGCGGAGCCGCTGCTTTACCGAGATGAGATCCGGATTAAGGTCTGCCACCATTTCCCGGCAGACCCGGATAAGCTCCTCCCGCCATTTCTGAAACTCCTCTCCGGAATAGGCCGGAGCCTCCAGAAGCGACAGCAGCTTTGCCTGCTTCCCGAAAATGCTTTCGCTGAGACTTTTGGCCTCCCGGGATTCAAAGCCTTCCTTATGCTGGCGGAAGTATTCAAAATTCCCGCAGTAGTCAAAGATCAGGAAGCGTTTTTTGCCTTCATACTCGCCGTCAATGCGGTCAACGCAGCGAAGATCCCGGCACAGTCTGGTGCCCCGGCCGATCATTTGCCAGAATTTGGTTTTGGAGCGCACCTTCTTGAAAAACACCAGATTCACGCACTCCGGCACGTCGATTCCCGTGTCCATCATATCCACGGAGATGGCAATGAAGGGATTCCGTCCCTCCTGCTTGAAGTCATCAATTACCTTCTGGGAGTAGCTGTCATCGCAGATCACCCTTTTGGCAAAAACGCCGTTGTATTTCGGGTAAAGCTTGTTGAAGCGTTCCAGGATAAACTCGGCATGTCGCTTGTTCTGAGCAAAAATAATGGTCTTGCCCAGCCGGTCGCCCCCGGAAATGCGAATCCCCCGATCCATAAGATCCTGAATAACCGTATCCACGGTGATCTCGTTGAAAATAAAGGAATTCAGGGCCTGAGACGGAATGAATTCCGGTATTTCGCCGTCCTCCGCGAAGTCATCCTCAAAGCGTTCCCGGTCTCTCTCGGAAAGCTCGTCATAGTGAATGCCCTCCTCCATAAACCTGGTGGCAACCTCATAGTTGTAGTAGGGAACCAGCACCTGATCCCGGGACACCGCCGTTTCATAGTCATAGGCGTAGGTGGGGATCCCGTCCTCCATCTCAAAGAAATCGTAGGTATTGCGATCCACCTCGGTTTTGGGAGTGGCGGTAAGGCCCACTAAGACTGCATCAAAATAGGCAAAGATCTCCCGGTACTTTTTGAAGATGCTGCGATGGCTTTCATCGATGATAATGAGATCAAAATGCCCCGGAGAAAAGCTCCGGGAGCCGTCCGGGGTTTTGGTGTCATCAATGGCGTTCAGAATGGTCGGGTAGGTAGAAAACACCACCCGGGCATTGCGGTCGTCCTTGTTGTCGCAGAGATTGCAGAGAGACATGTCCGGAAGATAATCCTTGAAGTCATCCTTCGCCTGCTTCACCAGCGCCGTGCGGTCGGCCAGAAACAGCGCGTTTGACACATAGTTGCCCCGGGAAAGCACATCCATGAGGCTGGCGGCGGTGCGGGTCTTTCCGGTGCCCGTGGCCATCACGAGAAGGTGCTTTCGGACTCCCTGCTCCAGTTTGTCGCATACTGCTCTTATGGCCTCCTTCTGATAATAACGGTCAGTAATGGCGTCATTTATGGGAAGGGATTTAAGATCCTGACATTTCTGAGAACGCCGGTTCATGAGCTTCTGAAGATCATCCCGGCTGAAGATGCCGCTCACCTGCCGGGGCGGAAAGCCGTCATCATCGGCAAAATACGTCTCAAAGCCGTTGGTCAGAAAAATAAAGGGCCGGCGGCCGAATTTCCTTTCCAGAGAATCCGCGTAAAGCCGGGCCTGCTCCAGACCGCTTTTTGGATCCCGGGAAGATCTTTTTGCTTCCACTACTGCGAGAGGCCTGCCGTCCCGTCCCATAAGGACATAATCCGCGTAGCCGACTGCGCCGGATTTCCCGGCCATGTCCGCCACCCGGTACTCTTCAAACACGCTGGCATCGGCTCCGGTATCAGAATGATCTCCGGTGCCGGAAGAGCCGTCCTGATTTCCCCTGAGGGCAAATTTCCAGCCCGCGAGCTTCATGTCAGTGTCGATGAAGATCTTCCGGGTTTCAAATTCCGAAATCTCCTCGGCCTGAAATTCCCGCTCCTTCTGATGCTGTTCCCGGGCCGCCGTATACTCCGCAGCCATCTCCTCGATCTTCTTCCGAAGGGCTTCGATTTCGGAATCCTTGGCCTCCAGAAGACTTTCCTGCTCCCGGATCTTTTTGGTGTCAATCACCACCCTTTCGGCGGGAATCAGATCCTCCCTGAATTTTCGGGGTTCATAGCAGGAGCCGTAGCTGTAATCGATCCATTCGATAAACTCAAAGAGAGCCTTCAAAGACGCCAGGGCATCGCTTTTCTGGATGCTTCTTCCGGTATGCACTGCCAGGTTTCCCAGCTTCACCACAAAGGGCAGCCGAACCCAGACCGTCCGATTTACCGCCGATACGAAGGTCTGTTCATGAATAAGAGCCTGCAGATTGTCCTTGTACGGCATCTGAATGGAGGTATCGGCGGCATAGACCCATTTCACCGCAAGCTCCAGAGCCTTGCGGGCCCCGGCGGCGCACATGGCCGGAGCATAGGCATAAACCCTTTCAGCCTCAATAGCCGCCTGGGCAAATAACGCGAATTCGATTTTGTTATTAAGGAAATCAAAGTTGGACATAGGCGACGCTCCTGAATACTAATTTAACCCATAACCCCATGCTGTTAAACCCTGACAGGCAAATAATCAGGCCTGTTTAACAAATCACCCTGCCGGGAAAACCGGTACGAGCGTAAACAGAAAGCGAAAAAGAAAGCAGAACACCGGAGAAAGCGCGGCGATGGCAGAAGCTGGCAAGACCGGCGAGGCAAGACAGAAAAAGATCGCAAAACCGGTAAAGAAGCCGCCCTCCTGAAAACTTCACCAAACCGGGATCTCCGGAAGCCGGAAATCCCGGTCTCCCCGTAAATCCGGAGGCTTTCCGCTGTCATTCTGCGCCGCGCATATCATCTTCAGGAATCTTATTTGACATTAAGCCGCAAAAATCATATGTTGCCCCGGTGTTCAGCCCCGTATTCGCGGCTAACATAACCTTTTGAACGAACTTTTGCCGGAGCGCGGAGATTCCGGCGCCGACGGCAGGGATGGCTTCCCTGCTGCGGCGGCCGGCTTTCATCGCCCCGGACAAAAGCAGAAATACACCCAGGAGACACGCAGTGATAGAACTTACCCGTAATGAAATCAGATCAATGATGATGCGTTTTCAGAAGTGCCAGCAGGTACACTTTGACAGGGATACCGACATAGATACCGCCCTCGACTTAAAAGTCGCCTGTCTGCGGCAGGATAAGCCGGTAGATCCTTCCTACATGGCGACCATGGAAGAAGCAGCCTGCGAGCTTCTGGATACTCTTGAGATGGCCCTTGATGTCATTGAAGAGATGGGGCTTCCGGATCTGGCAGAGGCAGATGACGAACTTCGGGAAAAGGATCCCAAGGCAAAATTTACCGTAACTATCAGACACAGCGGGGAAGCTGACGACTGAGGCCGGCCCGAACTTAAGGCTCCCCGTCAGATGATGGCCCCATCCCCTCCGGGCCCCGTTATGCCTCAGGGCCCGCTTTGTCTCTAAGCCATCAGAGCTTGCCGCCCTTTCCGCAAAATATAGCTTCGGCAGGCAGGGAAATGCCGGCGGGACGGGCTTCCGGCTCGGCAAGAAGGAGAGAGAGTTTCGGGTAAGGAAATGACTCACGCTCTCTCTGCGATCATGAAGGGGGAAAACGTTCTTAACGGAAGGCCGGTGAGCCGGAAAAGTCAGATGAGATGATGACACAAGGAACGAGGGACTAATCCCGGCATTCATACCGCCGGCAGCCGTAAAATCAGGGATCGGAAAGCAGATTTTGAGCCTGCTCCCGTTATGAGCTCGCATATCACAGATAGCAATTCCGCGCCGTGTTTGAATGAGGATGTTACAAAGCATCAAAAAACTGAGACACTCACGGACTCAGGGGTATACACAGACTCAGGAGATTTGGATTTGCGGGGTTGTCTCAGGATGGATATGCCCTGCGTTAAAATACTGCTGAGCAGCTTTGGAAGAGCCATCTTTTGACGGCTACAGAATCTTTTCAGCCTTATAGCAGTCATAAATGTAGACCGGGCTTTCATAATAAAAGCTGCTGTTATAGTCATCGATTTTAGGACTAAGGAAAGAATTGTACACCTCTGTCAGTACGTCAATTACGTCCCTGTTATCATTTTCAGCAACCATTTTGATAAGGCGTTTATAGACTTTTCCGATATCCCAGGGGGACGGAACTAAATAGTGACATTCCGCCACGTTATCAAAGTTTCCGGTCTCAATATTGGCTATCGCAATAAAATCATCGCTTACTCTGTCCAGATTATCACAATGATAAACATCTGCCAGTTCGTAAATTTTTGAAATATTATCTTTTCCTAATCTGTTAACCACTTCCGCGCGAACATTCCTGGTTTTTCTGGAAATATATTCGATAAGTCCGCAGGTAAAGATCAGATCATTATCCTTCTGTGATATTCTCCCTTCGCCGGCCATTTAATTTACCTCCTCAAATCCCCTGTATGTCAAACACTTCAAAGCCTTATCTGTACAAAAAACGATTTGATGAGTGGGATACTTGAATCTTGCCAAAACCCAGAACTGCTCTCTGGTTATGGCACCATCGATAAAATCATACACGTACGAATAAATCTGATCGTCAGCCATTGCTCCAATTACAATATCGTAATCATGATTTTTACCGCTGCGACAGGCAACAATAAAATCAAGCCATTCGTCAGTCATTTCCTTAAATTCTAAAATACGTAATTCTGACAAAAACCGCACCTCGTATGAAGATACGATTTTTTTATTAAATCTTCTTGCCCATCGCTCTGCCTGTTCCCTGATAACAGTACAGTAAAACCCGGAGCCGAAATCTTTGGTATGCTTGTTAAACCTTATCTCAGGTTTTTCGACTGGCTGATATCCGCCATGATATACCGTCATCAATGCCATTATTGCGAGACCTTCTTAACCAAAGTATTCTTGCATCAGTTTATCAAACAGCAGCTGCGTATCCTCAAGTGATTTCTGAACTGCAACTTTTGATTTGTCGATCTGAGCTTTAAATTCTATAAATTTGTTTTGTATTTCAACCGGCGGTATATAAATACCAATATTTTGCAATTCCTGTGCATTTATATTTGCTTGACCTATTGCAGCTTTACACATTCCCAACAGCATTTGTTTTGAAAAATCAGTATTCATAAACGCTGATACAAATTCTGGCAAAGCTTTATCATTCATTCGAACCCTTACAATAAAACCAGCAAGTACCATCTGTTCATCACGATTGTATACACAAGTTTTACCAACTAGTTCTTTGCTATTAGTTCTGTTAAACAATAAATCTCCTCGTTTAACTGTACATTTTTCCAATTCACCATCCGGAATATCAATAGTTTTTACATCAGATAAGTCCAGCTCTCCAGAGTATGTAATATTATTCATCCGAAGATATTGGTACTGCCCACTATTTCCTTCTGCGGCTTTACGACTAGATCCGTATCTAACATCACTCACTAAATCTCGAATTTTACCGACCTTCCAACCTTTCTCATTTCTAGGGTAAGTTCCAAACATCTCGACAAATCGGGATTTGATAAGTTTGTCAAGAACAAATAACTGAACTCTTCTTTTTCGTATGACTGACTCTAGTGAATCCATTATGCCCATGCATTTTTGTTGCTCATTAGCCGAAATCTGAGGAATCTGAATTTCTTCTAAAACGTTCTTTCCTATTGCTTTAAACGTACTACCTGTCCCTTTGGCATTAAGTTCTTTGTTTTTAGCTTTTAACAGATGAAATACATAATTTCTTTCGGCTTCTTCTTTTATCGAAATTGCGGCCAAACCACGTCCTATGCAACACCTTTCTTTAGCATAGTTAAGAGCTCCTATTGGTGCTCTTACAGAAATCAAAATATCACCTGGTTCTGCTATTTTCTTTGGAGATGAGCACCATACTCTGGTATTAGGATAAACTTCTCCAAAATCAGCATTCCCCTGAAAAAAAGGCATCCCAACTTCTTCATCGTTATAACTTTCAGATTCTGGAGATTGGCCCATTGTAATATGGGCAATATCCTTTAATGCTTTAAACACCATCAATCATCCCTACAAATCTTAATTTGTCTAGCCGCCAACTAAAAGAGAGTTTGGCAAAATCATAAACAAATCTGCGTTTATACAACAATATCCACTCATTATTATGAGTTTAAAATTATTTTCAAAGTACTTGGATCAATGTTCGCCATCTTTGATACCTGTTTACTTGCATCTGATTCCAACAGCAAATAAGCCTCTTTAAAATAAGAGGTATTTCCGGATCATCTGCTTTTCCTTCCATCTGTTTGACAAGACAATCAATGCAGGCAGCCAGAAATAAGTAAAAATCCGGAATGCTGGCCCCGCTCAGGGAAATCATCTCTTTCGGATAAATAGTACGGGTCTCTTTTAATAAGTTCTTGAAATTCAGAAACGCATCCAGACGTGATCCAGTATCCGGCGCTGACATGTAATAACAGAGAAACATAGCCGGAATAACCATATTCTTTGCCGTTGTTCCTGAGTCTTTAAGCACATAGTAGGTGTACAGGTCATAAAAATTCAGGGGAGAATCATCATAACATGCGCCAAAAACCATAACGTTCAGTGAAAGCAACATCTCCGAGAGATCTTTCCCCAGTTCAAACTCCTTATTATGAACGCACTCAAGAAGCAATCTCATGGCCTTTTTTATGTCTGACAAGAGCCCTTCGTAATCAATAAAATCATATCCCGGATCATCGTGGCAAATTTTCATCCACTCTTCTTTGTATTCAGAGTCAAGACATCTGTCGCCCTTTTTGAGAGTCCGGAGGATCTTCCGAACCTCTCTTTCAAGATCTTTCGGAGATTCTTCGGAACCTTCAGCCAGTAAGGCAAGAGCAGCCGGGCTTACCAGCTTCCTAATGAACTCCTCCCTTAAATCTGCCGGTACCCTGCCCAGCATCCATCTGGTAAAGGCAGTAAGCTCCGTCCAGGTTATATCATTCAGAACTTCGTCTACCTTCGGATCAATTGTCATGAATCACTCCTTCGAGTTACCGAGCGCCTTTAGTTATGCCACGTACTTTCGAAAATACCGTTTTTCCCCGCCGTTTTTCAGTTCTCAGTTCGGTTCTGGGTTCAGTTCTCGGCTCAGCTCTG
>JAEEGF011623644.1_pt1 | contig 19396 bp, 16 predicted proteins | sample 9134171 | NCBI WGS metagenome assembly JAEEGF01 (sample SAMN16246542, study PRJNA631951) | gut metagenome | biome: gut microbiome; feature: rumen; material: AP-attached | host: Bos | place: Iran: Karaj | collected 2018-10
AAGGCGAGTTCATCGAGCTTTACCCGATAGTCAAGGAAGACTAAATATAGAATTCTGACGGATCTATCAACCCCGCACGGAGCGCGTACTTCACCGCTTCGTGCGCTGTGTTGATACCCAGTTTGCGGAAGATGTTCTTGCGGTGGGTGGTGACTGTATGGACGCTCGAGAACCGCTCGGCAGCTATCTCCTTTGTGGTCTTCCCCTGAGCTATGGCCTTCACTATCTCGGTCTCAGTGGCTGTCAGTATATCGGGCTTCTCCTCTTCCTGCTGCTGGGTGATGATGGTTTCCAAGGCGCGCTGGCTGAGGTAGCGGTTGTGGCGGCCTACTGACTGCAGGGCTTCACGAATCTCGCTCAGAGGACTGTCCTTGAACACCACGCTGAACTGATGGGACGAATACACCACGCGGCGTATGAACTGCGGTGTCAGCTCGTCGCTGAGGAGAATCCACTCCGACAGCCCAAAGCGTTCGGCCACAATCAGCAGCTGGTCCTCGTCGGCAAAGTCAAACAGCGTATAGTCGAGAATCACCACCGCATCTTCGTGCTCCCTCAACAACTGGATCAGCCCAGCCTTATCCACTGCACGATAGACCACTTGGTCCTCGTCGCGCTTCAACAGGCTGCGAATCGCAAAGCCCGTCAACTCCTGATTGTCTGCAACAATATATTTCCTCATAACTGTGTCGGTTTTTGGGTGCAAAGGTACTACTTTTAAAATATATAACCAAATCTCCGGCGAATTAAGGAAAATATCTCTAAACATCATGCCTTTCCTCTTCGTTCTATTCCAAGAGCCCCCGTTTTTGAGCATCGAAATAGATATTTATTCTGCAAAGGCTTTACTAAAAATGCTGATTCCATCGGGAATATGTCACGTTTTCGGGGTTGTCCTATGTCACTTAAAACCTTTTAGTATTCTTCGGAATCATTTAGTGAAAACATTTAAGTATGAATTATTTGTTGGTTTTGATGGAAAAAACTATCTTTGCATCGAAATCACCAACAAGTAGAGATATGCTATCGATTCAGTTATCGGCAAAGAGGATGCTTCTTCAGCACAGCGCAACAGTTCAATTATGCATGATTGTACTGATGTTGCTTACCGCTTGTGTCAGTAAGCAGGAACGTGCCGAAATGACGGAGCGGCTGGAACAGTTGTCGGCCTGCGACAGGCAGGACACCGTATTCACAGCCCGTCATACTACAGAGGCACAGCAGCTTACAGAATGGTTCGATAGCTATGGCTCACCCCGCGAACAAGTTCAGGCGTACTATCTCCTTGGTCGCACCTATGCTGATTGCGGCGAAGACCCCCACGCACTCGACTGCTACCAGACAGCCATCTCGCGTGCTGATACAACAGCCCAGGACTGTGACTATCATACGCTATATCATGTGTACTCTCAGATGGGCTGGGTGTTTCATCGGCAGCTCCTGCTTTCCAATGAGATTGAGGCACGGCGCAAGGCCATCCACTATGCACTACTTGACAACGACACGCTAAACCCCATACACGAAAAGAGACTCACAGCAGGTGTGATGATTATGCTGGACAAGAAAGACAGTGCAGAAGTGATATTAAAAGATGTGTTACGTCAGTATCGTGAATATGGGTTCATCCAACAAGAACTGAAGTCGTCGATGATCCTCATGTCACTGTATGCACAGAATCCTGCGAAGCTGTCGGAACTTCGAAGGCTCATGGAAAGATTCGAGGCAGAATCGGACCTCTTTGACCAAAACCATGAACTCCAGTCCAGACAGAGGATATATTATCGGTACAAGGGCAGATACTTCGAGATGTCTGGGCAACTGGATTCTGCTGGGTACTATTACAGGAAAGTATATCACCCTGCAATGGGATACTCAGCACAACACTCCATGTACGTTGGGTTGTTGAGTGTGTTCCAGAAGCTTCATCGTGCTGACTCCATCGCCAAATACGCCCAACTGTATTGTGCTGCCAACGATTCGTCGGTTGCCATCAAAGACCAACAACTGACTGCTCAACTGGCAGCAAGCTACAACTACAGGCTATACCAACAGAAAGCCCGTCAGAAAGAGAAGGAGGCCGGGCAGTTTAAATCGACGCTGCTCATTGTCTGCGTCCTGTTCGTTATCCTTGCACTGCTACTGTGCATCGCCTATAATCGTCAACACAACGTGAGGCTTCGTCTGGAAGACAGAATACGGTTGTTGCGTGGCTACGCCGTCAACGAAACACTCTACAACAGCTCTATTGCCCAGCATTACAGGCAACTTCTCAATGCAAACCCATACCAGATGCCCGACGCAGCAGACTGGAAAGAGCTGACGGCAACCATCGACCGCGAGGTGCCGTCGTTCCGCAATACCCTGAGTGCAGGCAACCTTTCCGACTTTGAGTATGACGTTTGTATGCTGATTAAGATACAGGTTCCTGCCTCAGACATAGCACGGCTCAAGCAGTGTACGCCATCCTACATCACACAGACCAGAAAGAATGTCTATCAGAAGCTGTTCAAGAAGCCAGGAAGAGCCGACGAACTGGACGAATATCTCATGTCGCTGTAATTTCACTTACATCATCTCCTAAAACTATATCATTATGAAGACAATTAAACTTTTACTCATGTTATTGGTTCTTGGTGCAGCCCCCGTGCTGGCACAGCAGGCAAGTTTCTGTGGTATGGTGAACAATCAAGATGGCGAACCCATAGCCGGTGCCCATGTGCGCGTCTACAGATATAATTACGAGAAGGCTGCTGTAGAGTATGAGTACACGGACGATACCGATGCTGACGGGTGTTTCTCGGTGATGGTGGCCGATGCCAACACAACCTACCAGCTGGCAGTAACCGCCGACGGCTATGCCGACTATGTAGTTGACGTGCCGTTTTTTGTGGGTGGCGGGGCATACAGTATCTTTCCGGCACCGTCGGGCAACGTCGTGCTATACAACCGGCTGGACTTCACGGCAGGCCAGCAGGCCTCTATCATTCTGCCTGAGACCCCCGACCCGTCGTGGGGCCGGTACTACCGTCTGGACCGTCAGGAAGGTAACGACATCATCTTCGAGCGTGAGTATATGCCGCAGGCCAACGTGCCCTATGTCATATTCCCTGAGCGCGACTTTAGCCTTAACTTAGGCGACTATGACCTGAAGAACCTGCCAGAGCCGGGCTACGTACCATTTGCTACGGTTACGGATGAGCGCCAGTGGGGACTGCACGGCTCTTATCAGAATATCAACATTCATCCCGTTGCCGTTGGCAGTCAGCTGTTGCTCGACAGTACGCCCGACTGCGTAGCGGGCAAGGGTGGAAGCCAGCCCCGTATCGGTGCCTTCCGTGCCTTCCTGCAAGCAAGAGGGGATTCCAGCATTGGGTATGCTAATTCCAAACTAATGTTTGCAGGAGAACCTACGGCTATCGATACCATTGAGACCTCCAAAAATAGTGCGCAGCCTACCTACGACCTGCAAGGCCGCCGGTTGACACAGCAGCCACGGAAGGGTGTATATGTCCGCGACGGTCGGAAGGTTGTGGTGAAGTAGAATTTACTTTGCGTCAAAAGATAAAGCGAAAGAGTCGTTAAATAGCATCTTGTTTATGTAATAGATGTTAAAAGCCATGCACCTTGGTGCAAGGTTTTATATGGTGTCGGGTTATATATGAGAAGACAAACTAAAAACAATAGGCATGTATAGACTTGTACTCCTTGCGTTATTCTGCTTTTTCACTTTGGCGGTGGATGCTCAAAGTTTCCATCACCATGAGTTCAGCAGCACACTCGGATTTGGTCCCAATATGGCAGACAAGGAAGTCCGCCACGTGAAAGACTACTACGACATGCAGTACCAAGGGGAATGTTTCGGCCTGCTGGGCGATTCTTTCGTTACTTTCAACTTAGAATATCACTATCGCTTTGACTGGCATTGGGCTGCTGGAGCCATCGTGGGATGGGGACGTTCTGAAGGTAGCTATCACCGTTGCGATGATATACGAACGTCCGTCGAGGATTCTTATGACTGTTTTATTCGGGATCGTGGCGGCATATCGAGCAGGGTCTTCTACCTGGCTCCGTCAGTAAAGTACGACTGGTTTCTGAAGGGTAAGTTCAGGCTCTATTCACGAGTCGCTTTAGGTGCGATGCGACAGCATACGACATTTGAATACAAAATGATGGAAGCATCTTATGACGAGGTTAAATGGAAAGTAGCCTATCAGCTGACCCCCATAGGCTTCGACTTCGGTATAGAACCCATCCGCGTTTACTCAGAACTCGGATATGGCTGTCAAGGCGTATTCATAATAGGTGCCAGAGTAGCATTGTAAATATAGAAAGTTAACAGAAACGAATATGAGAAAACAGGTATTATTTATGAGTGCGTTCCTGCTTCTATGTGTTACAGGATGCAGCAATGATGAGAGTGAGGTAAACGATGTGAACAATGTGCGTGGCGGTGTTATCTATGAAGGATATACCCAACAGGAGATAGATGAGTCAGATCCGTTAGCCGTCTTCTTCGGAAATGAGCTACATGGCCCTCGTTGGGGCGCCTATGGGAATGAGCTCAAGACCTTTTTCGAGCAAGGGGAATGGAACGACGAAACCTGCCTGGCAATCAACAGCAGACAGGAATTCCAAACAGCCTACATGGGAACAAAAGAATTGCCCGATGTGGATTTCGACCAATATACGCTGGTTATTGGCAGAACTTGGGGCAACGACGGTTCTTATACGCTCAACAAAATTGTCCTAAGGGATAATGGCCAAGCTTATGAACTTGAAACCCAGTTGCTCCACCATCATTATTCAAATATGGCTGTTACGTGTGCCATCATAAGCATTTGCTACTGGCGCTTGTACCCGAAGTTGGCGCAAAAGGCAATCATACCCAAACGTACTGTGAAAGATGTATTTGAATAAACAAAAAAGTTGACGTTTCCTTTGCCGTTTGGGAAATAATTGCTATTTTTGCGGCATGAACAACAGCATTTTCTCACAGGTGGAGATACACTCCTGCCCCGAACTGATGGAGTTTATACAACAAGTCGGTTTCCTGCCCCTGCTTGACAGCGGCATACGAGGCTTTTCGGCTGAGGACGTGGTGGACGAGGACTGCCGCTACGTGGTATTCGACGACGGTTGGGACTGGCCGCTCTGGAAGTGGAAAGGCCCTATTGTGCAGGAGGGCAACTGCGTCTACGGCAAGTTCTTCGCAGGCAAGGCTGGCTTTATCAGTCGCGAGTGGTGGCCAGACTTCTGCAACTACCGTCGCAGTCAGGAGAAAAGGTTGGAAACAGGTTCCATCGAAGACACGATCCTGCTGACCTTGCAGGAGCATGGCAGCATGATAACCCGCGAACTGCGTGCCGCCTGTGGCTTCACGGGGCCGAAGATGCGCAGCCGCTTCGACAACTATGTCACCCGCCTGCAGATGGCCTGTCGTATCATCACCGAGGACTTTGTGTATCCCCACGACAAGCATGGCCACGAATACGGCTGGGGCTGGTCGCTGCTCACTACTCCCGAGTTGCTGTTGGGGCGGGATGCCAGCCAATGTAAGCGCACGCCACAGGAATCGTTCGAACGCATGGTCTCTCACTTCAAGGCACTATTGCCCGACGCTACTGATAAGCAAATTGTCAAACTACTAAAATGAAGAGGATGTGCCTATTTTGAACACCCTCTTTTGTTCATAATCTATAAAAGCTCTACTTCAGCATGAACTTCTGGCCGTTCTTGATGACGAGACCCTTATAGCTGTCGTCAACAAGCTGACCAGCGAGGTTGTAAACCTTATTGTCGTAAACCTTCACCTGTTTCACCTCAGAGATACCTGTAGAAGCATTGCCGAGAATCACCAATTTGGTAATAAACAGATTGGTGGAAGTTTTCGAGCGGCTCATCTTGAACCACTTGCTTCCAATAGCATCGGCAGGAACCTCATAGGTGTTAGTGGCAGGCTCTGTGTTACCGACGACACCAAGATCTGTATAGGTCTTGCTATCATCTGACAATTCAGTACCGTTCTCAAACTTGAAGAATGGGGTCGAGAGCTTGGTTACATCGTTCTTGTTGGTAAAGGCCGTCACCTGAATCTCCTCGCCACCGTAGAACATATCGTCAAGCGTAATGATAATACGCGGACTGCAATTCTTCTGGTATTCTTCATCGTCGATATTATCCTTCTTTCCATTGAGGCTGAGCGTATAATAATCTACGCCCTGAGCGGTATTCTTATAATTGATGCGGTTCTCACCTACATCACCACCCTCGAAGGTAGCCTTACCACCGGTCTCAATGGCTGTACCATCAGGAGATTCCCATGAGTAAATCACGCCTGAACTGCCACCATTCGGGTTCTCGTAATCCTCAGGTGTCATCAGCAACAGGTCGTAGGCATAGAACCAGTCGTTCTTCTCAAAGAGAATCCTGGACTTAACAGTCTTGCCTTTTTCGAGAGCCAAGTCGACATTGAGGAGTGTGACAGTCACTTCATTACCATTGATGCCATCCTCAGGCATGTAGATGCAGACGCCGCTTTCATCGTAGGTCATCGAGCCGTTGGCATCGATGTAAGCACCCTCTGTAGGCTGAGCGGATGCAGGGTAGGAAACAACCGTTTTATCATCCTCGGTTGTTATCACACGCAACTTCATCGAATTGTCGTGAAGGAAGGTTGCCAGGTCCTCAATGCCTAAAGTCTCTACCAAGGGAGTCATGTCAAGCTTGAAAGAGGCTTCCGAATTAACTTCCGGGACAGGATATTTGAGGTTCTCCCGCTTGAGCGTACGTTCGTCTTCCGATGTATTGGCACGTTCACAGCAAAACTCGTCGAAGCGGAAATAGATGGTGATAAACTCTGTCTTGTTGGTATTACAGTTGAAAGATACTGTCTGCATGCCGTCGATAGCGTTTTCTCCTTCACCATCAGCGCCTTCATATTCGAAAGTCTGCCACTCCTCCGTCAAGTCCTGATACAAATTAAGGTTATCCAGATAATTGCCAGGCATACTCTGTGCCTGTGCATAAATGCCGACAGGCTTGTCAGCACGTGCAGAGAACTTCAGCTTGAACTTCTCGCCAGCCTTGAACTTGTGGGGAATCGTCACGTGAAACTGGGTAGCCCAATCGTCGATAGCTGATAGCAAAGTACCATCCTCCTTCTTGTAGTAGTCAATGTACGTAGGATTATCATCACTGTCCAAGACGGGATTACCTTCATCATCCAGAATCGGCTCCTGGTAATTAAAGGCAATAGTGGTCAAAGTCAAAGCAGGCTTTCCATCTACAGGATCATCAACGACAACGCCTTTGTCGTCGGTACCTATGGCCCCGAAACGGCCAGTAAAGTTGGTAAACTTTCCACCGACAGGATCTTCAGACAATGTGCCATTTCTCAGGAAATTAAACCACTTGTCCTGTGCGGATGCTGTACCTGCCATCAGGAACGCGAACAGTAAAGTAAAGATCTTTTTCATAACTAATTGTTTTGTTTGTGATAATAATGGATTTGCTGGTTTATGGAGTCCTTAGCAATTCTGATGTTACTTGCAGAAATTTTTACGATGGATATTGATGATTAGGTTTTCTTCCGTATCAAGTCTGTCTATAAGTTCGTCAATAGAATGTTCCAATTTGAACTTCAATTCCTCGGGATACAAAGGGTATAATTGGTAGAAAGCCACCTTTTTCCCGAAAAAGCCCAACTTGAGCGGCTTCACCATCTGCCCATTCTTTCCAGCGGAAAACAAAAGAGCACATGAATTGAATCCCGTATTTTCCGCAACAGGCCTTCCATCTTGAGTCAATTGAATTGTATGACTATAGCATAGCCAGCTTTCTGTATTTACGGTGAGCCGGGCAATTGTCTTCAGCATTCTGATAGGCCAGAAGTCTTCTTCATTATCTGATTCCAAATTCCAATCCTTGGGCAAGAAGATGACGTATTCTGCTCTGTCACACACGTCCGATTTTAGATTTTTCGGGATTTTCATTTTATAAGCCCCTGCTCCCATTGTAACAAGTGTGAAATAAGGCTGTTCTTCTGTAGGTGGAACAACAACTATGTCACAATGAATATCTGGAGATACGATTTCGTGCAACACATCTCCGTACTCACCATACTGCTGCACAATATACTCAGACACCTTTTCCATTTCCTTATCTGTGTAGAAATGTTGTGCAACATTCTCGTTTCTTTCTTCTTCCATATATTTAGTTGTTTGAGCGTAATGGTTTCTGTTTGCAAAGATAATGAGAAACATTCAAACGGCCAAATTTTCCGGCTAAAAATACGTGCCTTCCCCCTGGTACAGATACACATATTACACATTATTTCGTAAAAGTGTTATGCGTACGTGAGTGCGCGCAGGTACGCGAATAGTCTTCAGAAAATAGTGTAACATGTGTATATGTGTAATTTTCGTCAATTGTGTCAACGATACCGCTAAAGATAGACTCCGACTTTCAGTAGGGGAAACCTGGGGTTTCAGTAGGGGAAAGTCCGGGTTTCAGTAGGGGAAACTTCCGTCACCTGCCGACCATAGTTTGAGCGTGTCGCATCAGTGCCTTGATTGCAGCGGTAAAGTTACAACATCTTCACCCCCTGAATCATACGTTTCCATACATTTCAGTACGATAAAAATAAAGGAACCTTAAATCCTCACAAATCTAAACACAAATCTTCTGTGTGCAGCCATTTGTGTCTGATCACTTTTCACTTCAAAAACTGGGGGGTCTTGAAGTCTCCCCCTCATATCTAAGTCCCCCTTTAGGGGGACAGATATAAGAGGGGGGACGAGACTTTAGACGGGGGCTGGCTATGCCAAAAGCGACAGGCAAACCAGCATTAGAAACCAGAATCTAACGTCCTTCTTCAGCTTTGCAAGGTCAAACTGAGCTTTCTCCTTGATGTCAACAAAATAGCGGCTCATAGGCTACTGATGTATCGGTCAAGTTCCTCTATGCTGTCAAACCTCTTCGACGGCCCTTTCTTGGCTTCGTCAATCATTTTGAAGAACTCCTCCTTGCTCATGAGTGTAGGGTCGGCTTCGCGCTCTTTTACAAGTTTCTTGGCATATCGTGTAAGTCGCTTCATTAGCAGTTCGCCAGCTTGCAAGAGTTACCCCTTGATTTTTAGCCCAACTTTGACCCCATGTGTCAAAGTTGGGCTAAGATTCTTATTCCAAAGGCAAGACTGTACCTTTATACAAGGTCTTGATGTATTCTACCTCAGATTCGGGAACATAAATGGTGGGGGTACTGTTCATTGCTCCAAACATCTCTTTGTTCTCGAATTTACGCTCCAGCTTGCCGTGTATGTAAATGGACTCCAAACTCTTGCACTCTTCGAAGGCATACTTGTCAATGACTGTTACGGATTCCGGTATGTGGATAGACGTAAGGTGCTGACTATAGGCAAAAGCTTCAATACCAATCTTTTCCACACCCTCAGGTACTGTGTAGGAAGAACGTTTATTGCCTACAGGATAGCCGTAGAGTACTTTTTTGTCTTTCGAGAACAGCACACCATCGATGGAATTCAGCAAAGGACTGCCATCCTCCACCTCAATGTTTTCCAAGCTGCTGCAATGGAATGAAAATAAGTTTGTCAGCTTGAACGTGCTCTGGTTTATCTTACGGATACTTTTCGGAAGCACAATCTTTGTCATTTCATCAAGACCATAGAACGTATTGTATTCTAACATGGTAATGTTATAATCCTGGCCTTCGTAGCTGATGGTTGATGGAACTTGTACTTCTCCTTTCTTGTCTTCCATTCTTATCAGTAGAGCCTGGGTGCCAGGCTTCAGCAACCGATAGCTTGAGCCGTCAATTTTAACTGTCTCACTGATGCACTCCAACGTTAGCTGATTGACTTCCTTGAACGACACCATCCCCTCATACCACCAACATTGTAAGTAGAAGTTGTCAGTCTTTACATTTCGGATAGTGAAATAGATAGAATATGGGCATACGCAATCCATATCAGCTCGAATGACAGGCATCACGTCGATATACAAAGAGTCAGGATATCCCTTGCCCTTCAGATACTCTGAATGGATGTCGAAGTAATTGACTCCGCAATTCTCTGAGTAGTTTCGAAGCTCGCATGATATGACGTCACCCTCTTTCGTCAACACAATGGTCGGGTATTGAGGAGTCATGGAGAGTGTTTGTTCTTGGCATCCAGAATCATTGATTTCCAGTACTTCGGGGTTTCTTTCCTCCACTACCACCACTGGGTTATCTGTCTTGGTACACGAAACGTTTAGCGAAATAGCAACCGTTACGAAAGTTGCCATCGTAATTCTCGTCATAATCTTCTTATTCATAATAATGATGTTTTTAGTTACTACTTTACCAATAGCTTCCGCCCATCCCGGATATACACACCCTTCCGAGGCAGCTCCAGCAATCGGCGACCTTGGAGGTCGTGAAGAGTATTCGAAGATGTTTCTATTGTATTATCTTTTCCTTTATTGATGCCTGCCAAGATTAAAATATCCTTATAGTCCTTTTGCCATAATACCCAGTCATAGTCACCTGGTCTATTGTTGTACATATACCAGTCAAGACAAGACAATTGATGGTTTCGCTAACCTTTCTGAATATCGACAATCTCCATCCCATTTTTTAATAAACCAAGGATAATCGAAGGGATAGACCCAAAAGCTGTTATCTTTAATGTTTTGGGGTTCCTGCGCTGTTGCTGATATTACGCTAAACAGTAACAGCATCATTATATATTTTATCTTCTTCATATCAAAATAGTTAATGAGGTTTATTGGTCATCTCGTCTTTATCAAGCGTTTGGTGCCGACATTCTGGCCATTGACGAACAGTGTACAGAGGAAAATGCCTTCGCCCAGAACACCGCTGTTGATTGTGGCATTTGTCTCGGATGGAGATACTGGCTTTTTAGTCATAGTGCGGCCACCCATGTCGGAAATTAAAATGTATGCATTTGAAGCATCGTCATTAAGAATGTAGCGAACTTGGGCAGACTCGTTGACCGATGTGGGAGAGACCGAGAGAAGGGTGTTTCCGATGGCGGCACGAGCAGAATTGTAGGCTGTAGGTGTTATTTCGCGCGACATCATGATGTCGAATAATGTTTCTGTACGGCTGTCGAGCTGATTCTTTAGTTCCTGAATGCAACTTGTCATAAGAGAGAAAAAGCAATAGATGTTAATTCCACCAAGGATGATCCCTCCTTTATCATCTGTAACCTGAGGAATTGCAGTTTTGAGTTCGTCAGCCAACATTCCTACATACCGTTGCTCGCTATCCCCATCTTTCCTGTTGTATTCAACAATGTTCAATCCCATGAGACTATTCAACAGGGCCTCTTGTGTGGTGTTGTTTCCATAAAGTGTGATGTTTCCCCAATGTTCTGTCTCTGTTGGAATTTCAGGCTTTTCTGTTTCAGATGGAGTATTTGCCCCGTTCTGACCTTCAAGCGTTATGTACCCAAAATAATAGTAGGTGTCGGTGCAGATACGTATTTCAAAGTCGCCGACAAGTGTAGTGGGCAGTTCCACAATTGACTGTTGACGCTGAAGGGCATATAAGAAAACTTCCTGATTTCCTTTGTAGACCACAAGTGTCAGGCTGTCCTCAAACTCCGGCAGTATCAGTTTGTAGCCATCTTGTGTTATGAACAACGGTGCGGCAGGCACATGTTTTACCACTTTCACGTCGGGTTGGGTGTCGACAATGTAGAGAGGTATATAGTTAATCTTTGCATTAACAGTTGTCATGCTACCCATGAGGATGGTCACGAGAAGTAAAAGTAATTTCTTATTCATAGCAGTTCATGTTTTAGTCATTTACACCGCAAAGATAAGAAATTATCTGGAATCTTCCAAAAAAAGTGTTGTCAAGATGGTCGACAAAGTAGTGTCGTCCACCTTGACAAGTTCCATAATTGCCGATTCCATCGGCAGAAAGCGGCCTATTTGATGGCCATTATCCAATGTTCGAATTCTTTCGCGTTGCCGTCATTACCCGTCAGCTTCTTGTAGATCCTGCTTTTCAGCCTGGACGTGTAACCTTCAGATACTCCTGTCAGGCGGTCGATGCTGACAGAGGGGAACGAGAGGCGCGTCAGCAGACACACCACATACTCTTGCTCGCTGAGTGGCTGCTGTGGCGGGGTGACCCTTTCGGAGAATGAGGGGATATTGTCGCCAATGAGCATTTTCAGGGACTTGATGTCAGCGGAGTCTGCCACCTTTGGCGGATTACTATTTGCCAATTCCTGCAAACGTTTGGTGATAGGCGAATTGTTGAGCCTCTCGTCGAGCGACAGATTCTTGATGGTAGACTGGTAGTTGGCAGTCGCAACGGCATGCTGTTTGTCGCGCCTCCGTGCTATATACACCATCAGAGCAATGACCAGCAACAACGAGATGACGGCGATGGCCATGTAGAGTCTTGTCTTCCTCAGTTCACTGGTCTTCTGTTCCAGCATCAGCTGTTCATAGGTATAGTCGAACATGGCCTGAAGTGACTGGACATTTTGCGACTCTGAAACCATATACACCGAGTCGCTCATGCTGTAGCCTTCTGAAGCATACTTGGCCACGGAGTCGGCTTTGCCTAACTGCTGGTAGAGCAGTTGCAGCCCCTTGCGGCCAGCTATCTGGTTGTTGATGTCGCGGCCGTCGCGCAGCTCCTTTCGGAAGAAGAACTCGGCAGAGTCTGTCTTGCCGGCTTGCAGATAGTACAGACCACGCTTGTAGTAGAATATCTCGCGGCCAGGACTCACGTTGCCCAGACTGTCGGTATTAGCCGATGCCAGGAAGGCCTCGATGGCAGCCTTGGCTTCATTGGTGCGGTGCTGATCCAGAAGCACCAGTGTGGTGGCGTTTTTGGCAGCGGCAGCACGGTCAGGCTGCCCCATCAGGGTGAAGAGCCTTGCCGCCTCGGTGGCTATGGCAAACGCCGTGTCGGCCTCCCCAAGGCGCTCGTACTCGTTCGACCGGTCGAAATAGCACTCAATGGCCATCAGCGTGTCCCTGTCCTTGTAAGCCATTCGCTGAGCCTGCGACAACTCTTTAATCGCCGTCAGAGGCTGGTAGTGCTGATGAAATATTTCTGCCATCTGGGCATGCACACGGGTCAAAGTGTGGTAGTCGCAATCGTCGCGTGTGGTGTCAGCGCAGGCAGCTGCGGCACGAAAGGCTTTCAGAGCGTTAGGCAGTTTACCGCAGTCGTAATACGTGCGCCCCAACAGGTAGTTGGCGAGCATACGTTCGTTACAGTTGCCGTGACTGTCGAAGTGGTTGGCCAAGCTGAGGGCCAGCGAATCGTCAGTCAGCAAGCTGTCGGCACTATTCTTTGCCGACAGCTGTTGAAGCAGCTCGCGCTGGTGCTCATGATTGGGGCCACAGGCGGCAAGAGCCATCACCACAAGGCCGAGAAGGATGGTTAATCGGTGCATATATTATCGGATATGGATATTTTTATTCATTTATTGCAGGCAGAATCAAAAACCTGTCCCGGTGATTTCCGGTGCAAAGATAATGAGAAACATTCAAATGGCCAAATTTTCTGTCAAAAATATGTTGCCGTCAAAGACCCCACAGCCGACGAAGGAACCTAACCTCCTAACCCAACGCTCTGAATCCCCTTTCTACAAAGGCATTCTCAGAGGTTAGGAGTTGCAGGAACTCCTAACCCACCCCTAATCTGACTACTCACCTATTCAGAATTCTTCGACACCGCATTTGTTAACATGCGGGTTAGGAGTAGGTTAGGAGTTTGGGGAACTCCTAACCGGCCTGAAACCACGATGTACAAAGCATTTCCAGACTGGTAGGTTAGGAGGTTAGGTGTTTTTTCGAAAAACTACGATAATCTGACAAGGACGCATACTTATGCATGTTTTGCATAAACAATCGCGTCAGAATCAACTCATAGCTTTACCCTACCTAAACCAGCAGTTTACCCTACCTAAACTACCGGCTTAAGTAGGGTAAACTGCCATGTTACTACGACCAATCTGTCAGTGCATAAAAATGCACGTGTTTGTGGAAGATGTAGGTATTATTGCTTTGTGATGATGCAATATGACTTGGTCTTGCAAAGCGGGAAGAACTGGATGAAGTAGGTTCCAGCCTCGTCGATCTTGAGGTTGCCGCCGTCCTGTTCCAGATTATCGGCCGCACCACCCCAGTTGATGGCCCAGTCGTCGTTGGCACGGAACTTGAACTCGTCAGCAGCCAGCTCGATGGTAGCTTCCCAAGCGCGGGTCTGCGGGTTGTAGGTCATGTCGGTGTCTTCACTCCAACCGCCAGCCTGTGCCGGACCAATGATGCCGATACCGCTGATGGGTGTGAGGCTGTAGGTCATGTCGGCCAGATTGACATCGGCACGGTAGAAGCCAGGTGTAACCAGCACGTTACCGGAACCGCCGTCATTGATAAGCGTACCAGAAAGGCCGTCATCGTTGATGGTGCCTGTACCATAGTTGCCGTTGTCCCAGTTGTTGAAAGCACCTGTGAACTTGAAGGCACCCATGCCACCCGACCAGTCGGCATCCTGAGCGTAGAAGAAGCCGGTGTAGATGCCGTCCTGGTTAGCGCAGTAGAGCGGCTGCTCGATGGCACCCCAGTCGTTGTTGACACCTGCCTCCCAGATGTACTCAGCGAAATTCAGCGGTGTAATCTCGTAGGTCATCTCAGCCATATTGATGCTCATGCGATACATCTTGGCCGAACCATCCACATGGAAGGAGTGGTCGCCGTCGAGGTTGTAGCGGCGGTCGAATGAGCCACTGAGGTCCTCGCTGGCACCTGTCGTACCAAAGAGCTTGTTCCATACGTTCTCGCCTACTGCGTCGATGGCCTCGTCGTCGCCGAATGCGAACCACATGTCACCACCCGTGCTCTCAAAGACGTATGTGAAGACGGGATCGTCGAACACATCCTTGTCGCTGTGCGAGAACTTCTGGTTCTTCGAGCTGTCCCAGTTGCCAGGACCACCGATGAGGTAGTAAGCGTCAGCGATATTGACAACCTCCACCTTGAAGGTGTACTCCATCATGTCGATGGTAATCTTGATCTTTCTGGCGTTAGATACGCAGAAGGAGTTGTCGCCACCCATGTTGTAGCGATAGTCCAGTGAACCTTCGGCAGCCTTATTGTCACCGCCAACGATACCGAGCAACTTGTTCCATACACCTTCACCGATAGCCTCTACGCCCTCATCGTCGCCGATGGCAAACCAAGTGTCGCCGTCGGGATTACCGTCGATGACAATGGTGAAGACGGGATCATCATAGACATCGGCATCGCTGTGCGAGAACTTCTGCTCCTTGGAATCGTTCCAGTCTTTCGTACCACCTACTACATAGTAGTTCTGAGCGATATAGGGAGCCTCCGGGATAAGTGTCACAGGAATAATGCCAGCGTCGATGTAGACGGCCTGACCGTCCTTGACGGCATTCACCTTGACATGTCCGTCGAAAGTACGTTCCGTGGGGCGCTTGCCGTAGGTTTCCACAACAAGTTCCTGTAAGGTCTCAACTGATGCCATACCCGTCAAACTGGTCTTCAGAATGATGGTATTGGGATCGTCAAAGCCTTGAGGGGTCAGCTCAATGCGGGCATTGTCCAGGGTATAACCGTTGGGCAGTGAGGCACTGTTGAGCGTGAACAGCGATACTTCTTCAGCATCGGTAGCCAGGTTCTGTGTTGCCACAGCTGAGGCAGCAAAACCAGGAATGGTAATAGCATCCTCCGGACCGTTCGACTGGGGAGAGGCCCAGTCCTTGAAGTCCTCATTACAGGCGGTGAATGCTGCTGCCATGAGCAGCATTCCACCGAATAATATATGTTTCTTCATACGATTCATAGTTTTTAAAGTTGATTATTCATCTTCAACAACACCAGTGCTGCGGTCGAAGTTAATCTTGACGACCTTGCCAGGACCTACAGAGACAGAGTACTCATCGCCCACATCGTCCTTCCAGTTAGAGTCACTATTGTGCGTAGCGTCACGCCAGACGAGCTCGCCATTGCCACCAAGGATAGTAAACTCAGTCTGCCACCAATCGACACCAGGAACAGCAATGTATGCACGCAGCTCACCAGAGCCAGTGAAATCATTGAATGTCCAGTAGCCATCCTTGTCGGCGGGAGGCGTCATCTCTACACCACTCCAGCTACCACCGTCAACGGCAGCACCGATAGCGTAGGCCTTACCCTCGGCGACGGTGAGCGTGTACTTCACCTTCTTGCCCTCGATGGCGGTCACAAACTTCAGTACATACCAGCCTGGCTTGCTGAATACGATGTTGCCATCGCCGTCAGCGCTGATTTCCATTCCGTCTACCTGATTGTCGAATTCGTCAATCTTGTCGTAGCCGAACCAGTCCTGAGGCTTGTTGCCCCACTTGAAGCCGTCGGCATTGTTGTAGATCATCGTATAGAACTGACCTTCCTTGGTCCAGATGAGTGGAACAGGCTTCCACGTGCTCCATGCATCGGCAATCGAGTTACCGCAGACATAGATAGAGGTAGGCAGCGACAGCTCCACTGGCGGCTCGTATGCCAGCACCTTGATCTGTATGGTGTTGGAGAACACCTCGCCCAGATTGTTGGTGTTGTTCGACAGATAAGCACGCAGACGAACGAAGATAGGCAGTGCGCCCTCAGGATTCTCGTCATTGTTGGCAGCGCGATAAGCAGTCAGCACAGCAGTATTGATTTCGTCACCACTGGCCTTAATATGAGTAGACGAAGAGGTGGTGCCCAGTTCAGTCCATGTGCCCTCAGTCCCAGTAAGTGACACCTGTACGGCATAGATAACGGCAGCGGGCCACCCGCCATAGTCTGGCTGATTCGTTGTCAGGTTGACCGTTCCGTTGGGCAGGTCATAGACATTGTTGGCTGCCAGGCCCGGAGTGTTGAGCACGAAGCTCGACGGAATGCTCAGCGTGGGGTTGCTGTCGTTGTCGTCCTTACAGGAAGTAAGGAAGGGTACGGCAGCCGCAACCAGGAAGAGCAGGCTTTTATATATCTTTTTCATACTGTTATTCAATTATCAATTATCAATTATCAATTATCAGTATCCCTCATTCTGCTTGAGGTTCTCATTGTTGGTAAGGTCGTTGTCGGGCAACGGATAGATATTGCGGTAAGCAGGGAACTGTGTACCAGCGGGAAGTCCACCCATGAACTCCCACTTATAGGACGACTGTCCACCGTACATGCCGAAACGAACGAGGTCCATGCGGCGACGGCCCTCAAACCAGAACTCCTTCGACCACTCCTTGATGACATCCTTGAGCTCGTAGCTGCTCTCCTGCATAGCGTTGGCACGATTGCGGAGCAGGTTGATGTACTCAGTAGCCTTGGCGTTGGGTCCGCTCTGACGGATAGAAGCCTCAGCGTAAGTCAGGTAAGCCTCGGCAACGCGCATGAAGGGCAGGTCGGTATCGACCTTGACAATGGCAGCCGTAGCCTTGCCATCGGAACGAACATTGCGGAACTTCACGCAGCTGTAGCCCTGCTCCTTCTCGCTCTCGTCGAGAATATAGCGAGTGTAACCCTTGCTGTAGAACAGGGCACGGTCATCGCCGGCAGCTTTTGTCATCACACCCACGTTGTCGGTCTCAGGAGCCTCGCCACCCTCGCCGAAGAAGGTGTCAATCAGCTTACCGCGAACACGCGTACACTTACCCCAGCTGTTGTCAGTGCCTGAAGGAACGGTTTCGCTCATCTCCGAGCTGTAGCAGGAGAGGACGAGGAAGTTCATACCGCCGTGGCTCTGGGTCTTCAGACCGTCGAACATCACGGGGAGGATGGACTCGTATTGAGCACCATTGGTGTCGTTGTCGGCCAGGAAGAGCATCTGGTATGCAGAGTAGGTCTCACCTGTCACAGGATTGGTAGCACCCTTGGTGTTCAGCTTGTAATAGCCATTGTTGATGACCTTCTCGGCATAGTCCATAGCGTTCTGCCACTGAGCAGAACCAGTGTACACCTCTGCATTCAGATACAAGCGTGCCAGCAGCATCTCGGCTGCCACCTTGTCCACACGTCCGTAGGTGTTCTTACCTGCATCGGCCAACTCGGCCTCACAAGTCTTCAGCTCACTCTCCACGTAGGTGAAGAACTGGCTGCGGGTGTAGTAGACGGCCTTCTCTGAGCTGACGTGCTCGATGAATGCGGCATTGCCGTACATATCCATCATGTAATAGTAGTTGAGGGCACGGATGAAACGAACCTCAGCACGGCGGTGCTTGGTCTCTTCTGTCCCGTCATCAGCTACCTCGTCCAGATAGAAGTTACAGAGTGTGATGGTAAAGTAGCAGCGATAGTAGAGACCCATGGAGAAGTCGTTGGTAGCTCCATAGGTGTTGTGTAATACGTCGGGTACACCAGCATCGGTAGCCCAAATCCAGTGAGCTTCATCGGTGGTGAACTCATTCATATACCAGAACATACGATAGAAGTCTGACTGACCTTCGTCGAAGGAAGTCAGGTCCTTGTTACCATGAGGGCCTTCCTGACCAGTCAGTGCAAAACTGGCATAAATCTTATTGAACAGAGCGTCATAGTCTGCCTCCATCGTCTGCTGCGGGTTAATCGGATCTACGTCGAGATCTTTCACGCAGGATGTGGTGAATGTCCCAGCTGCCACCAGCAAGAGTGCAGCAGAGAGCAATGACTTTATATTATTCAGATTCATAATTATATCCTATTTATATGGTTAGAAATTCAGGCTCACACCAAAGATACCAGTGAAGGGACGCGGATAGAGCGTACTGTCATAACCGCCGTCGACTTCCGGGTCGAGTCCTTCGTAGTTGGTAATGGTGAACACATTCTGTGCCGTCAGATATACACGGCCACCGATGTTCTTGCCAAACAGCTTGTCGAAAGAGTAGCCGAGCGTGATGTTGTCCATCTTCAGGAACGACGCATTCTGAATGAAGTAGTCGCTGAGACCGTCTGTACCGTCAGCGTACTGCCAGTCTTTTTTGACCTCCATCTTCATCACGTTCTTCCAGGCATCACCCTGCGAGAGATTAGAAAGACTGATGTTGGAATTACCGCACTCCAAAGCATTGTAGTTGTAATTGTTCAGGCTGGCACGCATCGAGAAACCGAGGTCCCAGTTCTTGTAAATCAGCTTCGAGGTGAAGCCCATCGTTACATCAGGAACAGCCTGCTTGTAGAAGTAGCGGTCATCATTGTTGATGACGCCGTCGGCGTTACGGTCTACGTACTGGCCCTGAATAGGCAGTCCCTGTGCATCGTACACCTGCTGGAACACATAGTAGGCAGAGGCGCTCTGTCCAACCTTCCAAGCCTTGACACCATCGGCTGAACCCGTACCCACGGCACGTCCTCCGTATGTAACCTTATAATCATCACCGCTGCTT
>JAEEGF010325161.1_pt1 | contig 19395 bp, 16 predicted proteins | sample 9134171 | NCBI WGS metagenome assembly JAEEGF01 (sample SAMN16246542, study PRJNA631951) | gut metagenome | biome: gut microbiome; feature: rumen; material: AP-attached | host: Bos | place: Iran: Karaj | collected 2018-10
AACAGCAGCGTTCGTGTTGGAGTCGTCACCACCGATGATCACGATAGCGTCGAGCTTCTGGGCCTTGGCAACAGCCATGCACTTCTTAAACTGTTCTTCTGTTTCGAGCTTGGTACGGCCGGACTGGATGATGTCGAATCCACCAGTGTTGCGGTAGGAGTCCATGATCTTTTCGTTGATCACGATGAACTTGCCGTTCTCGAGGCCGGACGGACCGCCGAGGAAGCCGAGGAGCTTGGAATTCTTGCTGATGCTCTTGATACCGTCGAAGATACCTGCAATCACGTTGTGTCCACCAGGAGCCTGGCCACCGGAGAGCACCACGCCCACGTTGAGGGCCTTACCGGCAGCAGCCTTGGTAGCCTTCTTCATGGAAATGTAGGGAGCACCGTAGGTGTTCGGGAACAGAGCCTTGATCTTGGCCTGGTCGCGGACGGATTCGGTAGCCTTACCCTTGTTGAGAGAGACCTTGAGAGCGCCGTCGCGGAGAGCGGCGGGGAGTTTCGGCTGGTAGGCCTTGCGGGCCTTGCCGAGGACGGACAGATTGTCAGCCATTGTTTCTTCCTTTTGATTTTTCCCGCTGTCGAAAAGACGAGTCGGGCTTGGTTTAAAAAATTCGATCATAATATAGCAATTTCTTTTTTATATTTAACGGCGTATTTAAAATTAGGTTAGGAAACAATGAATAAAAAAGTTCTTTCGCTTGGACTGGGCTTTTGCCTGGCAACCTTCTTTGTTGCATGCGGCAGTGACAGCGGCACCAACGGCAACGAAAATTCCGGTGACAACGGCTACAGTTACGAAAAATCTTCAGAGGGATTCCTCAAGATGGGTTCCATGGTGGATCCTCGTAACGATAAGACCTACAAGACGATACGCGTGGGAGACCAGCTGTGGATGGCCGAAGACTTGGAATTCGTAAACCCCGCGTGGAAAAACTACGCCCAATACGGGACTAGTACTAGTTATTCAAACATAGACGTGGTTGCATATCCTGCGCTTGCTGGGCTCGTCAATTCCGTGCAAACGGAAGAGGTTGATCCGTCGCGCGGTTACACCTACGACCAGGCGATGAACTACAATACGTTCATGGATAGCACTTATAACGACGGTATGTGCCCGCCGGGTTGGCATCTGCCCACCATGGAAGAATACGATGTATTCTGGGGCTTTGTGTCGACGATGTGCGATTCGGTCAGTTACTGTTCCCTGGGCGAAAAAATGTGGAGCCAGGAGGCGAAATACTACTGGACAAGTACGCCTGCCAACGGAATCCGCATCAATACGGATCATGGTTACAAGTATGAATCCAACTCCAAATCGGCTGTCTGTTACAAGATCGATTTCAGCGCCAGCAAGCCGGTTGAGGCTGACTTTGCCGGAAAATCGAACCTGAGGTTTGTTCGTTGCGTTCAGGGTGCCCATGCTGATTCCGTGAAGGCCTATGAATCTTATTTGGAAAAGTATGAAGCTCATTTGGAAGAGGTCAAGGCTCAGGAAGAAGCTGAACGCCGTGCCGATTCTGTCAAGAAATATATTGAAAAGGGTGCCAAGGTGTACTTCAACGAAGCTCTTGACTATGGCTACTTTACCGATGAACGCGACGGCAACGTCTACGGATTCCTGAAAATCGGTACCTACACCTGGATGACCGAAAACTTGAGATACTACTTCAATACCTATTCCTATTGCGATTCCTACCTTTCTTGTAACACGTTCCTCAACAAGCAACAGGACACGGTCTATTATTATAAGGTGGGGCTGACGTATAGCAGCGCACAAAAGAACAGCGCATGCCCTGATGGTTGGCACCTGCCCTCCAACGATGAATGGAATGACCTGCTTGCCACTGCGGCGTCGACGGGCGATTTGTTGGCTCAGGACGGAGTTTGGAACCCCACGATAATGAGCCCCACCAATGCGACCGGTTTCACGGTGGTGGCGACCGACAAGGATTACGACGGATACCAGAAAGCGGGTTCCGGCAGTACGGCTCAGTTCTGGTCGAGCAACGAGTTGACGGTTGATAGTGTCAGGATAGATACGATCTATGTAGAGGATTCTACCGAGGTGCCTGTAGATTCTCTGCTAGCCGTTTCGGATTCGGTTGTAATCAATACAGATTCCCTCGAAATGGCAGATTCGCTGGTTGTAGAAGTTCCCGAAAGGACGTTCACGCTGGACACGGTTTACAGCACGAGCCATTATGAATTTATCGTGAAGCGTACCTTCTCCCCAACCCTTTTCTATGGATTCCAAGTCGTTTCTGCAGACTCCGGTTACTATGGCAATTCGTCCAATATCCGCTGCGTCAAGGACTATTAAGCCAAATTGTTTAATTAATCGGTAAAATTGAGAGTAAAAAAGGTGGAAACGCGTCTGTTTCCGCCTTTTCCTTTATTTGACTGTATGTAATTTGTAATAAGCCGTAGTAATTTGTATCACTTATTCCAACGTGGAATGTTGTAAAAAGCTGTTTTTTTTCCTTATTGTAAAAAAAATATAAAATTTATAGGGGGATTTATTACATTTACAACCCACAAAATGAAAACATGAAAATTATAAAACGGTTGTTCATTAATTTCAGGGCGAGAAAACGCGTGCTAGCCATTACCGATGGTTTTATCGTCGCCATGGCCGCTCTTATCGCGAACTTCCCGTTGCCCCTGTTTGCCGATCGAATCGCGAGACCGGATCTTTTGGTTACGATTGTGCTTAGCGTGGGTTGCTGCTTTGGTGGCCTTCTGTATTGCGGGGTTTATAATAAGCTTTGGCGTTACTTTAAAGGGGTGGATTATTGGTGCTGCATCAAGGGGGTTGTCTTTGGTATCTTGGTAAGCGACATCTTTATGTTCTTGGCCAGTGGCCATGCCCCGTGGGAATTCTCCATTTTGCACGGTTTGGTGGCCATGGCGGGTATCTGCCTGTTCCGTTACCTGTTCAAGAACATGCTCGATACGCTGATTACAAAGACTAGGCAGAAAGGGGGACCCGGAAAGCGTGTCATGATTATTGGAGCTGGAAGTGCCTGCAGAATCTTGCTCCGCGAAATTAGGCAAAACCGCCTGGATTACAGTTCAAAAAATTCCGATAATCCAACACTTTTGCCGGTATGCTTGATTGATGATGACCGTCGTAAACTCGGAAAGGTTTATGGCGGCATTCCCGTTGTCGGTTCTTCCTTGGATATTCCCAACATTGCTGCTCAAGAAAAAATCGACCTGATTATCTTTGCCATTCCTAGCTGCCCGCCCAAAGATCGCCATACTATCTTGAATATTTGTAACAAGACGGGGCTCCCGGTCAAGGTGCTGCCTTTTATCGGTTCGCTTCTGGACGCATCTAGCGTGGGCGATGGCTCTACCAACTTTATTGGCCAGATTCGCGATATTAACGTGGAAGACTTGCTGGGCCGCGAACCGGTCAAGTTCGACAATAGCGATGTCCGCAACTTTATCGAAGGCAAAGTCTGCATGGTTACGGGTGGCGGCGGAAGTATCGGTAGCGAACTGGTTCGCCAGATTGCCAGGTATAACCCCAAGCAGGTGATCATTGTCGATATCTACGAGAACAACGCCTACGAAATCCAGCAGGAAATGGTCATGGAGCATGGCACTTCCCTGAATTTGGTGACCCTGATTGCAAGCGTCCGTGATTACCAGCGCATGAACTGCATTTTCAAGACTTACAAGCCCGATGTGGTGTTCCATGCGGCAGCCCACAAGCATGTTCCCCTGATGGAACATAGCCCCATGGAAGCGATTAAGAATAACGTAATGGGAACCTTTAATGTGGCGTTCCTTTCGATGTTCCATAGGGTGCACAAATTCGTGATGATCAGTACCGACAAGGCTGTTCACCCGACCAATGTGATGGGCGCCTCTAAGCGTTGCTGCGAAATGATTGTGCAGTACCTTGCCCAGCAGAAAAAGAGTGAAACTGAATTTGTATGTACCCGCTTTGGTAATGTGCTGGGCAGTAACGGTAGCGTGATTCCTTTGTTCAAAAGACAGATTGAACAGGGGCGTGCCGTAACGGTGACGCACCCCGACATTATCCGTTACTTTATGACGATTCCTGAAGCGGTGAGTCTGGTGATGGAAGCTGCCAGTATTGCCCACGGTGGCGAAATATTTGTGCTGGATATGGGCGAACCGGTGAAAATTGTGACCTTGGCCGAAAACCTGATTCGTATGTACGGCAAGGTTCCGTATAAAGAAATCCCCATCAAGTTTACGGGGCTCCGGCCTGGCGAAAAAATCAAGGAAGAACTCCTGATGGACGAGGAAGGTTTGCAAAAAACACAAAACAAGCTTATTTTTATCGGTCGGCAAATTGAAATCGATGGCAACAAGTTTATTGGCCAGCTAGCACACCTGCGCGATGCTGCACGGCAGAACGACGTGGACTTGGCTGTCAAGACCTTGCGTGAAATTGTACCCACCTTTACCACGCCTGAAGAGTTCAATTCAAAAATATTACCTAGGAACTAGAGGGGCGTTTTTCTAAATTTGGCTAAACACTTTTAGGGTCTTTTTTATGAAAAAAATTGTCTTAGCTTATGTCTTGTTATTCGCCGCTGTAGCGTTTGCTCAGTCGGGCCTTATGGGCGGAAGCGACGGTATTCACCAGATTAATGCGAAGACTTTGGGACAGTGGCAAGTGATTGCCGGTACCGGTGGCAACATTACGCTTGACCCCTGGGCCCTTACCCGTGGCGGTGTATATTACGATGACGGCCAAAGAAAAAAATTCAAACACCGCAAGATTTCTGCAACGGGAAATGTCTTTGCGGCGATAGGCCTTACGGACTACGCAGACATCGGTGCGGTTGTCAATATCAACTACGACATGGCTTATGCCCACGACCATTGGGATGCTGCCAGTAAAATTAGACAAGGTGATTTGGACTTGTGGATGAAAGCCCGCGCCCCCTTTGGTGATTCCAGTGTGTTCAATTTGGCGGGCCAGTTCAATTTGTACTTGCCCATAGGCGTACGTTCTATGGGCGCACGCCCTCGCCATGCATGGTATATCCATGGCAGGGGAGAAACCAACCCTTATACGGCGAACGAAGTGGTGGTCGGCATGACCGCGATTATGACCTTGGACTTTAACCGCGTGAATGTTCCTTTGCGCTGGAACGCCAGTGCCGGATTCGTTTATGCCAACGAAGGTGCCAATACCTTGGTCTATGCCACTGGCTTGGACTGGGACGTGTTCTCTTGGGCGACCCCCTTTGTTGAATTTAGCGGTGAATTCCGTGTAGAAGACAACGGCATGCCCATTGATATTATGGAAGACCCGATGCTGTTGACTCCCGGTTTAAGGCTGCACTTGCCGTGGAACCTTGAACTTTCGGGCGGTATAGATTTCTCTGTGCGTATGCTCAGGAACCGTTACGACCGCGACAAGGAAATGTCGAATGTGGGTGCCTATACAATCGGTTACACCGACGAGAAGGGTGTGCAAAGGAAGTATGGTTATACGCCTACGGTTACCTACGCCCTGACGGGTGTGCTGACTTGGAAATTTGGATTCTTCGACAAGGTGGAAAAAACCGATTACACCACGGAAATGACGAAGGTGGACACCCTGTTCAAGACCGATACTCTATTCAGGGTAGACACGGTGGTGGTGACTGACACCATTAGGGACGCCGATGGCGATGGCGTTGTAGATTCGCTGGATGTTTGCCCCGGTACCGAAAAGGGAACCGATGTGGATTCTGTGGGCTGCGCCAAGGACTTCGATAAGGATGGCGTAATCGATTTGCAGGACAAGTGCCCCGATACGCCTGCCGGTGCAGACGTGGGCCGCGATGGTTGTCCGCTTGACTTTGATAAGGATGGCGTCCCGAACTACATGGACCAGTGCCCCAATACCCGCCCGAACATGGGAGTGGATTCTGTGGGCTGCGATAAGGACGAAGATGGCGATGGTGTTGGCGATGGCCGTGACCTGTGCCCGTTGACCCCTGCAAATGCGACTGTAGATACTACCGGCTGTCCGTTGGATTTCGATAGGGACAGTGTTCCGGATTACTTGGACAAGTGCCCCAATTCGGTGCGCGGCGTTAAGGTGAACAAGGACGGTTGCCCCGTAAACAAGAAACAGGACCTGGATAAGCTTAAAACGGGAATCAATTTCAAGAATGGTTCCACGATTTTGACCAAGCCCAGTTACAAGACCTTAGACGATATCGTATATTTGATGGAAAGCTTTGACGATGTGAACCTTGAAATTCAAGGCCACACCGACAATGTGGGCGATGTGGAATACAACGAGAACTTGTCGCAGGGTCGTGCCCAGGCCGTAGTGGACTACCTGATTCGAAAGAACATCAAGGTAGACCGCGTCCGCGCTGTGGGGTATGGGCCGCACAAGCCCATTGCCGACAACAGTACCAAGAAAGGTCGTGCCAAGAACCGCCGTGTAGAACTGGTCCCGTTCTACAAAGACGAATAAAAAGAACGATTGAAAGATGGGGTAAACAATGCGATTCGAGAAAAAAGTCTGGCTTTCGAGCCCCACAATGCACGGTGACGAAATCAAGTTCGTGACCGAGGCTTACGAGACGAATTGGATGAGCACGGTGGGTGCAAACATCAATGAGCTCGAAAGCCTTGTTGCTGCTAAAGTGGGTTGCAAGTATGCGGTGGCCCTTTCGGCCGGAACGGCAGCTCTCCACCTTTGTACAAAGCTTGCCGGCGAAGCCCTGTATGGCATGCCCAAGGTGGGCGAGGGGGCCTTGCGTGGCCACAAGGTGTTCTGCAGCGACATGACCTTTGACGCAACTGTGAACCCCGTTGCCTATGAAAATGGCGAGGCCGTGTTTATCGATACCGAGTACGAAACCTGGAACATGGATCCGGTTGCACTCGAAAAGGCTTTCAAAATTTACCCCGATGTAAGGCTGGTGGTGTTGGTCCATTTGTATGGAACCCCCGCCAAGGTAGACGAGATTCGTGCCATTTGCAAAAAACACGATGCCCTGATAATCGAAGATGCTGCCGAAAGTTTTGGCGCAAGCTACAAGGGCAAGCAGACTGGTGACCTGGGCGACTTTAATGCCATTAGTTTTAACGGCAACAAGATTATTACCGGTTCTAGCGGTGGCATGTTCCTCACCGACAGCAAAGAAGATGCCGAAAAGGTGCGCAAGTGGAGTACCCAGAGTCGCGAAGCTGCCGCCTGGTACCAGCACGAAGAAATTGGCTACAATTACCGCATGAGCAACGTGATTGCGGGCGTGGTCCGCGGTCAGATGCCGTACCTGGAAGAACACATTGCCCAGAAAAAGGCAATTTATATGCGCTATAAGGAAGGCCTGAAGGGACTGCCGGTGGCCATGAACCCTTACGATGCGCAGAACAGCGAGCCGAATTTTTGGCTGAGTTGCTTGATTATAGACAAAGAGGCTATGTGCAAGCAGGTCCGCGGCGAGACCGATTCCCTTTATGTGCATGAAAAGGGCAAAAGTTGCCCCATGGAAATTTTGGACAAGCTATTCGCCATGAATGCCGAAGGTCGCCCTGTGTGGAAACCCATGCACATGCAGCCCATTTACCGTAACCATGGCTTTATTACGGCCCAGGGGAACGGTCGTGCGCGCACGAACGCCTATATTGCAGGCGAATCTGTAGATGTGGGCGCCGATATTTTTGCCCGTGGCCTTTGCTTGCCCAGCGACAACAAGATGACTCCTGAACAACAAGATGCCATTATCGCGGCTATTCGCGATTGTTTTGCTTGATTCGCTAAATTGTTGTAACAAGGCCCCAAATACGTCATTGCGAGCGTAGCGAAGCAATCCGTTTACCCAATTAAACTATACTTTTCTTATGTACTCTCGTTTTTTCAAGCGTCCTATTGATTTTTTTTGTGCGCTGGCTGCCATATGCGTGCTTAGCCCTTTGCTGTTGTTGTTGACTGTTGTCGGTGCCGTTAAAATGAAGGGCAACCCCTTCTTTACGCAACCGCGCCCCGGTAAAGACGAAAAAATCTTCAAGTTGGTCAAGTTCCGCTCTATGACTAACGAGCGCGATGCAACGGGCAAGTTGCTCCCCGACGATGTTCGCCTGAACGCTTACGGCAAGTTCCTGCGCAGCACAAGCCTAGACGAACTCCCGGAACTGTTCAACATTCTTAAGGGCGACATGGCTGTAATTGGCCCGCGCCCGCAGCTGGTGCGCGACATGGTCTTTATGACCCCGGAACAGCGCAAACGCCATACCGTACGGCAGGGCCTGAGTGGACTCGCTCAAATTAACGGTCGTAACGTCGTTACCTGGGAAACCAAGATTGCCTTTGACTTGCAGTATATCCAGAACATTACCTTCTGGGGTGATGTGAAGATTATCCTCACCACGCTGAACAAGGCGTTCATCAAGCGTTCCGACATCACCGAAGAAAATTGCGATACCGCCACCGATCTTGGCGACTACCTGCTTGCTTCTGGTAAAATTACCCAAGAAGAATACGACCGCGGACAAGAAGAAGCGAAAAGGCTTATTGCGGAGGCGGGGTAATGTCTGGCCTAGTCTCCATCATTATGCCGAGTTATAACACCGGCAAATTTATCGCAGAATCTATCGCTTCTGTGGTGGCACAGACTTATACGGACTGGGAACTCATCATTGTCGATGACGCCAGCACCGACAACACCGACGAAATCGTGGCTAAAGCGATACGTCATTGCGAGGAGCCGCAAGGCGACGCGGCAATCCTTGGTCGAATATGTTACCTGAAAAACGACCGCAACCGTGGTGCTGCCTACAGTCGCAACCGAGCCCTCCGCGAAGCGCGTGGCAAATGGGTTGCTTTCCTAGATAGTGATGATTTGTGGGCACCCGATAAGCTTGAAAAGCAAATAGCCTTTATGGAAAAGAATGGCTACGCCTTCAGTTACACGCGCTACGAGGAAATGGACGAGGATGAAAATCCGACAGGAACCGTCGTAAGTGGCCCTGCACACATTACAAAAACCGGAATGTATAATTACTGCTGGCCCGGTTGCCTGACTGTGATGTACAATCGTAAAGTTGTGGGGGATATCCAAATTGCAGATATTCGCAAAAATAACGATTATGCCATGTGGCTGAAAATCGTTCGCAAGGCGGATTGCTATTTGCTAGCCGAAAATTTAGCATCCTACCGCAAACGCACGGGATCTATCAGCAACCACAGCTATATGGCGCTCGTTAAATGGCATTACAAACTGTACCGCGAAGCTGAAGGGATGAGCTCGTTTTTTTCGCTGTTTAATACAGGCCGAAACCTCTTCTTTGGCGTGTGGAAGAAGATTAAGTACGTAAAACACTGAAAAAATTAATGAAAACGTTGTGTTCTTCGATTGCGGATGGTTTCGGGTGAAACTCCGGAGATGATGGATATCTCTTCGTCCGACAGCTTGCCATTATCAAGTAAAGCATCGATCCATTCGTTGTCTCTGCTTGTAATCTTTTCGGCAAGTTCGTCTTCTTCAACTTCGGCGATGGACTTGTAGCCGTAAACTTCGCTGCATTTTTTGAAATCCATTTTGAACTGCTCCTTGGCATCGCCTTTAATCCACTGTCTTAAATATATAAAAGTTTGGGAAAGAAAGTCCTCCGCTTCTTCGCGGGGGAGTGATTTCAAGCCTTCTATGGCTGATTTTAGGTGGCGTTTAAGTTTCTCCCCGTTGAAAACGTACTTCAAGGCGACTAGCGCGAGAGCAATCTTAGGCGAGATTTGAGGAATTTCGTCATCTTCGAAAATGTTACTTACGTCGATGACCTCTAGCAAAAAGGGGAGCCCGATTTTGTGGTAATATTCGGGATAGTTGGGAAACATTACTTCTTTTTCTATGTGCCAAGGGTCTTTCCCGTTGTAAAGAACGATGGCAACTGTCGGAATATTCTTTTGGTTGCGAACCATAATCTGGAACCAGTATTTTACCAATTGGGGGATGATTCCCACATCGGGATAACTCTTATGTTCCTCTATAACACCGACGAGTAGTTCTGCCTGCTTGGGCTCATCACTAGCAATTTTTACGGTAAACGCTAAATCACCAGATCCATGAGAAATAGTATCACTGAATGTTTCGGAAATCTCTTGCAAAGAGTCGAGATTCACCGTTGCAAGGAATTGTGCAAGATTGCTGTTTTTCCTGGAAGCAAGCCGAAGAAGCTCGGCAGTGCGTACAGGATCCTTCAGCACGGATCGGACATAGGAATCGTGGGGAACTTTTTGAACCATAGAAATCTCCGTTATGTTTGGGAGGGGAAATCTATCAAATAAAATCTTAAAAAACGAAACACCCCCTCATTTTGCAAACAACTGATTGCAGCTACAAACAGGTTGCCAACGGATATTTTTTTTCGCATTTCAAATGCAAATAGTTGTTTGCGCCTATTCACAAAGAATGCACATGCTTTATGCGCGCAAAATCCCCTTGAAATAGTGATTTTGACGCATTTTGGGTTGTCTTTTCGAAATGAGAATGTATATTTATATTGCTATCCCTGCTGGGCTTAATAGCCTAGAATCATAGCATAAGAAGGTGTTTTTAGGCATGTGTTTATCGATGGTTGGCTTCTTCAAAAATTGCTATAGAAGGACTACTCCCGCATTGACGGTTGGGGTATTCTTTGGCGAGAGGATGAAGAATGTGGGGAGGGGATGATGTTGCTTGCAAAGTGGTTATATGAGAAAATAAAGAGGAAGCCTGCTCCCTATTATTACAATTATTCTATACTTACAGTCATGGTGAAACCTGTTAGGAAATTTATTGCTCAAGTTTTGGCACCTTATTGCCCCTTTAACTGTATTCGGATTCTTTTGTATAGAATTTGTGGATTTAAAATAGGGAAGCATTGCTTTATTGGAATGCGCTGCTATTTAGATGATATGTGTTATGATTTGCTAAAAATTGGCAATAATTGTATCATTTCTTATGGAGTATTCTTCGCCTGTCACGGACGAAATCAGGTGCATTTGCCGATTACCATTGAAGATGGGGTGTATATCGGAATGCGTGCCAGTATTATAAGTAAGACCCCCGAGGGTGCGGGTTTGACGATTGGAAAAAATGCGGTTGTTGGGGCATGTTCGTTGGTAAATAAAAACATCCCTGATGGAGCGACGGCAGTAGGTGTACCTTGTAGGATAAAGTGTTAATATGGGTTTTCGAGTTAATTTTAATAAGTTGCTTTTAGCATCGATTGGAACATTGTTTCCTTGTCGTCGGCATCCATTTGGAAAGCTTGGAAATGCTCTAAGAGTTCATTTTGCACGTCAAATTTGTGCAAAAGTTGGCAAAGGGTGCTTAATTGAAAAAGGAGCCTCATTTAATGAAGGGGCTATTTTAGATGATTATTCTGCTGTTGGTGTAAACTGCTTTATAGATTCATCTGTTCATATTAAAGGTCATAATATGATGGGACCTAATGTGAAAATATATACTCGAAATCACTTTTACGATGATGTAAAACATTGTTTTGATGGTAATACGGCTCAAAAAAAGGTAATTGTAGGCGCGTACACTTGGATAGGAACGCAAGTTTTAATTATGCCAGGAGCGTCTATTGGGGATCATTCTATTATAGGAGCGGGAGCTGTTGTTTCGAAAACTATTCCGAGTGGTGTACTTGCTGCAGGCAATCCTTGCGTTGTAAAAAAAATTATTGATAAAGAATTTTATAAAGGGTAGTATATGATTGTTCAGGTTTTGGTTGCTGCAATGCGTCAAAATGATCATTGCCTTTTAGAAAAAATGCATCTGAAAACTGATGCTATTGTTGCAAATCAATGCGATTTTAATTCGGTAGAAGACTTTGAATGGAATGAACATAAAATACGTTACTTAAATTTTGCGGAAAGAGGTGTTGGCTTAAATCGCAATAATGCACTTATGCGTGCGACGGGGGACATCTGCCTTTTTGCTGATGATGATATGGTCTATGTTGATGACTATGTTGAGAAAGTTGAGAAGGCGTTTGAAATGTTTCCCGACGCGGATGTAATCGCTTTTAATTTGATTGAACCAAAGATTACTCGATATGTAATCAAAAAGGCTTATAAAGTCGGTTTCTTGAACTATTTGCGTTTTGGAACAGCTCGTGTCGCGGTTCGATTAAAATCTGTTCGAGAAAAGGGCATTTACTTTAATCAATGTTTTGGAGGTGGAACAGAGCATAGTCATGGAGAAGATAATATCTTTTTGACGGATTGTCTTCGAAAAGGCTTGAAAATGTACGCCGTTCCTGACTACATAGCAGAACTTACGGAAGAACGTCAATCAACTTGGAAAACTGGCTATGATGAGAAATATTTTCGTGATCAGGGTGCGCTTTATAAGATGATTTCTCCGAGATGGTGGAAACTACTTTGTTTACAAGATGCAATAAGACATCGTAGACTTTATAAACAAAATCCTTTAATCGTGTTGAGAAAAATGTTGTCTTGTGAGGAAAAATGATTAAATATTCTTTTGTTGTTCCTGTTTATAATGTCAAACAGTATTTGTATCGATGCGTAAATTCTGTTTTAGAACAAGATTATAAAGATTTTGAGATGATTCTTGTTGATGATGGTAGTTCTGATGGTTCACAGGAATTATGTGATTTAATAAGAAGCAAAGATAATCGTGTAAAGGTTATTCACAAACCAAATGGAGGTCTTTCAGATGCAAGAAACGTAGGTATGCAAAATGCGTCTGGTGAATATATTATTTTTTTAGATTCTGATGATTTTATATTAAATAATGTTTGCTTGGAGCTAGATTGTTGTATTTGTGAATCCGTAGATGTTATTGTGATGGATGCATCTGTTAATACTAAAAATTTTTGGGTTCACGATCCATCCTTGAAAGGGATTTTATTAAATGGCAAAGAATTTCTAAAAAGATCGTTGAAAAAAAAGAAAATGCCTATGGCGGCTTGGCTATATATCTACAAAAAATCATTTCTTGACGCAAATAAATTGATGTTTAAGAAAGGAATTCTTCACGAGGATGAACAATTTACTCCAAGAGCAATTCTTGCTGCTAAAAGTGTTGTTTATTCAGGTATTATGCATTATGGATACGAAATTCGTCCAGAATCAATTATGACAAAAAAAGATAAAAGTCAAAATTTAATGGATTTTTATGAGACATGTTTGGAATTAGAAATCCTTTATAAAAGAATAAGTGATTTTACTTTGCAAAGATTACTGCGGGATAGCTTGGTTCAAAAGTATTTGTCTATATATCAGTTGGGAAATTTATATAATAAATCTTTTCCTTTTAGTGGAAAATTTTTTTTGCTGAGGAATTCAAAACTTCTGAAAACAAAAATGAAAAGCTTTGTGTTTTTCATTAGTCCAAGATTGTATTGTTTTATAAATGAAATGGCGAAAACGGTGCTTGATAAATGTTGTAGATGAAATGTGAGTAATTTATGTCTTTAATTAAATTTTTTGCATATGTTTATCTGTTTTCGTGGATAGTAATGGCTTTTCTTCCATATGTATATTTTTCAACGAAAGTATATTATGCTTTGTTATTCATTTTTTCCTTAACATCTTTGCTTTTTTCCGTATATGCTGTTTTAAAATTCAATTTGCCCGCATACTTTAAAGTGCTTTTTGTATTTGTCTTTTTCCTTTTTATCTATGGCGCTTATATTGCCATTCTTGGAGAAAATATATATTGGCAAGGAGGAGGACGTTTTGTTAATAGTTATGACTATGTTTTATGGCTGTTAACATCTATGCTTTCTTCAATTGTTGTTTACACATTTTCCAGTAGAGGAATCCTTCAAAATGGTGAAATGAAACTGTTTTTTTTGATTGCTTTTGTCTCGAGTGTTTTTGCGTTTCAAGTTTTTTCAAATGAAAAGATAATTGAGGCTTCGAAACTTGGCTTGGATGATGATGAATTTACTGTAACATGTGTGTATTCCTTTTTGAGCCTGTTTCCATTTGTTGTACTTTTAAAGAAAAGTGTCTTGTTGCAGTTTTCCGGAGTCTGTGCAATATTTACTTTTTGCGTTCTAGGTGTAAAACGAGGACCTATATTATTGTGTGCGTTATGCTCGTTGTTTTTTGTATGGAACTTGTTGCAGGGTTCTTCAATAAAAAAGAAATTATTAGTTGTTTTCTTGCTGTTTATTGCGTCTGTGGGTATATATGATTTTATTCTAAGTCAAATAGAAAATAGTCCTTACTTTGCTTTACGAGTCGAACAAACTTTAGCAGGAGATTCTAGTGGAAGAGATTCTTATGGTAAGGTTATTCTTGATTATTATTTAAATCATACGAATCTAAGGGAGTTTTTTTTAGGAATGGGTGCAAACCAAACCTTATCAGTAAATGTATCTTTTGCTCATAACGATTGGTTGGGTATTCTTTTGGAACAGGGTATTGTTGGCGTTCTTCTCTATCTTGTTTATTGGATTGGTTTCTTTATGTCTTGGATGAAATCAAAAAAAAAGAAAGATGCCTATACTGCGTTGGGAGTTCTACTTCTTATAGGAATAGGTAAATCTCTATTTTCGATGTATTATTTGCCTGTTACTGCGGAAATGATAATCTCTTCTGGTTTTTTTGCTGTTGGTTTGGGATACTTTATGGGTATAGCATATCCACAGGAAGATGTATTTGATTTGTCTGAAAGACAATCAATGGTTGACAATACTTGATAATTGAAGAAAGGAATGGCTCATGCCTAAGATATCTGTTATTGTTGCAGTTTATTGTGCTGAAAAAAGCTTGTGCAAATGTTTGGATAGCTTAGATAATCAAACTTTTAAAGATTATGAGGTAATACTTGTTGATGATGGGTCTGTTGACTCTTCGGGTTTGATTTGTGATAACTATGCGCATAAGCGCTCAAATGTTGTTGTTGTGCATAAAAAAAATGGAGGCGTGAGCTCAGCGAGACAATGTGGTATGGAAAATGCGTCTGGAGAATATGTTATTCATATTGATCCTGATGATTGGGTCGAACCAAATATGCTTGAAGAAATGTATGCTAGTGCTGTTTTGAATTCTTCTGATATGGTTATTTGTGATTTTATTTTTCATTATCAGAGCAAATTTATTTGCAAGCCACAAAAACCAAAGTCGTTAAATCATAGAGATGTTATGCGCGAATTTTTCTTTGATTTACATGGCTCATGCTGTAATAAATTGATTAAGAGAGAGTGTTTTGTTTCAAATAATCTTTTGTTTCCGACGAATTTGGTTGTGTGGGAAGATTTGTTTGTTTGTGTTTGTTTGACATTTAATCCTATACGCATTTCGTATGTACCAAAGGCTTTTTATCATTATATTTGCTATTCGAATGATAATAGTCTTGTTAAGGTTGTGTCAAGAAAAAAACTCAATTCGATGCTTTTTTTTATTGACTATTTTGAATCAAAAGATGGTTTTGACATATCGCTTTTGTTAAAACGTAAAATAGAGGCGAAACGAACAGCTTTTTTGTTGAGAGATATGAAAAAAGATGAGTTTGTTGGCTTGCTTCCAGAAACGAATGTGTTGTTTAAAAATGGCTTTGGAGGTTTCAAAAAATTAGATTCACTTATTCGATTTTCTTTAGGAAAATCATGGCGTGTTTCGAGAATTTTGCTTAGCATCTGGAAATTAAAGTTTTCTGTTGAAAAAAAAATAAGGAAATGTCTGTAAAAATTTAGATGGTCTCTGAAAATCCATGTAGTAAAGATATGCTTAAATCTCAACTGAAAATTGGAGCCGCGCTTTCGTATTTGGTTCTGGGACTTCAGAACCTAGTTGGCCTTATTTATACTCCGTTTATGCTCCGCATGATGGGAAAATCTGAGTATGGTTTGTATTCAATAGCGGCATCGGTGGTTGCGTATTTGACGATCCTTGATTTTGGATTTGGTAATGCTATTGTGCGCTATACGGCAAAATATCGTGCAGAAGGAAAGCTTAATGAACAGTACAAAATGTTTGGAATGTTTTTTTTGCTTTATTGTGTTGTTGGCGTAGTGACGTTGATTGTGGGTGGAATTCTGTGTTGTAATGCTGAAAGAGTTTTTGATGCTGCAATGAGTGTGGACGAACTTCGAAGAACGAAACTGGTTCTTGCGTTAATGGTTGCTAATTTGGCAATCACATTCCCGTTGAGCTTGTTTGGTTCTATTATTGTTGCGTATGAACAGTTTGTTTTTCAGAAAATTGTCGCAATTATCCGTATATTTTTAAATACGATAACAATGGTTGTTTTGCTTGTTTTGGGATACAAAGCCGTTGCAATGGTTGTTGTAACAACAATCTTTAATTTACTCTCTTTGGGTTGCAATTACCTTTATTGTAGACGCTTTCTGAAAATTCGTTTGAAGTTTGGACGGATTCAATGGGGCTTTCTTAAAGAGATTTCAGTTTTTTCTATGTGGATATTCATGAGTGTTGTGATGGATAAGGTTTATTGGAGTACTGGCCAATTTGTGTTGGGTGCTTATGTGGGGACGGCGGCTGTTGCTGTATTTGCTGTTGCAATACAACTTCAGCGTATGTACATGGGCTTTTCTCTCGCAATAAGCAATGTTTTTTTGCCTAAAGTTACAGCGATGATCGTTAAAAATGCTGATGAAAAAGTTGTATCAGATTTGTTTTTAAAAACGGGAAGGGTACAATATTGTGTTATTGCTTTGATTTTATCTGGTTTTTTCTTATTTGGAAAATCTTTTATTGTTTTGTGGGCCGGCTCCGGTTATGAGGATGCTTACGTTATATCGATGATTTTCTTCATTCCATTTACGGTTGATTTAATCCAAAATATCGGATTGGTGATACTTCAAGCTAGAAATCAAGTGAAATTTCGAAGTATTCTTAGCTTGTTGGCTGCATTAGGAAGCTTGGGTATTCAAATCCCCCTTGCAAAACATTATGGTGGAATTGGTTGTGCAATTGGCATTGCAATTGTGCTTGTTGTAGCTCAAGTGATTGTGATGAATGTCTATTACAAAATTAGACAAAAAATAGATGTTTTTATGTTTTGGATGAACATTTTTAAGATGTCTATAATGCCTATCATAATGACATTTGTTTGTTACCTAATATTGCAAGGATTTGTAATTGATTCATGGCAGAAATGGGTAGCTTGTGTTGGAGTTTATTTGGTTGTGTATATACCTCTATTTTTCCTGCTATCTATGAATCCCTTCGAACGAAATTTGGTGAAAACACCCATAATCAAAATTCTAAAAAAGATTTCTTGAAAGCACTGGTTTCTTTAGAAATTTCTGAGTAGGATGTTTTTGTTGTCTAAGAGTCCTTTGAATATGTGAAGGTTGTTGCTTTTCTGTTACAGTGTTGTTATATTTAGGATGAGGTGTAATATGTCTAACGTAAGTATTTCGATAGATTTTCCAAAAAATCAGAAAAAAGCAGAATTCCTGTTAGATTCATTGGTGAAACCGGATGAAACACGTTAATTTTTTTTGATGCGAAATCGTAAAATCTGTTAGAGTGTCACGAATGACTTAATGCTTGTATGATGAATGTTAAAGGATGTCAATGTATTGTTGATGGGGAAGTTGTGTTGCTTGAATGTGAATCGGGTGCAAAACCTCATGAGCTTGTTATTTTTTTTGTGAAAACGGGTTTGTTTAATATAATGTGAGAAAAAGCCATATTTAGACAGTTCAACGAATTTGATTATGTTAATCTTTTAACAAAATGTTTCAAAATATGAATGAGAATACGAAAAAAATATCGTCATTAGGAAATTCATTAACCATAGTTGAATTTGCCCTGCTTCTTTGGAAAAAAAAGTTCCTGGTTGCGCTGTTTGTCATTGTTGCTGCAATGCTTGGCGCCACTTATGCCATGTGGGTTCGTCCGCTGTTTACGAGCGACGCTCTGTTGCAGGTGAATGTCAAGGGAACCAGTAGCAAGGCGACCAAGGCTTTTGGTGAGATGGGGGCGGTCCTTGACTTGGCTAGCCCGGCCGATGCTGAGATTGAACTCATTAAGAGTCGAATGGTACTGAGTTATGTGGTTGAGGCGGAACATCTTTATATATGGACTGTTCCTATAGGATTTTGGGATCGACTTTTGCATAAGGAAGGTCGCATGGATGTGGATTCTCTTCGAATTCCTGAAAAAGTCCGTGCGAAGAAGTGGCTCGCTATAGCGACTGGTGAAAATACTTATTCCATGCTATCTTCGGAAGGTAGAGTTATCCTTGATGGCAAGGTGGGGGAGGTTGCCTTTGCTGAGTATGCTGGAGATACTCTTGCAATTCGAGTGAATTTCATGGAAGCTCGCAAGGGGCAAAAATTTGCGATAATTCATGGAGCCCCATTAAAAGCGGAGCGTGCTTTGGCATCTGGCTTGAATGTAATGGAAAAGGGGAAGCAGACGGGTATTATTTTAGTTCGTTATAGCCATCGTTATCCAGACCGTGCAGCGTCTATTTTGAATACGATTGCTAAGACCTATTTGCGCCAAAATGTGGAAATGCGTAGTGCCGAGGCTGAGAAGACATTGGAATTCCTCGAAGGTCAGTTGCCAGGGGTCAAGGCCAAGTTGGATAGTGCAGAAAAGTTGCTTGCGGACTATCGGTACAAAATTGGCTCTGTGGATATGACGGGGGAGACCAAGGCTCATTTGGACAAGGAAAGCCAGTTACAGCGCCAGATTATGCAGTTGGAGCAGGAACGCCAGGCGGCGATGCGCCTATTTAAGGCGGAGCATCCGAATGTGCAGACGATTGTTAAACAGCAGAGTAAGTTGCGAGCGGAACTGGCTGCGCTCAAGAAGAACGCGGAAAAGATGCCGCTTACGCAGCAAGAGGTTAAGCGCTTGCAAGAAGAAGTCGCTGTAAACAATGAAGTCTATACGACCATGCTCAACAACATCCAGCAATTGCGTGTGGTGCGTGCGGGTGAAGTGGGTAATGTTCGCATAGTTGACTTTGCTCAGATAGAACAGAGCCAGACGAAACCGAATAAGTCCCGAATTTTGATGGCGTCAGTTGTATTTGGCTTCATTTTCGGAGTGCTGTTCGTGTTATTGATGTACATCCTGAGGAATGGAGTCAAAAGCGCTTCTGAAATTGAACGCGAGACGGGCTTGAGCGTGTTTGCCAAAATTCCGCAGTCTCCGAATAAGTTGCTGCGCGGTCATAAGCACTTGCACCATGGGTTGCCGTTCGTGCTCCAAAATGCTGAAGATAAAGTAAGCGAGTCGTTCCGTTCGCTGCAGACGGCTTTGATGTTCCTGATGCCGAAACCGGAGCATAGCGTCGTTCTAGTGATGGGTTTAATTCCTGGTGTGGGAAAGAGTTTTGTTTCGCTGAACCTGGCGGCGACGATTGCCGCGAGTGGTAAGAAGGTATTGCTTATCGATGCTGATATGCGCCGTGGCGTAATCCACGGGCGCTCAAAATTTGGACTT
>JAEEGF011827121.1_pt1 | contig 19395 bp, 11 predicted proteins | sample 9134171 | NCBI WGS metagenome assembly JAEEGF01 (sample SAMN16246542, study PRJNA631951) | gut metagenome | biome: gut microbiome; feature: rumen; material: AP-attached | host: Bos | place: Iran: Karaj | collected 2018-10
ACATTTTTATAAACATCACCATAAGCGTGACGTGCTAATGTAATAGGCTTCTCCCAGGTCTTAACGTTGGGCTCGATTCCCTTAACAAGGATGGGTGCTCTGAAAACTGTTCCATCGAGCATTGCACGGATAGTACCGTTAGGGCTCTTCCACATCTTCTTAAGGTCGTACTCCTCAACTCTTGCTGCGTTAGGTGTGATCGTTGCACACTTAACAGCTACGCCGTACTTCTTAGTTGCAACGGCACTGTCTATTGTAACCCTGTCATCAGTCTCATCACGGTATTTGAGTCCAAGATCATAATACTCACTCTTAAGATCAATATAGGGCTCAATGAGCTCTTCCTTGATCATCTTCCAGAGAATCCTGGTCATCTCATCTCCGTCCATCTCAACAATAGGGGTGGTCATCTGTACTTTTGACATAGCGTCTCCTCTCTTTAAGTAAATTTATATTAAGCTTTTTCAAACATTTCCAACAATCCGTTATTTACCATATTATCATAAGCACTACGCATATGCCTATTGGCAATTTCCTCAGCCCTGTCAGCATCCTTGTCACGGATTGCCTCCATGATCTGCCTGTGCTCGTCATTGCAGTCCTTACCGCGTTTTCCGGCCAGGGTCTTCTGTCTTATCTGCCATACATACTGGTGATAGTCCTTGAGCAGGTGCTCTAACATCTTGGAATCGCAGGATTCATATAATGTTGTATGGAACCTGTTATCAAGCTCTGCCAGCTGATCGAAGTGTCCCTTCTTTTCATGAAAATCTGCCAGATAAACGATTTCCTCAAGGTCCTCCATCTGCTCATGGGTTATATTTTCACAGGCCCACCTTGCACAGAGTCCTTCGAGCTTGGATCTTATCATATAAATATCCCTGATATCCTTGGCACTTATGCCAACGACATAAGCTCCCTTATTAGGAATAATCTGAACAAGGCCCTCCAGCTCAAGCTGCCTTAGTGCTTCTCTTACAGGTGTTCTGCTGACGCCAAGCTCTGCACCTATGGCAACCTCTTTAAGTTCCTCGTGATCTGCATATTTTCCGTTCAGGATGTCTTCACGTATTCTGTTAAATACTCTTCCCCGAAGTGAGTATTTATCTGTAACTTCCGTTTTTAAGTCTTTCTTTTCCATATCTTCTATTGTCTTCCCTCTTATGGATTCCTTCTAAAAAAGATTATCATTTGGAAAGTTCTTTTATAGCTCCGTCTGTCACTTCAATTCCAATGAGCTTTGAAACCTCAGCGATTTTTTTTGTAAGCTCCTCGTCATACATAACAGTTACACGTCCGTTAGCATATTCCTCATCTACCCATTCCTTAAGAACAAGTACAAGCTTTGCGTCTTTTCCGATAGCCTCATCACCCTTTAAGTGATAGTGAACATTGATCCAGTGAGCTATACCTGCAAGTCCTGAAGTGTTTGAGACAGCACTTACAGGGGGTCTTCCAAGGAACTTATCCGTATCAAAAATGTTATAGATCTCCTCATTTTTAAGAAGTCCGTCTGCGTGGATACCTGCTCTTGTCACATTGAAATTCTTACCAACAAAGGGTGTCTGCGGCGGGATGTGATATCCAAGCTCCTTCTCGTAGTACTGAGCAAGCTCTGTAATAACCTGTGTATTCATTCCGTTCAGAGTACCCTTAAGCTGAGCATACTCAAATATCATTGCTTCAAGAGGTGTATTACCTGTTCTCTCACCGATACCAAACAGTGATGCGTTAACACCTGAGCAGCCATAGAGCCATGCAGTTGTTGAGTTGCTGACTGCCTTATAGAAGTCGTTGTGTCCATGCCACTCTATAAGCTCACTGGGAACACCTGCGTTAGTATTAAGCGCATAGATGATACCCTGAACACTTCTGGGAATAACCGCACCTGAGAAGTTTACACCATATCCCATGGTATCGCAGGCACGAACCTTGATCGGTATTCCATACTCCTCTCTGAGCTTCATAAGCTCCACACAGAAGGGAACTACAAAGCCATATATATCAGCTCTTGTGATGTCCTCAAGGTGGCATCTGCAAGCAATACCCTCCTCAAGGCAGTCGCGGATAACACTAAGATAGTGCTCAAGAGCCTGTTTTCTTGTCATCTTAAGCTTTAAGAAAATATGATAGTCTGAGCAGCTTACAAGGATACCGGTCTCCTTCATGCCGATTTCCTTAACAAGCTTAAAATCCTCCTTGCTTGCGCGGATCCAGCTTGTAACCTCAGGGAATTCATAGCCTCTCTCCATACATTTATAAACAGCATCTCTGTCCTTTTTGCTATATAAAAAGAACTCACTGGCACGGATCATTCCGTTCGGTCCGCCAAGCTCATGCATCTTATCGTAGATGTGAACTATCTGCTCTGTTGAGTAAGGTGCTCTGGACTGCTGTCCGTCTCTGAAGGTTGTATCTGTGATCCAGATGTCCTTAGGCATGTTGTGAGGAACAATTCTATCATTAAATGGAATCTTCGGAACCTCATCATATGGGAACATATTTCTGAAAACATTGGGTTTTTGTACATCGTCAAGAATATACATATGTTCCTCAATTTGTAACAGATTGTTATGTTCATTCATCGTCACCGGTCTGTTCTGGAATGTCTCGTCCTGCATTTTGGTTCCTCCCTTAAAACTGTTTGTTTTGCTATTATATAAAATCTTTGCATTATTGTATACAATGATACGAAATGTGTCAACGCTTTAATGTGATAAAGTGATAAAAAATCAATAAAAAGATGGCAGATGAACAATATGCTCATCTGCCATCCAATAATTTTTATTATCATCTGAGTTTAAATTGATTAATGAGTCTGGTAAGATCCTCAGACTGTGCTGTCAGCGACTGTGATACATTGCTGGATTCCTGAGCTGTCTCAGAATTACTCTGTACAACAGTAGATATCTGATCGATACCATCGTTGATCTCTTCCATGCTGGCTGCCTGCTGCTGTGCCATCTCTCCGGTGTCAGCGATCATACCGGTAATCTCTTCAACTGATGCCTGCATCTGCTGAAGTGCTTCTGTGGTCTCTGCCACAACGTCATTACCGTTCCTGATCTCTTCCATTGTATCCTGGATAAGCTGATGGGTATTCTTAGCAGCCTCTGTACTCTGACTTGCAAGTGTACTGATCTCATCAGCAACAACCGCAAAGCCTTTTCCTGATTCACCTGCTCTTGCTGCCTCGATTGAAGCATTAAGCGCAAGGAGCTGTGTCTGCTTGGCAATGGATTCGATTGTATTTGTTACCTGCTCGATCTCGTTTGAAGCCTCTGTGATTCTGACCATAGCATCTGTAACAAGATGCATCTTTCTCGCACTGGCATCTGCATCATCGCGAACCTTGCCGGCCATCTGACGTGATCTCTCAGCTGTCTCGGCCATGGTCTTGGTCTGCTCTGTAACTGTGTTAACAGAAGCTGTAAGCTCCTCAACCGCAGCAGCCTGATCCGTTGCACCCTCTGCAAGGTCTGTGGCGCCTCTGCTCATTCCGCTTGCGCCCTCAGATACATGGTTGGAGGATTCTCTTACATGAGACAGGGTATCTGACAACGAATCTGTGATATTATCTAAGGCTTCGCTGATAGGAGCAAAATCTGCTTTATACAATTCGGGATGAAGTGTTCCCTGTGAAAAATCGCCGTCCGCAACGAGCTTAAGAGTCTCTCTGATATCCGAAACAATCTGCTCTGTTACACCTGTGGATTCACTAAGATCCTTGGCGAGTCTTCCAAGCTCATCCTCTGACTTATAATCAATTTCGATATGAAGGTTTCCTTTTGACATCTCGTCAGCTGCCTTGGAAATTTCTTCAACAGGAATAAGGATAGCCTTTGAGAGTTTTTTCTTAACATCGATGATGTAAAGAAGTACAAGGATAACTATGATCAAAGTGATCGAACTCATTACGATTCCGAGAATAAGTGCATTCTTATATGCCTTTTCTGCAGATTCTGTAGAAGCGCTTGATACACTCTTGAAATCCTGAACTGCCACATCAAGTGAAGGATATAAGGTATCGTTGAAGTAGAAGAATAACTCCTCGGAGGTAGATCCATTATTAAACATATTACCGAGGGTAACTCCGTTCGCTTCAACAGCCTTAAGATCCGAAGATACCTTATTTATGGATGAACTGTCATCCATAACCTTGGCAAGCTTACTGAGGTTTTCATCGAACTCCTCAAACTTACCCATTGCTTTATCAAGCTGTTCCTGCCTGATACCCTCATCTGGTGACGAAAGTGCCCACAGGAATGCCTTAGCCAAAGCCTGAATATCAATTCTTATCTCAGCCTGAATCGTATTCATCGTATAATACTTTTTGTATATCATACGAATAGAAAACAGCGCTGAAACAATTGTAATTGCCAGAATTGCAACAGCGATGCAGAACATCGTAATGATCTGCTTGAAAGTGGAGTTGAATTTTTCCTGAACGCTGAGATTATGAATTTGCTTCTCATCTACGCTCACAAGATTCTTTATACTCATAATTTGCCCCCTATCATAAAAGAAAACCTACCTACATTTAATTTTAGCAAATTATGTGAATAATGCAGTAATATATTAACGATTTTCCAAAAATTTTATATTTATAAATTTTGTAAAATTTTTTAGCAAATAGTCAGTATATCCGCCACAGAATTGATATTTGTCTCAGCCCTGTTGTTCTTTGCTGCAGCCCCTATTGCCGCGCTGTGCATTCCTGCCGCAATGGCTGCATCTATCCCTGCATCTGCATCCTCTACCACAAGGCAGTTCTCAGGAGCTTCACCTAAAAACTCAGCAGCCTTTAAGAATACTTCCGGGTCAGGCTTTGATCTTGTGATATGCGTGCCATCCGCTACTGCATCAAAGCAGTCCTTAAGCTCCGTTCTCTCGAGGATATAGGCTGTGTTTTTGCTGGATGATCCAACTGCCACTTTAAAGCCTCTGTCACGAAGACTCTTTAATGAATTTCTGACATCCTCTGTCACATCTGACGGTCCCATCTGCTTTAGCTGATCCACGTAGAGATCATTCTTTTTCTTTAAAAGCACTTCCTTTTCTTCGCCGGTAAGCGCTTTGCCTTCATACTTTTCAAGAATGATCTCAAGACTATCAGCCCTGCTCACGCCGCGGAGTCTGTCATTATCCTTTTCCGTAAAGTCAATGCCAAGCTCCTTTGCAATCTCCTTCCATGCAAGGAAGTGATATTTATCCGTAAAAACCAGGACACCGTCCAGATCAAATATTACTGCTTTAAATTCCATTTATATGTATCTCCTGCTTTACACAAACTATGCTTTTCGCCACCCTGCATGAATACAACGTTTTCACCGTCAAGCAGCTTAAAGCTTACTGATTCTCTGCTGACTGCCAGCCTAAGCCTTCTTCCTCTATAGCAGAAGTTAAAGCTGTAGCCCTGAAAGCTCCTGGGAAGGAAGGGATCTACGTTAAGTCCATCCTCACTGATACCAATACCGCCAAAGCCATAAACTATAGCCATGTAGGCACCGCCCATATTTGCTGTGTGTACTCCGTCTCCTGAATTGCCATGTCTGTTGTACAGATCAAGCTTTGCGGAATCTCCGAAGTATTTTTCTGCTTCATCATAGAGACCAAGCCTTGATGCCTGCATTGAAAATACACAGGTGGACAGTGAAGAATCATGTGTTGTTATCTTCTCGTAATACCTGAAGCTCTTCTCCATTGTTTCTTTATCTGCACTGTCAGGATATAAAAAGTGAGCCAGCACGGTATCTGCCTGCTTGCATACCTGATACCTGTAAAGGTGCAGCGGATGGTAATGAAGAAGTAACGGAAATTCTTCCTTTGGTGTGTTCGCAATATCCCATACAGGCTTTTGAAGGAATGAATCATCCTGAGGAGATATTCCGAATTTTTCATCGTAAGGAAGGTACATTTTATCTGCTGCTTCCTGGATTTTCTTTATCTCCTCTTCATCGACGGAAAGCCTCTTTGCGAGCTCCTTCATCTCTTCCCTGTCACCAAGCTCCTTAAAGAGCTTTGCTGCCCACTTCATTCCGTGAGCTGCGCAGCAGTTTGTATAGAAATTATTGTCTGTCATACAGGTATACTCATCAGGTCCTGTCACCTCATTTATGACAAATTTACCGTCTCTGTCGTAATTACCTGTATCAAGCCAGAGTCTCGCGATCTCAAGAAGAATCTCCTCACCCTCTTTTAAGAGATATTCAGTATCTCCTGTCGCAAGGTAGTAGGAAATAATTGCATGAGAAATAGCACCGTTAATGTGATATGCTGCAGTTCCGCTGGGGAAATAACCGGAGCATTCCTCACCTGTAATTGTTCTCCAGGGGTAAAGCGCTCCCTTTTTATGTCCAAGAAGCTTTGCATTTTCTCTTGCCTTCTCAAGAGTCTCATATCGGAAAGCCAGAATCTTCTTTGCAAGCTCAGTATCCGTAAGCACGAAAAATGGCAGTGCATACATCTCTGTATCCCAGAAGTAATGCCCCTCATAGCCCTCTCCTGAAAGGCCCTTTGCAGCTATGCTGACCTTCTCCTGTCTGGGTGATGACTGGAAAAGCTGATACATGTTAAAGCACATAGCAAGATCAAGCTCATCATCTCCCTGAATCTCCATGTCGGCTCTAAGCCAGAAATCAGAAAGCACTTCCTTCTGCGCCCTGTAGAGATCAGAGATATCCTTTTTCATCATCTCGCCAAGTATCTCTGCGCTTCTCTTTTTAGGAGCTTTCTCTCTTATTGAATCAGCAAATACTGTGTATTTAACAAGAACCGCTTCCTGTCCTTTTTCTATATGTAGCGAAAAGGTTCCGCTTACTTCGCCGTCTCTTATAAGGTCAAGCTCATCCTTATTAAGAGCTATCTCATTTAAGGCTCCGCCGTTTTCTGAAACACAGAGTCTGTGTCCAACAGCTGAAGCTATGGAAATTCCGCTCTCCTTAGTTTTAGCGATCATAATAGAAGCGTTATCTGCCATCTCGCACATCTCTACTGTAAGATATGCTTCACTTTCAGCTGCAAGTCTCGGATCATTAGGGTCTGAGTAGTTTTTAACATCAGCTATATGTCTTGAATCAAAAAGGATGTCTGCTGATGAATCTAAAGCCTTAACCCTGTATTCAATCGTAAAGAGATTGGGGCAGTTAAAATGTGCAACTCTTTTTATGTGAGCCTCATATCCTTTGCCATTTTTATCCTTCCAGGAAAAAGCTCTCTCAGTGTAGCCTTCATCCATGTTGAGACTTCTCTCACAGTCAGCTCCTGTGCTTTCCATGTCAAATCGCTCACCGTTAACACTTAAATAGATTGTCTGGGTATCAGCCACATTGAGCATGGTCTGCTTTTTCTCTATCAGATTGCACAGGCTCTCTGCCTGCTTCATGGGAATAATTTCATAAACTCCGCCCAGATACATTCCTCTCATAGTTGAGAAAAAATCGGGCACACCCTCCTCGAGTGTGCCCCTAACCCCAATGTATCCGTTAGCATTACAAAATAGAGTTTCGTTAAGCCTTAAGCTGTCCTTATCAAAGCTCTGTTTTCTTGTAATAATACGATTACTGCGCATAGTATCCCTCTACTGCCTTCTGCAATGTTTCAACAAATTCTTCGGGTGTCTTGATTGATCCTTTAGCAAAATCCTGGAAAATTACACAGCTGACATTCTGAGCAAGACCTGCCTTCCAGCCCTGCCAATGCCATGCACTTGTCTTTCCGGCTGCTGAGTATGTCTTAATTGTGTCAGCAAAAGGATCATCAGGCATAAAGGTTGATGACTTGTAAGGTGAAATGCATCCGCAATCCTTGGCAAGAATCTCCTGTCCGCCTTCATTCTCGGAGCACCACTGGATAAATGCCTTTGCTGCCTCTAAGTTTCCGTCCTTATAAAGTCCCCACCAGTTAGGTGAATTAGTCTGAATTGTATCCTGTCCTTCTATGAAAGCATAAGGAACCATGCCAATTTCAAAGCTACCTGCTTCTTTATAGAAGTCACCATACTGTCCTGTAAGAGATGCACCGATCCATGAGCCCTGAGTTACGAATGCATACTTGCCCTGTGCAAAGCCTGCAACCTGCTCATCATAGGTTCCGGATACACCTGAAGGATCTGTGTACTCGTTAAAAAGTGCTACCATTCTTGAAAATGCAGCGATACGATCAGGATCAAGCTTTCCACCGTCATTGATCATATCGAGATATGTTGTATCATCTCTTGCAAGTCCGGAATCAAGATATGTTCCGAAAAGGTGCTGACCTGCAGTCCACCATAAGTTAGATGCCTCTGTGTAGTAGCCAACAACAGAAGTAAGCCCAAGCTCATCCTTCTTGGCATCAATTGTTTCAAATGCAGCTCTCATGCTGTCAGGGCCTGTGATTGAAGCAGGATCAACACCGGCCTTCTTAAGGATATCTGCATTATATGCAAGACCTATAGCCTCTGTAGTTGTAGGGAATCCATATACCTTGCCGTCCTTAACATATTCAGCATCAGTATCCTCAGTCCATTTCTCACCTGTAAGATCAGCAAGAATATCCTGCCATGTCTCATAGTGTGTGTCACCCTCAAATACGAAAATGTCGGGCATGTTGTCTGCCTGATAGTAGTTCTTTAAAACAGCCTGTGTATCCGGGCCACCGCCGATTGTATCGATTTCAACCTTCACACCTGTTTCCTGCTCATATTTAGCAACGAGCTTCTGAAGGCCTTCCTGTATCTCTGCCTTATTGTTTACAAGTCTGATAGTACCGCCACCTGATGCTGTGCTCTGTGTTGTCTCTGTAGAAGAACCTGATTCTGTAGCATCACCGGCTCCGTTGTTTGCAGTGCTTCCACCGCATCCGGCCAATACCATTGCCAGCGAAGTTACTGTAGCAAGTACACTTGCAATTACTTTCCTTTTCATTGTTTTTCCTCCGTTTTTTGCCATATTTATTTTGGCGCGTTTCCGCGCTAGTTTCCTTATGGACATATGGTACATGCTTTACCAAAAAAGCTTCAATAACACAATTAAATTTTGTTAGTGTTCTACAATTTCATGATTGCTATGTGTATAATTTGATTATCTATTATCGTCATTTTACTAAAGCGCTTATTAATTTATTAAAATGATTGTCCTTTTTACATAAAATAATTAAAATATTAGTATAATGTCTGATTTTATGAGGTAAAAGTATGGTTGGAATAGCTGAAATCGCAAAGAAAGCCGGCGTGTCCATGTCGACTGTATCAAACGTCCTGAACAACAGGAAAAACGTGGGCCAAAAGACCAGAGAAAAGATTCTTAAGATAGCCGATGAGATGGGCTATGTTCATAAAACACAGAACGTAGAGTCAAAGCGTAAAACCATCATTGTAAATTTCAGCGATTTTGATACGCTCTTCTACCTGGATATTCTCCGCGGAATAAACGACTACGCCAGCAAAAGGGATTATCATATTCTTGTCTGCACAGCCAATGATCTCGTTCACTATGCAGACAATGACAGCATCTGCGGCGTTATCATCATAGACTCTCACACTGACGATTCCACCATCATAAGCGTTGCCAACAAAAATATACCTGTTATAACTCTGGACAGAGAGCTTCCTCACCAGATGGTAAAGAGTATTCTTGTGAGCAATTACGAGGGTGAAAGACAGCTCATGGAAAAGCTTATAGAGAAGGGCTATGAGAAATTTGCCTACCTTAAGGGCACTGACACCGAGGATTCCAAGGAGCGCTACAGAGCCTTCAGAGACGTTCTTAAGGAAAACAATATACCCTTTAGCAGAAATGACCTCTATGAGGGTGACTGGCATGAAAAAAGCGGCGCTCAGGCCGCAAGACTTATAATGCTTCAGGAGCGCATGCCCCAGATTTTGGTATGTGCCAATGACATGATGGCAATAGGTGCCATAAACAAATTCCATGATAATGGTATAAGAGTTCCCGAGGATATCGCTGTGTGCGGCTTTGATGATATCATCATCTCCCGCTACCTTGGTCTTACGACAGTAAATGTGCCCGACTATGAAAGGGGATTCCTCTCAAGTCAGGCACTTATAAACATTATTGATGGTATAGGTGACTACGAAACCTCACATATAGGTGCAAGAGTCAGATGGAGAACCAGTGCCGGTAAATAATTCATACCTTACCGGTACTATTTCACCTTTATCTTTTGCGATTTTGAAAAATGTCCGTAGTATTTCTTTCCTTCATACTTCCTGAATGCTCTTACCTTAACCTTGTAGGTGCCTTTAGGAAGCTTCTTTGCCGTAAAGGATCTCTTTGTAGTCTCTACGATTATCCACTTGCCACTCTTCCTGTACTTTATCTGATATCCACTGGCATCAGTAATCTTCGCATACTTTACCTTAAATTGGCCCTTTCCTCGTTTAAGCTCTGAGATGGTAACCTTTGACGCCTTGACATTCTTCATCTTTTCAAGGCCTGTGGGGCTGCCAACTCTTACTTTTATGGAGCCGATCTCCTGTCCATCCTTATTCTTTGCGATAACACGGCATTTTCCGACCTTAAGTCCATGGACATAAGCTTTTCTATACTTTTTGCTGTCTCTTTCTACAGTAGCGATCTCAGTATTGGTACTCTCCCAGATTATCTCAGTATTTATTGCATCGGTGGGATATACCTCTCCGGTGATCGTTTCAATTTCGTCAGGCTTTATCTTAATCTCATCATCCTCAAACAGGAGCTGGGTATAATTCTTCTGCCTTACATTCACATGACAGGATGCAGTTTTTCCGTTGGCTGTAGTAACAGTTATATCAGTGCTTCCAATTGCCACGCCCTTTACAAGACCATTACTGTCAACAGTCGCATAAGAGCTCTGACTGCTATTCCAGGTAAAGGTTGTAGTAGCTGTGGTCGGTGTAAGTGTCGGTGTAAGTGTAAATGACTCTCCGGGTGAAATATCCCTGGTTGTTATATCCAGAGTAACTCCCTGGGGTTCATTTGCATCAACAGTCACAGCCTCCGTATCCGGTACGGTCACAACCTCAGATCCGTTTCCAGCCCCAGGTTCTGTCTGTCCCCCTGGCGTTGTTTCGCCCTCTGCCCTTGTAGCTATAGCCGTATTAAAAAATACCGTAAGCGAAAGACACATGATCATAATTAAGCTGGTAAACATGTTCCGTCGGTTTTGTTTCCTCATAATATTCCCCTCATAAGCTCTCACTGCATGAAAAAAACATGCATCAAAACAACGTATCTATGATATATTCTAACAATCAAAGCCCAAATAATCTCACAATATCCAACTATTTAAGAGTAAATTTATAAACGCATAAAAAAATTTAAACTCCTTTTATAATGTGTAATTCATAATTAAAAACCGCTACATGTTCATATCGAGCATGTAGCGGTTTTTAAATTTTAACTGTTATGAGACAGTTAACATTACTTCATAACAATGTTCACGATCTTGCCGGGAACATAGATCTCTTTGATAATATTGCCATCAAATTTGCCTGCAATAGCTTCCTTAGCCTTAGCAAGTACATCATCCTTAGCATCATCCTTGCCAATTGAGATGGTTGCACGAACCTTACCGTTAACCTGAACAGCGATCTCTATTGTGTTCTCTACAGTAAGTGCCTCATCATACTCAGGCCATGTCTGCTGGTAAAGTCTTCCCTCACCACCGATTCTCTGCCAGATCTCCTCTGTGATGTGAGGAGCAACAGGGTTAAGCATTGTGATAAGTGTCTTATACTCAGCCTTGTTTACTGCATTCTTCTTATAGAAATCATTGATAAGTGACATCATAGCTGCAATAGCTGTGTTGTACTTAAGGTTCTCAAAGTCGCTTGAAACCTTCTTAATGGTTCTGTGCATCTCACCCTTAAGATCATCTGAGTACTCATCTCCGTCAACAAGAATATCCTGGAGCTTCCATACTCTCTCAAGGAATCTGCGACAGCCCTTAACGCCGTCCTCAGACCATGAAGCAGCAAGGTCGAACGCACCGATGAACATCTCATAGGTACGAAGTGTATCAGCACCGTAATCCTCTACGATATCATCAGGATTAACAACGTTACCACGGGACTTACTCATCTTCTCGCCGTTCTCACCAAGGATCATTCCGTGGCTTGTTCTCTTCTGATAAGGCTCAGTTGTAGGTACTACGCCCTGATCATAGAGGAACTTGTGCCAGAATCTTGAGTACAGAAGGTGAAGTGTTGTATGCTCCATTCCTCCGTTGTACCAGTCAACGGGAAGCCAGTATTTAAGTGCTTCCTTGCTGGCAAGTGCATCCTTGTTGGTAGGATCTGTATATCTGAGGAAGTACCATGAAGATCCTGCCCACTGAGGCATAGTATCTGTCTCTCTCTTTGCAGGTCCACCACAGCAAGGGCATGTTGTGTTAACCCAGTCTGTCATAGCTGCAAGAGGTGATTCACCGTTATCTGTAGGCTCGTAGCTGTCTACCTCAGGAAGGAGCAGCGGAAGCTCTGACTCATCGATCGGAACAAATCCGCACTTCTCACATTCAACGATCGGGATAGGCTCTCCCCAATATCTCTGACGTGAGAATACCCAGTCACGAAGCTTGTAGTTAACCTGTGCATGACCAATCTTCTTCTCTTCAAGGAAGGAGATCATCTTTTCCTTAGCATCTGCTACTGAAAGGCCATTGATGAAGTCTGAGTTAATAAGTACGCCTGTAGCAACATCTGTAAATGCAGCAGCGTTAACATCAACCTCTTCACCGTCCTTGGCAACAACCTGGATGATAGGAAGATCAAACTTCTTAGCAAACTCCCAGTCTCTGTCATCATGAGCAGGAACCGCCATAATAGCACCTGTACCATAGCTCATAAGTACGTAATCTGAAACCCAGATCGGGATCTCTTTTCCGTTAACAGGGTTGATAGCCTTAAGACCATCAATCTCAACACCTGTCTTATCCTTGGCAAGCTCTGAACGCTCGAAGTCTGACTTCTTGGCAGCTGCCTCTCTGTATTCGATAACTGCGTCCCAGTTATTGATTCTGTCCTGATACTTATCAAGGTAAGGATGCTCAGGAGATACAACCATATATGTTGCACCGAAAAGTGTATCGCAACGTGTTGTATAAACTGTAAGGTGATCCTCTGTATCCTTGATTGCAAAGTCTACCTCTGCACCTGTTGAACGTCCGATCCAGTTCTTCTGAGAAACCTTGACTCTCTCAATATAATCAACACCGTCAAGACCATCGATAAGCTTATCAGCATACTCTGTGATCTTGAGCATCCACTCACTCTTAACCTTGCGGACAACCTCAGAACCGCAACGCTCACAAACGCCGTTAACAACCTCTTCGTTTGCAAGACCAACCTTACATGAAGTACACCAGTTAATAGGCATTTCCTTCTTATAAGCAAGTCCGGCCTTGAAGAGCTTTAAGAATATCCACTGAGTCCACTTGTAGTAATCGGGATCAGTTGTATTAATTTCTCTGTTCCAGTCAAAGGAATAACCCAAAGAATGAAGCTGGCTCTTGAACTTCTTAACGTTGTTAGCTGTTACGATCTTAGGATGAATGTGATTCTTGATCGCATAGTTCTCGGTAGGAAGTCCGAAAGCATCCCAGCCCATGGGATAAAGAACGTTATAGCCCTGCATTCTGCGCTTACGTGCAACGATATCCAGCGCTGTATACGGACGCGGATGACCTACATGAAGTCCCTGACCTGAAGGATAAGGGAACTCAACAAGTGCATAGTACTTGGGCTTAGAGTAATCATTGCTTGCTGCAAATGCATTCTCATCATCCCAAATCTTTTGCCATTTTTCTTCAACTTCTTTGTGATTATATAACTCTGACATTTGAGATACCTCGTTTTTTTAGAATATAGTTAAGAATTTTATCATATTAAAGTGCCATATTCAAGCGAGGTACCTCAGTTCTATGTTATGGAAGTCATCCTTTTTTGGTAAAATATTTGCCCAGATTCTCAATTGGCGCAGGCTTTGCGTAATGATAGCCCTGAATATAATCGAATCCTCTGTCGATACTGAATTTCTTCTGGGTCTCATCCTCGACACCCTCAACCAGAGTAACAAAGCCATTTTTCTTGAAAAATTCGATCATATAGGTAATGATATCGTCTACGCGGTCGTCCTGAATAGATTTATAGAGAAGTGATTTATCGAACTTAATGGTCTGAACCGGAACATCAACAACTCTCTCGAGATTTGAATAGCCTGTTCCGAAATCATCCATATAAAGCTGTATACCTTCCTTGTTAAGCATATCCATATTGTGCTTAACAGCTTCATAGTTGTCCGCCATCATGGACTCTGTAAGCTCAAGTCTTATCATCTTCTGATCAACCTTGTAGCTGTGGATTATGTCCATAATTTCCTTATAGAAGGTCTTATCAGTAAAATCTGCAGTTGAACAGTTTATCGTCACTGCATCAAAATCATACTCCTCTGAGAGCTTTTCCAGAGCCTTGCAGACCTTGTGCATCATTATAACGGTTAGAGCATGGATACAGTTATTCTTCTCTGCGATCTGGATAAATGCATCCGGAGGAATCATCTTTCCATCTATTGTAAGTCTCATCAGTGCCTCTGCTGATCTGAACTCATCCTTCTCTACACTGTAGATAGGCTGGGCATAGCAAAGAATACGTTCATCCTCGGGATCCATCTTAACCCTGATATCCATAAGCGCCTGCTCGATCTTAAATACTTCATCAAACTCTCTGAAGTCTCTGCCATTGGCGAAGTAATACACATTTTCTCCATCCTTGAGCTTCTGTTCTCTTATGTACCACATGAAGAGCTGTGACCATTTATTACCAACTGCAGCAAACCTTCTGCTATCTCCGCAAACACCGAGGAAATAGTGAATATGCTCCTCTGTTCTTTCATAGAAATTATCCAGAATATCCCTGATATGTTCCGAATAATTCTCGGCGTCAGAGCGCTCCTTTGTCTCAATAATAGATACAAAGGTTCCAAAGTTTACCCTGTAAAGGAGAATCTTGTTAGATATTCTCTCAATTTCCCTGCAGACTCTTGCCATCTCCACGGCAAGGCTATCATAGTCAGGTGTAAAGGAACTATCCGTGATCTGGGGAAAATCAATATATGCCAGGTAGAAAATCCTCCCCCTTCTTGTATTTGTCAAAAACTTACTTTCAAGAGCGCTCAGATTCTGACATCCGGTCTCTTCATCATAGGGATTTGAATGGAAAAGCTGATAGAGAATAACCAGCGGCATTACGTAAGTCGCACCTGTGAAAATTGAGTGTCTGGCAATTATCTGAGCCACAAGAAATGCAAGTTCTACAGGTACTACTATGAGTGCTGCTCTTATAACAATTCTTGAAACATAACGCCTTCTCAAGAAACATGCAAAAGTGCAGATAAGCACACAAACAATACCTGCAACACTGTAAAATCTTGTAAAATGAGATATATCTATGCCATCAGTTCTGACAAAATACAGATTCTTCATTGCAACCTGATAAATCACACCTGCAAAGTATATAGTTGCAACGAGAACATAGAGCATTACTATTAAAGATTTTTTCTTCAATCTTTTCTCACTTAAGAGATTCACATAATTGAATATGAGGATAAGAATAAAAAGATATAAAACCAGAAAAAGTACAAGTAATGCCGTAAATGAATTTCTATCATAATAGGTTTCAACATTACTTGCGACTTCTACTATCATTATCTGAGTTGCAGTCGCAAATACAGACACAACAGTTCCCAAAACAAGGAACTTGAAGGATTTTGACTTTTTTGGCTTGGTCAGAGATATAAAAATCAAAAGAAGCACAGCAAAAAGAAGGCTGGCATATTCTCCGATTATGTCATATCTTAACCCCATATGCATTCCAAATTGTGGCATATCAATTCCTCACAAAAAGCATACTTATGCATCATCAGATTTATCGTATCATATAGATATAAGCACGCTTTTAAAAAACTATAAAAAAATAATAAAGAGCTGACATTTCGTAAATTGAAATGTCAGCTCTTTTATAGTCATTTTATTACAGCTTAATCTTCTATGCTGTTTTCCTTAACCTTCTCAGCTCTTGCTGCAACTTCCTTCTGCTGAATATCTGAAGGAGCCTGCTCGTAGCGAGCGAAACTGTATTCATAGTCTCCTGCGCCACCTGTCATGGATCTTAAGGTTGTGCAATATCCATAGAGTTCCATCATCGGGATATCAGCCTCGATAACCTGCTTGCCATCGCCAGTAGGATTCATTCCAAGTACGCGGCCTCTTCTCTTGTTAAGGTCACCCATTACGTCACCGGTGAATGCATCCGGAACAGTAACCTTAAGTGTAGCGATGGGCTCTAAAAGAACAGGTGTAGCTTCCATGAAGCCCTTCTTGAAGGCGTTGCTTGCTGCAACCTTGAATGCCATTTCTGAAGAGTCAACCGGGTGATAGGATCCATCATAAAGTGTAGCCTTTACACCGACAACGGGATAAGCTGCAAGAGGTCCTCTCTGAGAAGCCTCAGCAATACCCTTCTCAACTGCCGGGAAGTAGTTCTTCGGAACAGCACCACCTACTACAACCTGATCAAAGGTATAAGCCTTTGTATCGTCGCCTGAAGGCTCGAAACGCATCTTAACGTGTCCATACTGTCCGTGACCACCGGTCTGCTTCTTATACTTGTACTCTACATCTGAGTTCTTGCGGATTGTCTCTCTGAAAGCTACCTTTGGCTTATCGAGATCAATACCAACCTTGTACTCGTTAAGGAGCTTACTTACAGCGATCTCAAGGTGCATATCACCCATACCATAGATAAGTGACTGATGATTCTCTGCATCGTTTACAACCTTAAGAGTTGCATCCTCAGCTGAAAGCTTGGCAAGTGACTGAGCGATCTTATCGATATCAGCCTTGTTCTGTGCCTTATATCTCATGTATGTGTAAGGCTCGGAAATATCCATCTTAGCATACTGTACAGGATTAGCCTTTGTTGAAAGTGTATCACCTGTAGAGATATCAAGCTTCTGAAGGGCACCGAAATCACCTGCGTGAAGCTCGGGAACTTCAATAGTCTTGTTGCCCTGCATTACATAGATCTTACCGATCTTAACTTCTGTATCCTTATTGGAATCGTACATAACGTCATCAGTCTTGATAACACCTGAACGAACCTTGATCATTGAATACTTTCCAATGAAAGGATCCATCATTGTCTTAAATACAAAAGCTGTCTTCGGCTTGGAGAAATCGAAGTTAGCTTCGAAAATCTCATTGGTCTTCATGTTGATGCCGGCCATCTTGCGGTTCTCAGGTGCAGGCATGTACTTAATGATATCATCAAGCAGTGTGTAAACACCCTGTGCAAGAATACTTGATCCCATCTCAATGGGAACGATTGAACCGTCACATACGTTGTTTCTAAGTGCAGATCTGATCTCCTGCTCTGAGAAGGTCTCTCCGCTGAAGTATCTGTCCATGAACTCTTCACTGGTCTCAGCAACTGCTTCCATGAGAGTATCACGATACTGACTCAGATATTCCTTGTTATAATCAGGAACCTCGCACTCAACTGCGTCCTTGCCTTCCCAACGGAAGCCCTTTTCCTGAATAACATTTACGTAACCAACAAACTTCTCATTCTCACGAATAGGAAGATTGAAGGGTGCTATCTTCTTTCCATATTTATCTGTAAGGTCCTGAACTACCTGTCTGTAGGATGCATCATCGATATCCATATCTGAAACGAAGAACATACGAGGGATACCATACTTTTCGCAAAGATCCCATGCTCTCTCTGTTCCGACTTCAACACCGGCCTTACCGGAAACTACGATGATCGCTGCATCAGCAACGCTCATTGCTTCCTGTACTTCGCCAACGAAATCAAAGAATCCGGGTGAATCAAGAACGTTTATCTTGTGTCCATCCCACTCCATTGCAATGTTGGTAGTGCTGATTGAAAACTGACGCTTCTGTTCCTCTTTATCAAAGTCACTGACGGTATTTCCATCAGATACTTTACCCATTCGGGAAGTAATTCCGGAGAGGTAAGCCATTGCTTCCGCCAGGGAAGTCTTGCCGGCTCCACCATGACCTAAGAGTACGACGTTGCGTATTTTGTCACTTGTGTAAACTTTCATATCTTGCTCCTCCAAGTCTTAAATTATGTTGGGAAAAAATAATGAAGTATTTTTTAGATTCCCCCTAACCCTATGGATATATTTTACTAAAATTGTGCATACAATACAAGTAATTCGGTCAAATTTGCACAATTGGGTAAAAAACATCCAATTAATAGATGTTGTAAAATCAAATCGATTGATTTTCGCACTTTAACGTGATATAGTGTAAACTGTTCAAGGCTTTTTATACTACTAAATATGTACTTTCCAAGGAGTTTTTCATGAATACAGATAATCTGACCTGTGGTTTTATAGGTCTTGGTCTTATCGGCGGTTCTATGGCCAGAGCCCTGAAAGCCAAGAATCCTAAGATCCGCATTATTTCATATACACCCCATCCCGAAACATCACTCAAGGCTAAAGAGGATGGAATCGTTGACGAAGCCTGTGAGAAGGTTGATGAGAGATTTTCAGAGTGCGACTACATTTTCCTGTGCGCACCGATTGAAAGAAATAATGATAATCTTTCTCTTATAAAGCCTTATCTCAATCCTAAGACAACACTTACTGATATCGGCTCTGTTAAGACAAGCATCCATGAGCATGTTAAGGAGCTTGGACTTGAGGAGCAGTTTATCGGCGGCCATCCCATGGCAGGTACCGAGAGAATCGGTTACATAAACTCTAAAGCTTCTATCTTAGAGAACGCTTTTTATATTCTTACAAAAACAGAAAAGACAACCGACGAACGAATTGAAAACTACAGGGAGCTGGTTGAGATGATGGGCGCTACACCGCTTATTATCCCCTATGAGCAGCACGACTTCATAACAGCTGCAGTAAGCCATGTTCCTCACGTTATAAGCGGATGCCTTGTTAATCTTGTTCATGACAGCGACTCAGAGGACGGTCTTATGAAAATGATCGCCGCAGGTGGCTTTAAGGATATCACCAGAATTTCATCATCTTCACCTGTTATGCTTCAGCAGATATGTCTTACAAATCACAAGAACATATCCGTACTGCTTGATAAGTACATCAGCTATTTAAATGAGATGAAGGCAATTATAGATGATGTTGACGGCAACGGTCTTATGGATTTCTTCTCATCCGCAAGGGAATACAGAGATTCCTTCAATGACCTTAGACGCGGTCCTATCCAGAAGACCTATGTTATCCGTGTTGATATCGCAGATGAGCCCGGTAACATCGCATCAGTTGCCACTCTTCTTTCCGTCAACGGAATCAACATCAAGAATATCGGCATTGTCCATAACAGAGAATTCGAACACGGTACATTAAGTAT
>JAEEGF012419544.1_pt1 | contig 19393 bp, 15 predicted proteins | sample 9134171 | NCBI WGS metagenome assembly JAEEGF01 (sample SAMN16246542, study PRJNA631951) | gut metagenome | biome: gut microbiome; feature: rumen; material: AP-attached | host: Bos | place: Iran: Karaj | collected 2018-10
GCCTCGCTGCAGTTGGATATATTTATCCTGGAAAAGAGATAGCTGCAGCCCAGGTCCTTAAGAGCATTGCCGTCAATGTAGATATTGTTATCCGTAACTCCCATCATGCTCTTGGTGGCCATGACTATGGTATCGTCGGTTCCGGAATAGAGATAACATCTGGCTCCCCACTCATCAAAGTAGATCCTGGTATTCTCCTTCCTGTCCAGAGCGGGAGCTATAACCTGTCTGAACTGCTCCTTGTAGCTCTGGGGATAGAATCCAAGATAACCGTCAAGAGTGGCAATGCCGTTATATTCAAGGATCGCCGGATGCATGCCGTAGGCGATGCCCCACTGATCCACATTGTAGCCTATATCCTTTTTGATTTCCGCAAAAAGGTCCGTTGAATAGAACTCTCTGTAGTTAAGATCATCATTTACATTGCCGAAGACGTCCTGTCTTGCGGTGTAAAAAGCTGTGTTGTAGAGGTCGTTGTATCTGGTGGGGGTCAGAAGAACCACCGCGCCGCAGGCAAAGACCAGCACATAGGCAAGGGCTGCAAAGGCCTTTTTCTCCTTGAGGGAGAGCCTGTAAACAATGATGAACAACATTCCGCACCAGATAAAAGGGTTAAAGAAGATGGTGCGGTTGTACTGGAAGCCTGTAAGAGGCGGAACCAGTGTCTTGATAAGGTTATTAACAAATTCGGAATAATAAAGTCCGTAGACCAGACAGTCAAAGAAAAGAAGCAGGGCGCAGAGGTTGTAGATGTCTGTAAATATGCCCTTCACATTCTTTTTTATGATATATCCTGCATTGAGGACTACGAAGTATACAGCACAGATTGGAAGCAGCAGATACTTATGAACGTCCTCCACATGCATCATGCCGTTAACAAATACATCACCCATCTCATGAAGAATGTCGCCGGCGCCGAGATAGGTCTGAACCATGGTTTCTCTGATGGTGACTGTTTCGGAGAAGAGCATCATCATAAAGAGTCTGTACTCAAAAACAAAGCTTCCCAGGGATAACAGGATCAGCGAGATAAAAAGTCCCAGAGGGAACTTCCTGTCCTTTATCCAGAAGATTATCACCGCCACAAACAGATAGCCGATGATGAAAAAGCCTATGTAGGAAAAATAGGAAACAAAGGGATATAAAAATATCAGAACATACCATTTAAGGCTTGGAGTGAAATATACCTTCCTGAGAAGATATATCACCAGCGGAATTGATGCGAAAGGAATTCCGAAGGCGGGAAACAGATTAAGAACCCCGTACAAAAGTCCTGTCAGTGTGGCAAGATTCTCGGTGTGGTCGTTCTTTTCCCTGACCATATCAAGAAAGAGCAGTCTGCAGGATATAACAGCAATAATTACCTTTGCAAGATATCCCAGCACATAAGCTGCAAAGGGCGGGAATATCATATAAAAAACAGAATAGAGAGAAAGTTCGCTGGGGAGCACATCCCTGGACACTCCCTGCAAAAAGGGAGCTGATGCCCCATGGCTGAAAAATGTGCCTGTATTCTTAAGCATGGCAAACTGGGCTATGAATAAATCCATATTATCCTGCACGGCAATATAGCTGTTCTCACCTATACATGCGTAAAAGATGATAACAGCTAAAATAAATAAAACCGTAAATGCAGTTCCCAGGCGCTTGCCGCAATTCTTCATCACTTGATCCTGTCGTCCTCGTTGTTCTTCTTGCCGATCTTCATACGCTCATGACCGCCAAGTCTGTTGGCTGCCTCCTGATCTCCGCGAAGAATGGCGTTGACCAGCTGCATACGGAAGCCCGCGTCAATGAAATCACAGTGCTTACAGAAAGGATAGTTCTGTCTTCCCTCGGCGATGGTACGTCTAACCTGCTGGAACTTCTCGCTTCCCCAGGCCTCCTTGAGGCTGACCTTGGTCAGGTCGCCGAAGTCTGTGGTCTCAAAGTTATCGCAGCAGCACAGGCCCATTTTGCCGTTGGGCATGATCCACATATCTGTGAAGGGAAGAAGGCATGTCTCCTTGATGACCTTCTCTGTGGCCTTCTTGTTGGGGGCACTTCCCGCTCTGTTGGTGAGAACCTCCTGAAGGTATCTCATCTGGATCTGGATATCGAGATCCTTGAACTCCTGGGGATGAGCCTTAACATAATCGTAGATCTCCTGGAGATTCTTGTGGAGCTTCATCTCCATGGAGTAGTTGTTGATAATAAGCTGGTTGATATAGGGCGCAACCTCTTTTACCTTGTCAATTGTAAGGATAAGGCCGTTGGTGGACATGAAGATAAAGCTGTCAGGAAGCTTCTCCCTGGCATACTTATGTCTCTCAACGATCTTGGTATCAAGAAGAGGCTCGTTGTTGCCGTAAAGAGTAAGATGTCCCTTGTAGCCCCAGTCTGCCAGCTGGTCGATGATGTTCTTGTAGAGGTCGTCGTCGATCTTGGCAAGAGGTCTGCACTCCGCATGAACATTGGCTGTGCAGAAAGCGCAGGTTGAATTACATCTGTTGATGGTCTCGATATTTACTACATTGGGCATGGGAACTTCTTTGGAGCTTAAGAAGTAGTCACAATAAGCCTTCTGTGATTTGCTTCTGGTAAAAAACTGAAGCTTAAGGTAAGCGTTGCTGGCAAGCATAGGAAAATGCTTCCTCGCAAACCATCCAAATTTTCCCATAAAACTGTTAACTCTTATTGGCATTACAAAAAATCTCCTAATATATATTTAACATTTTTATCTGCAAAAACTTAATAAGTATAACCGTTATATCATATATCTTCAAGTCAGCATTTTTCTTTTGCCATAAATCTTACAAAGTCTATGGTTGTCATGATATAGGCTACAGCATAAAAAATTGATATCACATACATCTCCGGGAACTGCGCTCCAAAAAGGACCTTGGCATATACCGCCAGCGAACACAGATTGGCTATTATCATGGGCCATAGAAGCTTTTTTCTTATAACCAGTGCAAAAGGTGTAAGAAGAAGCAGCATGCAGTAGTCATATCTCTCATGCATTCCCGGGAGGAGCATAAGACAAGTCCAGCTGCTCCATATCGCCAGGTAGAACACAGTGGTTTTGTCAAAATTCTCTCTTTTTCCGTAAAAGTACAAAGCACTCATCACCAAAACAGCAAACAAAAGCATAATGCAGGGCTTGGTAAGAAGCTCAGAGTAGTCGTCAAAGCCAAGATTGTACAGGTTTGGAAGGAAGGAAACCATTCCATAGCCTTCCGTGCTTATCTCCTGGGTCTGGAAAAGGTATGAAAAATAAGTCGCCCTGAGTCCGTGTTTTGCAATAACCTCCGGAATACCTGCTATGAGATATATGACAGGAATCCATAAAAACTCAAGGATGCTGAAGGTCTTTCTGTCCCTGCTGCCGTTTGAAACGCCGCCCGCAATGTAAAGAATAACAAGAAGTGGCAAAAACAGCACCGCCTGAAGCTTAAAGGCAAAGGCTATGGCATAGAAAATAAAGGCTCCTCTGTAGTTTTCCTTTAACAACTCATATAAGCAGATCACCAAAAAGCAGGTGTAAACCGCGTCAACCTGTTTCCACAAAGCTCCGTCCATGACAACGAAGGGAAGGAATAGGGTGGCCGCTCCCAAAGCAGCTGACATGTGCTTTTTTCCGGTAAAAAGCTCTATTATTTTATAGATAAAAAAGGCAGCTACAAGCTCACAGATCACAGGAAGAATACTAAGTGGCACATAGGCTTCACAGGGAAGATATGAGCTAAGAGCATAGATTACATTAAAGGGAACATAGTAATCTCCCGGTGCCTTCTCAAGTCCTTTAAGCCCGCCGTTTGCCCTGTAAAATTCCACCCACTCCCTGTAGTAGGTGTCATAGTCCGGTGAAAGCTGCGTGTTTGATGCAAGGAATACTCTTATCATAACAGCTGATAAAAGTACTAGTCCCATACAGATTGCAAACAGGTGCTCATCTATAAGTTTTCTTATGAATCTGTCTATGGCAAATTCCTTTTTCATTTGTTCCTCTGTCTTATCTAAAGTTGTTAACACACTCTATTACTCTGTCCTGTTCCTCTCTGTACATGCCTGTGTAAAGGGGAAGAGAGATAACCTCATTTGCGTACTGTTCGGTAATGGGAAGGCTTCCCTTCTTAATTCCCAGATAGCTGTATGCCTCTGAAAGGTGCGGAGGAATAGGATAGTGAATGATAGTAGTAATATCATTATCCTCAAGATACTGCTTAAACTCATCTCTTCTTCCGGGAACTCTTAATACATACTGATGCCAGACGCTGGTAGACCCTTCTGCAATCTCAGGCTTTAGAACGAGGTCGTTATTGATGCCCTTATTATAAACTCTCGCAAGCTCTTCTCTTTCTCTGGTGATCTCATCCATATGAGACAGCTTTACACGAAGGAGTCCCGCCTGGAGCTCATCAAGCCTTGAGTTGGCACCTACAACCATGTTGTAATAGCGCTTCTCACTGCCGTAGTTTCTGTATATCTTCATAAGACGGGCAAGCTCGGGATCATTGGTAGTTACTGCACCTGCATCTCCAAAGGCTCCCATGTTCTTTGACGGATAGAAGGAGAAACATCCAAAATCTCCAAAGCTTCCTGTCATCTTGCCATCATAAAGAGCTCCATGAGACTGAGCGCAATCCTCTACAAGACGAAGGTTGTACTTTTTGCAAAGCTCCTGGATCTTCTTCATATTTGCCGCCTGACCGTAAAGGTGGACAACCAGAATAGCCTTAGTCTTATCAGTGATCTTTTCCTCGATTCTGTCAGCATCGATCTGATAATACTTATCAGGCTCTACAATTACCGGTGTAGCACCGTTGATGGTGATTCCCATAACGCTGGCAATATAGGTGTTACCCTGAACTATAACCTCGTCGCCCTCACCGATTCCAAGTACCTTAAAAGCAAGCCATAACGCGTCAAGTCCGCTGGCAAGGCCTACTGCGTAGCCTGTTCCTATATACTCGGCAAACTCCTTCTCGAAGGCCTCATCCTCTTTTCCGAGAATATACCAGCCGGAACGAAGGACCTCTAAAGCCTTGTCCTCGTACTCCTTCTGGTATCTCTGAAATCCTCTGTCCATACGGCTCTGCATGATTTTTTCCATAATATTCACTCCCAAAGATTTAATCTTCCTTATTGTCCTGTCTTTTTACTTCATCAATAATATACGGCGGTCTGTTCCTGGCTTCCTCAAGGGCTCTCCAGATATACTCTCCAAGGATCGAAAGCATTATAGAGATTACTCCAAATCCAAATAAAACCACGCACATAATGGAGGCATAGCCAAGAATAGGCGTGCCTAACACCAGCTTTTCCCTGATAACAAGGATAATTCCGATAAGGGATAAAAAAGAAAAGAAAATTCCCATGGTTGCCATGAATCTGATGGGGAAGTAGGTAAAGCTCATCATGGAATCCACCACCAGTTTCACCTTCTTGGCCAGAGTCCATCTGGATTTGCCCACCTCTCTGTCCTTCCTGTGGAAATAGATCTTCTCAGACTTAAAGCCCACCCACATTACCTGAAGGGTAAGGGATGAGTTCTTTTCATCCATCATCTGAAGGACCTTTATCACCTGCCTGTCCACCAGGTAACAGTCACAGCCGCCCTGTGGCATATCCTTGTTGATGGTCTTTCTTACAAGCCAGTAATAACAGCCCGCGAAGAACTTCTTAACAGGGTTCTCATCACGAGATTCCCTGATAGCCAGGACCACCTTGTTTCCTCTCTTCCAGCTCTCATACATATCAAGAATAAGAGTTGAGTCCTCCTGAAGGTCTGCCTGCTTGGTAACGGCACAGTCACCGGTACATACGGAAAGTCCCGCAAGAAGAGCCGCATGCTCACCGAAATTCCTGGAAAGCTTGGTGCATACCACGTTTTTGTCCATGGCTGCTATCTTCTGTATTATCTCCCAGGAATTGTCCCCTGAGCCATCGTCCACAAACACCAGCTCATAGTCACCAATCTTCCCAAGGATCTTTTCCTTCATGTCAGCGTAAAGAAGTTCAAGCGTATCAGCGTTGTAATACACGGGAACCACAATGGAAATCTTGCTCATTATTCTCCCTTTATCTCCTTAATAAACTCATCGTAGTCACGGATATACTCATTCTCAATGTAGTGCTCGCTGGCAAGAACCAAAAGCACTGAGTCGGGAGAAAAATCGTACATTTCTTTCCACACCATTGGACCTAAATAAAGTCCCATTCTGGGCTTATCCAGTACTATGATCTCCTTCTTCTCACCATCATCAACCAGCACCTTGCTGCTGCCGCTGACATTGATAAGAACAAATTTGGTATATCTGTTGGCATGGTTTCCCCTGATGATATCGGGGTCTGAACCGTACATATAGAAAACTCTTCTGATGTCAAAGGGAATATCAAAGCCTGAGCCCTCGGCAACCACAAGGTTTCCTCTCTCATCGCCGTATTCCTTGAATTCCAGCACTTTGTAATTACAGCCATCAATTCTAAACATAGTTTAATCTCTTTTTTCTCTAAGTATCTTATCAAACAAAACCTTGATTCCATAACCCGCATAGGGAAGCCAGTAAATATAATACCTCATGGCATATCTCGAAGAGCCTTCCCAAAACTCATGAAATACCATTCCGCCAAATATCAGTATAAGAAGCAGCATCTCCTGTGATGATGCATTTCTTTTTATCAGAATGTGCAAAAGATAAACAGCTGCGCCAATGTAGCAGACACTCATAAACACATTCATTACCCAGATGAGAACCTGTGAGCCCTTGCCAAATACAAGAAAATCACAGAGCTTTGGCTGATTCTCCACATGCCTTGAAACCAGGTCAAGATTGTGGGTTGAAATGCACACCGAATCCGCCCACTGGGTTGTAAATTTCCTTGCAAAAAACTTTGCTGCTTGCAGGGGCCTGTTCTTAAAGTCCGACAGAATGGCCTTTATCTCAGCCTTTGCCGCCTCACCGGTCTTTTCGGTATCATATCCGTTTTCAGCGAAAATTTGATAATTATATCCATTATACCACCCATCTTCCAATTCGCTCTCCTGAAGTCCCATGGCTATATGAGACCAGGCGGGGCTCCCTCCGGGAATCTTCTCAAGGCCTGTGAGCCTGCAGTAGTAATCATCAACTCCCTTTTTAACCCCAAAGGTCATGATAAGAAAGATGAGAGCAAGCATCAGTCTTTTAAATATTGGTCTCCTCTGCCTGATGCCGCTTCCGATAAGTATCATCAAAAGAGCGATAAGGGTAATCTCGCAGTTAGTCTTAAGGACTATGGCTGCAGCAATGGAGACAGCAGAGACTATGGCATAAATCCCATTTTCCCTTTTTACATAGAGGATCATCATATAAAGGGCCAGGGTCTGGGGCGCCATACTGAGTATATCCCCATAAATAAAGGTCACATAGTTATAAAAAAACAGTGCTCCCAATGAGATCAGAGCTGTAATAGCACAGGCACTTCTACTTTCAAAAAGCTCCCAGGTTATTTTATAGATAAGATAAACCGTAAACAATATACAAAAAAGCTGAACCAGGTCCCAGGCAAGATAGTTGCTCTCACCAAAAAAACGGACCATAAGCTGCCCAAAGCCTGTGTACCCCAGCTGAAAGGGCCAGATATAAAGGTATCCTGTCTTGTCTGTAAGGGAGCTGTAATTGCCTCTTGAAAACTCATTTATAACATCATCAAGAAGCTTTGAATCATCCACCGGCAGTGGCCTTATGGCAAATATAAGCATAAAACAGTACCCGGCAATAACCAAAAGGGTGATCTTGCTGATCTTTTTGAAATCAGCCAGTTTCCTACTCTTATAAATAAAAAACAGTGTGGCAAATACCAGTCCCACCAAGACAGCAAGCAGAGGGATGTTTTCCTTTCCGTACTGAGGAAAATCCACATCTATGTGCATATCGTAATATATGGTGGTGACACTGCTTACCGCCAGCACCACAAGAGCCGCTATTAAAAGGCAGAATGCTATTATTTTGTTAAATACATTAGCCGCTTTATCCATATAAGCTTAATACCTGTTGCAAAGGTCAATAACAAGGGATACTTCCTTATCAGTCATCTCCGGGAAAAGAGGAAGTGTTGCGCAGTGGGAAGCAAGTCTCTCTGCGTTGGGACAGTCGCCTTCCCTGTAGCCCAGGTCAGCATAGGCCTTCTGAAGATGGCAGGGAACCGGGTAATGTCTGTTGCATTCCACATCGTTTTTTGCCATATATGCAAGGAAGTCCTCCGGGTCCGGAACCTGGACCTCAAAGAGATGGAATACAGGTCTGGTATTCTCGGGATGAACCTGCATAATGATCTTGTCATTCTTAATCTCTCTGTGGTAGCGCATACCAATCTCTCTTCTGCGCTGCGTCCACTCATCAAGATACTTAAGGCTCACAGAAAGCACTGCTCCCTGAATTCCCTCAAGTCTCATATTGTAACCAACGCGCTCATGATAATACCTCACACGGCATCCCTGGTTCTTAAGCACATTGATGGTATCGATATATTCCTCGTTGTTGGAAGTGCAGGCACCGCCTTCTCCAAAGGCATAGAGGTTCTTGCCGGGATAAAAGGAAAAGCATCCGATCTCTCCGAGCCCCCCTACTCTTTTTCCCTCGAACTCAGCGCCGTGGGCCTGTGCACAGTCCTCAACCACAAAAAGGCCATGCTTATCGGCAATTTTTTTTACTGCTGCAAAATCAAAGGGCTGTCCGTAAAGGTGAACTCCAATGATTCCCTTGGTCCTGTCAGTGATCTTCTCCTCAATCCCGGACGGATCGATCTCCCAGGTATCTGCTGTACAGTCCACAAATACAGGAGTCGCTCCGGCATGGGTTACCCCCCAGGCTGTTGCAATATAGGTATTGGCGGGAACAATAACCTCGTCGCCGGGGCCAACTCCCAAAGCTATCATGGCAGCCTGAAGAGCTGTTGTTCCATTGTTAACACCTGTTGCTGCCTTCACATGGCAATAGTCGGCAAACTCCTTGTCAAACTTATCCGCAAAGGAGCCTCCCGAAAAGGCTGTCTCCTCACAAACCGCCTCAATGGCAGCCATGTATTCAGCCTTATGTTTATGATAATCTCTGCTAAGATCAATTCTTTTAAGCATATTCCAACCTCCGCCTGTTATCTGCCTTTTGCTGCATCCTCACGGTCAAAATCCTTCTTTAGTCTCTTTATATTCTTAAGATAGTTCATAACCGTCTTGGGCACATTAACCGTTGTGTCGTAGTCCTCTACCCATTCCACAGGCATATCCAGGATGTTCATTCCATCCCTCTCTGCCCTAAGCAAAAACTCTATCATGTAGAACCAGCCGTTGTCGTTTGAACACTCCGAAACCAGCCTGAGAGCTTCCTTTTTCCTTACAAAGGTAAAGCCGCAGATGGCATCAGTGCTCTTCATCTTAAGAACGCTCTTAAGGATAATAAGAAGTCCCTTGGATGTTATCTTTCTGTACCATTTTCTTCCGGATACATCTGACTGTTTGGAAAATCTTGAAGCATTGACATAGACGATATCGGGATTACTCTTAAAAATACCGATCATCTTCTTAAGGTTATTAATATCCGTTGAAAGATCGATGTCCATATAGCCGACAACGTCGGATACACACTCCTCTACACCCTTTCTAAAGGCAATTCCAACGCCCCTTTCCTCAAGGCGAAAATACCTTACCTTTATATAATCACCAAATTGCTCTGAAAACTCCTTAACAAGTCTTCCTGCAATATCCGGAGTGTCATCATCGGATCCGTTATCAACGATGGAAAGGGTAAAGGAAGCATCCCTCTCAAGATCTGCTCTGTTTTTATCAAGGTATTCCACAGTCCTTCTGATTCCCTTCTCAAGACGAAGGTGCTCATTAAGAACCGGAAAAAGTATATCAACTGTCATTGTTTTTCCTCTAATCATTCAAGGTAAGGATCAAGATCGTACACTGTGTTGATCTTACCTGAAAGCACGCTTATAAATGTAGGGCTATTGCTGCCGACTCTGATGGCAGTAGGCCTTGAATCGTCAACTTCACTGCTCTTAAGTATCGGTTTCATGGAAAAAAGAGATTTCTCATAGCTGTAGCCATACTCGGGAAGAAGATATTTATCAGCCAGATGGCTCATATAATCAAAGGCCGAAGCAGGTCTGTTCTTACATTCGTTGCAGTTATCAAGCTGCACGTTGCTGCACTCGCAACCCTCCTGGCAGTTAAACTTCGGCCTCTCCTCATAGCTTGTAACATGAGGTGTGAAGGTCACAGATGTCAGGGAATGATATCCTGTTTTTCCAAAGGGCATTATGGAGAAAAAGGGTCCGTCCATAACCGTGAAGCCGTAGTCCCTTAAGGCATCCGAAGGTCTGCACAGAATGATCTCGCAAAGCTCGTACTTGATTCCAAAGGGAGTAAAATCTCCCTCACTGTTATTTACCAGTTCCAATATCTGATTACAGGAGGCGTAAGTGGCATTCAGCACAAAAGAGGAAACAAACTTTTCATTCCCCTCATATACCTCGTAATCTCCTCCCTCTCTGGAAATAGCAGATATCCTGGCCTTACATTTAATGGTTACATTAGAAAGCTTTTCTATCTCCGAGACAAGATAATCCCTTAGAATCATGGCATCGTAGGTATCCTCCTCTGTCAGGAAAACACCGTCAACAGTCCCCTCTTTAAAATAAGCGGAGGGCGCCTCTTCTTTACACATAATACCGGCTGCCTCGCAAAAGGCCTTGAACTGGTCGCCGTTGGTCCAGGAAAACTGGGAACTGGTGGCATAGATCTGCTTGAACTTATCCAGAATGCAAAAGCCGTAATCATCATGGAATCTTCTGTAATACCCGGCAGATTTAAGGGCAGTGGAAAGAGACCTGGGGTAGTGATATCCCATATGCACCCTGGCCTGATTTATATAAGTTGCCCTCATAAAGGGCCTTTCATCATATTCAAGGACCAGAACCTTTTCCTTTTTCTGTCCGCACTTAAGGGCAGCATAGAGGCCATAAAGTCCCGCTCCGATTATGATCCTGTCGTATTTAGTTTCCTGATATTTTTTCAACATCTTCTACAAGATACCTCTGATGCTTAAACACCAGTCCAACGATCACAGAGAGATATTTAAGCACTATAGTCAAAAGGGAGAATATCCCTAAAAAGCCAATTGACAAAAAGCCCATAACAGAAACCCAGCCGGATTCCAATTGTTCATCCATAAAATAAGACTGAACAACGTAAACAACAACCGCCAGGGCGATTATGAAAAAGGCTATGCTGATCGCAAAGGAAACCTTCTCCATTACGTCTGTAAAATAGATGAAGCTGTCGATGGCAAGGCCGGCGCGCTGTTTTTTGACAGAGTGCTTTTTGCTGCCGCTTCCCTCCACAGGCTTATAGCCGATGCTTGTGACCTTAAGGCCGCTGTTCATGTAAACAGCCTTTCTGTAAGGAATGTAAACTCCCATGGCCTTTACCCTGTTTACCGCCCGTCTTGAAAGGAGTCTGAAGGTATCATTTCCTATTGGATACTGAGAGCCGCTGAATCTGTTATATACACGGTAAAAAAGCCTTGAGGAAAGTCTTGTTCGCGAATCAGAGAAAACAGAAACCACATCATTTCCCTTAAGGCATTCTTCAAAAGCATCACTTACTATCGACATGTTGTAGTCCACATACATGTCGTCAAATTCATAGATAAAATCCCCAATTGCCAGGTCACGTCCCGCATTCATTGCGGTCTCCACGCCCTGCCTTGCAGCCAGCTTGACTATACTGACCATATAACTTACCTTGTGGGCCTCAAAATATTCCCTGGCCTTAATTAAGCTATCATCGGTGGAAGCATCATTAACAAGGATGAGCTCGCACCTGTCAAAAAGCTCAGTGCTCTCACCCATTATTTTCTCTATAAATTTCTCCACATGCTCCTGCGCATTGCACATATAGGCAACCACAGAGACAAACTTATTATACTTGGCCATAGGTCATCCCGCTTAAATTAGTTTGTAGGCTTAACAGTTCTGACAACACTTCTCTTTCCATAATACCTTCCCATGCTTTTATTGGTCCAGTCCAGGGCATCCGGTGTTATGTCCATATAGTACAAAAGGTCAGGTTCATACTCATAATAGTCAAGAACCACATCCTGCACCGAGTCATCCAAAAGGGCAGCCTTTCTTTCAAGGTTCTGCTTCCTGAAGTAGGCCGCATGCCCGTTAAGAATATCCTCAAGAGCACAGCTTGATGTGAAATAGTCAGGTACCGGCTTGACATTCATGGCTGCAAGAACCACAAAAAGTGCTGCTGCCACGGCAAAAAGTCCTGAAAGATTCCTTGAAAGAACTGAAGAATCCATGTCTCCTGCCCTTTGAAGAATTCTCTTAACCCAGCCGATCACATAGTACTCACAAAGCACCAGCACCAGTATGTACTGGACAAAGAAAAGTGCCTGAAGTCTTCCCGCCTCAATGTTCCCAAGAGAGAATACCGGAGGTGCCACATTAGCTGCCACAAAGGCGTAGCCAAAGAATAAAACGGCGATGGGATATTTAAAGGATAATGAGCATTTGTCCGCAAGCTTCCACATAAAGGGAACTGCCATAACAAGAAGCAGCAGCACCGCCCATGTAGTCCACTTATCCAGGCAGTAATCCATAACATAGTAAATGGATATAAAAATAGTCTTTACTGGTCCGAAGCCATTTACAGCCTCGCCCCTTACATTATTCCCGGGTGCAAAGCAGCTAAGGGCAAATGCCAAAAGGTTCACCAGGGCAGGGATAAGAAGGGGCTTATCCTTCTTTTTTACAAAAACAAAAATAATAAAAAGAACCGTGAACATAGAAACACAAAGGGAAGTCATATAGTTACCGCCCCCTGCCAAAATACCCGTAACGCAGGCCATTACAATGTCATAGATCCTCTTCTTTTTTTCATCAACAACAGCTGATAAAACAAGGCCAATATAGAATATCCCAAAGGAATACATGAGAATATAATTGGCCGCGCCACAGTACCAGTAAAAGGCCTCTACCCTTGCCATTCCCATAGGCAGGCACTGAGTGGTGATGATAAGGGTAAGCATTGTTACGCAGTTTACAATATGTGCATCCTTCTTAAGGAGCTTAACAAATATAACCCTGAATAAGTATACGTAGGATAAGCTGAGGGCTCCAATTAAAATATATGCCCCGAGAAAATACAGTTCTTCCCCAAAAACACTGGGTGGTAATGACATAATGAATGTGGAGGTGTAGTATCCCATCCAGTTGAAGTAGTCATACCATGCCATGTACAGTGCGCCCCATACAGCAGCGAAGGGATTGCCTCCGGAAGCCTTGAACTCCGAATAAGCTCTTACGCCCATGGAAAAGTCATCCGCCGACGGGTAATTGTACCAGGCGATCCAGAGTAACGGAATCAGCAAAAGAATGTATATAATTGTGAGACATATACTTAAGGTCTTAACCTTTAACCTTGGCTCCCACTTCATGCCTTGTAATACTCCTTATACCACTGTGCAAAGCTTCTAAGTCCGGTGCGAAGGTCCGTATCGGGCTTAAAGCCAAAATCCTCCTGAAGAGCTGTCACATCCGCGTAGGTTATCTCAACATCTCCGGGCTGCATGGGAACAAGCTCCTTGTGGGCTTCAAAATCATAGTCCTCAGGAAGTACCTTGGCAGCTATGAGCTCCTGCTGGAGAATGTCCACGAAGTCCAGCAGATTAACAGGACTGTTATTACCAATATTGTAAACGTTGTACTTAACGCCGTTTTCATTAGGGTCGGGAGACTTCTGCATCACATTGATGATACCCTCTACGATGTCCTCAACGTAGGTGAAATCTCTTTTGCAATTGCCGTAGTTAAAAATCCTTATCTTGTCACCTCTGACAAGCTTATCAGTAAATCCGAAATAAGCCATGTCCGGTCTTCCGGCAGGGCCGTAAACGGTAAAGAACCTAAGGCCGGTGGAAGGAATATCGTAAAGTTTGGAGTAGGCATGGGCAAAAAGCTCATTGGACTTCTTGGTGGCAGCATAAAGAGAGACAGGATTGTCCACCTTGTCCTCTACGCTGTAAGGAATCTTCTTGTTGCTGCCGTATACACTGGAGCTGGAGGCATACACCAGATGAAGGACGCCCTTGTAGCCGTCCTTCCTGTTACTCTCATCATAAGAATGTCTGCAGGCTTCCAGAATATTGTAAAAGCCCAGCATATTGGATTCGATGTAGGCATCAGGGTTCTCAATGGAATAGCGAACCCCCGCCTGGGCTGCCAGATTAACCACAACCTCAGGTCTGTGCTCTGCAAAGATCCTGTCTATCAGCTCTCTGTCGGCAATGCTGCCCCTGATAAGCTCGAATCTTCCCTCAGATACCTCATCAATCCTCTTAAGTCTGTCCTCTTTGATACCCACATCATAATAGTCACTCATGTTGTCGATACCAATGATACTAATGCTCTTATAATTCCTAAGAAGCTCCGTCACCAGGTTGGAGCCGATAAAACCTGCGGCTCCGGTGACAAGGATCCTCTTATTCTCCAAATCAATATTCTTAGTAAGCATAGATCTCCCCGATTATTTTGCACCTTTTCCAAAAAGAACAACGCCAACAGTCTGAAGAAGGATCTTGAAATCCTCTGTAAGACTCCAGTTGTCGATATATTTAAGGTCAAGCTTAACCACTTCGTCGAAGTCCTCGATATCGCTTCGGCCGCTTATCTGCCAAAGTCCTGTAAGACCGGGAGTCATGGAAAGTCTTCTTCTGTAGTGCTCATTGTACTGCTGGAACTCAGCCTCTGTCGGTGGCCTTGTTCCCACAAGGCTCATGTCGCCCTTAAGAACATTCAGGAACTGAGGGAACTCATCCAGGGAAGTCTTTCTGATGAAGTTACCCACCTTGGTTACACGGGGGTCATTCTCCATCTTGAACATAAGGCCCTTCATCTCATTCTGAGCCTCAAGCTCCTTCTTGCGCTCCTCAGCGTCTGTGTACATGGATCTGAACTTGTAGATCTTAAATCTTCTTCCGTTCTTACCGATTCTCACCTGTGAGAAGAAGATAGGTCCCGGAGAGTCGAGCTTGATGGCAGGTCCCAGGAAAATAGTGATGATTCCTGTAAATATAAGACCCACAAGGCCTCCGAGAATATCAACAGCTCTCTTGATAAAGAGTCTCTTGTAGCTGCTTCTGAACATTGAGTAGCTGATAACAGTGTAATCAAGGAAATCACCGACCTGGGTAACAGCCTTGCTTACATCGGGAAGTTCAATATTGTAGTGGGTTGTGATACCCATCTCCTCAAAACCGATGATAATATCCTGGATCTGGCTCTGGGGAATGCTGGGAGTATTGATGAATACTTCGTCAAAAGGGTCTGTGATAAGTCTTGAGGTGAGGTTCTCAATACCCTTATGGATATGAACACCCTCCACATACCAGTCCTTATTGTCCTCAGCGTCGTCCTCATTCCTGTCATCTACGTAATAAGCTCTTACTACCTTGTAGCCCATGCCCTTGCACTTGTTAACAAGGTCCTTGATGGTGCTCTCCATAAGATTCTTCTCAGCCACAACCACAACTCTTGTGACCTTGGAATCCTTGGAAATATGATTGCGAAGAGCCTTTTTAAAGATGATCCTGGCAATATAAGTAAGCAGGATATTCATCCAGATGAAATTGACTATAACAAATCTGGACAGAATACCGATCCAGTTAAGGAAATATACAGCAGCCATACAAACAAGGATCATAATGGCCATAAATCTTACTACTGAAATAAACTCCAGTATGTAGCCTCTTGTGATGAAATCCCTGTTCCAGTCTGCCAGGAATGTATAAACTGCGCAAAACAGGAGAAATACGAGACATACCATATAATGAAGTGTCTTATTTCCCCAATCGTTGTTGTTATTGTACCTTAGCCATGTTGCGAAACAGTAAGTTATGACTATGCAGGCCATATCAATAAGCCAAAGCCCGTAAGTCTGCAACACTTTGTTCTTCTGGTTCATTAATTACTCCTTCTGGAAAATTTTTCCCAACTAGTATAGCACATACCATATAATGCCGCTACTAAGACCCCAATCCACACTGCGGCACTTAAGTTTCTCTTGCCATACTCCATTTCGGCGATCTCGGAGCTGTATTTATACATTGGAGTTTCGCCATTTACATACCCTACTATGATGTCCCCCTGAGACCGAAGCTCTGTGACTTCATCTGCAGTCAGGTAGACCTCCTCCATATCAAAGGTCTTGCCTGTCTCGTCCTGCTGCCTGTCCCCGTAAAGGGCCGTGGGCGCAGAAGTCAAAAGCATAACTCCAAAGAAAATCGCAATGCCGGCAGCTATCCCTGCTGCCAAAGACCTGAGCACAGTACCGGTAATGCGCACTGCCGCCCGGTCTGAAATATCCAGGGCCTCATCTTCTACCTTTTCCCCCAGAAGCTCGTATAAAAGAGCTCCCATAAATACATAGGTAAAATTCTTAAAGCCCAGGTTATATAAAAGAGGTTCCCAAATTCCGAGACACAGCATTCCCATCAGAGCTGCAAGCTCCTGCATGTATCCCTTTTTGAGACTCTCATGGATAAAGAAAACAGTGATGAAGCTGATCACCACGAAGGCCACAAGCCCCAGCTGCAAAAACAGATAGAGCTGAGCCATGTCTATACCATAGGTCTGATACCTGGGGTTAGGATTATTCAGTCTGATCCCCAGCAGGGAGATATGGTTGTTCTCCCAGAAGTATCTGGCAATGGTAAACCTGGTGGTAAAAACCTTCTGATCAATGGTTGTAAAAATGCTATCGGGCAGAATAAAGGGCCCTAATATAGCAATAAAGCATACTCCCGGATAGGAAATATAGCAAACAGCCTTCTCCAAAATTCCGGGAAATTTTTTCAGACTGAACCACAAATTTACCACAAGATATACCAAACATGCAAGTACTCCTGTACGGCTTCCCGAATACTGGAAAACGTAGAAATTAAAGCCCAGAACCAGCACTGAGAACACTAAAAGAAGTTTAAAATTTTTCTTTGCAATATATTTTGAAACAAAAAACATCACAAGCATGCTTAGCATCAGCACGTTCATGTGAAGGGTATTGGGATGGGCGTAGCCCAGGGCGTGCCTGAACATAAGGCCTACCCCTTCCCTCTCCTGGGGATAGTAGATCTCAGGGGCAATTCCTGTGATCCCCAGAAGGATCTTGCCTATAATAAGGATTCCTGACACCAGGATTCCCACGGAAATAACTTTTTTAACAGAGACCTTCTTCATGCCAAGAAGCATTGAAAAGCAGACGATAAGCCCCTTTTCACCGGTGGAGATATAGACAAGGCCTGCCACCAGCATAAGTCCTGCCGCCACCAGCCACTCCTTAAGGCCCCTGGTGGTAAGGAGCATCTTGCAGGCAAAAAGCATAAGTCCCAGCACCAGAAGGATGTTGTAGACCCTCATGCCCTCGTAAAGCCCTGCGGCTCTGGCACCTATCATAACAGCAAAATAGAGAAGGTAGATACCTTCTCCAATCGCTTCTCTTTTCTGTTTGTTCTCTTCAGAAAAAAACTCCATTTTTCTCTCCGGGTCATCCTCTGCCAAAAAGCCTGTCCACAAATACGTACCAGATAAATTTTATATTAGTGACAAAATATCTTCCAATAAGTCTCCTGGGATCCTGGAACAGCCTGTAAAGCCACTCAAGTCCCACCTTCTGAATAAACACGGGAGCTCTTTTGATGGTGCCCCCATGGAAATCAAAGCCTGCTCCAACACCCATCATTACGCCGTTAACTCTGCCGGCATGGGCTCTCATCCACTTCTCCTGCTTGGGAGCCCCAAGGCCTATCCAGATAATGTCTGCACCGGCCTCATTGATGCGCTGCACATCAGCCTCATCCTCTTCCTTGCTAAGGGGCTTAAAGGGAGGTGAATACAATCCCTTGATCACCAGGCCCGGGTATCTCTCCTTGAGGTTCTTCTCCAGAGCCGCGATGGTCTCCGGTGATGAGCCGTAGAAATAATGGCTTACGCTGCCATCCATTGTATCCTTGAACATATGCTCCATAAAGTCAGGGCCCGCAACGCGCTCCGCTCCGATAAAGCCCTTCTTCTGCTGAAGTCTTGCGATGGGGGCTCCGTCAGGAAAAACAAAGGCCGCATCATTAAGAACCTGTCTGTATTCCTCATTGTCCCTGCCCATCACGGAAGTATGGACATTGGAAAAGCAGATATATCTGCCGGATAATTCCTTTACATGCTTAATTACATGAAGCACTGCCTCTTCGCATCTTGCCACGGAATAGTTGATGCCAAAAACCTTGAACTTCTCCGCTCTGACCCCTACAGGAATTGCAGTGTAATCTCCTATATCAGTGGCTATGCCTGCTCTTACGCTGTAGCCCATGGTCTTAAGGCTGACATAGGTCCTGATTCCAAGGTCCTCTGCCGCAGCTATAAGGGCTGCAAGCTCCGGGTCGTCCTGCTCCTTGGCATCTTGGATAAGAAGCTCGTCATAGGAGCCTTCAGAAAAGCTCTTCTTAAGCTCCCCGGCTGCAGGATAGGGTCTGTATACATGAAGGACTCTTGAGCCCTCAAACACTTTACACTTGGAAAAATAGTGTCTTCTTAAAATGCTCCTTAAGATACAGTCGTAAACAATATCAATAAGGGGGATAGCCGCCACCACGAATCTTGAGGAATCGGTGCCCCTCTGGATCGAATACAGATACAGAAGTCCCAGAGCTATAAGAAGAATCCTTCCCTTGACCACCGTAAAGAAATTCTCAAAGGGGTCCATGAGGAAAATGGACTTTCTTCTGTTGTCATACAAAAGGAAAATAATGATCTGAAGAAGAAAGAGCACCACCAGGAAAGACACATAAAGGCCGTCATAATACTGCTTCCAGTTGTGGAAATCTCCTCTGTACCTGATAATGAGTGCAGAAAAGAAAGCCAGTACCAGCGCCAGCTCATCAACTATAAATACTCTTTTCTTGGGAAAAACTGTCTTACTGCCGTTGTTCATGTTCCGCTTTCCTGATCACTTTTTTAATCCGTCATTGGCAACTGCGCACATATCGCAGGTGCTGCACTTATCAAGCTCTTCCTTGGTCACCTTGCCGTCTCGAAGGTCCCTTACTGCCTTAAGCTCATACATGGAATAAGGCTTCTTCATAAACAGGGCCTTGAATTTGTGGCGGATAACCCACCAGGCAGGAACCCAGATATATTTGTGCATCGCGGGAGAAACCGAGCCGATCATCCAGCAGTCTCTGTCGCAATGTCTTACTTTTTTCCTGACAACCTCTGCCTGATCTGAGTTCCAAAGCTCATCCCAGGACTGCTCGTTGAGGTTACCCATGACCTCCTTGTCCTTGGTGCCGTTACAGGGCATTACATC
>JAEEGF012488046.1_pt1 | contig 19369 bp, 16 predicted proteins | sample 9134171 | NCBI WGS metagenome assembly JAEEGF01 (sample SAMN16246542, study PRJNA631951) | gut metagenome | biome: gut microbiome; feature: rumen; material: AP-attached | host: Bos | place: Iran: Karaj | collected 2018-10
CTCGGTGGGGAACGGGCCTTCGCCGACGCGCGTTGTGTACGCCTTCACCACGCCGACGACGCAGTCGATGTCGCGCGGGGAAAGTCCAGTGCCGATGCACGCGCCGCCGGAGGTGGGGTTGGAGGAGGTGACGAACGGATAGGTGCCGAAGTCGATGTCGAGCATCGTGCCCTGGGCGCCTTCCATGAGGATCGCCTTGCCTTCAGCCTTGGCCTTGTGGAGTAGAGGCACGGTGTCGATGATGTAGGGGGAGAGCTTCTCCTTGGCGGCGGCGTAGATGGCCACGATCTCGTCGGCGTCGAGCTGGTAGTCCTTGATGGTGCAGCCGGGCACCTCGATCTGGTCGCCTTCGTCCACGCGCTCTGCCTTGAGCATGCGCAGCTTCGCGTTCGTCTCGGCCACCTGCTCGCGCACGAGGTCGAGGAAGTCGGCGGAAAGCATGTCGCCGCACCTGAGGCCCGTGCGGCTCACCTTGGCGGCGTAGGCAGGACCTATTCCGCGGCCGGTGGTGCCGATCTTCTTCTCCTTCGCGCGTGCGGCCTCTTCGGCCTTGTCGAGGGCGCGGTGGTAGAGCATCACCATCTGGGTGCGGGTGGAGATGAAGAGGCGCCCGCGGCACTCCACGCCGGTCTTGCGCATCGTCTCGATCTCCTCGATGAGGTCAAGGGGGTTCATCACCACGCCGTTGCCGATCACGCATGTCTTGCCGTCGTGGAGTATGCCGCTGGGGATGAGCCGCAGCACGCGCTTCACGCCGTCCGCGATCACGGTGTGGCCCGCGTTCGAGCCGCCCTGGTAGCGCACCACGTAGTCGGCCTTGCTCGTGAGCACGTCGATGATCTTGCCTTTTCCTTCGTCGCCCCATTGGGACCCGATCAGAACCGTATTCATTGAATTGAAATCTCCGCCTTCATTCTTCCTGTTGAAAACCAACGCGCGTATTATACCAAATCCGGCGGCAAATTGGAATCTCGCATGAGAACTGCGGGGCGCAGGATTTTGGAACCGCACAAACCGCTTGCGCTTGGGCTGTGCTTATGGTATCATTTGCGCCGTTCGTTCCGGAATAGGCGACTCTCCACGTGCGGGTGCACGACGGGAAGCAACGCCCCTACGGAAAAACCTGCTCAGGGGATTCATGAATTGCACCTTGAACAGAAGTCCACGCCTCTCGCCGAGGCTTTGAACGCGCAGCGGATAAACCGCCTCGCGCATTTCGACGTGCCCGCGCACAAGGGCGGGAGGATGAACCAGGAGCTCGGAGAATACTTCGGCCCGCTATGCATGGCCCTGGACGTCAACTCCATGAAGCCGCTCGACAACCTCGGCCACCCAGTGAGCGTGATAAAGGACGCCCAGCAGCTCGCCGCCGAGGCGTTCGGCGCAGACAGCGCGTTCTTCATGGTGAACGGCACCACCTCGGCCGTGCAGACCATGATATGGTCCTCATGCGGACGCGGCGACAAGATCATCCTTCCGCGCAACGTGCACCGCAGCGCCATCAACGCCCTAGTGGTGAACGGCGCAGTGCCCATCTACGTGAACCCCGGGCGCGACAAGCGCCTCGGCATACCGCTCGGAATGTCCGTGGCCGCCGTCGAGAAGGCGATCGCCGAGCACCCCGACGCCAAGGCCATCCTCGTCAACAACCCCACCTACTACGGCATCTGCTCGAACCTCGAGGAGATAGTGCGCATCGCGCACAAGGCGGGGATGCTGGTGCTCGCCGACGAGGCGCACGGCACGCACTTCTACTTCCACGAGGAGCTGCCCATATCCGCAATGGCCGCAGGCGCCGACATGGCCGCGGCCTCCATCCACAAGACGGGCGGCAGCCTCACGCAGAGCTCGATACTGCTCACGCGCAAGCCGGTGAACCCCGACTACGTGCGCCAGACGATCACGCTCACGCAGTCGACTTCAGCCTCGTACCTGCTTCTCTCTTCGCTCGACATCGCCCGCCGCAGGCTATACTACAAGGGACGCGAGATGTATGAGAAGACGATGGAGTTCGCCGACTACGCGCGCGAGGAGATCAACGCTCTCGGCGGATACTACGCCTTCGGCACGGAGCTTGTGGACGGCGACGCGGCCTTCGCCTTCGACCGCACCAAGCTCTCCGTGCACACGCGCGACATCGGCCTCGCCGGCATCGAGGTCTACGACTACCTCCGCGACGACTACGGCATACAGATCGAGTTCGGCGACATCGGCAACCTGCTCGCAATCCTCTCCGCCGGAGACAGAATGATGGACGTGGAACGCCTCATCTCCGCCCTCGCCGAGATCAAGCGCCTGCACGAGCGCAGCCCGGCCGGACTCTTCGACCACGAATACATCGACCCCGTCATCGCCATGGCCCCGCAGGACGCCTTCTACACCACGAAGCGCCGCGTGCCGATGAAGGACTCGGTCGGCCACATCGCGGGCGAGTTCGTGATGAGCTACCCTCCCGGCATCCCGATCGTCGCACCTGGCGAGCGCATCACGCCCGACATCCTCGAGCACATCCTCTTCGCAAAGGACAGAGGCTGCTTCATGACGGGCACCGAAGACATGAACCTCGACTACATCCAAGTGGTGGAATAAAGCCATGGAACTCTGGTACACCGACGAACACACAAGCGACGTGCGCTTCTCAATGAAGGCGACCGTGCAGATCGCCTCGAAGAAAAGCGCCGTGCAGCAGATTGACATCCTCGACACGCCGGCCTACGGGCGCGTGCTCGTGCTGGACGGCGGACTGATGATCACCGAGAAGGACGAGTTCATCTACCACGAGATGATCACGCACGTGCCGATGGCCGTGAACCCGAACGTGAAGAACGTCCTCGTGATCGGCGGAGGCGACGGAGGAACCGTGCGCGAGCTCACCAAGTACAAGACCATCGAGTCGATCGACCTCGTGGAGGTGGACAAGTTCGTGGTGCTGCTCGCGAAGAAGCATCTGCCCTTCACGTCGTCCAAGCTCAAGGACAAGCGCGTGAGCGTGTGGTTCGAGGAGGGCCTCCGCTACGTGCGCGGGAAGAAGGCCGAGTACGATCTCATCATCGTCGACTCTTCGGATCCGTACGGTCCCGCCGAGGGCCTCTTCACGCGCGAGTTCTACGGCACCTGCTTCAAGGCGCTGAGGGATGACGGCATCCTCATCAACCAGCACGAGTCGCCCTTCTACGCCGCCCACCAGCGCTCTGTGCGCGACGCCCACCGCCACATCGCCGTAGAGTTTCCTGTCTCAACCGTGTACCAGTGCCACATCCCAAGCTATCCCTCAGGACACTGGCTCTTCGGCTTCGCCTCGAAGAAGTACCACCCCATCGGCGACCTCGACGCCACGCGCTGGAACCGCCTTGGCATTCGCACGCGCTACTACAACACCGATCTACACCGCGGAGCCTTCGCCCTCCCCAACTACGTCAAAGAACTCCTCAACCGCTAGCCGCCTATGACTTTCATCGGAGCAGACTCTTCTTTCGCGGACGCTTGCGAGGTGATATTCGGCGCCCCGTACGACTCCACCACAAGTTTCCGTCCTGGCGCGCGCTTCGGGCCGCAGACGATGCGCGCGGAGTCGTTCGGCATCGAGACTTTCTCGCCGTATCAGGACCGCGACCTCGAAGACGTACGCGTGCATGACGCTGGCGACCTTGAGCTGCCCTTCGGCGCGCCAGAGCCCGCGCTCGCGATGATCGAGGAAAAGACAGCGCAGATTCTCGACGCCGGCAAGACGCCCGTTCTTCTCGGCGGAGAGCACCTAGTCACCCTTGGCGCAGTGCGCGCCGTCGCCGCAAGACATTCCGATCTGCACATCATCCATTTCGACGCGCATGCCGACCTTCGCGAGGACTACTTGGGCAACCCTCTCTCGCACGCGTGCGTGATCCGCCGCTGCCACGACATCCTCGGCGACGGGCGCATCCACCAGTTCGGAATCAGATCGGGAACTCGCGACGAGTTCGCGTTCATGTCCGCCGGCCACGTGAAGACCGAACGCCACACCTGCGCCACGCTCCCGCAGCTTGCGCTGCCGCCGGGAACGCCAGTGTACCTCACTGTGGACATGGACGTGCTCGACCCTTCGGAATTTCCTGGCACCGGCACGCAGGAGGCTGGCGGACTTCGTTTCCGCGAGCTTCTCGCCGCGCTTCTCGACGTCTTCGCCCGCTTCCGCGTGGTCGCCTTCGACAACGTGGAGCTCGCCCCGTCTCTTGACCCTTCCGGACGCTCCACGGCCCTCGCGTGCAAACTGCTGCGAGAAGAGCTGCTGGCCTTCTGCGGTTAAAAGAAAAATGCGTTTTGCACAGTTGTGCGAAACGCATTTGCCGACATGGTGGAGAAGAGCGGATTCGAACCGCCGACCCTCACGTTGCGAACGTGATGCTCTACCAACTGAGCTACTTCCCCGTGGTTGAAAACGCGTAATAGTATATCATAATCCATCTGGACCCGCAAGCGAAATCTCGCAAAAAGTAAAACTTCATGCGATCAGCGCGGCGGCCCCTGCACGCCGGTGCGCCTGCTTGTACGCTGCGGGCGCTTGGGCATGAACGGATTGGAGGATTGACCGTCAGGCGCAGGCATGGCCGGTGCGGCCATGACGCCTAGCACGACTTCCCTGCCCTCGAGATTTTCCTTCGTCTTGATCTCCGTGTACGTGCTGTCGCTCAGGCCGGTCTCCACAAGCAGCTTCTTCGGCTCGCCGTCGTCATCAAGCAGATAGAGCGTCTTGCGTGCGTCGTGAGTGCCCTCCGGCTTCTGTCTGGGAGGGAACTGTCCTTCGGGGCCGAGGCGGTCGTCGGCCGGGCGGTACCGGAACGCCGCCGAAACAGCAGCCAGCACGCCCTTCGCCTCTGCGATGTGCACCGAGATGTTGGCCGTCATGCCGGGGAAGAGCCTGTCACCCGGATTGTCGGCTTCGATGATCACAGGATATGTGACGACGCTTGAAGTTGTGGTTGATGCCATGCGCACCTGCGTGACTACGCCGGTGAAGGTAAGCCCGGGATACGAGTCCACCGTGAACGACACATTCTGGCCGTCCTTCACGCTGCCGATGTCCGCTTCCGGCACGGTGGCCTCCACCTGGATGCGCTTTAGGTCGGTGGCGATCTTGAAGATTGGCACTGCGTTCATCGACGAGACGACGGTCTGGCCTTCATCGACGGATCTTTCAAGCACGATGCCGTTAACGGGCGAGATGATGGTGCAGTAGTCGAGATTGGCCTTGGCCTGGGTGACGCTAGCCTGGCTGCGCTCCACGCTCGCGCGCGCGGCGGCGAGCGAGGCGATGGCGGTGTCGCGCGCCTCAAGGGCGTTGTCATAGTCGGCCACAGGGGCCATGTCCTTCTTCACCAGCTCCTGTTTGCGCTTGAGCGTCTTCTCGGCAAGCACCAGCTGCGCCTCGCACTTCTTCACGTTGGCCTCGTTGGAGTGCAGCTCGCCGAGCGAGCTCTTGTAGTTCGCCTCGTACACCTGAGGGTCGATAAGCGCCACAACCTGGCGGTTCGTCACCACGGAGTTGTAGTCCACGAAGAGCTTGACTATGCGCCCGTTCACCTGCGCGCCCACCTCCACCTTCTTGATCGGCTGCACCGTGCCGGTGGCCTCAACGGTGCGGGCAACGTCAGTGCGCACCAGCTTGGCCGTGCGGTAGCTCACCACGGCGGCGCTCTCCTTCTTGGACTCCATGTAGCGGTACACGCCATAGCCGGCGCCGCCGAGAACGGCGAGCCACACGATCAGCTTCAGCAGAAACTTTACGATTTTCATTTTGCGAGGTCCTCAATGGATGCAGCGGGTGCGGATGGAACGGCTGGCGCGGGCCAGGGGTCGAGCCCGGTGAGGCGAACGAGGGCGGCCTCGGCCATCTCGGCCGCGTAGAACGCCTTGACGCGCGCGCCGAGCGCGCTCGCGAGCGTGCTGGCGGCGTCCGTGAAGTCGAGCCGAGATGCGTCGCCCACGCGGTACTGCATCATCACGTTCTCGAAGTTCTCGCGCGCCTGGGCCACCTCCACGCGCGCGGTGTCGAGCGACTGCCGGGCGTTGTCGCGCGTTGCTGCGGCCACGGCGAGGTCGCACGAGAGCTGCTGCTCTGCGGCCTCAACCGCGGTGCGCGCGCTCTCCATCGCCACAACGGCGGCGTCCACAGCCGTCTCCTTGCGTAAGCCGTCCAGGACGGACTGCACGGCGCGGAAGCCCCAGCTCCAGTTCCAGGCGGGATCCACAAACGAGAACGCCGAGGAGAGCGTCACCTTCGGCATGAGGTCGGCGATGGCGTAGTCCACATCGGCCATTGAAGCGCGCAGGCGGGCGCGCAGCACCATCAGGGCAGGGGAGTTGGTGCGCGCGATCTGCAGGGCCTCGGTGGCGTTGTACGCCGTGGCGGGCAGGCCGCCCACCATTGCCTCAAGCGCGTTTGTGGAAACTCCCAGCACGTCCTCGCGTGCGGCCCTGTCGCTCTCAAGCCCGAGGGAGCGCAGAAACTCGGCGCCCGCGGTGACCACGTTGTTCGATGCGTTGATCGTCTCGAGACGGGCGTCGGAGAGGTCCACGCGCGCCTTCAGCACGTCGAGCTTCTTCGCCTCGCCCGCGCCGAAGAGCGACTCCGCCTGGCGCAGATGCTCGGCGTGCATGAACTCGTTCGTGCGCGCCACCTCGAGAAGCGCGTCGCTGCGAAGGAGCGCGAAGTAGGCCTGGCAGACCTCGTCGAAAACGGCGAGCTCGGTTTCGGCCAGCGCGCGTTTCGCTGAGACTAGATCCTCGCGCGCTGCGCGTTCGCGGGCGTCGATGCGGCCGAAGTCGCAGATGAGCAGGTCGAACGAGACGTCCGCCGTGCCCTTCCCGCGCTTCTGATGCCACGAGAACTCGTGCGTATTTACAGTCGACTGAGAATAGCCGCCCGAAAGCGACATCTGGAGATGACGGTCGGCCGAGACCGAGACAAGCTCGAGCGCCGCGTTTGAGACGGCAAGGCGCGCAGCCTCGAGATTGGGACGATTCGCCGCCGCGAACGCCACGTAGTCCTGCAGGCTGCTTCCGAGGAGATTCACTCGCGACGGCGCGCGCGCGATGGCGACATCGTTCGTAAAGCGGACCATCGCCTCCTGCGCGCGCCTGGCGCGCGAGACGGTGCTGCATCCCGCCAGCGCGCAGATTGCCGCAGCGGCGCACAATGCTAATCTGATTGGTGCCTTCATTTCAGATAATTATATCAAAAAATTCTTTCTATGACCATTGTTGAGGCGACGGCGGAGAGCCGGCCAGCCTGGCAGACGATCGTCCATGAGCGCATGGAAACGCGGGCCATGATCGTGGACCTGCAGGTGCGTGAGCTCGTGCACCACCACATACTCCACCAGCTCCCTCGGCGCACGCGCGAGCTCCGAGTTGTAGGTGATGCGCCTCTTCGTCCAGTGGCAGGAGCCCCACAGCGTCTTCATTCGTCTCAAGTGCCACGTCACGCCTGGCTCTGCAAGGCGCGCCGACCACGTCGCATGCAGCTCTCCAAGCAGCGCGACGAGCGCGGCGAGCTCCTCCTTCGTGGGCGGCGTGCGTACTGCGGGGCGTCGCGCCATCGCCTTGGCGCGCGCAGCGACACACCACTTCCACTGGGAACGCAGAAAGGCCTCTCCCTCGGCGATGGTCGCGCCCCACGACGGGATGTTGAGATGCACCACGCCTTCGGCGTCCACACGCAGGCTTATCCGCCTCACGCGCTTACGCACCACTTCGACGGGGATTCCGTCGAGCGAGTTGAGCCCCGTATGAAGCATCAATAGCTGAACTGGCTGCCGCCGATCGTCTCGCGCAGAATGGAGTTGCCGGGCACGCCGTCGCTCGGCGCCTCTGCGACGCCGGAGAGAACGGCTATCAGCCGCTCGGCCTCGCGGAAGCCGTGGTCATCGGGCTCTACCCCGCGCAGCATGTCGAGCGCGTGCGTCTTCAAGACGGCGAGCTCGTAGTCGAGAGCGGTGTTGAACACTGCGTCCGCCAGACGGCGGAACGGATTGATCCACTGCTGCTCGCCGCGCTCCACGCTGGGCCAGCGCGCGAGAGTGGACGAGGCGGACTCGTTGCGGTAGTTCGCGTCGCGCACGATCCGCCTGATGAGGCGCGAGTCGTCGGCGAAGAAAACGTCGCACGGATCGGCCAGCAGCTGCGTGAAGACGTTCAGGTAGACGCGGAACTTGATGTTCTCGGGAATGCCCTCGGTGAGAAGCGGATTGAGGGCGTGTATTCCCTCCAGAACGATGATGCCGCGCGGCGGCAGGGTGGTCTCGTCGGGGTCGTCGAAACCGTCCTTCGCCTCGAAGTTGAACTTGCGAAGATGGACCTTCTCGCCGGCGAACAGACCGGAGAGGTCCTGCACGAGCCTCGCTCTGTCCACCGCCTCGATCGTCTCGTAGTCGAAATTTCCCTGCGCGTCGCGCGGGTTGCGCGCATCGCCCACGAAGTAGTCGTCGGTGCAGACGCAGCGCGCCTCAAGCCCGTTCTCGCGCAGCCTCGTGCAGAGGCGCAGCGCGGTTGTCGTCTTGCCAGCGGAGGATGGCCCCGCCACCAGCACAAGCCTCACTGCGGGAATGTGCGCTGATATCCGCTCGGCCATGCGCACAATGCGCTCTACGTGCCGCGCCTCGTCGCGCAGCACCAGCTGCGGGAAGCGTCCGGACCTCACTATCTCGTTCAGCTCCGCTATCGATTCGATGTGCCCTTCCATTCTGCAATCCTCCTTCATGCGATGCCGAGCAGCCGCTCGGCGTTTACGTGGAAAATCTTTTCGCGCTCGGCGGGATCGGGCCTGAACGACTCAACCCACGCCTTGATCTTCGCCTCGTCGCGCCAGAAGTAGTCTGTGCCGAACACCATCCTGTCGGCCGGCCACTCGCGCACCACCCTCTGCGCCTCCGGCTTGTCTTCGCGGTACACCATCACCGCGGTGTCGATCCAGCAGTTCTCGAACTGCAGCAACGCGTCGGTCGCATGGGCCGGGTTGCCGCATTCGCCTCCGAGATGCCCCGCCACGAACTTAAGGCCAGGCACGCGCTCGAGGAGCGTCGCAATCTGCTTCGGACCCGCCACATCGGGCGCGTCGATGTATCCTGGATCGAATCCGCAGTGGCTTATCACGAAGAGCCCTGCATCGCGCAGAGCGGTGAAGAACGGAACGAGCTTCGGATCGCCGAGGCTGATTCCCTGGTAGTTGGGATGGAGCTTGATTCCGGGAATGCCTGCCGCCTTCAGCGCCTGAACGCGCTCGGCGAAGAGCGGGTCCTCGGGATGGATGGAGCCCAGCTGGAATATGCGCCGCGCAGCCTCTTCGCCCTCTGCGCCGTTGCGCACGGCGATGGCGCGCGCCAGAATCGCGTCGAAGTTGTCTGGCCGCGTGCACACCGGGCAGTTCACGCACATGTCAACGCCCGAGCGGTCCATGTCGCGCAGCTGCGTGGCAACCGTGCCATCGCCGACGGGCCTGAAGTTCCCGCCCATCTGCTCGTTCATGGCCGCCAGCTTGCCGCACATCACCTCGATGGCGCGCGCGGCGAGGGACGCGGGGAAATTGTGGCTGTGGAAGTCTATTACCATGTTGCGATCTCCGCTTAGCGCAGAGGACTAACGAGCGGCGTCCATCTCGGCGCGTATAGCGCGCGCGGCGGCCGCGGGATCTGCCGCGGCGAGAATCGGGCGGCCGACCACAAGATGCGTGGCGCCGTCGCGCACCGCGTCTGCCGGCGTGGCGATGCGCTTCTGGTCGCCCACCGCGCTGCCTGCCGGACGCACTCCCGGCGTGACGAAGAGGGTTCCAGCGGCGAGCGAGCGTGAAAGCGCGCCAACCTCCATCGGGGAGCACACAAGACCGTCCGCGCCGTTTTCAGTGGCGAACTTCGCCATAGCCGCCACCTGCTCGGCTGGCGTGCGGCCGACAATTCCCACGTCCGCCAGGTCCGTCTGGTCAAGCGATGTGAGCACCGTCACGGCGAGTATCTTAGGCGCGGCCGCGCCGAATTCGGCGGCCGCCTCGTGCGCTGCGGCGATCATGGCCCTGCCGCCCACTGAGTGGATCGTCATCAGGTCCACGCCCAGCTTTCCGCCGGAGCGCACGGCGCGCTCGACTGTGCGAGGGATGTCGTGGAACTTGAGGTCTAGAAACACCTTCTTGCCAAGATCCTTCACGGCCTTGACAACGTCAGGCCCCTCCGCGGTGAAAAGCTCGAGCCCGATCTTGTAGAAGCCCACCGGCTCGCCGATGAGCTTAACCTTCTCCACGGCCTCCTCGCGCGACTGCACGTCAAGCGCCACTATCAGTTCCGCCATGTCTCCTCCTTCATTGCACTCTCAACTTCAAACTCCGAACTCCGAACTTTGAACTTCGAACTTCAAACTAACTACTCCATCTCATTTCCAATATCGAGCGAATCAAGATCGATCTCGCCCTCGAAGACCTTCTTGACTGGACCGGTAAGCGTGAAGCCCGTGCCCTTCGCCTGGCGCCAGTCGCCGTCCACCGTCAGGTCGAATCCCTGCGACGTGTGCACGTGGAGCGGAAGCGAGAGACCCTTCGTCTCCACCGCCACCACGGCCGTCGCCACAGCGCCCGTGCCGCATGCGCCGCTTTCGGCCTCCACGCCGCGCTCGTAGGTGCGGATTATGGCCTTGTTCGGCGGGCAGAACTGGACGAAGTCCACGTTCGTGCCGTCGGGTTCGAAGGCGGCGGCGAGGCGCAGTCTGCGGCCTAGGTTCGCCACATCGACGTTGGCAACGCTTTCGCACGGCACCACGAAGTGCGGCACGCCGGTGACGATGAAGTCGCCCTTCACGCCATCCACATCAAGTCCATAGCGGCGGTTCTTCGGCTCTGGCATCCACACCTTCACCTTGCCGGCGTCGAGCACCTCGGCGTCCACAAGGCCGGCGCGCGTCTCGAAGGTGACGGAGCGTCCATTCGCCGCACCGATCTCGCGGGCGAACGCGGCCACGCACCTTGCACCGTTTCCGCAGAGATCGGCCTCGGTGCCGTCAGGGTTGAAGAACACCATGCGGAAGTCCACCGTCTTAGACGGCTGCACGAGTATCACGCCCTCGCAGGCGATTCCAGTGCGCGGCGAGGCCATTGCCGCCAGGCGCAGATGGTCGTGCGCGGGGAAACGCTCGTCGCGGTCGTCGATGAGCACGAAGTCGTTTCCGGCGCCGTGCATCTTTGTGAAGCGCACCTTGTTCACGGCTCGCCCCCTCTCTGGATGGCCTGCAGCCAGGCGGGAAGACGGCTGGCCGGCTGCGGAGGAGGAGGCGGAGCCTCTTCGCCGCCGGTCATTGCGGCGACGTCGGCGAGGATGTTGAACGCCTCTGTCAGCACGATGTCCCGCTTGCGGGCGGCTGCGGCGTCCTCCTTCTCCTTTTCGGCATCGGTGAGCTTTTCATATTCCTCGTCGTCTTCAAAGTCGGCCTCGTCCGCCGCTTCAAGAACGGCACGGTCGTCCTTCATCAGCTTCTTGCGCGCGTCGCGCGCGATGGTCACGGTCTTTCTCTCCGAAAGGTCGTGGAAGAGCTTCACCACCTCGCGGCGGCGCTTCCATTCGGGAGAGTCGGCCGTGCGCGCGGCGGAGCGGTCGCGCAGCCTCGGAACGAGGTTCGGCATGTTCCAGATCGTCTCGTAGTTCGCCGGCTCGATGCGCGTCCAGGGCAGCGCGTTCGGCAACTTGTCCTCGCCGACGTCCGTGCGGTCGTCTATGGACGACGGCAGGCAGATGTCGCTTGCCACGCCCTTCACCTGCGTGGAGGATCCGTTGATGCGGTAGAAGCGCGCGGTGGTGATCTTCATGGAGCCGTACTCCTGGCGCCCCATGGGCAGAACCGTCTGCACCGTGCCCTTGCCGTGCGACTGCGTGTCGCCCACGATGACGGCGCGGCCCGTATCCTGCAGCGCGCCAGCCACGATCTCCGAGGCGGAGGCGCTGTGGCGGTCGATCAGCACCACTAGCGGCTTGCGGTACGCGAACGTGGGCTGGTCGGGGAACGTGGGTAGCACGTAGAGGTTGCGCGTCTCGCGTATCTGCACCACGGGGCATGGGCCGGGGTTCGGCCTCACGAAGAGGGCAGTGAGCATCACGGCCTCCCTGAGCGATCCGCCGCCGTTGCCGCGCAGATCGAGGATCATGCCGTCCGTGCCCTGGGTGTTGAACTGTGAGATCCACTTCGCCACGTCGAGCGAGCACGAGCGGTAGCCGGGCTGGTTGGGCTTCTTGTCCATCGTGCCGTAGAACGCGGGCAGCCTCACGTAGCCCATGGTGCGCTCGACGCCGTCGAGGGTCACGCGCTCCACGCGGCCCGTGGCAGCCTGGTCCTCGAGTTTGATCACGTCGCGGATGAGCGGCACCTTGCGGCGGGAGGCGCCGTTCTTGTCGGTGACCTCCAGAACGACCTTTGTGTTCTTGGGGCCGCGGATCTTGCGTATGGACTTGCGCATCGACTTCCACACGATGTCCTCCACAGGACCGTCGCCCTGCCCCACGCCCACGATCTTGTCGCCTTCCTTGATAGACCCCTCGCGCGCGAGAGGGCCGCCCTTCATGATCTCCTTGATCTCTAGCGCGCCGTCGTCCAGTGACTGCGAAAGCACCGCGCCCACGCCGAAGAGGGAGAGGCTCATCTCGTTGTCGAAGTCCTCCTTGCTGAGCGGCGCCATGTACCCGGAGTGCGGATCGTACGCCATCGCCACCGCAAGCAGGTAGCGCTCCATGATCTTCTCCTCGTCCATTTCGGTGAGCACCCAGGCGAGATAGTGGCGGTACTTGTTGAGAAGAGTCTCCTTGGGGGTGGGCTCGGGCTTCGCTGGGGCGTCTGCGGCGGCCGTGGAGTTGGTGGACGAAGCTCCTTCAACGGCGTTTGTGGTGGTGTTGGTCGTCGTCGTGGACTTGTTTTTGCGGCGATTGCGCCTCTTTTTCTTTCCCGTGCGTTTGGCCTCGGCGTCCTCCTCCGCGTCGAGCTCGCGCACCAGTGTCTGGGCAAGAAGCTCGTTCTTGATGAGCCGCCTCCAGAGTTCGTTGCGCTCCTCGACGGTCTCAGGCCATGGCGCGTCCTTGCGGTTGAACTGGCACGTCTCGTCCACCGTGAAGTCGAACTCAGTTGTCTCCAGCAGATTCGTGACGAAGGTCACGCATTCGTTGAGACGACGCACGAAGACCTTGTGTAGGTCGTACGCGAACGAAAGGTCGCCCTTGCGGAGGGAGGCGCCGATCTCCTCCTTCATGTTCTCGAAGACGTCGAGGTCGCTTCTGAGGAACACCGCGTGGTTGTAGTCGTACATCGTGACGAGATTGGTCCAGGCGCGCTGGGATATCTCGCCGCCGAGGGACTTCTGGGTCACGTGATACGCCGGCAGCATGTTGGCGAGCTTGCGGGCGATGTTTGAGTAGTATGGCTGGGGACTCAGGCTCTCCACGTCGGCAAGCGAGGGCGGCGCGTCGTCGGCCGGCGAAAGCACCGCGGCCAGAACCACGCACATAAGAGCGCACCACGCAAGGGCGTTTCTAAACTTGTCCATCTTGTCGTTCTCCTTTGAATTTCGGGAAACTCTTCGTCCTTTTCTGGACATGAAGTGTGTATTTTACCATTTTCCACGCACCGCGTGTATAAAAAACGGCGAAAACCGAAAAATCCGTCGAATTCGCCATCCCCAGCTTTTGAAGTTCCGCAGTTGCGCGCGCGGGGAAAAAATGAGATAATATCACCCATGAACGAACCCAAGCCAGACTTTTCGAACAAGTCGTACCTCCTGCCGCACATCAACCGCGAAGGCAGGAGGTTCGGCATTCCAACTCTCGTCGTGGCGGCGATGCTCGCGATTGCCGCGACCGCATGCGCCATGCTCGTGGCCGTGCATGGCGGCGACATGCCCCACCACGCGCTCTTCGTGTCGCTGGCCGCCGTGCTAGCCTTCCTTGCGGCGCCATTCCTGCTGCTCGCGTACGGGGTGTTCCTCTTCTTCCGCGACCCAGAGCGCTATCCGCCGGAGGACGAGGCCGCAATTCTCTCGCCTGCCGACGGACGCATCTGCATGGTCAAGGACTGCCCCCTACCCGCCGAACTTCTCGACGCCCTTCCCGATGGCGTCCCCCCGCAGACTCTCCACACACGCGTCAGCGTGTTCATGAGCGTCTTCAACGTGCATGTCAACCGCATGCCCACAGCAGCCAAGATACTGAAGATGGCGCATGTGAAAGGAAAGTTCTTCAACGCATCTCTCGACAAGGCCTCCACCGACAACGAACGCTGCTGCTACCTCATGCAGACCCCATGCGGCACGATCTACGGCGTGGTGCAGATCGCGGGCCTCGTCGCGAAGCGCATCGTGCCGTTCGTGTCGGACGGCGCGGAGCTCGCGCGCGCCGAGCGATTCGGCCTCATCCGCTTCGGCTCTCGCCTCGACGTGTACCTTCCCGCCGGCGCAAAGGCCGAGGTGCGCGAAGGACAGATCATGGTGGCTGGCGAGACCGTACTCGGACATCTGCCCTGCAGGAAGCCAAACGAGGTGTCGAAATGAGCAAGTTCAGACTTCGCGGCAGACGCCGCAAAAACAAGACGCCGCGCGAGGGCAGCGTGCCCCTGCGGGCAATGCTCCCCAATCTCATAACCTCCATCGCCGTATGCGGCGGCATAACGTGCATCACCATCGTTGCCACGAACTACGCACGGACACTGGCCGCCGTGCGCCCGCCGACGCCGCGCGACTGGTTCAACGCGCTGCTGGCCCTTCTCATCGCCTGCGTGTGCGATGCGATGGACGGACGCGTGGCGCGCCTTCTCAAGTGCAGCTCCAAGCTCGGCGCCGAACTGGACTCCCTTGCCGACTTCGTGAACTTCGGCGTGGCGCCGGCCCTTTTCATCTACTTCTGGTGCCTCTGCGCCAATCCCGGAATGACGCCTTTCCTGCGCAACCTGTTTCTCGGCTCGGCTCTCTTCTACGCGATGTGCGACGCGTTCCGCCTCGCCCGCTTCAACACAATGCTCGAGCAGCCCACCCTGCCCTATTGGAAGCACTTCTTCCTCGGAGTGCCCGCGCCTGGCGGCTGCTGGATGGTGCTCACGCCTGCGATACTTTCGCTCGCCCTCGAGGCGAAGGAGAGCGCGCCCCTTGTTGCCGGCGCGATGCAGAACGTGTACTTCGGCATGTTCATGCTTCTCTTCATCGGCCTTCTCATGGCAAGCCGCCTGCCCACGATCTCGCTAAAGTCGCTTCACATATCACGCGCCTACATGCTGCCCACGATGGCCGGCCTGCTGCTGATCATCGCCTTCCTCGTCTCGCAGTTCTGGCTCACGCTTGGCGTTCTGGGCGTCTGCTACATCGTAACGATTCCGTTCGTCGGCATGATTTTCGTGCGCACGCGTGCGCGCTACTTGCGCGAGCAGAGTCCTGCGCCCGCGCAGCAGCAGCAACAGCCGCCGGCCTGCCCCGCTGAAGCCGTGAAACCGGCGCCATGATTTCGTGCTGCGAACTATGTCCGCGCCGCTGCGGGGTCGATCGCTCGGCCGGCGAACGCGGTTTCTGCCACGCCGGCGCACTGCCGCGCGTGTTCCGGTGGGGACCCCACTTCGGCGAGGAGCCGCCCATCTGCGGCCCTTCCGGTTCTGGAGCCGTCTTCTTCTCGCGCTGCACGATGAAGTGCATCTACTGCCAGAACTCGCCCTGGAGCTGGCGTGGCGAAGGACGCGACATCGCAGTCGCCGAACTCTCCTCCATTCTGCGCGATCTCGCCGTAAAACACCGCTGCGCCAACTGGAACCTCGTCTCGCCTACGCCATACCTTCCCGCCATCCGCGCCGCAGCGGCACCGCTTCTTGCCGAAGGCGTGCGCCTGCCGTTCGTGTTCAACTCAAGCGGCTACGAGCGTCCAGAGACACTTGCAGAATACCACGACCTATGCGACATCGCGCTAGTCGATCTACGCTACGCGGACGACGCCACCGCGAGCGCCGCGTCGTCCGCCCCGGGATACGTGGATGCCTCGCGCGCCGCGGTGAAGTACCTGTGGAACGCGCTCGGTCCGCTCGATTCCGACGAACCTGGCGGCGCCACGCGCGGCGTGATCGTGCGCGTGCTTGTTCTTCCGGGCCATGCGGAAGAAGCCATCGAGAACCTCGCCTGGCTCGCCGCGGAATGCTCGCCCAAAGTGCACATCTCCGTGATGAGCCAATACGCGCCCGCCTTCCAGGCGCTTGAAACGCCGCCCTTCGACCGCGTTGTCACGGAGGAGGAATACGCGGAGGTCACAGAGGCCGCAGCGGACTTCGGGTTCGAAAACGGCTGGATACAGGGTTTCGAGAGCCGCGACGCGTCTTCGGATCTGGTGGGCGAGAACATGACGCCCGGCGAAGGCGCAGTTGGCGTCTAGCCGTTTCGCAGGCGCTCCGAGAGAAGCGTGGACGAAGTTCCCTTCGTGTACTCGAAGTACACCACCTCCACGCCGACGGCGCGCAGCTTGGCCTCGACTTCGTTGTACATGGCGCTGCCCTTCCAGTCGTTTCCGTGGAAGAGCCGGTTGAAGTGCAGCTTCTCCCAGGCGGCGAACTTGTCCATGCTCGTCTGCGGCACCACTTCGTCAGCATACCGTATCGCCTTCACGATCTCCACGCGCTCGTTGAAAGGCACGATCGGATCGTGGTGCTTGTACTCGCGCACCACCTCGTCCGTGGAGACTCCGACTATCAGCTTGTCGCAGTTCTCGCGGGCGCGTCTGAGCAGATTCAGGTGCCCAACGTGAAACATGTCGAATACGCCTGTCGTGTAGCCTATGATCATGGCAAGACAATACCTCCCTTTGGTAGCACCTTCAAAAATAGCGCGACATGTTGCATCACTGCTTCCTCCAAACACGACCTGAGGCGGTTACCACAACGCCGTCCTCAAGCACATAGGAAACTTCTATGATGAACTTATCCGAGAAGAAACGCGCCGTTGCCGTGCGACGGGTCATCAGCAGCGGATCGTCGCACACGTCCACGCACATCAACGCAGCCTTATGGTCTGTCGACTGCTGGTCGTTCGGAACCATCTCCACCATCTCGGCTTCGGACAACTCCAACGTCCCCGTGCCGCTTACCTTCGTCGAGCCGATCTTGCCCGCGAGAGTCAACACGCCATTCGCCTTTGCCGTGACCGTCAATGCCTTGCCGCCTCTAACGATGTCGTATGACCACCCCTTGCCCTTCGCTGAATGTGGAGTGAACTTGGCCACGCCATTCGTCCCGAACCCTGCCACAGCGCCAGCAACCGCCTTCGCGTCGCCGTTCATCCCGAACGCGTTGCGCTGGCAGGAGATCCACATCGGCGCCGTCATGCTCGGCAACCCCGTAATATACGCCTGACACCAGCCAGCGACCTGACGCTGATCCCAGGCAGCGTTCGTGTCAATATCGAGATGCATCTGCCACACCTTGCTCCTGCCCCTCAGCGAACCTTTCGTCATCTTCTGCGTCTTCTTGAGCGTGACAGCGTACACGCCGTTCGATACGCTGTCAAACCCGCTGCCCGTCAACGCGACGCCGCCGATTTTTGCCGTGATTCTGCCCGCCGCCGTCACAGTCACCTTCACCGCAGAGGCCCATCCGTCCACAAGCGGAGTATAAACGACATATTCCGCATCTTCGTCGCCTTCGTCACCTTCTCCGTCGTCCTCCACGTCCCCGTCATTCTCCAAGTCACCGTAGTATTCAGGTACGGAGAAGTACGTGTTTGAAAAACCGTTGTACGTGCCAACGACGTCGGCTGGAAGAAGCGCGTCCACCATGAACGTGGCAGTCGCCGTTGAGGTATATGTCTTCGTCTTCTTTGTTTTTGAGTTCTTTATCGTCTTCTTCATCGTGAACGTCGCGGTGAAGACGCCTGTCTTAACCGCCGCGCCGACAATCGCAGTGCCGTTCCATGAAAGGCCGGTCGGCAGGCCGGTCACTGAGGCAAGCTTCCAACCGTTCGTCTGGAACACCTCCACGCCGAGGTCGGCCAGCGTCTTCTTCGTCTTCATGCCGCCTTTAAACATATAGGGGTTCAGCGTCGACGACTCGATTCCAGAAATAAGCCCTGCATTTACCGCACCGCTCGAGTTGGGCGCGATTATCCTTATGGACTTCGCCACGGTCTTCCCTGCACGGTTCTTCGCCGTGATCTTCGCATTGTAAACGCCGGGCTTCATCTTGGACAAGTCAACGACTTTCAGAACATACCGGGCGTCCGTGCCAGCTTCACGCACAAGCCCGAGACCTGCGGGGTTGCCGCCTATGGCCACCGTCGGATAGGATAGCGACTCGGCGGAGATCGCAATCTCTCTATCAGGGACGTCCTCGACATACCAGACGGCATCAGAATCGACTGTCAGCACGGGCGTCTTGTCCAACGTCACCTTCGCGAACACGGCCTTCACGGACACAGTGCCCGCGCCCATTGTCAACGACACGCTCGGCTGTCGGCATTTGTGTTCGTTCGGCCATGGCGTCTCCACGTCATTGACATTAATCCACTTGACGAATACATACCCTCTCTTCGGAGTCGCCTTCAATGCCACCCTGCTCCCATACGTCTTCGTTCCCGCCCCGCTCACCGTACCACCGGCCTTCGTGTTCACCGCTGCCGTGACCTTGTATTTTCTCGCCGTCCAATGGGCGTAGTAAGTGACGTCCTTCGCAACCTTGGTTCTTGCGGAGATTTTCGCACCCCCCACTTTCTTTGTCCACCACCCCGCAAAAGCATATCCATCGCGCACTGGTGTTGGCAGACCGGTCTCGCCGAGTTCACCGCCAATGGCGACATGCATCTGGTTCATTGCTTCACTCAGCGTGCCTCCAGCTGCATCAAACGTCACCGTCGCTACATCTGTTTCTTGGTCTTGCATCTCCAATGGGATGTCGCAGAACCGGGAAACTGACGCCTGAACGGCAAGCGCCGCGCACAAGGCCACAACACATGCGGTAGTACGAATGATCATTTTCAGCACTCTCATCGTTGTTGCTCCTTTCACAGGAATTTCAAGAATCCTAGACGCCAGGAATGTCCACATAATCTACGCAGACAAATATATATTTTATAACAATACGGACATCAGTGTCAATTGCAGTATTGAATCTCTTCATTACTTCACAACCTCCCAATCTTGGGGCACCTTGTCCCTTGTTCCTTGCCTCAGCCGTGCTTCTTGAGGAACTTGCGCAGTGCGAGGGCCTTCTCCATGTTGAAGGACGAGGCGGGGTGGTGCGGCTTGAGGCGGCCCGGCCATGCGGCCCAGTCGCCATAGTTGTAGGTGAGAACGGTCTCGGGGTCGTTGGGCACCATCACGTCCACGCCCTCGAACTTAGCGGGCTTGAGCGGGAAGATGTCGTCGTA
>JAEEGF011256341.1_pt1 | contig 19368 bp, 18 predicted proteins | sample 9134171 | NCBI WGS metagenome assembly JAEEGF01 (sample SAMN16246542, study PRJNA631951) | gut metagenome | biome: gut microbiome; feature: rumen; material: AP-attached | host: Bos | place: Iran: Karaj | collected 2018-10
TGTTGTTTGATTCCTACACCAAGGCGGCAAAGCCCTCGGCCTGCACCAAGAGCGGTTACGATTTCTTGCCCCGCGTGTATCCTTTCTATGGCTCGAAGGAGGACAAACTGAACTTCTATGTCGAGCTATACAACAGCGACAAGTTGTATGACGAAGGCAAGTTTTTGGTGAGCTATTACATCGAGACGGTCGAGTCGTCGAACCGTATGCAGAACTATTCTTATAACAAACGCTATGACGTGAACAAGGTTGATGTGCTGTTCAATTCCATCGATATCAAGGATTTGCCTTCGGGCAACTATTACCTTGTCGTCGAGATGCACGACCGCAGCAATGCCTTGATTTGCTCCAAGAGTTGGTTCTTCCAACGCAGCAACCCGAGCGTGACTTACAATATGGCCGACTTGGCTGGCGTGAACATCGCCAACACTTTCGTCAGCAATATCACCGAAATCGACACACTGCGCAAGTACATCCGTTACCTTGACCCGATTTGTACCGAAATAGAGCGCGACTATTCCGTCAATCTGATCAAGACCGATGACGTGAAGACCATGCAGCAGTTCCTCTTCAATTTCTGGAGCTCGCGTTCGCCGATGAATCCGCAAAAGGGCTTTGACGAGTATTTGGCTGCTGTGCGTCGTGTCAACATGTCGTTCAAGACCTCGTCGTTCCCGGGCTATCGCACCGATCGCGGCTATGTGTTCCTGAAATACGGACAGCCCGACAAAATCATGGAAAGTCCCAATGAACCAGGTGCTTATCCTTACGAGATCTGGCATTATTACACGTTGGCCAACCAACGCAACAAGCGTTTTGTGTTCATGTCGAAGGATTCTGCCGCCAACGACTACCAGCTGATCCATTCCGATGTGGTCGGTGAAGTGAACAACCCACGCTGGCAGATGGAAATCTATTCGCGTTACTTTGGCCAGCCCAGCGAGGGTATCGACCAGACTGAGTTCCAAAACAGTTGGGGTTCACATGCCGGAGACCTTTACAATAATCCGAGATAAGCCATGTCAAAGCTTGGATTTCATATCGTGAAGTTTTGGGTGCGTTTTCTGTCCATCCATCCGTATTGGCTTCTGTATTTGAAGTCCGATTGCTATTGTTTTCTCCTGTATCATGTGCTGCGCTATCGGCGTAAAGTGGTCAGAAAGAATTTGTTGCGTTCATTTCCCGATAAGTACGCGAGAGAGATAAAGACCATAGAAAAGCATTTTTACCAGAACCTCTGCGATTTGTTTGTTGAGGCTCCCAAAATGCTGAACATGAAGCCTGAAGGTTATAAAAGCCGAATCACCTATACCAATCCAGAATTGGTGACTCGGCTTTTTGAACAGCATAAAAGCATCTTTTATGCCATCCCGCATTCGGGCAACTGGGAGTGGTTTGGCAAGATGCTTCCCGATCTCACACAACATCAGTGCTTGGCTGTATACAAGAGGGTGGAAAACCCAGTCTTTGAAAAGCTTATGTTGTATATGCGCACCTACGACAGCCCGCTGGAAATGGTGGAATCGAATTCGGTGTTGCGACGCTTGGCCCAATTGCGTGAGAGCCAGACCGCTGTGCTGATGATGGCTGACCAGACCTCCCATGGTTTGGCAACGGACTATTGGACCGAGTTCTTGCATCAGGACACTTGCTGGTTCACGGGAATCGAGCGCATCGCCAAGAAGTTGGACTATGCCGTGGTTTTCGTCAACATGGTGCGGAAGGGCAGGGGGCGTTATGAAGTGACTTTTGAACTGGTTACCGACTGCCCGAAAGAGACTGGGACAGGTGAAATCATGGAGCCCTATGTGCGCTGCGTGGAACGTTTCATCGAGGCCAACCCCGACAACTGGCTGTGGTCGCACCGCCGTTGGAAACACGAAAGGCCTAAAACGGAAGAAGCATGAAAGTAGCCGTTGTCATATTGAACTACAATGGGCGGAAATTCCTTGAGGAGTTTCTGCCTATTGTCATTGCTAATTGCGACCCTTCGTTGGCTGAGATTGTGGTGGCCGACAATGCTTCGACCGACGATTCGTTGGCTTTGATGAAGGAAAAGTTTCCCGAAATCCGTTTGATTGAGAATGGCTGCAATGGCGGTTTCGCCACGGGCTACAATATGGCTTTGCGACAGATTGAGGCGCAGTATTATGTGCTGCTCAATTCTGATATCGAGGTGACACCCCACTGGATTGAACCTATCATCGAATTGATGGACAAAGACCTGCAAATTGCCGCCTGTCAGCCCAAGATTTTGTCGTACTACCACAAGGAACAGTTTGAATATGCTGGTGCCAGTGGCGGCTTCATCGACAAGTACGGCTATCCTTTCTGTCGCGGTCGTGTGTTCCAAAACTTGGAGAAAGACGAGCACCAGTACGACGATCCGAAAGAGGTTTTCTGGGCCACGGGCGCCTGTATGTTTGTCCGCGCCGACTTGTATCATCAGATTGGTGGCCTTGATGACAGTTTTTTCGCCCACATGGAGGAGATAGACCTGTGCTGGAGGCTGAAGAATGCGGGTTACAAAGTGTACTGTTGCCCGCAGTCGTGGGTCTATCATATTGGTGGCGGTACTTTATCGAAGAACTCGCCTCGTAAGACCTATCTGAACTTCCGTAACAACCTCTCGATGTTGGTGAAGAACTTGCCCAAGCGTCGTGTGCATCGCATTATCCTCTATCGCATCTTTCTTGATTGGGTGGCAGCGTTCAAGTTCCTCTTTGAAGGCTGTGCGAAAGACTTCCAAATGGTCTTCAAGGCCCATTGGGATTTCTACAAGAGGCTAAGGGATTTGCGCAAAAAACGCAGCTATAACGAGCACAAGCTGGTGAGTTGCATCTATCGGAAGAACATCGTTTTCCAGAGCATCCTTGGAGGCAAAAAGAAATACAGCGATTTAAAGGAAAACGATTTTACCTTGTAGAGACGCGATTTATCGCGTCTCTTAACGATTCATCGCGTCTCCAGCGCCTCAATCGCCTTATCATACCCTTCCATTCCTAATCCCGAAATGCACTTCACGCAAGCTTCGGCGGTGAAGGAATGCTGACGGTAAGGCTCCCGTTTCGAGATGTCCGAAATGTGTACTTCAACAACGGGTATGCTGATGGCACGGATGCAGTCGGCGAGGGCGATGGATGTATGGGCATAGCCTCCAGGGTTCATCACTACGGCATCGTATTGTGTGTCAGCTTCTTGCAGTTTGTCAATCAAGATGCCTTCGTGGTTGGATTGGAAATAGGCTATTTCGTGTTGGGGAAAATGCTCGCGCATTTTGGGCAGGTAATCTTCGAAAGAAACGGTGCCGTAGATTTCAGGCTCGCGCTTGCCTAAAAGGTTGAGGTTGGGACCGTTGAGGATGAGAATCTTCATCTTATAGAATTTTTGCAAAAATAACGTTTTTCGTTGGTTTGTGTTTTTTTTCGGGTCGAAAAGTTGGTGTGTATCAATTATTTTTCTATTTTTGTGCAAAATTCAGGTAGTCATGAAGATCATCACATTAGGGAAGACCAACTTGAAGGTGAACAAGAATGGCTTCGGTGCTTTGCCCATTCAGCGTGTCAGCGAAAAGGAAGCGGTATATCTGCTGCACAAGGCCTACGACAATGGCATCAATTTTTATGACACAGCGCGGTTTTATACCGACAGCGAGGAGAAGATAGGTGCCGCTTTTGGCGACCGTCGCAACAAAGTGCTCATCGCTTCCAAAACGGCTGCAACCAGCATCGAGGAGTTTTGGAAAGACCTTCATACCACTTTGAAAAACCTGAAGACCGATTATTTGGATATCTACCAATTCCATAATCCCGATTATTGCCCTCGACCAGGTGACAAGGAAGGTTTGTATGATGCCATGAAAGTGGCTAAACGCCAAGGCAAGGTTCGGTTTATCGGCATCAGTAACCACCGCCAGAATGTGGCCATGGAAGCCATCGAGCGCGACTGCTATGACACGCTGCAATATCCGTTCTCCTATCTCTCTTCGGAGGAAGACCAGAAGATTGTGGAGGCTTGCTACAAGCACAACATGGGCTTCATTTGCATGAAAGCCTTGGCGGGCGGTCTCATCAATGACTCGGCTTTGGCCTATGCTTTCCTCAACCAGTTTGACCATGCATTGCCGATTTGGGGCATACAGCGTGAGAGCGAGTTGGATGAGTTCATTTCGTACCAGGATCATGAACCCGAGCTTTCTTCCGCTTCGTGGCGCAAGATTGAGAAGGAACGCGCCGAGTTTTCAAGTGAGTTCTGCCGTGGCTGCGGCTATTGCCAGCCCTGCTCGGTCGGAATCGAAATCGAGAACTGCGCCCGAATGAGCCTCTTCTTGAAACGCGCTCCATACAGTGTCTATCTCACTGAGGAATGGGCCGAGAAGATGAAGCTCATCGAGAAGTGCAAGCACTGCAACCAATGCAGCAGCAAGTGCCCCTACGGCCTTGACACGCCGACGCTCTTGGAAAAGAACTATGAAGATTTCAAGGTGTATTGGGCGAAGAAACAGGCTGGGGAATTATGATGTTTCAACAAATCAAAGAAAAACTCCGCTGATCATCGAACGGCGGAGTTTTTTCGTTTAGGTTGGTAGAGACGGTGTGCACACCGTCTCTACAATGAATCATTCACCTTTGGCCAGCGGTGAAGGCGTGACATACACGCGGGCGCCGAGTTCCTTGTCAAGCATAATCATGCCATTCAGGTTGTCGCCGATCATCTTGCATTGGGTGATGAGGTCAAGGGCGTTCTCTTCCTCTTCCACCTGCTCGTCGATGAACCAGGCGAGGAAGTTAGCGGCTGCACGGTCTTTGTCTTCGTCAGCGATGTCGCAGAGGTTGTTAATCATGGCGGTCACCTTCTTCTCGTGCTCAAGGGTGTCTTCGAAAGCCTTTAATACGGTCTTCCATTCGGTCTGCACCTTGGCGATGGGGGCGAGGATGACCTTGGCGCCTTGCGAATGCATGTAGTTGATCATGATGGCAGCATGAGCTTGCTCCTCGAGGAACTGCACTTTGAACCAATGGGCGATACCTTTGAAGCCTTTAGCGTAGATGTCCTGAGACATGCTCAGATAGAGGTAGGCCGACCACATCTCAGCGTTAATCTGGTCGTTGATGGCCTTTGCTAATTTCTTGCTAATCATTTTCTTCAGTTATTAGTTGTTAGTTGTTCAGTTGAGATTCCCTGCGGGAATGGAGATTCAAATTTAAATATAATAAACATGAAACATGGACTCCATTCCCGAAGGGAATCTCCTGTGCTTTGATTATTCAAAATAACGTTTATATAAACCTTCAAAGCCTTTGCCGTGGCGGGCTTCGTCTTTGGCCATCTCGTGGACGGTGTCGTGGATGGCATCGAGGTTGCGTTCTTTGGCCACGCGGGCGATACGCATCTTCTCTTCGCAGGCGCCACACTCGGCAATCATACGCTTGTAGAGGTTGGTCTTGGTGTCCCAAACCACTTCACCCAGCAATTCGGCAAAGCGTGAGGCGTGGTCGGCCTCTTCGAAGGCATAGCGCTTGAAGGCCTCGGCAATTTCGGGATAACCTTCGCGGTCGGCCTGACGGCTCATGGCCAGGTACATGCCTACCTCGGTGGCTTCACCCATAAACTGGGCATTGAGGTCCTTGATCATTTCGTCGCCGGTGTCTTTGGCGATGCCGATGACATGTTCGGTGACAAAGTTCAAAGCAGCATTCTCGTCAACGACTTTCCATTCGACGATTTGTCTGCATTGAGGGCAGCGCTCGGGGGCTTCCTCTCCTTCGTGTACGTACCCGCAGATGGGGCAGATGAATTTTTTCTTCATGGTGTTTCTTATTTTAATGAGTTAGTTTCTGCTAAAAATGCAAATGCAAAGATATACAATTTCTTTCATATTTTCCTTGTTGAGGAAAAATAATCTTTCTATGGACTGGAAAGAGAATTTTTCCTACTTTTGCATTTTGTTTCTAAGCTAAACAAGCAACCTTATGTTGAATAGAAGATTTTTGAGAGTCAAGGCGTTACAATCCATTTATGCCTACCATCAGTCCGAGAGTTCCAACCTTCCTCAAGCCGAGCGCCAGTTGCTTGAAGGGGTCGATGACTTGTACAAGCTTTTTGTCTACCAGCTTTCTTTCTGGGTCGAAATCAGGCAGTTTGCTGAACGCCGTATCGAAGAGAACAAGCAGAAACATTTTCCAACCGAGGAAGACTTGAATCCCAATTTGAAGTTTGTCAACAATCGGATTCTCAAGGTTTTGGATGAGAATAAACACTTGATGAAGCTTGAGGAACACTACAAAATCAATTGGGCCGATGCTCGCGAGGACTTCATTCGCAACATGTTTGTGAAGCTGACGGAGACACCTGAGTATCAGGAGTATATGAACAATGGTAAGGATAGCTTCAGCGACGACAAGCATTTCTTGGTTACGGTGATTGACACTTACATGCCCGAGGATGGGTTGCTTTACGATTTCTATTCCGACCGCGACCTCTCGTTCAACAGCGACTATCAGCTGGCCATTTATTTGTTGTGGAAGTTCGTCAGTGAACTCCCCGCTAGTTTCGATGCTTCCAGTATGTTGCCTCCAGTCTATAAAAACGAGGAAGAGGATAAGGAGTTTGTAGTCAAGCTGTTCGAGAAGACGATACTTCATGCCGATGAATACATGGAGCTGGTGAAAGCCAATATCTCCAATTGGGATTACGACCGTTTAGCTTTGATGGATAAGATACTGATTTTCATGGCTTTGACGGAGTTTATCGAGTTCCATTCCATCCCCGTGAAGGTCACCATCAACGAATATATTGAAATCTCGAAGTTTTACAGTACGCCCGAAAGCCGACGTTTCGTCAACGGTATGCTTGACAAGCTGGCCTCACAGCTGAAAGAGGAAGGCAAACTAGTGAAGACGGGCATGGGGTTGGTGGACAAATAATCGCAGTTTAAGGCAATAATAATCAAACAAATGCCGTTATCCACAAAATTTGGAAATATGAAACGAACACTCTACATAATAGGCTCTTTGGTGCTGTCAATCCTCGCTTTGCAAGCTCAAGCACAAGTGAGTAATGGCTTGTATCGTGCCTTGACAGATGCCAACTCGGCCCGTGTGGTGGCTTTGGGCGGACTGCCTTTGCCCGTACATGACGGCGATTTGCAGACGGCCGTTTTCAATCCTTCGGCCATCTCACCCGAGATGAACAACCAGTTGTCTTTGTCGTATGTTGGCGATTTCAACCTGGGCACGAACTTCGGCGCGGTGCAATACAGCCATACCTTTGAGAAACTGGGCAGCTTTGCGACATCAGTGCAGTACTACAACTATGGTGCTATGCAGTATGCCTCCGAGAGTGGCTATACCGACGGCAGCACGTTCAATGTGTCGGACTATGCCGTCACCCTTGGTTGGGGCCGCGAACTGACCGACAAATGGAGCATTGGTGCCAACCTGAAATATGCCGGTGTGCAATATGAAGCAGGTCGTGCTGGTGCTATTGGCGTGGATGTGGCGGCTACCTACTGGTCCTATTCCAATTGGGCATTTACGCTTGCCGCACGTAACATCGGTCGACAGATTTATTGCCAGGAGTTGAATGTGAACAACTTATGGTTGCCTTTTTCCGTGGATTTCATGGCTTCCAAGAAACTCGACCACTTGCCGTTGACCATCATCTTGGGTTACAAGGACATACAGCATTGGAACAAGCTCTATGAGGATCCACTTGACTTGGCCGGTTATTACGACCCCATCACTGGAGAATACCAGGAGCCTTCGAAAGCCGCGAAGTTCTTCACCAATTTGGGTTGCCATTTGGTCGTTGGCGGTGAAATGGCCTTGGGAAAGAACCTGTTCTTGAGGGCGTCCTACAACTACGAAACGCATCGCAATATGGGTGTGCCCAAGGCACGTAGCTTGGTCGGTTTCTCGGCTGGCTTTGGCATCAAGATCAAGGCTTTCCAACTCGACTATGCCCGTTCGAGAAACAACATCGTTGGCTCGCCCAATTTCCTGACGCTTAGGATAGACTTAAGTAAACTTTAAAGTCGGCGTTTCGACAAGCTCAACGACCGCTAAGGGTCCCTGAGCCTGTCGAAGGGCTCGAAGTCTGAAGTCATGTATTTACACGAACTCAAACTGACCAACTTCAAGAACTGCGAATCAGCTGATTTGCAGCTGTCGGAGAACGTCAACTGTTTCGTGGGCTTGAATGGGGCAGGTAAGACCAACATCCTCGATTCCATCTATTACCTTTCATTTTGCAAGAGTTTTTTCAGCGCGACAGACAAGCAGAACATCCGTCATGAGCAGGATTTCTTTGCCATCCATGGCGTGTATTCTCACGATGGCAAGGATGATGAGCTGGTGTCGTGCGTGCAGAAACGAGACCAGAAGAAGTCGTTCCGCTTCAACAAGAAGGAATACGACCGTCTCAGCGACCACATCGGCAAGTTCCCTTTGGTGATGATTTCGCCCTACGACCGCGACCTGATCAACGAGGGCAGCGACTTGCGTCGTAAGTTCATCGACGGCGTGATTTCGCAGTTCGACCCCTTGTATCTCAACGCCCTGCTGAAATATAACCGTGCCTTACTGCAACGCAACATACAGCTGAAACAGTTTGCCGAAAGCCGCCATTTCGACCGTGAGTTGCTTCGTCTTTGGGATGACCAGCTGGCCCAACATGCCGATGATATCCATGCCAAGCGTCGCCAGTTTTTGGAGGATTTCCTGCCGATTTTCCAGCATTATTACGAGATTGTTTCGGGCGGCACGGAGAAAGTGAATGTCCTCTATCAGTCGCGTTTGGATGAAAAGCCGTTGCATGAGTTGTTGGAGGAAAGCCTGCAACAGGACCGTTATTCGGGCTACACCAACGTGGGCATCCACAAGGACGACTTGGAGTTTGCCCTGGACGGCCATCCGCTGAAACGTTTCGGTTCGCAGGGACAGCAGAAGTCGTTTGTGGTCTCGATACGTTTAGCACAGTTCGAGTTCAATTACCAAAAGATTGGCTACAAGCCCATCTTGTTATTGGACGACATCTTCGACAAGCTTGACGACCAGCGCGTGATGAAGCTCGTTCGCTTGGTTGGAGATGAGCATTTTGGTCAGGTATTCATCACTGACACACAGCAGAATAGGGTGGAAAAGCTGTTTGAAAACACTAACATAGACCATAAAATCTTTGAAGTGGTAAAAGGCGAGGTTAAAGAGATAGGAGGTGACCATGGTGTACTTTGACATGAAACCGCTCGGCGAGCTCATCAAGGAGTTCTATGAACAACGCCGAGGTTCGGGCTATCTGGACGAAGTCAAGGTCATCAACTCATGGCCCAAGGTGGTCGGGCCGTTTATTGCCTCGCACACCATTGACCTTTCCATAAAAAACAATGTGCTGTTTGTCCGCGTTGACAGTGATGCGCTTCGTAGTGAGTTGAGCTATTCCAAGTCTTTGTTGTTGAAGAACTTGAATGAGATGGTGGGGAAGGAGATGGTGAAAGAGATAGTGCTAAACTAAATCTTACCTCTTGCAAATCAGCTTAAATTCACAATAGCTGCATTTCTTGTCGTCTTCGGCTTGTTCGAAGGGAATTTGTGTGTCAAGCATTTCGTCTACCACGGCTTCAAGCATGGCTTCCATGTCGTTAATGAAAGTGCTGTCCTCTAAAAAGTTGATGTCGGCATCAGCGTCGTCTTTTTTAGGAGCAGTCTTGGAAAGTTCAAATTCGATAGCATTGGCATATTTCAATCCGTGGATTGCGGCAGTTACTTGCTCGGACAATATGGAAGGATTTTCCTTGAGATACATATACTTATAGAGCAACAGCTGAAGCGCTTTCTCGGGTATGAGTTTCAGAAACTCGAGGTCGCTTTCGCTTTGGTGGCGCACGGGTATCTTGAGGTCGGTGCTAGCCACATGGCCGGTCTTGTAGTCAATGACGCGGATGAGACCATCGAATTGGTCGATGCGGTCGGTGCGGCCGTAGAAAACGCAGTCTCCATGGTCAGTTTGAAGCTTTGTTCGCAGTTCACCTTCGGTTTCCAATAGGGTCAAGGTGTTGTTTTCCAATTGCTTGGAAGTGTAGTTTAGGTAGTTTTTCAGTTGTTGCTCAATGGTGACGCGGTTTAGGTAATTGAAACCAATATCCGGAAGGCCGTTGGGTAGGTTTTTCGCGATGGATTGAGCCAACTTCTGTTCCCATTGCGGCTTGGTGACTTTGTCAAAGAGTTCTTTGTCAATGATTTGCGTTTTTCCATCTTTCGGCAGGTAGTCGGCAAACAGAAAATCCAACGTGTCGTGAATGATGGTTCCAATGACATTGACGCCAGTGTCTTCATCGACGCTATTGTCCTCAATTTGAGCGATATACTTCAGATAGTACTTCAACGGACAATTTAGGTAAGTGGACAAAGCGGAAGGGGAGAGCCCTTTCTCTCCGATGAGGTAGTGGAGGCGGTCTAAGGCATTGGCTTTCTGTGCGCTGAGTTCCATGATCTCCATGGAAGACTTGGCCGTGCTGCTAAACGCCTCTTCCTCAACCTTGATGTTGGTGTTTTTGGCCAGTTCATGCATGATTTGCAGGATGAATCGGCTGGCCTCACCGCCTGAAGTTTCGCCCAAGTTGTTGTAGTACAAATAAATGTCCTTTCCGTTTTGCAGCAGGCGATAGAAATGGTAGGCAATGACGGCTTGGCTTTCTGCATAGCCTGGCAGCCCGCAGGCATGGCGGATGAACTGGGGGATGAAACTGCCCCGCGACTTGTCGGGCGGCAGAATGCCCTCGTTGACGCTGAGCAGGTGCAGCCGTTCAAAGTCGAGGTTGCGGGTCTCCAACAAGCCCATGATTTGCAAGCCTTCAGTGTCGCTGCTGTTTAGCTTCAGGCTTGATGCCGAAGTCAATACTTTATAAAGCGCCTCAAGGCTGTGCGAATCTTTGATGTATCTTGAGTTTTGTTCCAAGACTTTTTGGAGGCGGCTGATGATTTTCCCGATTTCGCTGACCTGGTTAAGAAGGAACGTGTTCTCGTTTTGCTCGCTTTTCGATTGAATCATGTCGGCGATGAAAGCCAATATTTGGTTGACATTGTCCAACATTCTGACAGGTGACGGATGGTCTTCTCCAGTTAGGACAACGCTCAAAAATGTCTGAATCTTGGGTGCCTGCAGTAATGCCTCAAGGTCGCTCTCCTCGAAGATGAACTTGCCGTTGCTTACTGCCTCGTATTTCCAACGGTTGAAGGCTTCAAGCTCGTTTTTTGGGAAGATGATTTTGACGATTTCAAGGTCCATTAAGCGTAGGATGGGCCAGATATACCAACCTTCTGCGGTCCGTTCAATGTCGTTTTCGGTAAGCTTTCGTGAGATTTTGTTGTGGCGATACAAGGCGAAATACTCCTTAACCAGTTGGTTTACAGGTGTTTTTGCTATGGGGTAACCCATAGAGACTTTGAAGCCGGAATAGGACTCTGGGATGCCGTTCAAAACGGGAATCAACAGGTTTTGGTCGGCAAGGATGACGGCTTGTTTCTCATCCTTCGTTTCCTCGGGTTTGTCTTGCAGGGCTTTGGCTTCTTTCTCATCTTGCGTTTCTTGGAGTTTCGCCTGCAAGGCTTTGGCTTGCATCGCGTTGCCGCTGGCACTGATGATGTGGATGGTCTTGGGTTCGGTCGTCAGCGCGTTGGAGATGCCGTTTTCCAGCCATTGGGGGTGGCGTTGTTTGTATTTGCGGGCGAAGAGTCCGGCCTCGTTGTTCTCGTCCTCGACATAATAACTGTCGTAGTCAAAAAACACTTCAGCTTTGCCATTTCTCATCAAGGTGTTGATGATGCGCTCTTCAGTAGTGGTCAAGGCGTTGAATCCGGCAAAGATGATGCGTCTGTCGCCAATTTTAGCTATCAGTTCATCCTCTGGTAACTCGGATAAGTATCTGGTTACCATGCCATAATAACCTTTGCCTTGTTTGGTCAGCCTGTCGCGAAGCCTGAGGTAATAATCGTATAGCGAGGAGAAGAATTGCAAGTATTTCAGTTCCTTTTCCTTGCTTTTTTCTTCATCGAAGTTCCAGAGCTCCAGCTTTTTGTTGTCCAAAACGAAGTTGAACAAATGCTTCGCGTCAATGCCATATTGATCGATTTCGTCGAAGTCTTTGGCCATTTGTGCAGCTTGGCTACCGAAAACGCTGAGGTCGCTGTTTTGCTCTTTATGTAGTTGAGCGTCAATGTCAATCAGTTCAAACAGCAGGTCTATATTGTCAGCAAGGGTAATGCCGCTCCATTGGGTGATAGCTTCCTCGATGGAAATCATTTGCGGCAGCCAAAGGGTCTGTTGACAATTCTTCTTGAACTCGTTGCGCAGATAAAAAGCTGCACGTTTGTTGGGAAATACAATAGTAAGCTCCTGCTTTGTGAGGTCGTAGTGGCTTTGGATATGGCTTGCCAATTTGGATAGAAAGGAGACTTCGCTCATGTCAAAGTGTATTTATGTAGTTTTCAGCGGCTTCCAGTTGTTCGGGCTTGCCGAGGTCGAACCAGTAGTCAGGTTGGATAGGCTTGGAGATGATGCGGTTGTTTTTGGCCAAATTGAGGTACAAATCAATGACGCTTTGAGGCTTGCATTCAAAACCAGCAAACAAATCACTGCGGAACAAATGCAGCCCACTGAAGGCCATTTCTTTATAGAAAGGCAAAGGTCCCTGAGCCCTGAGCTTGTCGAAGGGTCGGAGGGCCGACTCGTTATGGACCCATTTGAACTTCTCTTCCGATTTATTCGTCCACCCAATCAGCAGGTTCTCATCATCAAACAACAACTTTCTATTCGTCTCCCTATCTTGCGTCAGCAACCAAGCATCGTCACCTGAGGCCAGGAATTGTTGGCTCATCTCGGCAAGGTTCACATCGCTGATGATGTCCACGTTATGCACCAAAACGGCTTTTGAGTCCTTGAATAGGGGAGTGGCCTTGACGATGCCGCCGCCTGTGTCCATCAGCAGGTCGCGTTCGTCGGAAATTTCTATGTCGGCATCAAACTTGTTTTGCTTTACAAAGTCGATGATTTGTTCACCAAAATGATGCACGTTGATGACAATGTGATAGAACCCGTTGGCAATCAGGTTTTCGATGCAATGCTGCAACAATGGTTTGCCGTTAAGCTCTACCAAAGCCTTGGGCTTGTCTTGGGTCAGGGCTTTTAGGCGTGTGCCCAAGCCGGCGGCCAAAATCATTGCGCTGGTTTCGATTCTTGGACTCATAAGCCAGTTTCCTCCGTGATTTTGCGTTCGATGTGATTCAGTTTCAGATGGATGTCGGGATAGGTCGCCTTCAGCCATTCGTAGATGGTCTGGGCGAAGAAGACGGAGCGGTGCTGTCCGCCCGTGCAGCCGAACGAGACCATCAGGTTACTGAAATGCCGTTCACGGTAGTTGTCGACGCTCTGCCCGACGATGCCTTTCACGTGGTTGAGGAAGACGTGGACAGGCGGCTTGGCCATTAGGTAGTCGATGACCTCCCAGTCGCGACCGGTCTTGGTCTTGAACTGAGGCTCACGGCCCGGGTTAGGCAGGGCGCGGCAATCGAAGACATAGCCGCCACCGTTGCCGCTGAAATCGGCCGGATAGCCTTTCTTGAAGGAGAAACTGTTGATGGTAACGGTCAACTTGCCTGCAGGCGGAGTGATGAGTGCGACATATTTCGTGTCCAACTTATTGAGTTGGCTAATGACACTTTGCAGTTCGGGGTAAGCCGTAAGTGGAATAACCTTTGACAGCGCTTCAATTTCGCGCAAAGCATACGGGATGCTCTCGATGAAGTGGGACTTCATCTGGATGAGGCCTCTGAAACCGTAAGCGCCCAAAACCTGCATCAGTCTTAAGTAAACGAAATAGGGCTGATAGGTGTCGAATTTGACGGCTTCTGGACTCATATATTGCGATAGTTCGGCCTTGTAATAGTTGACCAACTCGTCGCGGATGGCTTGAGGAATTTGTGCCTTCACTTGATAGAGCAATGAGACCACATCGTAATTTAACGGACCTTTGCGACCGCCTTGGAAGTCGATGAAGTATAGCTCCCCGTCCTTGACCATAATGTTGCGCGACTGGAAATCGCGGTACATGAAGAAGTCGCAAGGCGCTTGACTGACGAAGTCGGCGAAGGCTTCGAAGTTCTTGCCCAAGCGCGTCTCGTTGAAGTCGATTTCCTCATGGGGCTTCACAAAGTAGTATTTGAAGTAGTTGAGGTCGTCGATGATGGCCTGACGGTCAAAGCGCTCGGTGGGGTAGGCCTTGTTGTAGTCCAAGCCCTTGTGTCCTACTACTTGTAGTTTCACCAAATGGCTCAGTGCCTTTTTGTAAAGAGAGATCAAGGTCCCTGAGCTTGTCGAAGGGCCGTTGTTAGCTATCAACTCTCTCTGCACATGTGCAAACAAGTTGTCATCGCCGAAGTCACTTTGCAAATAGCAAGTGCGCTCCTTGCTGACAGCAAACACCTCAGGCACATTGAGTCCAAGGTCATGAAAATGCTTGCTGAAACAGAGGAAAGCCTCGTTTTCCTCGATGTTGCTGCTGTAGGTGCCAATCAGGCTGCGTTTGTCGGTGATGATGCGGAAATACTTCCTCGCCGAGCCCGACTCTGCGATAGGTAGAATCTCATTGGGCGATTCCCCAATGGAACGGATTAATTCGGCTAGTATACTTTGAATATCAGGGATTTGCATGGATTTCCATTGTTTTCTATTGTGGCAAAGTTACAAAGAAAAAATGGAATTTGGGTAATTGTTGCCTATTTCTTTCCTCTAGTCTCAATCCACACCCACAGCCGCCACATCAGCCAGCCCCAGGCGAAGAAGAGGACATAGAAGATCCATTTAGGGATGGAGGTTGTATAGGTGCCTTCCTTGTCGATTTCGTTGTATTGCTCGGTGGGGATGTCGGCATAGTAATAGGCTCCTGCGCCGAAGTCGTAGCCTTCCACGAGACCAAGTTTATTGGCCATGATCCAGCCGGCCAAAAACAAAGTGATTACCACCACAAGGATGGTAATCACTTTGAATATTTTGTGGTTTTGGTTCATCATTTGAACATGTCAAGCACTGGGACTTTAAAGACGACGCCCGACAGCAGGAACCACACGGCAAACAGGGTGAGGGCGATGTTGAAGAGCTGGCCGATGATGTAAAGCCAGAGCACCTTACCGCCTTGCATCTGCTTGAAGAGGCTCTTGAAATTGGTGTCGAGGCCGATGCTGGTGAAGGCCAGCACGAAGGCCCAGTTCTTGTATTGGTCGAGGACGCCGTTGATGGACTTCACAGTAGCGCCGTCGGTAAGCGGCAGGATGATGAAGGAGGCGACCAACGAGGCCACAAAGAAACCGATGATAAACTTGGGGAAGCGGTTCCAAATCTCGCCGGCACCGACCTTCTGGTTCGGGTCTTTGTCGACCTTAGTGGCGAAGAAGATAGCCACGAAGAAGGCGATGAAGCCGATGAGGATGTTCTGGATGGACTTCACGAGCACGGCGGCCTGCTCGGCTTCTTCGCCGAGGGCGTTACCGGCCAGCACTACAGCACCCGTCGAGTCGACGGTGCCGCCGATGAGGGCACCGCCCATGAGCTGGTTCATGCCGCAGGCACGGATGATCATAGGCTCGAACACCATCATGAGGATGGTGAAGATGATGGAAATGCTGATGGCCAGCGAGAGGTCTTCTTTCTTGGCTTTGGCGGCAGCACCCGTGGCGATGGCGGCACTGGTACCGCATACCGAGGTGGCCGAAGCCAGCGTGATGACCAGAGGCTTGTTGTCAATCTTCAGCACCTTGGTGCCAAGCCACCACATGAAGATGATGACGATAGGCGTCACAATCCATGCGATGCCGAGGCCATAGAGACCGAACTTGGCGATGTTGGAGAACAACACGGAGAAGCCCATGATGACCAAACCCGTCTTGATGTAGAACTCTGTACGGATGGCAGGCTTCAGCCATTCGGGCGTGCCGACGGTGTTGGAAATCAACAGGCCGATGAGCAAGGCCCAGAAGGCCCATTCGAGGTAACGGTTCAGGGTGAACTCGGCGCTCACCAGACGCACGATGATGCAGATGATGAACAGCACGATGAAGGCTGGGATGAACTTGCCGATCTTCTCGCCTTGCAGCTTGATGCCGATAGCGAACAGGATGCCGAGCACCAGGAAGGTGCGGAGCAGCTTGATCCAGAAAGCGCCGTTGAATTGGTCAGCCAGCGATTTCTTTTCTTCCACGTTCTCCCACCAGTGCCAGGTGCTGAACTTGGCGGCGGAGAAGTCGAAGCCATTGGTAAGGACGGCGATGCAGCCGATGGCGATGACGATGAAGCCAATCCACACGGCCAGCCAGTCTTCCTTCTTCCAGAGGTTAGATGCTTTATTGTTAGCCATAATTCTCAATTTTCAATTATAAACTCTCAATTCTCAATTAAAACTTATAGCTTACCAAGGCAACCACACGGTGCGAGTTGGTGCCGCTTTCCTTCTGGACCAGCGAGTAGTCGAGCTTGAAGTTAACAGACTTCAAAGGCCAATAGTTGATGCCAATGGTGTACCAGTTGGTGCCGTCAACAGTGATGTTCGTGTTGCCAGGCTCGAAGTGCTCGTAACGGAGCACGGGCATGATCTTCTGTTCGCCTGCTTGGAAGTTGTATCCAGCCACGGCATAGTAACCATTGCTGAATCTGTATTGTTCAATGAGATTGACTTCGGGGTCGTCAGTGATATGGTAACCCGTTGTGCCGTCGAAGTATTCTCCACGAAGCACCAACTTGCCGTCGTTGTATTGGGCGCCAGCGCTCCAGCGGTTGCGGGTGCCATGGTCGTTGGTGGTCTGGTATTGTCCGTAGTAGTACGAACCGCTTAGTGTCAGGGCTTTCAGGCCGGGATGCACTTCGAGGCGGCCGACAAGGTCCTTGCGGTTGTTGTTGTCGAGGTTGTTGGCGCCATTGCCATTGAACACGCCAATGCTGTAGGTAACCAGTGAGAAGTCTTTTCCTTCAACGGGGAAGAGGTCACCAGTGGCCATCAAGCCAAGGTCACGGCCGAGTGCACCGACGCCGCATACGTCTTTATAACCAACCAGTTGTTGGACGGCCTCACCGTAGTCGAAGATCTCGAGGTTAACGGGGTTGATGGGGCTTTCCAGCGTGAATGGGGTCTTGAACTGACCGAGCTGGATGGCAAACTCTCTGCAGGGTTTGTACTTGATGAAAGCGTCGACGAGCATGGGGCTGCGTGTGAAGTCGCCTTGGATTTTGTAGCTCACCGTCTTCGAAAGCTTGCCATCGACCGACAGACGCACGCGGCGCATTCTGAAGGTGTTGTCAACAAGTTCACCCTCATCGCTGAGGTTGGCTTGGTACATGCCTTGGACAAAGCCGGAGATTTTGGGCATTTCCAAACCGCCTTTCGGCTTTTCGGGTTTCTCAGGCTTCTCAATATTTTCTTTGGGATTTACTTCGTTTTTGTCTTGTTGGTTAACCTTAACAGGCTTTACTTGTGCGTTCATACACAACGGAATAGCTAACAAAAGCATTCCGATAATCATGCGAAATTTGTGCTTCATAGTAATAAGTTTTTAAACGTTTTCAATTTTAATTTCGCGGCAAAAATAGTAAAAATACTTATAGTAAATATATTTACTATTTATTTCCGCAAAAAAATGATAGGTAGAGGATGAGGGTTAGGGCTGGAAAATGGACGCATGATGCGTCATTTCCTCAAAAGTGATCTTGAACCACTCGGTATAAAGCTCGGGATACAGCTCGATGTCTTTTTGCAAGTCTGCGATGCTCATGTACTTCCACGATGCCACTTCTTCCGTGTTGATGGCGGGGATGTCGTCGCTTTGACCGATAAACACATGGTCGAACTCATGTTCCGTGAGGCCTTGCCCGACGGGTGCCATATATATAAAGGTGTAGACTTCATGAATGGGGCAAACCATGCCCATCTCTTCCATCAGGCGGCGGGAGGTGGCCTCTTCCAAGGTCTCGCCGGCACGGGGATGGCTGCAGCAGGTGTTGGTCCACAGGCCGGGGGAATGGTATTTGGAGAGGGCGCGCTGTTGCAACAATAGCTCACCTTTCGAGTTGAAAATGAAGACAGAGAAGGCACGGTGGAGATGAGGCCCGATGTGTGCAGCCTGCTTCTCCATCAGCCCGATGGGGCGGTCTTGTTCGTCAACAAGGATGACTTGTTCCATTATACGTTGAATCTAATGTTCAGAATATCACCGTCTTGCACAACGTAAGTCTTGCCTTCCACGCGGAACTTGCCCGCTTCCTTGACAGCGGCTTCGGAACCATACTGCAGGAAGTCCTCCGTGCTCATCACCTCGGCACGGATGAAGCCGCGTTGCAGGTCGCTGTGGATGGCACCAGCGGCAATGGGAGCCGTGTCGCCCACATGAATGGTCCAAGCACGGGTTTCGTCGGGTCCGGTGGTGAAGAAGGAATGTAAGTTCAATGTATGGTAGGCAGTGCGCACAAGTTTGTTCACGCCAGGCTCAGTCAGCCCAGCGTCTTCCATAAAGAGAGCACGATCGTCAGCATCAAGCTCTGCGATTTCAGCCTCCAGTTTACCAGCGATGATGAGCATGTCTTGGCCTTCCTTCAAGGCTGCTTTCACGGCATCGGAATACTTGTTTCCAGCCGTAGCAGAAGCGTCATCAACGTTGCAGACGTAAATCATGGGCTTGGCGGTCAGCAGTTGGATGTCTTGGACATATTTCTTGTCTTCTTCAGCTACTTTCGCATCGCGGGCGTTGCCGAAGTTCTCCAAAGTTTCTTTGTAAACCGAGAGCACATCAAAGGCTTTCTTGAAGTCCTTTTCGCCGTTTTTCAGCATTTTCTGAGTGCGTTCCAACTTGCGGGTGACCAAATCCAAGTCGCGGACTTGAAGCTCAAAGTCAACGAGTTCCATGTCGCGCACAGGGTCGATGCTACCTTCGCTGTGGGGAATGTTGGGGTCGTCGAAGCAGCGCAAAACATGGATTAAAGCATCCATCGTTTGCACCTCGGCCAAGAGTTTGTTGCCCACGCCCTGACCGCCTTTGCTCAGTCCAGGCAAGTCGACGATTTCGACCGTGGCGGGCACGATGCGCTTGGAATGGGAGATGTTGTCGATGAGCTTCAAACGCTCATCCACCACCTCGCACATGCCGATGTTCGACTTCGAGGCAAAACCGATTTCTGCCTTAGTGTTTGATATACAATTGAATATGGTTGTCTTTCCAACGCTTGAAAGACCGATGATTCCACAATTGAGTGCCATAGTATTATGATTTTGATGGTGCAAAGATACAAAAAAGAAGTTGTTTTTGAATTGTCGGCAACAATTTCAAAAACAACTTC
>JAEEGF010624836.1_pt1 | contig 19367 bp, 13 predicted proteins | sample 9134171 | NCBI WGS metagenome assembly JAEEGF01 (sample SAMN16246542, study PRJNA631951) | gut metagenome | biome: gut microbiome; feature: rumen; material: AP-attached | host: Bos | place: Iran: Karaj | collected 2018-10
GCTCACATTGTTGAAACTGCACCAATAGAATCTAAGGTTGAAGCTATAAAGGCTTTGGCTATGATTGAAACTCCTGAAGCCCATAGATTGCTGGTTAGTTATTTAGCTCACAAATCTTGGGTTATTCGTAAAGCTGCTGCAGATGCTATTTGGGTTCAGGGCTTGGGAGCATCTGATGAACTTATTTCTGCTGCCAAAGACCAGAATGTTGATGCTAGATATTGGTCTGTAAAGCTTTTGGGTCAGTCTCAAGAGCCAAAGATATTTGATGAAATAGTTAAGTGTCTGCAAGATACTCAAAGTTCTGTTCGTTCTGCTTCTTGCCAGGCTCTTGGCAATCTTGGCGATAAAAGAGCTTTGGCTCCATTGATGAGTATGCTTGGCGACGAATCTGAAGAAGTCAGAACAGCCGCTATTATTGCTTTAGGTCAGATTGGAGACAAGGATTCTGATTTGGTAAATATGCCTTCTATTCCATCTCATTTATCAAAGACAAATACAATAACCTGCTCTCATTGCGGTAAATCTGTTGGAAAGGATTTTACTTTCTGTCCTTTCTGTTTGGAACAGTTAAAGGCTGCTACTTGCCGTAATTGTGGCAAACAGCTTGAATCTGGTTGGAAAGGCTGTCCTTACTGCGGCACAAAGATATAAAGTAGAAAAAGGAACCCCCTCAGTATTTATTCTGAGGGGGTTCTTTTATTTAGCTTGTTTTAATTCCTGGGCGATAAACTGACCTGTAGCCGATTTTTTGTTTTTAGCTATTTTTTCAGGTGTACCAGTAGCTATGATTTGACCGCCGTTGTCTCCGCCTTCAGGACCTAAATCTATTATATAGTCAGCAACTTTTATAACATCTAGGTTATGTTCAATGACTAATACTGTATTACCTTTTTCTACAAGGCGGTTAAGAACTTCTATGAGTTTTTTTACATCTCTGAAATGCAGACCAGTAGTTGGTTCGTCAAGCAAATAGAAAGTTGAACCTGTAGCAACTTTTGATAATTCTGTTGCTAGTTTTATTCTTTGTGCTTCACCGCCAGAGAAGGTGGTGCTTGCCTGACCCAGTTTGATATAGCCTAATCCTACATCTTTAAGCGTTTGTAGTTTTCTGCTTATGGCATAGAATGGCTCAAAGAAAGGTAAAGCTTCATCAACGCTCATATTTAAAACTTCTGCAATGTTCAGCCCTTTAAAGCGACATTTCAATGTTTCATCGTTGAAACGAGTTCCTTTACATTGGTCGCAAGTAACATAGACATCTGGCAAAAAGTGCATTTCTACAACCAGTTCACCGGAGCCTTCACAGGCTTCGCAACGACCGCCTTTAACATTAAAACTGAAGCGACCTGCAGTATAACCCCTTGTCTTGGCTTCAACGGTTTGAGCAAAGAGTTCTCTTATGGGGGTAAAAATACCTGTATAAGTTGCAGGATTTGAGCGAGGGCTTCTTCCTATTGGGTCCTGGTCTATATTTACAACCTTATCTATGTTATCTATGCCGATAATCTTCTTGTAAGCACCTGTTTCATGTTTGGTCTTATAGATGTGATTGCTTAATATCGGGTAAAGTGTATCTGTTATTAAACTTGATTTGCCTGAACCTGAGACGCCTGTAACAACGATAAGTTTTCCTAATGGGAAATCTACATCTATGTTTTTAAGATTATTATGGGTGCAGCCTTTTAAGCTGATGACTTTGCCGTTGCCTTCCCTTCGTTCTTTAGGAACAGATATAAATTCTTTACCGCTTAAATATTTGCCTGTAATTGAATTTGGGTCTTTCATAACTTCTTCTGGTGTTCCATGAGAAACCAGCTGACCCCCATGTGTACCGGCTTCCGGACCAATGTCTATTATCTGATCCGCTTCAGTCATGATTTCCTTATCATGTTCGACAACAATAACTGTGTTTCCAATATCTCTTAGGTTTTTCAAAGAAGCTATTAGTTTCCTGTTGTCTCTAGGATGAAGACCGATACTTGGTTCATCTAATACGTAAGTTACACCAACAAGGGCAGAACCTATCTGTGTTGCAAGTCTTATACGCTGAGCTTCACCGCCAGATAAAGTATAGGCAGCACGAGACATGTTTAAGTATTCAAGACCTACGTCTTTCAAAAATTTAAGTCGGCTGGTTATTTGTTCCATAACCTTCTTAACAACAAAAGCATCTCGTTTATTTAGTTCATGACTTAGAGTATTGAAAAAGTCTACCAGCTCTGTAACAGAATGCTGCGAAAGTTCCCATATATTTTCATTTTTAATTCTTACAGAAAGAGCTATTTCGTTTAAACGTTTGCCATGACATGTATTGCAGGGCAATTCGCGCATGAAACGTTCATACCAGGCTCTTGTTCCATCTGATTTTGTTTCGGCATGTCTTCTGGTCAGGGTATTTGCAACACCTTCAAAGGGTTTGGTCATGATGACGTTTTTCATTGTTCGACCAGAATAATTAATTGTAATGTTTTTATCGCCATTTCCATATAGGATAATGTCTTTTATATGTTCTGGAAGGTCTTTGTAAGGAGTATCCAAAGAGAATTTATAAGCTTTGGCAAGCCCTTCCAGCCATTGATGTGATACGCTGGAATCAAACCAGCTTTCTGTAGTTAAACAGCCTTGATTTATACTCAGTGTTTTGTCTGGAACAATTAAATCGGGGTCTGCAACCAGTTTATAGCCGATACCGCTACATTCGGGGCAAGAGCCGTAAGGAGCATTGAATGAGAATAATCTTGGCTTTATTTCTGGTAAAGATATATCGCATTCAGGACAGCGAAGATTTTCGCTATAGAGCTTTTCTATTGGTTCTTCCTGATTTTCTTCCTGAATACTTATAAGCAGATGACCATCAGCTAATTTAAAACAGAGTTCAACAGCTTCTGTTAAACGGGCAACTGTTGATTCTTTATTTTCGTTTGAAATTCTAACTCTATCTACAGCGACTTCTATATTATGTTTCTTGTTGCGGTCTAGTTCTGGTATTTCGTCTTCTAGCGACCAGATATCGCCGTCAACTCTTACTCTTGATAACCCTTCTTTTCTAAGTTCATCAAAAACTTTTGTGTATTCACCTTTTCTGCTTCTGACTACTGGGGCAAATAGAGTAACTTTTGTTTTGTCTGGATAAGTATAGAGAGTTTCTACTATCTGTTGTGGACTAGAACTTTCCACAGGTTTTCCACATTTAGGGCAATGAGGTTTTCCTATGGCTGCAAACAATAGTCTGAAATAATCATACAGTTCTGTTACTGTTCCTACTGTAGACCTTGGGTTTCTGTTGGTCGATTTTTGTTGTATTGCTATTGTCGGAGATAAACCTTCTATTGAATCACAGTCTGGCTTATCCATCTGCATAAGAAACTGTCTTGCATAAGAAGACAAGGATTCCATGTATCTTCTTTGACCTTCTGCGTGAATAGTGTCAAATGCTAGAGAAGATTTTCCTGAGCCAGAAACACCAGTAATGACTGTTAACGCATTTGTCGGAATGTTTACGCTTAAATCTTTGAGATTATGAACTCTTGTTTTTTCTATTTTTATCATTGTTTATATTCTTTGATATCTGTATTTACAAAGCAATGAAAAGCCTAAAATTGCTTTTTTGAATTAAAGTATATGAAAATGGTTTTACTGCCAATCGTATTGTATTACGCTGGCCTGTGTTGGGCTACTGAGTTCACCTTTTTCAAAACTAACTTTGTAAAAACCAGAAATTTTGGTTGGTTTTTCTGTACTATTATTGAGATTAACTTCAACCAAACCGTTTTTTACAACGACTTCACCTTTGTCTGTTTCGTCGTTATATATTACTTTAAACAAACCAGACTGCCCTACGATAGTTATGTTAGATACCTGAATAAATAACAGGCCTCTACCATCTATAGATATTGCAGAAGTCATTTCACCTCTGATTAATTCTATATTCTGTTTTTTAATAGTTGTTCCGATATTTTCCAGAATAGGTGGAGTAATTAATACTTCACTAGAAGAATACAGCTTTATTTGGTTTTCTTTTTGTAACTGAACAGTAAGAGATGATTCTTCAGAAGTCTTAAATGAGTAATCTTCCTTAAATTTTAAGTTTTTGGTTAATGGAGTCCAGTCACCTCTTCTACGATAGTCTACTGTGCCTAAAAATTCAGCAACATTCGAATACAAGCATTCTTCTCTTTTTGCTTCTAATTCTCTTGCATCAGCTCTTTTCTTGAGGACTATTCCTAATACTATTGCACCAATTATAATAAATAATATTACTGCACCAACAGCAATACTTTTGTTGCGTAAAGCTTGTTGTTCTGCTAACTTAGCAGCTTTTTCTCTTTCTAGTTGTAGTTTTTTTAACGCTTTATGATCAAGTCGTTCTAGTTGATGCCACTGTTTTGCCATGATTAAATAATGTAACCTATAATAAACCTATAGCAACTTGAGGGGTTGCCATAATAGAATTTTCTTTAAAGACTTTTAAATCTTTAGGATATAGTGTACGTATTTTAACCGAAATTGGGAAAAAGTCCAAAGAATTTTCTTCAGTTATTTTTTTTGCTGTGGAAAATTCTACACTTTCTATGTCGTTAACTAGTGTTTTTTCACGTGTTTCGGATTTTATAGGAGTTAAATTTAGTTTTCCTGATTTTGCATAATTACTATTAGGATCGGTTGTATATTCAAAAGTTTCTGTTTTTAGGACCAAATCACCTATATTTGTAGAACCAACACTTTGTTTATAAACAGTATAAAGTTGGTGATTAACAAATTTTCCCTTTGATGTGCCTGGTTTTTCTGTTGTACATACACACCAGTCCATTATTTTTTCTCTTCCGCTGGAAGGAACAGTTATTGGCTTCCCTTCTGCAAGAATTCTTAAAAAATATTTCCCAGCAACACTTTTATCGGGGTTGTCGCATGGATCATAAATTGTGTCTTTAAACATTGTTGTTGGGTAAGTAGCGCTTCTTATTTCATTGCTTAAATAGCTTAAGGCATTACGCATCTGGTCTACTGCTGTATTTATCCATTGACCTTTTCCTGCTGTTTTACTGCCACCAATAAATAGTTTGTATACTCCTGCAAGAAGTAGGCTAAATATAATTAAAGCTATTATAACTTCTACTAAGGTAAAAGCTTTCTTTCTGTTCATTATATGCTGCCCTTTCTTGTTATTTTCTGAACTCGTGATATTAGCTGTGTTTTGCTTTTATTCTGATGATTTATAGCATTTCCTTCAACTGTTATTTCAATAGCTTCTTCACCATACTTTTTCATGCCTTGAATTGCTTTTACTTTAACATCAACAACGCTATAACGTAAAGTATAGGGATAACCTTCTTCTGTTGCAATATCAAAGGAATTTATATTTTTGATGGTATTGGATTTTATTGTTTCTAATAATGGTTGAAGTACTTTGTTGTTATCTTCATAATTAATACAGTCTCTATAGTAATAATTAATATATTTTAATGGTTTATAACTGCTGTGCAATTCTTTTGGATCTGTATATTTTTTGTCTTGAATATCCTGAGCAATGTTAGAGATGAGAAAACGATAGTCTGGATTATGATAACTGGCTAGTCTTATAAAACTGTTTTTATTTGGAAGTTTTACATAATAGTATCTTGGTCTATGATTGCCATCTAATTCAGAATTGTCTTTCTTTACATATACATTTGGACGTCCAATATATTCTTCAAATGCTTCTCTACCTTCTTCGTTTACTTCTGGAAATTCTGTGAAGTTGAATAGAGGATTTTTGCCTTGAGATATTTCAACAGCATCATAAAGCTCTGTGGGGAATAGCTTGGCTTTTAATAGGAAATGCTGCATAGCTGAACGAGCAGCAAAATAAGCTTGTTTGTCTAAAAGACTTATTTGATTATGAGAAGAAGTGTTGGTTTGTCTGAAAACCATCGCTCCTAATAGTATCAGCATACAGAATGCGAAGAATATGGCTATAACTAATGCAGAGCCTTTTTTATGGCAGACATAATGTTTCATGAGTCTATGTCTCCCTTTATTGCTATTAGATGAATTCTTTGAGTGTTTCCTTTTGGATTTTCAGGGTCAGAATAATAGTTTGGTTCTAAATTCCATTGAACCTGAATTATTAATCTTTTAAATGGGCACCACGACATATTTTCTTCAACCTTATACGGAACCTTGCTCATAACCATTCTTGCAGTATATCTTTCTGCAGTTGGATTAACATACCCGTATTTTGTGTTGCCTTTTAAGTTGTTTAATATTTCGTCTGTATAAAAATTAACTTCTGATTCTGAAACCCCTTTCAGAAGTTCAAGTTCAGTAAAGGGTTTGCCTGTTTCATCAGGAGTTTCGGCAAAATTCTGAGTCCATTCAGGACTTGATAATATTGTGGGATTCTTTAAGAAAGAAAAATTTATTTCTGATTGTTCGCTGAAGTCGTCGGGAGGAACTTCCGGAAAGCCTCCCCCGATTTTCATTCTTTCTGGTTTTGAATGCTTGGTTGTTGAAACAACGTCTTCAACTCGTAAATGAATTAAATAGCTGATTCCTTTGGAATCTGTAACAATTCCTCTACAAGGATACCCATTTGCTTCTTTAGATGTGCTGTTAAAAAGCATAGAGGCCATTTTCCTGGCCCAGGAGTCATCTAATTCACTATATTTATCATTTTTAGGTAAATCGTCAACTCTTATATACCCGGGATTGCCTTCTCTTATGGCAACAAAAGATACGTTATCGAGAATGGTATTGAGTACTTCTGTTGCTTTATTGATAGCGAAAGCTTGAGATGCGTTTTTATCTGTTTCTACTGTTTGGCGAGAAAGCATTCCAAATATAGGAATCATTGCTATGGCCATGACAGACACAGCAATGATTATTTCTAGAAATGAAATAGCTTTCTTTTTCATAACATCAAAAAAACAATTTTTATAAGAGTTCTGAAGCCAAAGCAGAGAGAGAAGAACGTTCTGATTTGTTCAGAATTATATGACCAAAAAGATTGTGGTCTTTAAACTTTTCAATTACGAAGTTAAGACCGTTAGAAGAACTGTCTAAGTAAGGATTATCAATCTGGTATGGGTCACCGGTTAATACAACTTTGGTTCCTTCACCAGCACGGCTGATAATGGTTTTTACTTCGTGAGGAGTAAGGTTCTGGGCTTCGTCTACGATGAGGTATTGTTTTGGAATACTTCTACCTCTGATGTAGGTGATTGCTTCAATTTGAACTTTTTGTGATTCAATTAAAAATCTTATCTTTTTATCAACATCATCAGAGTTTTTGTATAAACGGTCCATAACGAATTCTAGGTTGTCGAATATTGGCTGCATCCAATGGCTTAGCTTTTCGTCTTTTGAACCTGGCAGATAACCTATATCTTTGCCTAATGGCATAATAGGACGGCTGACTAATAGTTTTCTGAACAGATGTTCATCAATAGTCTTTTGTAAGCCACAGGCAAGTGCCAACAAAGTCTTACCTGTTCCTGCGCGACCAACGAGAGTTACTAGCTGTATTTCGTTGCAAAGAAGCAGTTCAATGGCGAACTTTTGTTGCAGATTCATTGGTTCTACGCCCCAAGGTCTTGAATTGAGGTGAAACAAGGGCAAAATCTTCTTCTGAACGCCATCGTATTTTGCTAGAGCTGTCTTGTTTTCGTTTTCTGCAGCTTTTAAAAGTAAGAATTCGTTTTTGAAAAGGTCGTTTTCTTTGTATTCGATTCCTTCTTCTCTAAGGAAGGTTTCGATCTGTTCTGCTGGCATTATAAGTTCTTTCCAGCCAGAATAGAGTTCGTCTATATCAATTTTGTTGGTTTCGTAGTCTTCTGCTTGAATTCCTAAAGCATCAGCCTTAATACGACAGTTGATGTCTTTGCTGACTAATATAGGATTTTTGCCAGCTTTCTTTAATGTCAGTGCACAGGCTAGAATACGGTTGTCGACTTTTTTTGCATCTAAACCGCTTATGCTAGGCATGTCATATTCGGAATCAATCATTATCTGTAAAATTCCGCCTGTAGGAAGCTTAACACCTTCTGCTAGATTTCCTAATTCTCTCAGATTGTCTAAATCTCTAGAGGCTTGTCTGGCTTCTCTTCCTCTTTCATCGTTTACACCTTTAAATCGGTCTAATTCTTCTATTACGCCTAAAGGAACAACAACGTCGTGTTCTTGAAAAGAAAAGATAGCACCATGATTGTGCAAAATAACATTTGTGTCTATTACGAAGGTTTTTTTCATTAATTAATTGCTTCCTTGATTTGGAATCTTCTATAAAACTAATCTATAAAATTAGCATAGAATCTAGCTTGCTGTCAATGTACTGCCTTTTTCCTTTATAAAAAAACAGTCGCTATCTAATTAATAGAAAACGACTGTTTTTCTTTGTACTATTCTTACTTTTCTTCTGGGTCTTTGGATTCTAATTTTTCTTCAGGATCTTTAGATTCAGCTTTTTCTTCTGGATCAGGAACTTCAAGTTTGGTTTCGGTTTCTGAAACAGTTGATTTGTCTTCAATAGCTGCAGCTGTTTGTTGTTCTTCAATCTTTTGTGGTTCAGAAGATTCTTTTACTGCTGGTTTAGAAGAAGATGTAAGAGGTTCTAATTCTTCTCCTTTTATCAGCTTTTCAAATTCTTCTGCATTGATTGTTTCTCTTTCTAGAAGAGCTTTAGAACATCTATCAAGTATTTCACGATTTTCAGTAAGAATTCTCTTGGCTTCCTGGAAGGCCCAATCGATGAGTTTCTTTATTTCTTCATCTATCTTGTGGGCTGTTTCGTTAGAAATATCGTTTCTTGTGCTGAAGTCACGGCCAAGGAATATTGGTTGATTGCTTTCAGCTAAGTGCAATGGACCAAGTTCATCGCTCATACCTAATTCGCAAATCATCTTTCTTGCTATTTTAGTAGCTCTTTCTATGTCGTTAGAAGCACCTGATGTAATTTCGTGGAAAACTAAATCTTCTGCAACACGACCAGCTAAGAGAATACAAATCTGATTCTTCAAATGAGTTCTAGAAACAGAAAGACGGTCTTCAACAGGCAATTGCATTGTTAAACCCAATGCCATACCTCTTGGAATAATCGTGATTTTGTGAACTGGGTCGGTATCTGGCAGAAAGTGAGCAACAAGAGCGTGTCCCATTTCGTGAACAGCAGTGTTGGTCTTTTCTTTTTCAGAAATAATGCGGCTCTTGCGTTCAGAACCAGCAATAACTTTATCTATGGAAGCTTCGAAGTCAGACATGAGAATGACTTTTCTGCCTTTTCTTGCAGCAAGAATAGCAGCTTCATTAGTGAGATTAGCTAATTCTGCGCCTGCAAAGCCAGGAGTTCTGCGGGCTAAAACGTTTAAATCTACGTCATCAGCAATAGGTTTTTCTCTGACGTGAATCTGTAATATTTCTTCTCTACCGCGGATATCTGGTCTGTCTACGACTATTTGTCTGTCAAAGCGGCCAGGTCTTAAAAGAGCTGGGTCTAATACGTCTGGTCTGTTAGTTGCGGCTATAAGAATAATACCCTTTGTATTATCGAAGCCGTCCATTTCAACAAGAATCTGGTTAAGAGTCTGTTCGCGTTCATCGTGACCACCGCCGAGACCAGCACCTCTTTGGCGTCCAACAGCATCGATTTCATCCATGAATATGATACATGGAGCATTTTTTCTAGCTTGGTCAAAAAGGTCTCTAACGCGTGAAGCACCGACACCGACAAACATTTCTACGAATTCAGAACCGCTGATATTGAAGAAAGGTACGCTTGCTTCGCCTGCGACAGCTCTTGCAAGAAGGGTTTTACCTGTGCCTGGAGGCCCGAAAAGAAGAACGCCTCTAGGTATTTTTGCGCCTAAATCTGTGAATTTTCTTGGGTCTCGTAAAAATTCAACAACTTCTAATAGGTCTTCTTTTGCTTCGTTGATTCCTGCTACATCTTTAAAAAGCACTCGCTTTTCAGATGGGTCAATCATTCTTGCACGGCTTTTTCCAAAACTAAGAGCCTTAGCTCCGCCACCTTGCATTTTGTTGAGTATGAAAAGCCAGGCACCAATTAAAATTATAAATGGGAACCAGTTAATCAAAAGGTTTAACCACCATGACATCTGAGCCGGAGGTTCTGCTTTTACGATTAATTTGTTTTCCTTGGCTGCTTTTCTAATTAAGTCCATCAATCCCTGGTCTTCTGGAATTACTGTGTGAAAAGACTGAGGAAGTTTGTTCTGACCTTTGATTAGCGATACGCTTTCCTGGTATTTTCCAGAAATTTCTTTATCGTTTATTGTTATAGAAAGTAATTTTGGAGTGGCGTCAGGGTCATCAAGCTTGTTTAGCATTTGAATGAACCATGAATAGTCTTTTCTTTCATATTTCTGGTTTACACCAAGGGAGTTTACCACAGAAAGTAAAAGAACTCCCAAAAAGACATAAAGAGCGAAGGTTTTCATTTTATTAGGTTTTTCTTTCATATCTTTGAGACCTATTCGTTTATATCCTACTTTTTGTTAAATATGTACTGTCTTATAATGATTTTTATATGTGTGAAATGCTATCACATTCGCTTAATACAATCAAATATTATAAAAGGTCATATTTTTTAGTTGCTAATATCCAGTCTTCCCACTGATGTTCAATAGCCATTGGTTCAAGTTCTTTAAGTAATTTTGAAGCGTATGATAAAACTTGTGGGTGATTGGATTCTACCATAACAATAACTTTTAAGGCTTTTTCCCCTTGTTTTAATACGTTTTTCTTTACTAGATCATATTCTTTTTTATTGGAAATCTGAGCTAACCAAAGTGGTATCAGATCGGGACAATCTAATTTGAAGACCAAATCTCTGGTTTTGGGGTCTTCTATTGCAACTTTATAAAAACTAATAATATTATCTTCTTGCAGAGCTAGTTTTAGAAGATTGTTTATGACGGCTTTTTTAATATCAAGATTATCATTTTGGAAATAAGCATTCTTAACGGCAAAAAAGCTGGTCGGATCGCCAATGTTTCCTAGTGTGTTAATCGCTTCTACAACTATTTGAGGGGTATCCGACTTCATTTGGGAAATGACTTTTGAACTGGCAGTAGAATCTTCTAGCTTTCCTAGTTGCTTGAGAATAGATATGGTTTTTTCTGGATTTTTATCGGGTAACTTTTCTATTAATTTATCGATAAACTGCGGAGTTGGCGGATCATCAGGGAAAACGCGCCAGATTCTAATTCCACTTTGGTCGGGAATTCTTATCCATGAAGCACTGGTATTTTCTGAATAAGCGTCAAATTCTTTTTCTGCTTTTTTTAGTGCATTTGAACGATTATCAGCTTTTACAACATATTCTATTTTAAATTTTTTTGCTGGAGAAGCTGATTCGGTATATGGAATTATTATTTTATATGTTTTGTTATATTGCATTTTAAGGATAAATTTTATTCTTTTATTGTCTGTGCAAATCTGTCTAAGATCATTTCATAAAACTCTGGTTTTAAACGACCTCTGTTTGCTTCGTTGAGCAGTGGAATCAAGGCTCTGAGGTCACCATGCCAGCTAAGAGCTTCGAGAGTGTTCCTGTAAACCATGTCTTCATTGTCATGAAGCATTCTTATCAAGATAGGAATTCCTTCCGGGTCGTCTATCTGACCTAGAGCGAAGACTGCAGAGGCACGAACCCATCTGCTTCTGTCTCTGGACATTTTTTCAAGTTCTGCGAATACTTCAGAATGACCACTTTTCCAGAGTGCTATGGCAGCATTAACTCTAACGCGGTCATTTCTGTCTTTTAACATTGAGAAACAAGCTTCGGCTAAGCCTTCCCATTTATAGGTAGAAAGAGCTTCTATTGTATTTGCTCTAACTCTCGCATCTTTATTTTTAAGATGTGGAACTAACAATTCTATGCCTTTGGGGTTGTTGATTCTTCCTACTGCTGATACTGCAGTTGCCATAACCCAAATATCTGTATTTGAATCTTTGACAATGTTTAATAGAGCATCAATTAATTCTGGAGCCTGGATATTTACAGTAGCTTCAATAGCATTGATTCTAAGCCATCTTTCTTTAGCAAAAAGAGCTTCTTTTACTAAATATGAAGCTTTTGGACTTCCGATTCTTCCTAGAACTAATAAAAGTTGTTCTCTTAAAAGCAGAGGCATTCTTTCATAATCTAATAAAATTCTATCTACTATTTTTTCACCGATTTCGCCTAATGCATTAATGCTGGCTTTTTGCAGTTCTTCATCTGTTGATTGAAGAAGTTTAAACAGTTCGTCAAATAATAGCGGAGTCTTTTCTGATGCGGCTTTTTTAACTAATTGAATGCGGATATTTTTGTCTTTTTCTAAGCTAAGCCAGTTTTTAATGATTTTTATGCGTTCATCTGCTGCAAATAAGCAGAGACCTTCTAATGAAGCCATTCTGATGCTGGCTCTGTTATCATTGAATAGAATCTGGTAAATGTCTCTATCTTCTATTATTGGATGATAATTTAAAGAATTAACGATTATCTGGCGAACATCTGAATTTGAAGATTTGGCTAATCTTTTTATCTGGCTGAAAGCACTTTCATCTTTTAATCTTGAAAGAGCAAGATTGGCTGTTAGAGAGACACTCCAGTTCCCGTTGCCTGCTAGCATTTTTAAAGAAGTGTGTCTTTCTGGAGAAGGATACTTGATATAGTAGCTGATTGTTTCTGATAGAAGTTCAGGGTCTCTTGTCTGACCTAGAATTTCATTCATCAACGAGCTTACTCTTACATCATTATAGTCGGAAAGAACTTCGACGATTTTTTTTCTAAGCTGAACGGGCTGATCTGCGCTACAGCTTTTTATTATTACGTCTTCAACCGATGACAAATCTATTTTTTTCAAACTATTTAAAGCTTCATTGGAAATCTTTTCGTTTGGATTACTTACGAAATCAATAAGATATTTGGCAGAATCAGGGTTGCCAATTTGCCCAAGAGATTTTATAACCGCTGCAAGTATTTCAAGATCAGTAGAAGAAAGTAAGTCACAAAGTGCTTCTGAATGCTTCTTGATTCTTAGAATACCAAGAGCAGCTATAGACATTAGTTTTACTTCTCTGTCCGAACTTTTAAGACCATCAATAAGCTTTTCAAATCGTTTTTTAGAAGTTTCGGTCATTTTCTTTCCTCTTTAATTATGTATTTATCCTACGATTCGTGTAATATTGGCTCCAAGTCGGCTGATTCTGCCTACAAGGTCTTCATATCCTCGGTCTATATGATAAATCTGGCTGATTTCTGTGTGACCCTGTGCTGCAAGACCTGCTAATACCATTGCTGCGCCAGCTCTCAGGTCTGTTGCTGCCACAGGTGCTCCTTCCAATGTTTCTACACCATGAACCACAGCAGTTCTTTCAAAAATATTGATATTGGCTCCCATTCTTGAGAGTTCTGAAACGTGCATGAATCTGTTTTCAAAAATGGTTTCTGTAATAGAAGAAGTTCCTTGAGCAATACACATGGCTGCCATTAGCTGAGCCTGCATATCTGTTGGAAAGCCTGGATAAGGCAGAGTTTTTACTTCTGTTGCTTTTAAACCATTCGGAGCACTTGCAATTAAGTAATTAGAACCTGTTTCTATATTAGCTCCCATTTCTCTAAGTTTGGCAGTTAAAGCAATCAAATGATTGGGTTCGCAGTTTTCAACTCTGATTGGGCCCTTGGTCATGGCTCCGAGAACAGCAAAAGTCCCTGCTTCTATTCGGTCTGGCATAATGCTGTATTCACAGCCGCCAAGTTCTTTAACCCCTGTAACCGTGATGCTTGGTCCGCCAGCCCCTTTTATCTTTGCGCCTAAGGCATTTAAGAAATTTGCTAAGTCAACGATTTCTGGTTCCTGGGCGGCATTTTCTATAATGGTTTCTCCTTCAGCAAGAGTAGCAGCCATTATAAGATTTTCCGTTGCACCTACAGATGGAAAATCAAGATGTAGACAAGCACCGGTTAGTTTGTCGGCAACTGCTACAGCACAGCCGCTTTCTATGGAAACCTTTGCTCCAAGTTCTTCAAAACCTTTTAAATGAATATTAACAGGGCGAACACCTATGGCACAGCCGCCTGGTAGTGGAACTCTGGCTTTTTTTAGTCTTGCAAGAAGCGGACCCATTACAAAGAAACTGGCTCTCATTGTTTTTACTAGTTCATAAGGTGCTTCTTCGCTGATTTTTCCAGAAGCATCAAATTCGTAACTATTGTTTGAAACCCGAGTTACTTTTACTCCTAAAGCTTCTAATACCTTAGAAATAGTTGTTACATCGTTGAGTGCCGGAACATTTGTAAGTTTAACTGGTTTTGTGCTTAAAATTACTCCAGCAATAATAGGTAGTGCGGCGTTTTTTGCTCCGCTTACTTTGATTGTTCCAGATAAGGGTTTTCCACCGTCTATTAGGATTTTCGCCATGACTTAGTCTATTTTTATCCTTTCAAGCTTCATATTTACTTCTTTTAACATTTCTAATGATAATTCATCAGGATAATCCCCTAAAAATACTATACGTTTGATACCTGCATTTATCAACATTTTTCCGCAGGTTACACAGGGCTGATGAGTACAATAAACTACGCTGTCTTTAAGGGAAACGCCAAAAGCGGCTGCCTGCAGAATGGCATTTTGTTCTGCATGCAAACCTCTGCAAAGTTCTTGTCTTTGACCTGAAGGAATATGCTGAGCTTCTCTTAGACAACCTTCCGGTCTTTGAAAACAGTGAGCAACACCATTAGGAGCACCGTTGTAGCCAGTAGCTAAAATTCTATTTTCTCTGACTATTACTGCACCAACCTGACGTCTGATACAGGTTGAACGTTGAGCTACCAATTTTGCAATACGAAGGAAATATGTGTCCCAATCTGGTCTGTCAGTTGGTTCCGGTGCTTTGATATTAACCTTGCTGTTATCTTCCATTTTTTCTCCTCTGCAATGGTTTTAAATCAATTTAATTCAATTTTTTGTATTCTTTTTTCGTGGCGGCCACCTTCAAATTCTGTAGCGAGGAATTTGTCCAAAGCATCTTTGGCAATTTCTTCACCTATTATACGACCACCCATAACAATTACATTTGCATTGTTATGTTTTCTTGAAAGTTCAGCTTCTAAAGAGCAGTGAACTAATGCTGCTCTTATGCCAGGATGACGGTTGGCTGCAATAGAAATGCCTATGCCTGAGCCACAAACCAACAAACCTTTTGAATTTTTATCTTCTAGAACTTTTTCTGCAACTTTATGTGCATAATCTGGATAATCACAAGAGTCAGATGTGTAAGTTCCTAAATCTTCAACCTGATAACCTTTATTTTCTAAGTGAGCGATTAAAATCTTTTTTAATGAAAGACCAGCATGATCTGAACCTGCATATATCTTCATTTAATCTCTCCGTAAATTATTATTTGAAAATATCCAAAATGAAAACTTTTTTATTATTATAAACTATCTTTTGGATTTTTGTAGTCATATTGAAAAAATACAATCTTTTTATTGGTATTTTTAAACATTTATAACTTTAAAATTAATAATTGTCATAACGTTGAGCAATCTGGTCGTAAGCAGCAAGTTTGGCAGAAAGCTTGTTGTCATCAATACCATAATTGAAGCGACCGCTGTCATTCGGGAAAGCTTTAAGATAAAATTCAACCCAGAATTCTTTTCTTTCGTGATTGTATTCTGCTTTTGCTTCCCAACAATGCAGGTCTCTGGTAAGCCCTATAGTCAAAGGACTCATCTTGTGAGTAAGATTGTTATAGGTTCCAGATGTGTTGATGACCCAGAGAGGTCTGATAATAGTTGAATAGTTGAAAGATGTGGTTGTTATTTTCTTATATTGATGAGGTACAGAAATGCTTGTATCAAAAGACCAGTATTCTGATGACATTCTGTAACGTGCATTGAAATTATTTGGTCTGATTGCTCCAAAATTAATCTTTGATAATGGAGTGTCGGCATCTACAACGTAATCGCGTCGCATGAAGAATTCCCAGGATCTATAAGCATCTGTTCTTGAACGTCTGGAATAATCCCAGTAAACCTGTTCTAGTCTTCTAGTTGTTCTGTTGTAGTTGAAATTAAGTGGATTGAGAATCCAGGTATTTTCCGCAAACCTTAGTCTTGTTGAGGTTTGGTCTATTGTTGTTACATTATCAAATTTGAAGGGTGATTTACCTTTAGAAGTTGACACATTGTAGTTAAATTCAAGATTGGATACATTTGAAAATTTATGGCTTGCTCTTACCATAGTGTTGCCGTTTTCACGTTCATTTCCGCCTGTATAATAACTTTTTTCAAAATTATATGAGGGTGTAAACTGGAATCTTGGGTGAACTTCTATTGCAGGAACAGAGAAAGACAATCTTCCATCTTTCTTTTCAGTGTCTTTTTTGCCTTCGCCTTCGCTTTCTTCATAATGACCATACATACCACTGAAATTAACTGTTAAAGGTATGATTGGGGCTGTCCATGATGGAAAGCTGAAGTTGATTTCAGGCAGTCTGTTAACGAATTGATAGGCTCTATCAAGATTATACTTGTCTTTATCAATGTCATAGAATTTATTGATATTGATAACCATATTGATGAATTTTAATACAGGTCTGAATGTTGCTGTAACAGTCATATCCTGATTTTCAGCCTGACCGTTATATTTGTCACCTGTGTAGTTTATGGTGGTGCTTAGAGTTTCACCACTCTTGAAAGTAAGATTATAAGAGAAGTTGACCTGTTTGTTGTAGTGACCTCTCTTGGTTTCGTTCAAACCGTAATAGTATAATGAACCATTCCCTCTGTTGTTGGGAACAGAGTAACTTCCATTGAAACCATAGCCAAAGCCTCTTTTTTCGAACCAGTCATAATTAAGTTTTCCAGACATGTATTCGTTAACCATAAGGTCGGTTGCTAGTTTTACATAATAACCGTCAATACTAGATGAACCCTGTCTCATGGTAAAGAACTTACCGCGTTTATCTTCAGCCTGACTCTTGTTGACTGCTTGATAGAAAATGGTTTTGCCATGCCATTTCGCTCTAAGGCCTTCCATTGTCATTGAATGACCTGGGTAGCTTTCAAGAAGTTTAGCTTCAAGACTGTAGTGAGGATTATCTATGTTATCGCAGGTTGTCTGCATAATATCATGGGCAATAGTATGTTCCGGGCTTACGTAAACATCTTTAGCTTTAAAATAGTTGCGGCTTTTTCTGACTTCTGCATTGCGCATCCAGCCTTTACCTGTTTTCATGTTGTAAACAATAAAATCGCCGCTGACTTGGTCGTAGCCTTTCCAGAAGTCTACATTACCTTGAGCAAAAATATCTTCTGTGCCTGTATTAGCTTGAATATTATCGCCGCTTATCTTCATATCCTGATAGGAAATATAAGCTTTGCCTTTGGTGATAACCTGTTCTTCTTTGGTTCTGTATTCTAGATAATCACCATAAACTTCAACCGGGTATTTTTGAGTGTCTACAGAAACTTCGAAGGCAAAAACTGGAGTAATAAAAATAAAACAAAGTATTGCGAGGAAGAATAAACCTCGGATTTGTCTTTTTTGCCTGTTATTTATTATTTCTTTCTGCATATATCCAATTTTTTAGTAAAGGAAAATTTTGACACTACGCAAAAATCTATCGGAAGAAGTTACTTTTTTACTTAGTATTTTTCTATTACCTACTTAAAGTTCCGATAGGACAAAAACTACAATAATTACTTTTCTCTTGTCTTTTATCTCTAAAAAATCCCCTTTTTCAAAGGGGAAAGATTGCGTAAGCAATCTAGGGGATTTTTGAGAACTTTGCCAAGCATTAAAAAGTTAAGTCCGAAGACCTAAAACAATTCCCTAATCTCTACGCTCTAAGCTCTGAACTCTAAGTTGAGGTCTCGCGTCTACTGTTCGCTCTTCGCTCTATTGCTCTATTACTCTACTTACCACCCACCACCAATCACCAATCACGCCAAGATTGCTCTGTGTAGTCTCCCCATTGTCATAAACGTATAGCTTTCAGGGCTAAAGCCCATACGCTATACTTTTTATGACAAATGTGTAGACTACCCTCATCTCTCATCTCTCAATTCTCAATTCTCATTTCTCCCTCCTCCCTCCTCCCTCCTCCCTCCTCCCTTTCTTCCCTTTTCCCTAAAAATTATTGCTATGTTGACAATTTTTGATTATAATTTATATTAAGGGTACGGTATCAAACGATGAAGAATAAAAAGCTTAATATGTTGCTCATGAGTTTGTTCATGGCAGTTATAGTTGCATTTTCCGCTCCAGCTTCTTTAATGGCTCAGAGCGAAAGTTACCTTGACACTATTTATAGAGCTAATGGTGATGCTGAATCCGCTTTTTCTTCTTATGATTATGATGCTTACGGTTATTATGAAGAAGTATCAAGAGATGGCTCTGAAGATACCAGTACTTCAACAGATACCGATACTGGTATTGTGAGTAATACCGATGACTTTAATGCAAATGTTGCTAATAGCAATGCTCCTGCCGATGCAAATGTTGACCCCATAAGTCTTGCATTGGCTGATATGACAAGAATTCTCATCGGTTTAAATACTGGTCTTCAAATCAGTACTAATTCTTTTACTATTATTGATTTAGGTGGTGGAACAAACGGTAATACCAGTACCAATACCAACACCAATACCAACACCAATACCAATACCAACACCAATACCAATACCAATACCAACACCAATACCAACACCAACACCAACACCAATACCAATACCAATACTAATACTAATACTAATACCAATACCAATACTAATACCAATACCAATACTAATACCAATACCAATACCAATACTAATACCAATACTGGAACCGATACTGCTTCTAAGGAAGATTTGTTGGCTAAGATAAGTAGTAATTACGGCGTTCCTTGTGCAGATGGCGATTCTAGTTTTACTGTAAGACAGCTTCAACTCATAGATGGTATTTTTGCAAAATTAAAGAGTGCTAATTCTGAAGCTGTTAATAATTTCATGAAATCAACTACTAAAATAGTTAGAGACAAAACTGTTCCGGCAAACTCTCAGAGCGGAACTGTTCCTGATGAAGACAAAGATAATGTTGCTGGTTATGTTACTGTCGGTGAAACAGTTGTTCATATTCTAGATAGAGCGGCAACTCTCACGGAAAAAGATATACAAGACCTAGAAACTACAAATAAATGCAAATTCCCGCAAGATAAGCTTGTTAAACTTGTTGAATCCGAATATGTTCACACTGTTGTTCACGAAATGACTCATGCTTACCAGAATGCACAGAAAGCAAAAGGCAATGATATTGTTCAGAAATGGCAGGATAAATTCTGGGAAAGTGAAACAAAAATCAAATCAGATTGCATCGCACCAACAGAATATGCCAAAACAG
>JAEEGF010780146.1_pt1 | contig 19362 bp, 18 predicted proteins | sample 9134171 | NCBI WGS metagenome assembly JAEEGF01 (sample SAMN16246542, study PRJNA631951) | gut metagenome | biome: gut microbiome; feature: rumen; material: AP-attached | host: Bos | place: Iran: Karaj | collected 2018-10
CTCCCGCAATATCACTCAAAAAATAGATGCCATAACCAAGGCTGAGTCCGCCAAGGCCTATCCCCAAAATGCCCCACGATATATCTCCAACTTCAGCCTCCGTATCTTCAATTAGATTTTGATAGTGATCAATGCTATCCAAGAGAACAGCCGGGTCTACATCCTGAACTTCCAGTGAATCATTCTTTTGTGCAAAAGCATTCAACGAAAGCAAAAGGCAAAGTACAAGAAACAATTTGTTAACACGAGAATTCTGCATACCTTTTCACAAAATAAAAAAGTCAAATCTGCCAACTTTTTATACAAGGTTCCATTACTCGGCAGTGCGGATTAACCGGCTGCGATTTTCACTGCATTGGCGGCGTTTTGCGCGGCGCGGCGGCCCCAGTCCTTGCAGGCGCCATGCAGCAGCCTCAAAAAGAACCGGTGTTCGTTATCGAGGGAGTCGGACACATGCTCGACTTCGCCGTTGCCCCTGTACTTGGCAAGGCTCACAATGTATTCGGCATCATCGAAACTCGCCGAAATCATGCGCACGTCCTTGTTGCTATTGCGGTTGACCTTGATGCAGGCCTCGACTCCGGCGTACTCGCCCGAGACCACCCGCAAAAAAGCCCAAGACTCGTCATCACCGCTGTTCACAAAGTTCTCCAGCTGCACGTTCTCGTACTTGAACATCGTGAGGAACATGCTCAGGTCGTGGACCATCAAATCGAGGGCGACATTCACATCGCGGCAACGTTCCGAATAGCCGTGCTCGCGGCGGAATTCCAACTTCAGGTTGATCTTGCCGTCGGCATCGCGTTTCGCCATCTTGAGTTCCGCGACCATTTGCTTGCGGAAGTTCAAAAAAATGGGATTGAAGCACTCCGACTGCGCCACAAAGAGAGGGACCTCTTTGCTCAGGGCCAAGTCCACCAACTCCTGCGCCTCGGCGGCGGTCGTCGCGAGCGGTTTTTCGACGAACACGGGAATCCCGCGATTCAAAAAATCCTTCACATAGTTGTAATGGGTCGACGCAGGCGAAGCAATCACAACAAAGTCCGCATCCAAGGACTCAAGCGGCGATTTGACCGTACACTCCTTGGAATCGTAAATCGCAACAAATTCAACACCACAAGACTCAAACCGCGCACGGTGGCGCTTGCCCATAGTCCCATTGCCTATCAAAATCGCGTTGTACTTCTTCATCGGTAAAGTCGTTTTTCTACATCAATAATACAATCCACCGGCGCGTTTTTAAGGCAGCAGGCATATTTGTAGCCATCCTGGCAATCCAATTCGCGGAACAGGACCTCGGGCTTGACGCCTTCGTGGTCCAACACGATACGGTCCCCGTCCATACGGAAACCAAATTTCTCGGGGCTCAGCACAAAACCGAGACCCGTCAATTTCATATAGCTTTCCTTGAGTGTCCAAATCCTGTAAAAGCCCTCGTTCTGGGCATCTTCGCCCTCCAGGCCCTTAATCCACTCGAACTCCTCCGGCGTATAAAACCGCTCGGCGAGTTTCAACTTGTTACCCCGCACCTTCTCCACGTCGCAACCCACCTCGTAGGTCGACATCACGCACATGGCGCGCTCGTACGAATGCGAGAGGCTAAAGTGGATCTTGGAATACTTTTCAAAGTAAGGCTTGCCCGACTCGGTATAAAGGATATGCTCGTCGGCACCGACAATACCAAAATCCTCGCAGGCGCCCTTGAGCAAAAGGCCAACGCCCAAAGAGAGGCACTTGCCAGCTTCGTTCTTGATCCGGTCAATTTTTTGCCGGCGATACTCGGGAACAAACGAATACAAGCGGTCAAATGTCGCCTTGTGACTCAACGTCGAAACGTCCGCTATGTAAACACGCGTATTCAAAACCCAATCGCCTTGTTTTTCTCTATAAGATTTATATTTGAAGTTAGAAAAAAGGATGTTGTACAAGGTAAATTTATGGAAATAAAGAAGACCAACGCTGCCAGAATCCTTGACAGACAGAAGATTTCGTACGAATTAATACCCTATGTTGTAGACGAAAACGACCTGGGGGCACAACATGTAGCAGATTCCCTCGGCGAAGACATCAACCAGGTGTTCAAGACGATCCTTGTTCACGGCGACAAAATCGGTTACTTAATTTGCGTGGTCCCCGGGAATTTGGAAGTCGATTTGAAGGGCGCCGCCAAGGTCTCGGGCAACAAAAAAATCGAGACCGTCCCCCTCAAGGACCTGACCCCGCTCACGGGCTACATCCGCGGCGGTTGCAGCCCGCTGGGGCTCAAAAAAAACTTCCCCATCTTTATCCACGAAACCGCCCTGCAGTTCGACTACATTTACGTGAGCGCGGGCGAGCGCGGCCTGCAGCTGAAAATCGCCCCCGCCGACCTCATAAAGGCGACGCGCGCGACCGTCGGGATCATCGCGAGAATCCACCCCGAGGAACCCTCGTAAGTCCAGGTAGATGGAGATGATTGTGAAATTACCGATTTTTGCCACAGCGCTGGCGACAACCTTCGGGCTCACAGCCCTTCTCGCCGCATGCTCCGACGACGCGTCGAGCGGGCCCGACAACAGCCCGCAGTTAGAGTCTACCAGTTGCTCCTCCGAGACTCCCGAGAGCTACTCCGAACAAGAACTCGCGAGCAGCTCCAGCGCCGTGCCTGCAAGCAGTTCAACAGAGAACGCCGCGAGCAGCTCCAGCGCCGTGCCTGCAAGCAGTTCCGAAGACGCCTGCATTGGCGAAGAACTGGACCCCGCACCCATTTGGAATGACGAATTCAACTGCGACAGCCTTGACGAATCCAGCTGGAGCTACGAAATAGGCAACGGTGAATGGGGCTGGGGCAACAACGAAAAGCAGTATTACACCGACCGTCCCGAAAATATCTACGTCAAGGACGGCTACTTGCACATCCGCGCCCTCAAGGAGGCATACCAAGGGAGCGATTACACCTCGGCCCGCATAATCACCAAGGGCAAGTTCAGCTTCACCTACGGAACCGTGGAAGCGCGAATCGCCCTCCCCAAGGGCAAAGGGATATGGCCCGCCTTCTGGATGCTGGGCGAGAACATCGACGAAGTCAGCTGGCCCAAGTGCGGCGAGATCGACATCATCGAGGCGGTAAACGAGGAAAGCGTCGTTTATGGCACACACCACTGGTATGCCGACGGCCAGGCCGATTACGGCAACAGCACCAAGGAGTACTACGGCACCCATTACGACCTCGACATCACCGAATTCCACAACTACAAAATGACCTGGGATTCCAAGATGATGACCATGTACGTGGACGACTTCAAGTACCAAGAAATCGCCATCGACGGCGACGGCGGCATCGAAGCGTTCCGCAAGCCGTTCTTCTTTGTTTTGAACGTCGCCGTAGGCGGTCAATGGCCCGGCTTTGACATCGACGATTCGCAATTCCCCAACGAAATGCTGGTCGATTATATCAGGGTGTACAAATAAACTAAGCGAACTTTACCAGTTGATTTTTAGCTTTCCTGTTTAAAAAAGGTATTCATTCCTCGTAGATTTCCACCTGCTTGCCACGGAGCATGGCGCGCTCGCATATAGGCGTCAAAAAGTCGCTCTCGTAGCCAAACCAGTAGGCGTGCCGGTCGGTGGCCATGGCAGCTAACTGGGCGCAGTAACGGGCGGTCTCGATGTTGTGATGCTTGCGCTTGAAGCACGAAACTACAAGAAGGCGGTTCTCGGCAAACGCCCGGTAGCAAACGTCTTGCGGATACTGGAACGGCAGGCGGCAACCGCGGATCCAAATGGCCATGCCGCCGTTGGCAAGCGTCACGTAAAGCAGGTGCAGCTCCGCCGCCGAGTGGAACGTGCCCACAATGCAGTGCCGGAGTCTTCCCTCTTCGGCAGCCCACGACTCCAACGAGAACCTATCCGGCGAAACAGTCCGCGAAGCGAACACGCTCACGCGCTTCATGGGCCCCGTCCAGAGCTTGACATTCCCTTCCCATTTCATCCCGACCATCTTTATCCTTTTCATGATTTCTCCTATGGTAAAAAAATAAAAGGACCGCCCGCGCCTTCGCGCAAGCGATCCATAAATACGGTCGGCAGTGTTAAGTGCCTATGACGATAATATACAAAAATTTATCGCCAAGATTCTCGACCTGCACAGTGAACACACGCCAATGTTGTAAATGGTCATGCAAGAAATATAGTTATATTCCATATTATCTTACCATTAAGAGAAAAAATATGAGCATTACATACAAAGACACTCACGATTTTTCTGAACAGGATTTAAAGGACCTCTTCCTCTCCGTCGAATGGTCCTCGGGACATTTCCCCGACAAACTCGTCGTCGCGATGAAGAATTTCAAGACCGTCATCTCGGCCTGGGACGGCGACAAACTCGTCGGTATGATTTGCGCGATGGACGACGGAATCATGAACGCCTACGTGCATTACCTGCTCGTGCGCCCCGAATATCAGGGCAAGGGCATCGGCAAAGTCCTCGTCGACAAAGTCCATGAAAAATACAAGGATTACCTCCGCATTGTCGTGGTCGCCTACAACGAAGAACTCGCCTTCTACGAGCATTGCGGCTTCAAGAAAGCCGACGATGCGAGCCCGATGTTTATTACCAGCTTGTGGACGTAGGTTCCTTTTTTACCCAACGACCATTTTTCGACGCCCCTTCCCAAGCGTAACCAAGCTTTTTGAGGTCTCGTCTAACAGTTATTCTAGCTGCATTCAGGCGTTCTGCGATTGCGTTTATACTAATACTTTCGTTTTCAGCAATGAGACTCTCAATAGTTAAGGCTCGTTTTTGAGGCTCATTTTGGTGCTCATTTTGAGGTTCATTTTGAGGTTCATTTGGGGTGACAATCCTACCGTTCAGTTTGTTCATCGGGAACGTCACCACGGTATAGCCACCCTCTTCACTCCAAAAGGGTTGCGGGGAATTTTCCGCCTTGCAAGCATCCATTATGCGCTTTATTCCCGAGCCCCATTTTTCTAAGTAAGTTATTTGATAGAGAACCGTCGCAACAATCTCGTTTCGTGGGTACGACTTATGCGACCGCTTAATAGTTTTGGGAGTTAATTCGCGAGGTAACAAGCCCGGGCTTTCAATTTCTATACGGTCGTCATATATGGCAATGCCGATAGAGCACTGGTGAATGTCATAATCCCTATGGCAAAGGGCGTTTATTAGAGCCTCACGCAATGCCGTTGCAGGAACATCAAGGTGTTCTTCCCTTTTAAACCCCTTGATTTCTCCGCTAAGAGAAAGATGCTTGAAAAAGAACGACATGCCCGCATCAAGCAGTTCAAAGAAATTGCCATGAGCCTGCTGGTTGTCGATAAAGTAATTTTTGTCCGTTCCTCTAAAACGAGCCATTCGAATTTCATAATCATACGAAAATCTCTTAGAAAAAAGAAACACAGCGGCGTTCCGCAAATTGTCGCCATCCAACAGGTTCCATTTTTTCAATATTACTTTAATTGACTCATTGAGTGACCCCACCGGAATTCGTTTTTCTTCGACTCCGAGACGGACTACGCCACGAATTGTGCTGACATCAAGGTCTTTTATAGAATACCCCTCAGCCACCCTCATTTCCCACGAATATTTGTGCGGCATGTTGATCCGAATTCTAGCATCAAACATATCCCTAGGCATTGCTTTAGTGACACTTTCCAGTCTATAGTATGGTCTTCCATGAAATGTGTACGGGTCATTCCCATAGACCCACGGATTGAACCTCAGTACGATTACTTGATGGTTGTCCTTGTCGGGAATGTCTACATATTCAATAACAGGGGTGACCGCAGGTTCTATTCCCGCTAACGCTTGCGCGATATCGCGACGGGTAGATTCAGAAACGATTTGCCCAACAATACTCAAGGAAGGCGTGACACCGAAAACGAGAACGCCGCCATCGGAATTCAGGAAGGCGCATGCCGTATGCATGCCTTCTCGAAGTTCGCCGGTAGATTTTTTCAGTTCAATATTCTTCGTTTCATCTTTAGAAATCAGTTTTTTGAGTTCTTCCAAAGTCATCGAATAGCCTCGCTATTAAAACCGTCGCCATTGGACGACAATTTGACTGGCCGTTGCGATTATGCTAAAAAACAGCGCACAACATGCCCTTGCTTATTTGTTATGTATTGAAATTTTCCACGCCCTGCGCGGAATGGGATGATCTTGCAATCCTGTTGGCGGGGGCTTTCCCCGGCGTTACTTGGCGCCCGCCTTAGCGAGCGCACTCGAGTAGGTCGTGTTCCTACCAGCTATCCAACAGCATCAACAAGAAGGTTAATGCGCCCCGCCGCGAATGCACGTACGGACTCGAAGGTCTATGTCGACTGTCACGGGGATTATCGAATATCAGCTACAATATACACAAATAGGTTGTCAGCGTCAAGGGACTTCCACTTCCAATTTATTGAAAGTTTCGTAATGGTCTGCGGTATAGTAGATAACGCAATCAGACTGATAGACAAGGCGTTTCGTTCCGCGATTCTTCGCAGAGTAATCGACATCCGCTTCGTGGTAGCTTCCGCTCGGCAACAGACCTTCGCGATTATCAAAGACATCGCCACCTATCATCACGCCAAGCGTTGTCCACGGATTAAAATTCCATTTTTCGAAAGTGTTCCCTGTTTTAGATTCGTACAAGGACTGCCCCTCATTTTTGCCGACATAGTTGCTCGGCAATTTATCAAACTTGCAGAGGTATGCGGCCACAGAATCCTTCGTGGTATACAAACCGGATTCTTCCACCGCTTCGTAAATCGATTTTGTTGCAACGCTAGAGGAAGATTGTTCCTCACTTGACGAAGACTGCTCATCGGAATCGTCGCTAGAAATTGTCGGCGTAGAACACGCGACAAGGAACGCGGAGAACAAGAAAACAAAAAAACAAGGAATATTCTTAAGTTTTTTCATAGCGTAAATATAAAATATCCTCACCCTTCCAGCCGTTTTTTCCGTTCTTCCCAGTCGGGCATGAACGTCGCCAGCTGCTGGTAGAACTTTTTGGAATGGTTCGGGTATAGGAAATGCGTAAATTCGTGCGTAACTACATATTCAATGCACGACACTGGCATGGCGATTAGTGCAGTATTGAATGTCACGAATCCTTTTTTCGGAGAACAGGAACCCCAACGAGAAACCATCTCGCGGAGTTGGATTTCTGGGAATGCAATGCCATATTTTTTTACTTGTGGATAAACTTTCTTGCAAATTGCCATTATTTCGTCTTTGCATTTTTTGCGGAGCCATGTTTCGAGCACACGTTTTTTTAAATCGGCGTCTTGCACGTCTTTAACATATAAAGTTACATAACTTTCGTCTGATTCTACTTTACTGCGTGATGCATTCTTTACCTTGAGTCGCAAGTTACGGCCTAAGAACTTGACCGTTTCTCCATTGACAAAGTTGTTCTCTAAAGTGGACTCACGATTCCTGTCCTTGAACTTTTTGAGTGCGCGCAATATGTACGTAGATTTTTCGAATACAAAGGCATCGACCATCTTTGCGTTTACGTCTTTCGGAGCGGATACATAAACACTTTGGTCAGCACGGATACGCAGATTAATATTCTTGACAGGCTTTCGCTCAAGCGTATAACTTATCGCGTTGCCATCTGCCTCAACGGTACGGAGCATCAGAATCTCCTCATGGCGACGTTCAGCACGCTTTCCGTGATTTTATCGATGTCGTCAAAATCCACAGCAACTCCCTTGTCGTTTTCGAGCTCATAGAACAAGTCGTCTATATCTTGCCTAATACGGTTGTGGATATCGATATTCGTTTTCCAGTCAACGGTATCATGCGTTCGTACTATCTGCGTTATCTTCTGCGAAACAGTCGCAATGGTTTCGGAATCCATATTGTATTTTTCAGAAAGTACAGGCATGGTAACGCCATAAAATGCTTGCGCATCCAAATCACCCGCAATCTTTTCCGGGAACTTCTGTTTGGTATCGCCTCTACGGAAATCCCCTAACACCTCAAACATTTGCTTGAGGTATTCCTTTTCTGAAAGAATCCTATTCTTGAATTCTTCCAAGACGGTGTTGATTCTCTTGGAGAAGCTGTCATAAAAGGCGGGGTCTTCATCGCGGTTCAGCTTTATGCGTTTTGTAAGGTGCGATACGATAGCATCGGCCTTAGACCTGTCTGACGGCAATTTGTCAACGACCTTGTCGAAGTCGCCGATATTCATGATATCAACCGGTTTGTAAATCTGCTGTACATCCTTCACGGACATGTAAGTATCCAGCAGATTTCGCATTTGCGGCTCGTATTCCGAATTATCGAGCGCATCGGCATAGCGGATTTTCACGCTGCGGCGAATCTTCGAGAAAAACACGAATGTATCTCGGAACATTTCGATTTCTTTGCGTTCAAAAGCGGCAAAAGCCTTCACGGAGTTCATCACCATTGTAAAAGCGCGGCCAAAAACGCAGAGAGCATCGTAGAACTTGGCTCGGACTTCTGTATCCGCCAAAAAGATTTCAATCTCTTCCGTATCCTCTCTGTTCTTGACTGGTGCAAAAATGTCCCAGAGTTGCGAATACGTCTCGCGGAGGCGTGCCACGCAAGCCATGACATCGACGACAACGCCCTTGATGTCTGCCGAATCGTAATTTTCAAGTCCGGCACCACTATACACTTCCATGGCGGCGTCCAACTTGCTAATTAGACCACGATAATCTACAATGAGGCCGAAATCCTTGCCTTCGTAAAGGCGGTTTGTGCGGGCAATCGCCTGTAGCAGCCCATGATCCTTAAGTTCCTTGTCTATGTAAAGGACCTGCGTTCTCGGGGCGTCATAACCTGTAAGCAACTTGCTGCAGACAATCAAGATGTCAATTTCGCCATCGTAGAACTGGCTTTTCAGCGTATCTTCGTAGTCGTCGGCATCGTCATACTGCTTCATCATCTTGTTCCAGAAGCTTACGACAAGGTCATCGGAACTTTCGTCAATATCATCGTGGCCTTCGCGCATATCCGGGGCCGAAATGACTACCTCCGTCCTGATATCGCAAAGGGTATCGAAAATTTGCTTGTAGCGCACGGCATCGCGTTTGAAATTACATGCCAGCATCGCCTTAAAACCCGATTCCTTGTAACCGTCCATAAAATGCTGGTAAATATCTATTGCCACACGCCTAATGCGAGAATCACTAGATGTAAGTTTCTGGATGCTGCTCCACTTCGCTTTCAGTTCTGCAATTTGCGACTTGCTCAGCTTTTTCGTCACCATCTTGAACCACAAATCGATATTTTCTTCATCGACTTTCTGGTCCACAAAGCGGCCTTCATAAATCAGCGGCACAATCGCCTTGTCTTCGACACCATCCTTAATCGTGTATTTATGAATCAACTTGCCGAACTTTTGCAAGGTGTTCTTTTCGTTTTTCAGAAGCGGCGTGCCGGTAAAGCCGATGTAGCAGGCGTTCGGGAACACAGTTCGCATCTTGGTCGCGAGCGAGCCGTAATTAGAGCGGTGGCTTTCATCGACAAGGACGAAAATATCCCTGGAATTGTTCTTGACACCCTGATTATCTACCGTATTGAACTTGTTGATAATCGATGTAATGACGTCGGCCTTGCCCTCGTTAATCAGGTCGCAAAGGTTTTTGCCGCTTGTAGCACGGGCTGGCGTCAGGCGTGTGTGCGTAAATGTCTTTGCAATCTGCTTGTCAAGTTCCTTACGGTCGGTCACGACAATCACTTTGGGACTTACCGAACTCAGTTCTTCAAGAATATATTTGGAAACCATCACCATGGTAAGCGACTTGCCCGAGCCTTGCGTATGCCAAATGACGCCACTCTGACGGTTGCCCGCCGGGTCATTTTCGGCAATGGTCTTCATAATCGCCTCTACCGCAAAGAACTGCTGATATCGGCAAATCTTCTTTACGTTGGCATCGTAAACAACAAAATACTTCGCGAACTTGCGCAAGCGCTCTTTTTCGAACAGCGAAATCAGCGTCTTGTCTTGTTCCGTCGGGACACGCCCCGCAACAATCTGATCAACAAGGCTCGCTTGCCATTCCGCATCCTGTTCACGCCATATATTCCAGAATTTTTTTCCGGTGCCCACAGTTGCATACTTGACCGAGTTCTTATTTGTTGCGACAACCATCTGCACGTATTTGAACAGCTGCGGAATATACTCCGCTTTTTGGTTGCGGATATTCTGCTCGACACCCTTTTCTTCAGAAATATCGGGAGCCTTGCACTCGATAACGGCAAAAGGAATTCCGTTCACAAACACAACAATATCGGGGCGGGCGTTTTTCTGTTTGTCCCAACTGTCGCAAGAGAATTCCTCCGTCACATGGAAAACATTGTTTTCAAAATTTTCCCAATCGATATAGTTCAGGTTGAAACTTTTTGTTGTTCCGTCCACCAATTTTTCCTGATAACTCTTGCCGAGCATCAAGGCATCGTAAATGCGTTCGCTCGTTTTTACCAGCCCCTCGGTTAACGGGACATCAAGTTCTGCGATAGCCCTTTCAATATTTTCGGCGGAGAACTTGTAAGTAATGCCATTGTATTCAAACTGGTTGATTTTCTGGAGCTGCTTGCGGAGGATTTCCTTGAGCAAAACATTGTATTGCGTGCCACGCTCCTGGGCAGCATCTTCGGGTGAAATGTAGGTATAGCCCAGCTTCGCCAGCACTTCGATTGCGGGGTACTTGCTTGCATTGTCTTCAAGCATCAAGTCTGATTGATTTGTAAAACTCATACTTTTACCCTCACAAGGCCGGTGAGCAACAACTGCATCAGGGACTTTTTCTTGAGTTTTTCCTGTTCCAAGTCTTTTTGCAAAAGGGAAATTTCTTCATCTGCCGCTGAAAGAACGTCGGCAATCACCTTTTGCTCGGGGAGAGAGGGAAGGCTTAGCGGCATTTCTGATATCATGCTATAACGAACCGAGTCAACAGAATTTTTTGCTGACATGCGTTTTACACGATTATAAAAATGTTCTAAGAAATAAAAATAAACAAATCTACCCCAGGCTTTATGATTGTCAAAATCACTAATCTTATAGACTCGCTGATGAAAATCAAATTTACCAGTCACATAATGAATGACTTTACCCACACCAACGCCATCACCAGCTGTCAAGATTGCTTCACCATCATAAGAATATGTGTCAATTCTTTCTGGATTTGGTGAACGAACATAAAAGGGATATTTACCATCATCTTTTTTGTTCTGAGTATCTTTATTACCTGTAGAGATGTCCGATATTTTACCTATAGTCGACTTTTCCCATTTTTTCTTATCAATAGTTATTCCGTTTAATTTGAAGGGCTTCTCGAAATCATCTCCCAACACTATGCTCATCAAATATTTCTTTTGACTTTGCTTTTCGGCAATCAACTTTTCCTTCAACTCAATCACCCTATCCTGCGTCGCCAAAATCTCCGCAATCTTCTTCTGCTCACCAATCGGTGGGTTCAATAAATTTGAATTAAAGAAATCGTCTACTGAAATATTTAACAACCCATGATTTCTAGCGCCTTCTTGAGCAAACGCCTGAATTTCGCCATTCATCAGACCTGCTTCAAAATAGTGAACATAAAAATCAGGACATTTGTTATTCTCATTTGCTGCAAAACAAATGTATAAAGGGGAAACGATACCCTTGTCGTAAAAGTCCAATCGTTTCAACGCTCCAAACGGGTAGCCATTTGAATAACTTTTGTTATAGGCAAATTCGCCCTTTTTCATCAAATAATAATTTGACTTATCATCGCTCGCTACAGTTTTGTTGAAAAAGTCATTTTGATTGATTAAGCCATGTTGAGCCGAAATAGTTAAAACATTTGTATTACCTTCTTTATTTTTTCGCACAACACGAGAAAACATATTGTGGAAACGAACTTCGCCCCATTCCTTCGGAACAATTCCAACTTTAGTCCTTTTATACCCAGCCGGGACACGCCCCGCCTGCACAGCCTTTATTCTCTTTTCAATCTCTGGAGTCATACACTCTACCCATTCTGTTTTCTAATAATATTGATTTTTGTATTATGTTTTCTTCCACCAAAAGAAAAAACACATATCAAGGCAAACATGCTCAATGCATAAAGAAATTTTCCTAAAAACAACGCAACAATCAAGATTATCAAGCAAATCATAATATGACTACGCATAAGATTAAGTTCTGTTATCATTGACTGAAATTTGGCATTGTTTTGACTTATTTCAGAAACCTTTACATCATACTTTTCACGAGGCCAAATTCCTAGAATAACATATAGAGGTTCAACGATTATTGAACCAAGCCTATTTATAATAAAACCTATTTCAAACATTGCAGCCATTGCAACTACCGAAATAATTCCGGTCCAATCCGACAAAATTTCGCTGTATTCTTTTACCACGTCTAAATCAATTGCATCAATAAAGAATGGAATCATAAATATAACGAACACGCATCCAACGAAGAACATGTTCACTATGTTGTAGAACGGTATTTTTTCTTTCATCGTCCAGTCCTCGCTGCATTATAGGTTAAAAAAGACCCTTTATAAAAACCTAATTTATTGTTAAATGCATTTAGATTTGCCAAAAATGATAAATCATACGGATAATTTCGCTCGGAAAAATACACATGCGTCCAAACGCCGTCGTTATCAAAAACTATATCTTTTGCCGTATTTTGTGTAATAGTGTTGTATCCTCTATAATAATTAAGATATTCCGATGGAGCCTCTCCAATTACAATAATTTGAGGGTTCAGTTTCCTTAAAATTTCTTCAGGAACTTTGCCCGAATCCCTCCCATGATGCGGAGCAAAGAGAATGTCAACTTGAGGCCACGCTACACAATCCTTTATTTTTTCTTGAAAGTCGTTCTCCATATCTCCCATCCATATCACTTTAATACCATTAGTAAGCTCATAAGTAAAAACAGGAGAAATATTATTGAAAGCGACTCCTTGTGCTGCTAGTTTTAAGGCCTCATTATAATCGGCATTGTTCAAATCAGGCCACAAAAAGTTAATCCCAGATGAGCCGTAGTTTTGGCCGTCATTTTCATCATTGGCATTCATCCATTTACGAGAACAACCTTTATGGACATAAAAATAAACATCACGATTGTCTCTAAATGCGCAATAATATTTAAAATCATCCGTCACTTCATTTTTCGTCGCTTTATTTGCTACGCAATAAAAATTTCGAATATCAAGTATGCTGTCCAAGTACTTCAAACCATGAATGTGATCTTCGTCAGGATGCGTCGAAATAAATCGAGTGATGTTTTTGCCCTTGCGTTCGAGCTCAATTTCTTCAATAATTGCGTCTGCGTTATCATCATCTAGACAGCAATCTATAATGGTAAAATTGCTACAACCATGTTTTATATAAAACATGTCGCCATTGCCAACTGAAAAAGATTTAATTATAGACATTTTATCCTCCAATCCTCTTTGTATTCTTTTTCAATCTCTGTATTTATTTTGCACCCTTTCTTTCATCCTGCTTTTGTGCAGATATTGCAGAAATATCTTGAAGCAAAGCTTCTTCATCATGTCTAGCGATATACCATTTTTCCATAAGTAGCTCAATCAATTTCCCAAGTTTTTCTGCTTCACCTTCATCGATATCAATAATCATATTGACATCATTTTCCATATGGGCGCCAATATTCCCAATCTTCCTAAGCCCCTCAATGGCCTTCCACTGCATCGCGGGGATCTTGTCTTCAAGGGCTTTTATTTCATCAATAAGACGCCCCCTTGAAATTCCCCAAAAATCCCTTATCATACCTTGCAAACATCGCCTGTAAAGTGTGGCCGCTGCTTTAGGGCTGTCATTCAATATGCTTGTAGCCTCTTCGTAATCCTGACGAATCTGCTGAGGAATATAATCAGGAAACTGACGAATTACTTTCTTTGGGATAATGTCGCAAACACGCTTTGACATATGGTAATCCATCGCCAAAACTGTTATTTTGCGACATTCAAAATTTGAGCATCTTATGCTACATATTTGTAATTCAGTTTCACTTTCATATCCATCTCGTATTCGTTGACCGTATCTATCATAAAAACCAGTCGCATTTTCCACGAATGAAGATGCGTTTATAGCTTGTTGCCGTCCACAAAATGGGCATGTATAAACTCTTTTGTTGTAATCAAACTGAACCATTTTTCACCTCACGCCTTATAAATATCAAACAAAGAATCTATTACCGTTTTAAGATGACCTAAAATGACTTTCAACAAAACTTCGTCTAAAGAACAAATGTAATCACAGAATTCCATTTTCTTAAATTCCGTAATTATAGTTGTATTTCCATAATCACCTTCTTTTTCTTTTCTAGAATAAAAATTCGTAGTATCAACACCATCTAAAACTAAGGCGTTCTCTATTCCAACATTCATCCCCTTTGAGTTTGAATACTTAGAAAGAACCCTTGTATAGATATTGTTCTTTTCAGATTCTTGTCGTTTAGTGTCACAATCAAAAAGACAGACATTCTTAAATTGTAAATTTCTCCCACGCAAGAATTCAACCGCTTTGTTTAAGGCGTCTTTGCCCGTATTCGCTTCCTGGCCTTTGTCATCAATGTAGCCAACCCATTTGAATCGAAACGGAACATCTTTATATCCAAAAACATCTAATGCCTTGTTGAAATACTTTTCATCTGTTCTACCTTCAAGATACACGCAGGATTGAGTAGAATCATATTGATGTTCAGAAAAGTCGCTGATTGAAAAAGCGTCTTCAACGACCTTTGTCGAAGAACAGTCATAATACTCGGGATTTTCTTCAACGACAATTTTTCCTTCTGCATCGCGTTTCAGGACAATCACCTTGTCGTTCTTACGATTTTCATTATGAATTACAAAGGGAGAATGCGTTACTGCAAAAATTTGAGAAGTCTGAACATCTTCAGCATTTGTGAAAATACCCTTGTAATAATCCATTATCTTCTTTTGCCAAATAGGATGCAAACTGATTTCGGGTTCATCGATAAAGACGAATGCTCCGTTTAATGCTTCCCTATCTTTCAGTAAGAAACATCCGCGATATACAATCTGTTTTTCGCCGGAACTGAGTCGGTCTAGTGGAATTTTTTCTCCGTATTTTTCAAAATATATTTCTTTGTGTCCGTTCGAATTATCTACTCCTTCATAGCGCAAGTTTTCAAACATATTGCTAAAGGCGTTAGTAAAACGATGGATTCTTTTATCTATTTTCAGGTCTTTATATGCTGTATTTGGAAAGCGTTCTGCAGTTCGAGCTACGGAAGCGTCATCTAAAGATTGGATGTCTATTAGTAATTGTTTTATTTCGGTAGGAAAATCTACACTTGAACGGATGCTGTCCTTTGATTCATCTAAATTTCTACTTGTAACTGATTGAATGTCTCGAGTTTTAAAGTTAATGTCAACATCTGAGAATATTCCTTTTAAAGTTTTTGCATTTCCAAATACAGATAATGATATACCTCCACTAACACTTTGTCCAGAGTCATCTTTTCCTATTAGCCCGTATTTGGAAATTTCTATATCAACAAAATGATTTATTCCATCATCTTCCCATTCGACACGGGAAAAATTTCGTAATGATGTTCCTAGAGCTTGGTATATTGCGTTCACTACGGTGCTTTTTCCGCAGCCATTTTCTCCTGCGAATATGACTGTATCAACAGCTTTTCCATCACGACCGCAAAAGTCAAGAATTAGGTTCCCTAATATGGGATGATCTCTAAACAACATTTTTCGAATTTTAATCATATCATTTGCTCCTTACCATTTTCGCGACCTCACGAAAATGGTCTATTTCCCTATCCTCTTTGTTCCATTTTCAATCAAAATCGGCTTTTGTAAATCAAGTGATAGAATAGTTCCTAGTTGACTTTCTGCTGTTTCACGTAATTTTACAAGTCGTTCTGATTGCGGCACCCCTTCCTTTATCAAAATGGCATTGTAACTTTCAAGGTTCGCCAAAACCAAAAGATGCGGAATATCGGCATAGTCCCTAATATTCCCTTTTTTATCCGGATTTTCATCCCGCCATTCCTTGGCGGTTTCTCCAAAAAGAGCCACGTTCAACAAATCAGCTTCATCGGCATAAACAAAACTCTTCTGCATCGGGGTCAACTGCGGCAAAATGAGTTTTCCCTTAATCGCATCAGTATGAATTCTGTAGTTCAGCTTGGAAATTTCCCTATTCAGGTTCCAATTTAGGGACAGGCGGCTGTTTTCGTCCGATTTTAGGCGTCGATAATCCTTGACAATATACAGTTTGAATTCAGGAGATATCCACGATGCAAATTCCATGGCAATATCGCTATGTGCAAAGATTCCTCCACCGTATCTGCCAGACTTCGAGACAATGCCCACTGCCCCCATCTCATCGGTCCACTTTTTTATAGAGAACGTAAAAGCGTTGCTACCTGCATCTTTTTTAAACGTATCGAATTCGCTACGTTTAAAATCCGGGTTATGAAGAGCCTCCCACAGCCCCAAAAAATCCACAACATCCCTATTTCTAAGCCAACTATGAATCGTAATTCTTGGGTCAGAACTTCTAAAACGAGCGATATCCGTCAGGGAGATATACTCATTTTCGAAATCAGCGGTATAGATACCAATATCAATTCCTAAGGCATGAATCGTCTCTTTTTTCGTTTGAATCATCTTTTTTACCATACCATGCTCCTATTCCTGCCTTATTACAATATCTCATCATCATTTTCGTGACCTCACGAAAATGATCCTTGACGTATTTACAGCCCAAGTTCCTTCATGTATTTGGCCATCTGCTTCTGGACTTTCGAGAGTTCATCTTCGATGTTCTTGATGTTCGTCTTGACCTCGTCAATATCTACAAGGGCTTCTTCTTCGAAGGTATCTACGTAGCGCGGAATGTTCAGGTTGTAGTCGTTTTCCTTGATTTCGTCGAGTGTCGCCACGTAACTGTATTTTTCCTCGCCACCGTAACTCGGGTCGGCAAGATAAGTCTTGTAGGTATCGACGATTTTCGCCACGTCCTGTTCGCGCAAAATGTTCTGGTTCTTGCCTTTTTCATAATGCTCGTCGCCGCCTGCGTCCACAAAGAGAACATGATTATTGGCTCCACGGTTCTTGCGGAAAATGAGGATACAGGCGGGAATGCCTGCGCCATAGAACAGGTTCGCCGGGAGCCCGATAACCGCATCCAAGAAATTGAACTTTTCGATAATCGTCTGGCGAATCTTGCCTTCGCTTGCACCACGGAACAGCACGCCATGCGGAAGCACAATGCCCATGCGGCCCGTTGCGTCGTCGAGGCTATGGAGGAAATGCATCACGAAGGCGTAATCACCCTTGGACGTCGGCGGAACACCCCAGTCAAAACGCTTATACGGATCGAGGTCGGCGGACATTTTCGCCTTCTTGTCGTTCTCGGACGCATCGCCCAAGAATCCGCTGTCCCATTTGTCCAAGGAGAACGGCGGGTTCGCCACAATGCACTGGAATTTCATCAGCTGGTCGTTTTCGATGTTGCCCGGGTTCGAGAGCGTGTCACCCTGCCAAATCACGGCATCGTCTACTCCGTGCAAGAACATGTTCATGCGGCAGAGAGCCCAAGTCTGCATGTTCTGTTCCTGGCCATAAATACGCGCCTTGCGGTTCTTGATTTGCGCAAATGCCTTGAGCAGCAAGCCGCCGCTTCCGCAGGTGCCGTCGTAAATGCGGTCGTTTTCCTTGGGCTTCACCAAGCGTGCGACAAGTTCTGACACCTTGTTCGGGGTGTAAAATTCGCCGCCCTTCTTGCCCGCATCCGATGCGAAGTTTGCAATCATGTATTCGTAGGCATCGCCGATAATATCGGCATTGTCCAACTGCGACGGGCGCAGGTCAAGGTCCTTGAAATCTTCCAGCAGGTTCTTGAGGGTCGCGTTCTTTTCCTTGGGCTCACCAAAGTCAACCGTGGAGTTGAAGTCGATGGCACGGAAAACGTCGTGCAGCTTGGCGCTGTTGTTGTTTTCGATTGCCGCCAATGCCACGTTGATTTTTTGGCCAATCTGGTTGTCGTTCCTCTTTTCGTAAAGGTATTCGAACGTGGAGGATTCATCCATCACAAAACGCTCGCGGCTCATGGCTCGTTCTACGCGTTGTTTGTCGCCCTTGTACTGCTTCTCGTATTTTTCGCGGGTTTCCTTATAGACGTCGCTCAGGTATTTCACGAAGAGCATGGACAGGATGTAGTCCTTGTAGCGGGAACTGTCGATTTTACCGCGGAAACTGTCGCATGCGTTCCAGAGGACTTTTTCGATGTTTTGTTTTGTCGTCATTGCTATTTTCCTTTACTTAAACTTTTGTACGCATTGGCCATTATCGCCATGTTCAACTCCGCTTTCGCCCTCGCGAGTTCCGAAAGCAGGGCCTGCTCCCTTTCCGAAAGCTTCAGGACTGCACCGATCAACCGCTGCTTTTCGAGCGGGATGATGTCGATTTTCAAATCGTTGAAGAAACTGGAGTTGATTGTGCCAAAAGCGACTGAGCCGCTTACGTTCTGGTAGATTTGCTTCAATGTGGATTGCTGGCGTAAAATCCACAGCACATAAGCAGGATCCACCTTCGACTTGTCAACGCGAATGATAGCGAAATGCGACGGCACCACATAGCCGGTCGATTCTTTGTTGACCAAGGCCGCCGTGTAGGGGGTACTGAGACGAACCAGGATGTCGTCCTGCTGGGTCAAAAACTCCGGTTTCAGTTCGTCGTTGGCCGCATACGGTTCGGCAAGGTCCACATCCAAAACGCCAGGTTCCTTGATACAACGGAGGCCGAGCAGGCGATATTCCCGAAAATCGCCGTTTTCGGGCCCTTTTGCCTGTTTTCGGGCCGTGACCAGCCCTGTTCTTATGTTCGAAACGTCCTTCAAAAACATTTTGCAACGGTTGTTTTGTGATTTTATGTCTGTAATATAGGTTATTTCGGCTGGGAATGCAATAGTTTTTTAAGATTTTTTTGTTATGAAGGATTTGTGATTTATTTTTGGAATTTCAGGGGTTTTAGGGGGCGGAGCCCCTTAGGCGAAGGGGTAGCGGAAAACGCCGAAGGCGGTTGAAGCGAGGGGAAGGCATTCCCCTTTCCTACAAAAAAGGTTCCGTCTAGAACGACTCTCTGAGTGGATTGCTTCGGGGCATTTGCCCCTCGCAATGACGAAATTAAGACTTTTTTTCTACATTTGGCCTCACCGCCAGATGTCGTATTTCTGGGGAACCGGGCGAGAACCGCCCATAAAAAGGATTATTTATGTCTCAAATCGAACTCACTTTCCCCGATGGCTCCGTACGTTCCGTAGCATCGGGCACCACCGGCCTCGAAATTGCGAAGGGCATTTCCGAAGGTCTTGCACGCAAGGCGC